>Ga0307433_1001704_pt1 | contig 11432 bp, 20 predicted proteins | sample SalMarWE160210MG_FD_202166 | JGI IMG/M metagenome (GOLD analysis project Ga0307433, IMG submission 202166) | Salt marsh sediment microbial communities from the Plum Island Ecosystem LTER, Massachusetts, United States - WE1603-210 | ecosystem: Environmental > Aquatic > Marine > Intertidal zone >...
ATCCTACATCAGGTGATCATTCGGGGAATAGAAAAGAGGGCCATTGTCGATGATGGTAAGGATAGGAAGGAATTTGTTGTACGAATGGGTGCTCTTTCAACAGAAGAGGAAACTCCTCTTTATGCCTGGACTTTAATGACCAACCATTTCTTATGTTGAGCTCAACATAAAAAGTGTAGCCCGATTGATTTATAGAAAATGGATGAGAAGAATAGAATATCCCAAGCTCTTAAGTTGATCTTCGAAGGAATCAACAACTTGAAGGATGCTTTTCCTAATAAGGAATTTACAATTGATGGACGTCTCGTTGGTGATATAGGTGAAGTAATTGCGGCACTTGAATACGATATTGAGCTTTTCGATGTCTTGGTTAAAGGACACGACGGTAAAACATCAGATGGTCGCCTTGTCCAGATTAAAGCTACATTTAAAGATTCTCTCACATTCCGCACTATACCTGACTACTATTTAGGCTTGAAGTTGTACCGAGATGGAAATCATGAAGTGATATACAACGGACCTGGAAAACCAATCTGCGAAAAATACAAACATAGAAAGGGCATTGGAAAAGACTTACTTTCATTTCCTAATTCAGACTTACAAGAGTTGTCTGCCAAGGTGCCTGAGAATGATCGTATTCCAAAACGCAAGTGCTAACCTGCTTGCTGCACTCTGACCGGGGTTCCGCTGCCGCTCCACACCGGCAGGTGAGCTTTTCGGCGGCCCGGCAACGAGTAGAAGTCGGATGTACCTGCGAAGCGCACTATAGTGAGGAGGAAATCGTGGTGAAGAAGGGCTTTTATGTGGCCCCCCCCATATTGACTGCAGTCAACTTCTCGATTCTACTATTCGTGGGAATCGTGTTTGTGAGGAAGCAGATAGTCCTTTGGGACTATGTCTCTATAGCTGCTGGCGGGGTATTAGTCGTTGTGTTCGTAGCATCCCTTGTTTCGACCCACAAGATAGAGCAAGTGCAGGTGAAACCTGAGGATGTTGACAAACTGGTGACAGATGGGCTTTATCAAGTTGTGAGACACCCGAACTTCGCGGGGTTCATCTGTATGAACATAGCCTACCTACTCTTTTTCCGAACACTATACCTTGTTCCATTCATCTGCGTGTTCGTAACACTTTGGTATCTCGAAGCGAAGTACGAGGAAAAGGTGTTGATGGCGAAGTTCAGAGAGGCATATGAGAGCTATATGGCGTCCACCGGTATGTTCTTTCCAAAGCTGTTTCGTTAGAGCGGGGCCGCCCAACACCCACTGCAACCGACCGCTTAATCTCGTGCCAAATTCAAGACATAGCGATTGTGTGAGCAGCCTTGATCACAAAGGTTTTGCGGCAAACCCAGCGGCGGCTGATTTTTTTCGTTATCTTTTGGATATGTTTATTGATATACACAAATTTATTATGATAATGTGTATAAAAGATCAAAAATAGAGATGACACAATGAAGCGTACGAACGTTTTACTCGATGATAAAATTGTTGAAGATTGCATGAAAGCGACTGGAATCAAGACTCGCAGAGCTTTGATTGATCACGCTTTACATGAGTTACTTCGACACGAATCTCAAACTAAGATCCTCGAACTCAAAGGTAAGGTTCATTGGGAGGGCAATCTTACCGAGTGGCGCCAGGGTCGTGATATATGATGGTCCTCGTCGATACGACTGTTTGGATCGACTTCTTTGCAGCACGCTCATCGCCACATGTGGCAGCATTAGAGAGCCTTATTGAGCGCAGAGAAGACATCTGCATCTGCGGAATCATCTTGACTGAGGTACTTCAAGGCATACGGAAAGATTCTGAATTTCAAAAGACAAGAGATCTTTTTAACAATTTGATTTTCCTGCCAATGCATTACCCCGTTTTTTTAAGGTCAGCCGATATATTCAGAAAATTACGCAGTAAAGGGATTACCATTCGTAAATCTTTAGACTGCATGATCGCATCTGTTGCTATTGAAAACGATATACCCCTTCTACAAAATGATAAGGATTTTCAGCCCATTGAGAAGCACTGCAGCTTAAAAGTGCTATCATTACCTGAAAAAAGATAACAATGGCATGCATGCCGATCCCAAAAGCCCGGCGGCTTTTGGTCCAGGCGATGCCCGCCGTTGGGCAGGAGATAAAGATGATACGCCAGTGTAACGAATCGGATTTCAATACTATATTTGAGATCATCAATGATGCTGCTCAAGCGTATAAAGGAATTATACCAGAAGATCGTTGGAATGAACCATACATGCCCTTTGAAAAACTAATGCGTGAAATTGAGGATGGCGTTTTTTTCTGGGGATTGGAACACGATGGAGGGCTTCTTGGGGTCATGGGAATTCAGAACAAAGACGACGTTAGGCTTATTCGCCATTCCTACGTTCGGATGCAAGCTCAAAAAATGGGGATCGGGACAAAACTGCTCCAGCATTTGGAGAGCATGACAGAGAAACCTGTCCTTATCGGTACGTGGGCAGCCTCTTTATGGGCAATCTCATTTTACGAGAAGAACGGATATACCCTGGTTTCAGAGGAAGAAAAGAATCGCCTTCTCCGTAAGTACTGGTCGATCCCAGAGCGACAAGTGGAAACATCTGTGGTTTTAGCGAACCAAACATGGTTTAAAGCCCAACATGCCGTCCCAGCCGACGGCTAATCGCCGCGACTGAGCTTGTCGTGTGTGCCGGGCATGGCACAGGGCTGGTGGGGTGAAAGTTCCCATGCCAGGTGAGTTTATCCTGAGCGGATTCGAAGGACGGAGCCTAAGGTCAGGAAAAGGACAAGGGCGTCGTCGCGAGGAGGGGTCTGGAGGAGGCCCAATCCGAAAGTGCGGGGAGCCGCGAGGCTTCTCCCTATCCCGATTGGAGCAGGAGAATGCAAATCTGATGAGGTTTCTCTTTGTCTTCTCCCTACTTTTGGTAGCTATCCAAGCATATTCTTTGCCTCCTGAGCATGTGGTTCTTCTGCACGGCTTGGCAAGGACAAGCAGTTCCATGGGTAACCTTGAAGAGTTTCTTGCTGACCGAGGTTATCAGGTATTGAATATCGACTATCCTTCCAGGAAACATCAAATATTTGAACTGGCAAAAATAGTCAGAAATGAAGTGGTGTCGAAAACAGGCAATGCCGAAAAGGTCCATTTTGTTACCCATTCCATGGGAGGGATTATCCTGCGCTGCATACAACAAAATGATCCTTTGCCGAACCTTGGACGTGTTGTCATGCTTAGTCCCCCGAACCATGGAAGTGAAGTAGTAGATGCTCTTGGGAAGCTATGGCTCTTTGAATTCATAAATGGCCCTGCAGGAAGGCAACTCGGCACTGATGGAAATAGCATTTCGAAGCGGTTAGGGAAAGCAGATTTCGAATTAGGAGTCATCACCGGAGACAGGAGCATTAACTGGATTAATTCCTTAATCATCCCGGGAAAAGATGATGGCAAAGTATCAATAGAGAGTGCAAAGGTCGAAGGCATGGCTGATTTCTTGATAGTTCACGTGTCTCATCCATTCATTATGAAGGATAAAGCAGTAATAACTCAGTGCCTTCACTTTCTCCAAAATGGATCTTTCGATATCAGGATGTGAGAGAAGCTCTAACTCGGTTGCAGCGGAAGTTGTCGATTTCGCATAGTCTGTTCGACTACGTACTATCTGATGTCGAAAGGAGACACTGTATGAGCACACAAAAAGCCGCAACAGAGAACCTTCAACCGCTTGAGCCTTTTGTTGGAATTTGGGAAACGGAAGGCAAAATGAGGGCAAGCGGTTCAGGACAACCTGAAAAATTTAGCGCTAATGATACCTATGAATGGGTATCGGGGGGTCACTTTTTGCTTCACCGTTTTGATGCCGATATGCCAGATGGGAAGGTCAAGGGCATAGAGTTCATAGGCTACGATAGAGATAGCCAGTCCTATCTTATTCGTTCATTTGATAATTCAGGCAGTGTGACCTTGATGCGGGCTCGTTTAGAGAAAGACACATGGACGTTCGTCGGCGAGGGTATTCGCTTTACTGGGGGCTTTCGTGAAAACGGCAAGATTTTCGAAGGCCTCTGGGAGCTGCGATCAGAAGACCAAGCTGCTTGGCAGCCTTTGATGGATGTCAGGTTGAGGAAGATCGGATAATGAACACACCATTTAGCGTGCCTAACAAAACTAATCCAGCCGACACAAAAAGCCGCGCGGCTGATTAGCGGCGTTAGCACTTGAAGGTACGGCGGCAATATTCCCTGACAGGATATGATAAGGGAGCTAGTGGTTTACAGCTTACCGTGTACGGGCAGGACCGGAGAAGGAGGATGCCATGGCAACGCAAAAAAGAAGAAGAACGAGGGCTTCTGTGCACATTGACGCGACGTTGATGATGGGAGGGGAAACCCTGTCTCTGAAAACGGAGAATATCAGCTTGAACGGCATGCTCTGCAAGCCCGACGGAAGGATCAAGGTGGGTGAAGCGGCTGATATTCGAATCGTTCTCAGTCCTGAAGCGATCATCACCGCCCGGGTGAATATTGCGCGAAGCGACGACGAGGGAATAGCCCTTGCCTTTACCAGTGTGGATGAATCCGGTTTCTTCCATTTGAAAAAACTGGTGCAGTATAACGTCGACGACGCGGATCGGGTCGACCGGGAGTTGGCGAAGACCGGTTTCTCAGTATGCGACGCCGGAAGCGACGATGATTCAACAGATCCCGGGTGAGGCATGACGGTGATGAACGAGGAACGGGTTTTCTTTGAGAGCGGAGGGCTGACCATCGAGGGGCTCTATGCCCCAGGAGACGGTTCAAAGGGCGTGGTCGTCACCCACCCCCATTCCCAGATGGGGGGAGAATGACGAACAATGTGGTGGATGCCCTTGTGTCCGCCTTCCATGACCACGGGTACGCGACCCTGCGGTTTAATTTCAGAGGCGTGGGACTTCGTTGTTGACTATGTTGACAAAATAATATCGGATATCGCACAAGAGAACCGGTAAACGCGGAAAGAAAAGAGGGGATAGAGACAATGCCCAGGCAGGCGAGATTGGATTCACCCGGTACGCCGTTTTACCAACGGATAGTAGCTACGTTCGGTACGGATGGAGCAATGGCGGCGCCACATGGTGCGACGCACTTCATCCAACAATGTTGTGGACATAGGTCGTGCGTTCTTTTGACAGATACAAAATCATTTCTAGGGGAATAGTGTATAGTGCCAACCGGCAAATCTGCCTTATAATCAATGGTTGGGCGTCATAGGAAACGATGATCTCTCGCGCCGATCGCAAGTCGGGGAAGCAGCAGTACCGTGAGCTTTTCGCTCTAGTCGGGGAGGTTGTTCGCGAATGGGATCCCTGCGGCCTTCTCGCGGGCGGGGCGCCACGCGACGAGTTCGACGGGGAAATTGGTCGCGTGGTAGCGCAGGTCCCACGTATTCACTCCGCCGCTGACGCGACCGCAGTTGTGTCACGCGTTTTTGGTTCCGCCTTTGAACGGGAGGAGTTTGCGATCGAGACATGTGCACCTGTCGGCGAGCGTTTGTTCGCCAGGCTTCGTGCTGGTGGTTTTGTCTGACAGCATGGTAACCATGACGCCCAACCTTGCTGCTGCAGTGGACGGCCCAAAAAGGCGGGCCGCCCTGAGCAGCCCGTTGGCCTTAAAAATGAATCTTGACAAAATGCCATCTATGATGTACAGTTGGATGTACATTTTAGGGGGTGCAGAAATGAAGACCATTGCTTTCACTGATTTTCGTAAAAGGGCTTCAGATTTAATAACTGAGGTAGAACATGGGGAGACGCTTGTTCTTCTCAGGCGCGGAAAACCGGTGGCTGAAGTAGTTCCGTTTTCTGATACGGCGCAAAGAACTCCAGCATGGAAGCAATCAGGGATATGTTTGCGTATCCGGGGAAGCGATTTATCCTCTGCTATCTTAGAGGAACGTGAGACGGCTGCATGAAACTGGCGGTTGATTCATCATCATTTGCCAAAAGGTATGTGCAAGAGGTTGGCAGCGATAAACTGCATCGCTTTTTGGAGAGCGCTTCGGAGTTAGCTTTCTGCGTTATTTTGGTACCTGAAATTATTTCTGGCCTCAACCGACGACTAAGAGAACGCAGTTTGACTATCGTGGACTATCGGGCGGTAAAAAAGCAGTTGATGGATGATGTCCATGATGCAACTGTTTTGCAGATCACCCCTTCAGTCATCTCACGTTCGGTAAAGCTTTTGGAGGGCAATGTTTTGCGCGTATTGGACGCTCTGCATGTCGCATGTGCTCTGGAGTGGCAGGCAGACCTGTTTGTGACCTCAGATAGAAGGCAATTTATGGCCGCCAAGAATACAGGTCTTCGCACCGAATATGTAGGCCAACCAAACGCTCCAGGCGACGGCTAGTCGCCGCGGATGATCTTTCGTTAGATGAAAACCGATAGAAAAGAATCTCGATAATAAATCATCTCATGCTATTGAAGTGGTAAAATTTGTCGGCAGTCAACATTTAACCGACATACGGGACATTAAGAATCACCAAAGGAACATTGCTTTCCAATGAATGCGGGACATAGTTGACTATGTTGTCAAAATAATAGCGGATATCGCACAAGAGAACCGGGAAATGGGGCAAAAAAGAGGGAATAGAGACAATGCCCAGGCAGGCGAGGTTGGATGCATCCGGTAACCGCTATGACAAAAGATTTAGAAGATTGAAATGATGTATTTTGTGACAGTTGGAACAGTGCTGGGCTTCTCTGCTGGTTTTGCACCTGGCCCGCTTTTGACACTTGTAATTTCAGAAACACTTCAGCATGATGTTAAATCCGGCGTCAAAGTTGCCCTCGCTCCGATTATCACTGATTTGCCGATAATCATTGTGACATTGTTTGTTTTGTCAAAATTATCCAATTTTCATAACATATTAGGAGTAATCTCTCTCGCAGGTGGGTTCGTTATTTTAACCATAGGCTATGAAAGCATACGTACAAAAGGAATTGAGCTTAGTATTCGAGAAGCAAAACCTAAATCGTTAACAAAAGGGGTGTTAGCAAATGCTCTAAACCCTCATCCCTACCTGTTTTGGTTTAGTGTAGGCGCTCCAATTATGACAAAGGCAATGAGCCTGAATATCAGTGCTCTTTTAGCTTTTATTATTAGTTTTTATTCATTTCTTGTAGGGTCAAAAATCTTAGTGGCCATAGTAACTGGCAAATCGAAATCTTTTTTGAGTGGCAAGGTATACATATATACCATGCGTTTCCTTGGCTTAGTATTAGGTGTTTTAGCATTTGCTCTTTTTCACGACGGACTAAAACTATTGGGAATAATTAAGGCCTAACATGGCAATCCGGCGGACTCGCTCTGCTCACCGCTGATTTTTTCGTGTGTGCCGGGCATGGCACGTGACTAGCGGGGTGAAAGTCCTCGTACCAGGTGAGTTTATCCTGAGAGAAATTGAAGGACGGAGCCGAAGGTCAGGAGAAGGGCAAGGGCGTCGCCGTTAGGCGGGGTCTGGAGGAAGCCCAATCCTAAAGCGCGGGACGCCGAATCCCTCCATCCGCAACAGGGACGGGCTTTATACATCCGGCATTTACGCGCGGAAAACTCTGTTCCTGCCTGTCGGCAGACAGGTCTTACCCCGGGAGGGGGGCGCGAGGCTTCTCCCTATCCCGATTATCTCTTCACATCAACATATCATCCATAATTATTTTTCATATTGCCATACACGATAATATTGGTGTATTATAGCTATATTTATCCACATTAAAGGAGTTTATTATGCGCACTATACAAATGACCCTTGACGATGAGCTTGTAAAAAGGGTTGACGCCATTTCAAAAGAGCTAAACACCTCTCGCTCCGCATTTACTCGACATGCATTGCAAGAAGCGGTCAAACAGTATAATATTGACCGTCTTGAATTAAAGCATCGTCAAGGATATGCGGCTCACCCCGTCAACAAAGAGGAATTCGGTGTCTGGGAAAAAGAACAGAATTGGGGGGATGAATGAAAAGAGGCGAAATCAGATGGTACAAATTCAAGGCTCCTGATAAGAAAAGACCGGTAGTAATTTTAACCCGTAATTCTGTATTGGAATATCTTGGAGAAGTCACAGTGGCGCCCATTACATCTACGGTTCGGGATATACCAAGCGAAGTATTCCTTTCTAAACAGGACGGAATGCCAAAGGATTGTGCAATAAACTTCGATCATATTCAGACAGTCTCAAAAGAAAAAATTGAATCGCTTATAACAAAGCTTTCTATAGATAAATTGGAACAAGTGCGGAATGCTATACAATTTGCTCTGAATTTATAAGAGATAACATTGGGTTTAACGAGGACATGCAGGAAAGACGCTGCATGCCCGTTAACCCGGTGACTTCATCGTTATACGGGTTAACAAGAAGCCTCTTAAACAACCGGAGGCGTTGATTCGCTGTCAAAAGAGCAATAGCGCTGCAAACAACAAAGGCCACCATCTTAATAAGGAGGGACGTATCAAGGGCATGATGAAAGAATTTAAGGAATTTGCGGTAAAAGGGAATGTTGTCGATATGGCTGTCGGCATTATTATTGGCGTCGCTTTCGGTAAAATCGTTTCATCCTTCGTAGGTGATGTGATTATGCCCCCAATCGGCGTGCTTTTGGGTGGAGTCGATTTCTCCAATTTGGCGCTTACTGTTAAAGAAGCTGCGGGAGAAGTTCCAGCTGTCGTCATCGGCTACGGAAAGTTCATTCAGACGGTCATAGATTTTACGATCATCGCATTCGCTATTTTTATCGCCGTCAAGGCAATTAACTCGCTTAAGCGAAAAGAGGAAGAAGCACCTAAGGCTCCACCAGAACCCCCGGCTCAGGAAGTATTACTTGCGGAAATACGTGATTTACTGAAGGATAGGAAGTAAGTTTTTTCAGAACCAAATCGTATAACAAGGCTAATTCAGCCGACGCAAAAAGCCGCGCAGCTGATTAGCAGCATTCACTGTGGAGCTTTCCCTAAGAGAGGAGGATCACCATGGAAGGATGGACTGAAGAGGAAATCAGAAACAAGGATTTGATGGCCCCATGCGGCTTGTACTGCGGTGTTTGTGCAATATACCTGGCAACGCGGGATAAAAACGAGAAACTCAAGGCCATCCTCGGTACCCTCTACGGAACCAAACCTGAGGAAATCGAATGCTACGGATGCATGCAAGCCGACCCACCGAAGAAACTCTTCAGCTTTTGTAAAGCATGCACCATCAGGGAATGCATACAGTCCAGAGGCTATTATTCGTGCCACCAGTGCAGTGACTGGCCCTGTTCTCTGATAGAGAACTTCCCCTACGCCACAGGCGTCAGGGTAATGAAACGGACGATTCCCCTCTGGCGGGCTAAGGTAGCCGAACTTGGACAAGAGGATGGAAGCAGAGCATGGGCTCGATCAGAAGGTGAGCGGTATCATTGCCCTTCTTGTGGCGCACCACTGTTTCGAGGCGCACAACAGTGCAGGGCCTGCAAAAGATCCGTGGCTGATGAACTTGATGGATCGCTTTGAAGTAGAATACAAGAAAAACGGCTAACAAGCGTTTGAAGATGGATCGGCAAATCCGCTCCTTTGCCGCCCACGTAACCACGGCTTTGGGCACAGCCCTTGGGGCGTTTGTTGAAGGCCGCAGCTCAGAGGAAAGGTGCTGTCGAAGCGAGGAGCAGCGGTAGGCATGTGTGCCTGCGAAGACTCGCTATACTATCTTGGGAATAGACTATGACTGATCAGAGCGGTAAATGGATCTTCGTGCTCGTATTTCATGCCCGTAGGGCAGAAAAGAGAAAATGGTTCTAGTTTTGGCGGCGGAACTATGCAGAGCTATATAGCTACATCTACGCAAAAGGTGTGCAAGATGCCAAAGAAGTAGCGCAGAGTGAAATGCACAGAAAAGGCCTTGAGATATTGAGGTATACTGCTATAAACAGACTTGAAGAAGGGAACTACCCACCCGAGAATCTGCGGCTGATTGAGTCTGCTAAGAAACGCGGCGCAAACTACAGGCACTACGGATTGCCCATGTCGGCAATCGAGGATTTGGAGGGGAAGACTGAACCGCTGGAGATTGCTTCTCGATATGTTGACTACGAGGATGTCACAATCGATTTGTCCGAAATCCCAAGAGAACTGCACTGCATTGTTCCATATGCAGAGAAATGGGCAATCTGTGGTGACGTTGAAAGATCCGAGTATAAGAAACGGGTATCAAAAGAGGAAGTGAAGGAGTTTCACAAAGCAGTTTCTTCAAGAGTCGAATCGATAGAATCATACTGTAATCAGCGCAGAAACGAAACCCCAGTCCCGGATGAGGTGGTACTTTTCGATTTGATGCTTGAAGCCTTTGCCGAAATAGGCCCTGGCATTGAACACGTTGATTCGCTTCAAGACTGAATCGAGGTCGGCATAGTGTGTGGGGATGTTGGGCTGGGTGTTTGCCTGGCGGTATGGTGCCAGAGGCGTATGGGCTGCGCCTAACCTCTCGCCCGACTGAAGCGGGAACAGCACTGGCGAGTCAACTCGTCGTTGGGTTGTCCAAGGATTGAGAGCGCATGGTTTCGAAAACGAGACTTGAGCGGCTTGACACAAAGTGGCGGCCTTGCGGGCACTGTGATGAAAGCAGCCGGGTGGTCACACTGGTGCGTTGGAAGTCGGGCAGCAGGAATAGCCGGATCGAGAAAATACCGCCCAAGGAGCTCAAGCTGACCGCTCAACCGCCGTGCGGTTTCGCATCGTCCGAACTTGACCATCGGGCGGAGGGAATGTCATGGATATTCGTACCTACCAGCCAAGAGATGAGGAGGCTGTCCTTAGGCTCTGGGAGCAGTGCGGCTTAACCCGTGCATGGAACGATCCGCGCAAGGACATCGCGCGCAAGCTCTCAGAGCAGCCGGAGCTTTTTCTTGTCGGCCGGATCGGCGCAGAGGTGATAGCAACGGCAATGGCCGGTTTTGATGGACATCGTGGCTGGGTGTACTACGTGGCTGTTTCGCCGGAGCATCAGAGGAAATCCTACGGGCGCCAGCTCATGCAGGAAGTTGAGCGGCTCCTGATAGCTCGCGGCTGCCCAAAGCTGAACCTCCAGGTGCGTGCGTCCAACCAGGAAGTCATCGAGTTTTACCGGGTGCTCGGCTACGCTCAAGATGAGGTGGTTAGCCTCGGGCGGCGGCTTATCCCGGATCAAAAGCCCAGCAGACCGCTGGAGCCTGCGCGCTAAAGCGCGCGGCTGAGCGGTGGCGTTGCCGTACAAATAAACGGTAACGGATAACAGAAAGGAGAAAGCAGTGTTGTCAAATTGGAGGAATGGATCGCGCTGTACGGTCTGAGGGTGATCGCTGGCAAACTTCGCTGCCGGGGTTCTGATGATTATCTTCAAGCCTTTCAAGGTAAGCGATTACATCGAGGGCGGGGCGTTGGAGGTGTTG
>Ga0307433_1001705_pt1 | contig 11428 bp, 5 predicted proteins | sample SalMarWE160210MG_FD_202166 | JGI IMG/M metagenome (GOLD analysis project Ga0307433, IMG submission 202166) | Salt marsh sediment microbial communities from the Plum Island Ecosystem LTER, Massachusetts, United States - WE1603-210 | ecosystem: Environmental > Aquatic > Marine > Intertidal zone >...
ATGTTAAGATAGGTAAGGCAAAAAGCGCTGCTTTTTGTACCGTTTTTACTTTTTTTGGGCGCGAATTTTCACGAATTTACCGATTTTTACCCCCGTTTTACCCCCTATGGAGCGACCTCAATCAATACTAAAGTATACAAAACGCCGAGTCGCATGCGGCATTTGTGCCGTAAAAACGCGCCTTATTCCGGCATCTTGGCGCGATCCGACCGGCGAAGCGGCCCAACGGCCGAGATGACGTAACCTCTTTCCCGACAAGGACTTAGGCGCACACCGAAAGTTGTTAGAACTCTAACAATCTCCGGAGCCCAAAATCGGCCCTGGCGCTATCAAAAACGGCGAAAATGCACCGAGCACCCACGCGGCCTTTCTGCCACGGCAACGGCAACAGATCTTGACGCAGAGGCCGCAGAGGGCACCGAGAGGGCGCTGAGAACGGCCTGAATCCGGGTAACGGCAAACGGCAACGGCTTTGAACGCAGAGGACGCGGAGAACGCAGAGAACGGCGTCAATCAGGGCAACGGCAAACGGCAACGGCCCGTTCCGAGCCGCGACCGCAAGGGAGCGGAACGCAGAGAACGACGTCAATCGGCGTAACGGCAAACGGCAACGGCCCGTTCCGAGCCGCCGTCTATGGTGCCGGCGCCGCGGGGGTGGTGGCGTAGCGGACCAGGCACCGGCCATGGGCCTGGGTGGTGTCCTGGAGGCACCACAGGCGTCCCGTCCGGTCGCACCACGTGGGCACGCAGGCGCTGGCGCGAACCGGGTACTCCTCGACGACCGCCAGCCGGTCGTCGTCAGCCCGGAGGCGGATCAGCGAGCGGGCCGTCATGGCCCACGCCGTGCCGTCGGGCGCCTCCGCCATGCCCGCCCGGTCTCGGAGCGGCGGCACCCGGAGGCGGACCTCCCGGCCATCGGGCGCCCGTCGGATGATCGCCCACTTGCCGGGCGTCAGCATCTGGAACCACAGCCCGCCCCGGCGGTCGTGGAGCACGAGCCGGCCGTTGCGGGTCTCGACGGCGCGGCCTTCGCCATCGACGGAGACGCTGCGGCGGTCGTTGACGACCCACAGCCTGCCTTCCCGCTCGCGGAACACACCGGGATGCCACAAACTCGACCACCGCTCGCGAAGCGGCGGGGGCGCGTCGGCGAGGCGGAGGATTTGCCCGTCCCTGACGGTGACGACCGCGCCGCCGCCCTCCTCATCGCACAGCAGCATCCGATCGCCGTCACCCAGGGGCGCCATGACGATGAAGCCCAGACCGCGCCCCGGGCCGATCTCCGGCAGGGCCGCCTTGCCGTCGATCAAGTGCGATCCGTCCACGACACCCCAGTCGCCCCGCAGGTCGCTCCACCAGATGCGCCCTTTGCCGTCCCAAGTCAAACGGGGGTGATGGTCACGGGTGGGCAGAGGGGGATAGGTCAAGACGGCGCGCAGCCGCAGCCGGTGCTTTTCTGCCAACTCGACGACCGACCGCGCCTGGGCCCACCCTTCGGAATCGTACAGAAAGAAGCCGGCGTTGTACGTCGCGAACAGCACAGCGCCGTCAGCGGCGGGGTAGATGCCGGTGAACGTCTCGTGCGCGCGGTAGGCCGGGCCGTCGATCCAGACCCGCCACTGGTTACCGTCGAAGCAGGCGGGGGGCAGGTCCTTGCGGTCCCACGTACACCATACGCGTCCGAGGGAATCGGGCCAGGCCTGGCCCTCAATATGGGTGCGGACCGCCGGCAGCCTGGGCCACTCGGCCGGCTGGGGACCGCCCTGCCGCCGTGGATTCAGCCGCCACAGGTGCCAGGCGGCGAAGAAGTAGAGGTTCCCGCGCGAGTCGGTTCCCCGGAAGCGGACGTCGCTCAGGTGCCCTGTTTGCTGGCAGAGGTGAACCTTCCGCCCGTCCGGGCTCATGCCGGCAATGCCGGGGTTCTGGCTCATCCAAAGCCAGCCGTCCGGGCCGATGATGCGGTCGCCCGCCTGGCGAAGCACAGGCGGCCTGGGTTCGAGACGCCTGACGGTGCCGTCGGATTCGACGGCCACGTAGGCGAGATCGGTTTTCTCGAACGGGTCGAGGACCGTCACGTCAACGAGCCAGAAGTAGGCCCGCCCATCTCTGTCAACGGCCAAGAGGTCGGCCCCGCGGAACCGGATGTTCGGCCCGAGCACCTCCGCCAGGCTCCGGGACCGGAGGACCTTCGTCCCCCGCACCCGGACCACGTGCATATCCGTGCGGACTACCCGCACCTCGCCGGACCCGAGGGGAACCACGTCCTCGACATTCCCTCCGACCCGGAGGTGTTCGCACCGTTCGCCGTCGAAGACGAAGCAGCCGACGGGCTCCGGCGGTTCCTCGTTCCACTCCGGCCAGACGTAGAGGCGGCCGTCGGCGTCCTCGCGGAACCCGAGGTCACGGAACGGAAGCCTCTTGTCGTTGCGGTCGTCCCCGCCCCGGATGCACCGGTGGTACGACCATTGGCCGCCGCGCAGCACGTGCAGGCCGCACCGGCCGGCAAAGAAGAGATCGCCCGCCTGGCTCTCATATGCCTGCCTGATGAAGATGGGCCGGAGCAGCCCGGGCGGCGGATTCTCCGGCGCCGGATCGCCGCGCTCCTCCGCCCGCCGCTTCGTCCACCGCCGCGTCTGGGGCTCGTAGCCCAGAAGCAATCCATAATCGGACGACGGGAGGACCCAGATACGGCCGCGCCGGTCGATCAGCATGCCGTGAACGTCCTGGATGGTGACCACGGCTTCGTCCGAGGCCGCAGCCGTCTCGATCTGCTCCTGAACGGGGGTCGTCGCCGGGCCGCGTGCATGGCGCCACAGCCACGTCCCGCCGTCGGGCCCGATGGCCACGCCGTCCTCGTTGCCCGCCCAGCCCAGACACGTGAGCGACCTCTCGTCCGGGGCAACCTGGGCCGGCACGGGCCCGGCGCTCTCGAACCAGCGATGGGCCGCCTCGCGGCCGGCGAAGCGGAAGGCCAGGTCGCCGTCGTCCAGCCGCATGGCCTCCACTTGGCCGTGCTCGACCAGCGAGGTCAGTTGCTCACGCGGCACGCTATAGGAAATCGGCGCCGCGCCGTCGGCGCCCCCGACCTGGACCTCGGGCGGCAGGTCGGCCAGCGCAGGCCGGTCCACACGGCGGCCGGCGGGGCCAACGACTTGCCAAAGCGCCGGGTGCTCGGCGAGGACGGTCTCGCGGCCTTCGCGTTTCCACCAGAGGACCCATCGGTCGATGGCGGCGAACCGCTGCTTGGCCTCATCCGCCGGCCGGTAGCCCGCGTCGTGGCCGGTCAGGCGGATGAGCGCCTGCATGCAGTCGTCGGCGGCGCTGAACCGGAGCGGCTCCTTGCGGCCGGGGACGCGCCGGGCGTCGGTCAGCCGGCGGTCGTCGAGGAAATCCACGAGCAGCGGCACGGCCAGGGGGCGGTCCAGACGCGGGAGACGGTGTCGGAGGTAGTTGAGCAGACCGGACGGGACCAACGGGTCGCCCCGCGCCCGTTCGCGGACGGCCGCCTCGCGCAGCACGCGAAAGTCGCCCGGCCCGCCGTGGGCGAGCAGCGTGGGCAAACAGTCGAGGCGTCCGGATCGCAGGGCCCGGCGGGCCGTCTCGATCGCCGCCGGCCGCAGCGACCGGTCACCTCGCTCGAGGAGCGCCTTGACGACGTCGGGCACCTCCGACCGTTTTGCCTCGATGGCCCATTGCTTCAGCAGCGCCACGGAATCGACGGCGTCGGGGTCCAGGGCCTCGATCTTCCGGAGGATGTGGAGTCGGCGAAAGAACGTCTCGGCCTTTTCGAGGCGGGCGATCTGGCCTTCGACCGGCGGCCGGTGGCCGTACTCGGCCCACCAGGTGCCAACCTCGTCGATAACGGCCTGCCGGGACGCCGGCGGGTCGTCGGAGAGCATGTCGGACCGATGAAACTCCACGTCCACGATGGCCTTGATGCACTCGATGGCCACGTCCTGGACCCGCAGGATGGTGTACTTCGGGGCGAAGCGCCGGGCCACCGACCGGGTCACGCGGCGGTCGTCCAGGTGCTCGATGAGGGCGGGAACCGCAGGCCGACCGATGGCAACCAGCGCGTCGCTGGCGCGGGTGCGCTCGCGCATGTCCAGGACGCGGCAGGAACCCGGTTCCGCCAACTGGAGGCCGCGCACCTGGGGCAACCGGGCAACGTAATAGGCGATGCGCTCCTGGGGCGGCAAGGCGTTCGGGTCGGCCACCTCGCTCTCGGCCAGGCGCGACATCTCGGTCATCTGCGTCGCCAGTTGGCTGACCACGTCCTGGAGTTGGTCGTGATCGCGCCAGTGGGGGAAGTAGCGAAGCGTCTGCTGCCACTGGTCGAGCACGGCGCCCCAGGGCCGGTCCTCGCTCAGCATCCGCTTGCCCCAGCCGAACCAGTAGTCCGCGAGACGCTCACAGGTGTGGTCAAAGGCGGCCTCGCGGCCCGCGAGGATCTCGCGAACCAGACGGTCGGCCTCCTCCCCCCGGCCGAACCAGGCGGCGGCGTAGGCATGGTCCAGCAGGAAGACCTCGCTGTGGAACAGCATCGGACTCAGCGACCCGCCCGGCAGCAGGGTCAGGTCCCACTCGCGCGGCCGTTCGGACTTCGGCTTCTCGACGGTCCGGACGAGGGCGGCAAGTTCGTCGGCGTAGTCGGCCGGCTCGATACGGGTGAAGCGCCCGGCCGCAAAGCGCCGCGCCGTGAGGTCCGGGGGCATCAGCAGCAGGCTCTTCTCTTCCGCTCCATCGGGCGTGGGCACGCGCCATACGGTCGCGGTGCGGTCCTCGTTATATAGGTCCGAGCGGAAGTGTACCCGCACGCGCTCGAGTTTGCCCAGGTCGGGCCAGGGCGCCTCGCGCAGGCGCTCGAGGGCGGCGAGGTTCTTCTCGCGACGCTGGGTTTTCAGGCGGCCGGTAAACGGGTAGGCCGCGATGCCCCGGCGGAAGACCGTGTAGACCCGGTCGGGCATGGACGTGCGGGCGACGTGGGCCGGACGCTCGGCTGCCCGAAGCGGACAGGCCAGGCCGAGTGCCAAGCCAACCACTGCCGCTGCATATCGCACCCTGCACCCCCTGTCCGGGCGAGCCGATGGTTCGCACTGGGTTGTACGATGCCGGGGGCCGCGCCGCCAAGATGATTGCCGGGGCCAGGTGGACCTCGATTCAGGGCAGCCGTGTTACCCGGCGAGTTTGACGGCGGTGCCGTAGGCCATGAGTTCGGCGGCGCTGCCGCGCAAGGTGCAAGTGAGACGTTACCCGGCGGGCTTGCCCGCCGCGCGCCGCGCAAGCGCGGCGGCTAACTTTGCAATGCTGCGCGGCGGGCCGGGGGCCCGCCTCGGCCTACTTCATGGCCGCGCAAGGTGCAAGTGAGACGTTAGCCGGCGGGCTTGCCCGCCGCGCGCCGCGCAAGCGCGGCGGCTAACTTTGCAATGCTGCGCGACGGGCCGGGGGCCCGCCTCGGCCTACTTCCTGGCCGCGCAAGGTGCAAGTGAGACGTTAGCCGGCGGGCTTGCCCGCCGCGCGCCGCGCAAGCGCGGCGGCTAACTTTGCAATGCTGCGCGGCGGGCCGGGTGCCCGCCTCGGCCTACTTCATGGCGGCGCAAGGTGCAAGCGAGACGTTAGCCGGCAGGCTTGCCCGCCGCGCAAGGTGCAAGCGAGACGTTAGCCGGCGGGCTTGCCCGCCGCGCGCCGCGCAAGCGCCGCGGCTAACTTTGCAATGCTGCGCGACGGGCCGGGGGCCCGCCTCGGCCTACTTCATGGAACCCCCCTGCCCCATCGCACGCTCCAGGTGCGCGACGGCTCGCGTGGCGCGGCTGGCCTCGAAGGCGTTGGCGGCATTGGCGTGCGATGAGGAGTGTCGGGTGCTGGTCGTGTCGCGGCGAAGGAGGTCGGCCAGGCGGACGGCCTCGGCCACGTGCTTGCGGGCGGCGTCGCGGCGATTGGCGCGGACGGCTCGCCACGCCTGGACGCAGGCGTCGTAGTACCGGAGCGTCCGCTCGCCGTAGGTGAAGAGGCGCTCATCCTCAGCGATCCGGGCGCCGATGCGCTCGGGCAGGCCCGGCGCCTGGCCCCGTCCGACGGCGGCCCGGGTGATGAGGCGGCGGCAGACGGCGGCGTGGCCGAGCATCTCATGCAGCGTCGGACCGTTGCAGGCGACGCCGTCGGCACGCTCGCAGCGGAGTTCAGGCGTCGGGAAGAGGTCCTTGTCGCCGCGGTCGAGCCGCCGGGCAAGGTCGTACTTCAGTTTCGTCACGTTCGCCAGCATCTTCTCGAGCGACTCGTAAAACGGCCGCATGGTGGCGGCGGCGGGACCGTAGCGGCGGGCGAAGTAGTCGGTCCAGAGGTCCTCGCAGTCGGTCTTAACGTCCCAGAGTTGGCGGGCCATCTGGTAATTGGTCAGGGCCTTGTTGCCCATGTCGGCCGTGGTGCAGTGCATGTAGTGGAAGTGGCGTGCGCCCAAGCGATGGTAAGCAGGGATGTCGGCGGCCATGGTGTGCATGAAACACAGGGGCAGGCACTTGTAGCCCGAGACGTTGTAATACTCGCCGATGCACAGCCGTCCGCGGTAGTGGCGGTCGGGCTCGGCCACCCAGCCGCTCAGGTTGCGGAGGTAGTGGGCGTTCCGCGGGCTGCGCCCATCCTCAAACGGGTAGACGTACGACCGCGTGATGGGGAAGTACGTGGCGGAGCAGGTGTCGTAATCGAAATCGGCGGGCAGCGGCCGGCTCGGCGGGGCCAGGACGTCGTGATACGCCAGAAACCGGATGATGAGCGGCCGATGAATCCGTCCGGCGGCGCGGGCCTGCTTGATGGCGGCGTCGAGACGGTACACGAGAAGCAGGTTCCGGTCGGTCGGCGTGCCGAGGGCCTTGCACGCGGCGCACTGGCACCACTTGCCGCCATCGAGGGTCCAGAACCGGACGACGTCGGCGTCGCGGTACGGCCCGTCTGTGAGCGCCCGGACGTAGTTCGTCATGAACTCGGCCGTGGCGTGCGGGTTCGACGTGCAGAAGTTCGTGCCGAAGGAGCCGCGGATACCGGGCACCCGCTTGCCCTTGACCAGGGGAAACCACTCGGGGTGGGCCTCGAAGTACGTGAGCCGGCCGCTGGTGTCGGCATCGCCGCGGTAGAGGTCGCCCGCGGGGTATGGGTCGGCGGGCTTCGTTTCGTCGCCGGTGAAGCGCGCGTGGTTGTAGGGGTACGGGCCGTCGGGGTCGAGGAACCGTTTCTGTGCATCGTGGGCGCCGCAGGAGGCGCGGATGCCGAGTTTCCGCATGAGCGGCCGGTCCTGCTGCTCGACACACCAGTAGTTCAGTCGGTTCCGTGCCATCCAGCGGAGGAACGCCTGGCTGCCGCGATCTTCCCAGGCATGGAACCCGCGCGTCAGGAACGACGGGCGGGCCGTCACGTCGTGGTCGCCCAGGCCCTCGATGCGCGGCACCTCTTCGTGGACCGGCTCGGGAGCGAACCAGCGGACGCCCAGCCGATGGAGCAGATCGTACGCCGCATAGAGCGTGCCGATGCGGCTGCCTCCCGCCAGGCAGGTCACACGGCGGCCGCCGGCCTGGAACGTGCGGATGCGGTAACCTTGCGGGCCGAGCCGTTTCAGGTCGGTGCGCAGCGCCTCGGTCACCGTCTTGGGAAGTTGCTTGCAGGCGGCGTTTGAGTCCGGGCCGCCCACGAGCAGCCGGTCGCCCTGCCCGGCCGCCTCGTCGTCGGTGACGGCAAAGTCGCCCGCGCGGCCGGTGGCCAGCCGCAGGTAGTGCTGCAACTCGAGCGCAGCGAAGGCCTCCGTGCAGACGGTGTCGTCGGTCGTGTCGCCGTCGAGCCAATCGACCTTGGCCTCGCCATGCCCGGCGGCGGCGGCGTCCTTATGCGGACCCAGGTTCACGACAATCCGCGTGGCGGCGGCGGCACCGCTCCACGCGGTGAGCGTTGCGAGGATAATGATAAGAGGTTGTCGCATGGCGTGCGGCCCCTTCCGAGCAATCGGTCGCGTCTATTCTGCAAGGAAGCGCGTGGTTTGTCCACAAGACGATTCGGACCGGCCCGCCGAGACGCGGCGGACGATTGCCCCGGCGCCTTGACTCGCCCGCCGGGGCCGTTTAGGATGCCGCCGGCAGGGCACGCAAGGCGGCCCGCCGCGCACCAACTTCGGGAAACGGATGTCGGACCGCTTCGAAAGAAAGGAAACGATACCGTGAGAACGCTTACCATTGCTGCGACCCTGCTGGCCGTTACGCTGGCGGCCGCCGACTGCGGCTCGTGCGCAGCAGCGGACGGGGCCTGGACGTCGCTCGTCAACGGCAAGGACCTCAAGGGATGGAAGAAACCGACCGGCGAGGCCATCGTCACCGTCGAGGACGGCATGCTCGTCGGCACGCAGACCACCGGCAAGGGCGGCGACGTGTTCACCGAGAAGGAGTTCGACAACTTTGAGTTGCGGTTCACCTACAAGGTGGCCTGGCCGGCCAACAGCGGCGTCTGGTTCCGCGGCAAATATCAGTTCGACATCCTGAAATACAAGAATCCCGTCGCCTTCAGCGGCACGCTCTACTGCCCCGGCAAGATGTTCATCACGAAGAACCTCAAAGAGGAACTCGAGAACCGCGACGGGTGGAACGAGGGACAGATCTACGCCAACGGAGACCACCTCATCTTGTGGCTCAACGGCACGAAGGTCGGCGAGTGCCACGACAAGACGCTCAAGAAAGGCCCCATCGGCCTCCAGGTGCACGGCGGCCAGCAATTCAAGAACATGAAGATCACCATCAAGAAGATGGAACTGCGGCCCCTGAAGCCCGGCGACAAACCAACCGAACCCAAACCGGCCAAGGCGAAGCCGTAGCGCCCCGACACGCGTTCGGATCGCCCCACGTCCGGCGTCTCCGCAGGCGCCGGGCACAGCATGAGGCATGGCCGCATGAAGAGACCGCCCGCAGCGGTTCTTGTGTAGCGATGACTCGCGCGGTGGGCAATCTTGCCCACCGCGCTTTGGCGGCTTCATGCGCGGCGGGCAGGATTGCCCGCCGCGCAACGGCGAGAATGGGCTTTCGAGCGCGGTAGGTCCGGAGACCCACCGCGCGAAATGGCGCTGTAGGGCCAGGCGTCTCACCTCGTATAAGAGACCGGCGGCGGCCTGGAGACGCGCGGCGTGGTGGCGGACTGGTCCGCATGGCTGCGGCAGGGTGACGATGAGGAGGTCTTGAGCCGGCTGCGCATGCGGACCCGGACGGGCTGCCCCGCGGGCGACGCGGCCTTCGTGGCCCGGCTGGAAGCGCTCAGCGCCCGATGGCTGACCCCTCGACAGGGCAGCCGCCCACGCAAGACTCCGCGACCTTGAGCAGAGAGTGAAAACATCGGTCCCGTCCCAGGTTTCCAGGTTTCTCAGCCGCTGTCGCCTTGGGCAAACTAGGGGCGAGCAAGGGCGGCAAGGCACGAGCCAAGAAACTGTCGCGTAAGCGCCGTAGCGAGATTGCGAAGAAGGCTGCGCGGGCGCGCTGGGCGCAGAACAAGGCTAACTAGGAGGAGGAGGAGGAGTGTGAGATTCGCTGCGGCAAGAGGGCCGGGTGTGTCTTACGCGCCAAGCGCTTCTGCTGTTTCCGCATACGCCGCAAGATCGCGATATCCTTAGACTCCCGATATTCGGCGAGGGGGTCGGGTCGTGCTGGCTCCTTGTTCGTCTTTTTTCGCATCGTAGTACTCCTTTACATCGTCCCTAAGTATACACCACGTCCAGGCTTTTGTCCAGCGACTAGGCCAGAGTGACAGTTGAGGCGTAACTGCTGGTGGCCGTTTCAATCACCTTCGTATTCTTCGTGTGGCCCTCGGCGGGGGGCATACCAAAGAAGAGCGACAAGCGCACACAGTAATCCCATAGAAGCGCCCATTTCTTCTCGTTGCGACGAAGCCGAGTGAAGTCAAGCCCTAGCGCTCGGCATTCGTTTGGTCCTATGAATTCTCCGTGCTGCAAATGCGCCGTGCTCAGGTCGTGCGCTATCTCGCCGGCTTTTGTCGCGGCTTGGGCGCGGTTCTTGATAGGCTTCTTTCGAAGCTTGTTCGTCAAGTAGCGCGCGAGATAGCGTATCGCGAGCGCTTTACTCCACGCCACCATCCGCTCGCATTCTCGGATGAAGGCATAGTCCAGTTCAGAGAGTTCTTGCAGAAGGGGTAGGACAACGCCACCCTGCTGGTGTGTCATGGCGACCCTGCCCTCAAGGATATCGCGGGCCTCAATGAAACTGTTTGCGCTCACATACCGAGGAACGCCGCTGACTTCTACTGCCACCTGCGGGTCGATAGGGCCGAGTTCGCTTAGATAGCCAAGAATGATCTCGTCTGCCCCTAGGCTGATAATCGTGCCAGCGCTTTTTGCCCTGTCTGGCACAGCAACCATAAGCCGCTTTGTATGCTGTCGGCAAACGTGAACAATCTTCTCGGCCGCGTAGGCATCCCCGCCGTCGCTGGTGACAACAAAAAGCAGCGCGTCGGGCCGGCCAATGCCGTCCAGCACAGAAGCAATCGGCCCAACATCGTTTGCGTCAATGGATCCAAACGGCTGGTTGGTTCCGTAGGCGAAAACGCGGACACCGCCACCCCACGCGCGCTCTATGTTTTCCAACAATTGCATGCGGGCCTTAGACGGGTCCGGCGGGTGGTATCGGAAATCTGCAAGTGCCTTCTCGAATGCATCGGTTTGCCGAATCTTCTTCCTGACAACGGGCTTCTTCGCGCCCTTGGCCATTGTGTTCCCCCCAACCCGGAGAACTGCACACCAGAGCACAATTCTCCTCTTGTTGCGGCGGGAGGCCAGAGAAAAATTGTCGGCCGCTCGGGTTTTTGGAAACCTGGGGACGGTACCAATCCCGTTCGGCCCGCCGCTTGCATGACGGGGGTGTCGTGGGGCAAGCCGGGCGGCGGGAAGGGGATGGGGGGGACCGGATGGCGGCGGGGGCGGGGCGGCGGCGGACTCCGCGGGAAACCTGGGGACGGTACCCATGTTTTTCGCTTGCATGGGGGGGGCGTGGCGGGTAGGCTGGCGCTATGCCTCGCTTGGCACGCATCGTGATGCGGGATGTGCCGCACCACGTCACGCAGCGCGGCAACCGGCGCGAGGAGGTCTTTTTCGAGGATGCCGACCGCCGGCGGTATCTGCTCCTGATGCTGCAGCAGGGTCACGATGAGCAGGTCTTGAGCCGGCTGCGCATGCGGACCCGGACGGGCCGCCCCGCGGGCGACGCGGCCTTCGTGGCCCGGCTGGAGGCGCTCAGCGGCCGATGGCTGGCCCCTCGACAGGGCGGCCGCCCACGCAAGACTCCGCGACCTTGAGCGCCGAGTGAAAACATGGGTACCGTCCCCAGGTTTCTGCCCGCCGCGCAAGGTGGGTTTCTGCCCGCCGCGCAAGGTGTGAATTCGCTCCTAGCCCTTGGGG
>Ga0307433_1001708_pt1 | contig 11402 bp, 14 predicted proteins | sample SalMarWE160210MG_FD_202166 | JGI IMG/M metagenome (GOLD analysis project Ga0307433, IMG submission 202166) | Salt marsh sediment microbial communities from the Plum Island Ecosystem LTER, Massachusetts, United States - WE1603-210 | ecosystem: Environmental > Aquatic > Marine > Intertidal zone >...
TTTTGGACAATGGGCTTTCTTTTAAAGAAGTAGAAGCTGGCTGGCTTTCTCATCCTGGTAACTCCTCACGGTAAGTTATTACCACTAAACATACCATGAGTGTTACCCATGTATCTCAGCCTCCGCATATACCTAACTTAACCTTTCTTACCAATCGGGACTTTTCTCCTATGACTATTTTCTCATCAAATCGGTACTTCTGGGTGATTGCGTGGTTAACCTAAGTAAGTTACTCTTAAGATAAGATAGGTTAGTTAAGTAAGAGATAGGAAAAGATATGGCAAATGGCGAACATATGAGTAACATGCTGACGGTAAGGGAAGTAGCCCGGCTCCTCCATGTCCATCCTAACACCCTGAGGCGCTGGAGTAACAAGGGAAGAATAAGAGCATACCGCATTACCCCGCGTGGTGACCGCAGATTCAAGCGAGAGGAAATCGCCCAGTTCCTGGCTGAACTTAACACCCAGGCAGACAACTGGCAGAAAGCCGAGGAAAGACAGCGGTCACGGTAGTCAATAAGAGCACTATCTCAGTCACCTCGGGAGCCATCGTGGGGAACCGGATTTGTCTTTCTCCACTGCAGTGAACTCGCTCATCCTTCCTTCTATTGTGTAGACATAGTCAACCGCATCAATTCCTGCTCGATTCTACCTGACATTGCGAGGCTCTTCCCCCTGTGTCATTGCCCTGAAGAAACTCAAATGTCAAAATCCAAATGACAACTGAAACCCAAATGCTTAAATGCCAAAACAACTTCGTTTTGTCCTTTGGGTTTTGAGCTTGATTTGGCATTTGAGCTTTGTTATTTGATATTGCGTAGTATTCAGGATTTTGTCTTCCGAGATTGCCACGCCCCGACAAGTCGGCGCCTGCAATCACCGGCAGGGAGGCTCAACGGAATAGTTTCTCGATTCCCCTGTAGGTTCTTTTGGTCCGGCGGCGAATTCCCCCCACTTCAATGCGCTTGTTCTTCTCATCAACAAGATAGATTATACGGAAGTCCCCAGCTCTTACCCGATATATGGCGTCATATAGCTTCTCACATCCTTGAGGTCTGGGGGCGTTCCCCAGTGCTCTTAGCTTGATTAAGACACGTTCGTAGTCAACTTCTTGCAAGGCATCAAGCTCCCGTCGTACCTTTTTGGTGCGAAGCCTAACCTCGAAGATGGGCTGCTCGTTGGTGCTCATAGTCCTCCAAACTAACGGCTTCCTCATCTGGCACTTCAAGAGATTCCTTCATGGCCAGCAAATCCTCCATGTCCTCGAGCTTCCGAAGCAGCGCTTCGTATTCGTCGTAGCGTGCCAGTACTGCCTTTGGTTTGCCATGCTGGGTTACATACAAAGGCACTCCCTGTTCTTCCAGTTCGGCCATCAGTACACCCAATTTGACCTTGAGTTCGCTAACTGTCACGATGCGTGTGGTCATTGAAACATAACCTCCTCTCCACTTATGCTTTGACCAATATTGTACCAACTTTAGTACAAAATTTCAACCACTTTTAAGGACTTTCCTTGCGAGGAGCAAAGCGCCGAAGCAATCTCGTGGAGGAGAAATGAGATTGCCACGCCCTGACAAGTCAGGGCTCGCAATGACCCCTCCTTCTTGTCATTGCGAGGCACGATAGTGCCGAAGCAATCTAGGCCCGATTAGAGCTCAGTATCTCTTCCAGAACCTCTGTCCATTTGTCCCCCAGGAGCCTGGTGTCTAACTTTATTTGTGTGAAGCCTATTTTAACTGCACCATCAAGATATTCACCCATAACTCCCCTTGCCCCTCTTATCTTAAGAGGGGAATTAACGGTCTGGGGCTTTATTGCAATTTGCCTGCCCTGTGTGGAAATGGAGCTTACCTTAGCCCTCGCAGCCAGAACCTTGATTTTCACTATGTAAAGAAGATTTTCCACAGGCCGGGGCAAAGGACCGAATCTATCTTTGAATTCTTGAGCCACGTCCTCTACTTCCTCGATATGCTCCACCCTGGCTAGTCTGTAGTAAAGGCTTAATCGAGTATTTAGATTGGAAACATACTCTTCCGGTATGTGGGCGGCTAAGGGCAGGGATATGCTGGGAGATTGCTTTGCTTCCCCTTCGCCATGCTCAGGGCTTCGGCTCACCGCAATGACACCCTTCCTGATTCCACCCTCACCTATTCCTCTCCCTTCAAGGGAGAGGCTAGGAGAGGATGCTTTCAACACTTCCACCGCCTCAGCCAGCAACTGGCAATAAAGGTCAAAGCCCAGGGCGGCGATATGCCCGCTTTGCTTGACACCTAAAAGATTGCCCGCCCCCCGAATCTCCAGGTCCTTCATAGCGATACCAAATCCCGAACCCAGTTCGGTAGCCTCGAAGATAGTCCTGAGCCTCTTATGAGCCTGGGGGGTCAACTGCCTCCCCTCGTCAAAGAAGAAATAAGCATACGCCTGGTTGATACCGCGACCCACCCTGCCCCTCAACTGATAAAGCTGAGCCAGGCCGAACCTGTCCGCCCGGTCAATAATCAGGGTATTAACATTAGGCATATCCAGACCTAATTGGATAATAGTGGTGGTCACCAGAATATCATGCTTGCCAGCGATAAAATCCGTCATCACTTTTTCTAATAGTTCTTCAGGCATTCGCCCGTGAGCTATGGCTATTCGGGCTTTGGGCACTAAATCCTGTAATTTGCTGGCAGCCCAGGCAATGCTTTGAACGCGGTTATGGACAAAGAAGACCTGACCATTCCTCTCCAGTTCACGCAATACCACCTGCCTGACCAGAGTAGCATCATAAACCCCGATATAGGTTTGGACTGACAGGCGTTCTTCAGGAGGCGTTCCCACGATGCTCATATCCCTGATTCCGGTTAAAGACATGTGAAGGGTGCGCGGGATAGGAGTAGCACTAAGAGCCAGGGTGTCCACTTCCTTCCTTATTTGCTTGAGTTTTTCCTTCTGCACCACGCCGAACTGTTGTTCCTCATCGATTATCGCCAGTCCCAGGTCTTTGAACATGATGTCTTTTTGCAGCAGGCGATGAGTGCCAATGCATATATCCACAGTGCCATTGGCTAAGCCTTCCAGGATTTCCTTTTCTTTTTCCGGGGGACAGAAGCGGCTCAGCATTTCTACTCTTAAGGGAAAAGTTTGCAACCTCTCAGTAAAGGTCAGGAAATGCTGCTGGGCCAGCACGGTGGTCGGGACCAGAATAGCTACTTGTTTATTATCCATAACCGTCTTAAAGGCAGCACGCAATGCTATCTCGGTTTTGCCATAGCCCACGTCTCCACAGATGAGCCGGTCCATGGGCTTAGCTTTTTCCATGTCCTCTTTGACCGTCATGATTGCCTCAATCTGGTCTGGTGTTTCCATATAAGGAAATGATGCCTCCAGCTCCTGTTGCCATAGCGAATCTGCAGAGAAGCCGAAGCCGGGAGTCACCTCTCGAGCAGCATAAAGGTCAAGTAGCTCATGAGCAATTTCTGCCACTGATTCTTTCACCTTTTTCTTGGTCCTTTGCCATTCCGGGGTTCTTAAACGGCTCAAGTGTGGTGCCTGGTCGCCAGCACCGATATAGCGGCTGACGCGGTCTATCCGTTCCGTAGGCACATAGAGCCTGTCACCAGCGGCATACTCTAAAACAAGGTATTCTCTCTCTATTCCATCGGAGGACATCCTGACCAGACCATGGAACCTGGCGATACCATGGTCAACATGGACGACATAATCGCCAGGAGCTAACTGAGGAAGAAACCATTGGTGAGGTATTGGCCTCTTCCTGCCTGCTCGCGGCTGCTTCACAAAGCCGAAGAGCTCGACGTCAGTAATAAGGGTCAGCCTGTCATCCAGTAGCCAGCCTCCGTCCAGTGAGCCCTGGAGCACGGTGATTGAACCGGGCGGAGGTATCTGTTCTATCTGCGATGTTGGCGAAGTATGAATGTCCTCTTTCTGGAGAAGTTCAGCCAACCGGTTTGCCCGATGGCTGACTACGAACACGCGCTGTCTTTGTTCTACCATTTGCTTGGCTGTTTTGAGGAACCTTTCCAGTTGGCTTCCATAACTCTGAGCTTTGATGAAGGGCAAAGCCTGTCCATAACTCTGGGTGGCATCCCATGTTGCCAGCGCCAGGCGATGTCTTACTTTCATCTGCGACTCTAATTCTTCCCAGGTGAGGTAAGGAGAGGGAAAGCCGTCAGGCAACTCGCCTTTTTCTATCTTCGTGGCTCTTAATTCTTGAGTTTCCTCGTTTAGTCTGGTCACGGCAAGTTCAATTCCTTCAGGGTCATCGAGAACAAGCAAAGCGTCACTGCCAAGGTAATCAAATATGCTGCCAGCCACCACTTCAGAGCTATCAGTCATTGGTACAAACTCTTTGGCCGGGGTGACAACCAGCGAGGATACGGGGCTGGCTGAGCGCTGGTTTTCCGGGTCGAAGCACCTCATGCTCTCTATCTGGTTGCCGAAGAACTCTATTCGAACTGGCAACTGGCTGCAGGGGGGAAAGACATCGATAATGCCACCTCTTTTACTCATCTGCCCGGGCACCTCGACAACGTCCTCCGCTTGATAGCCCATGCTTTGCCATCGGCGCAGTAGCTCCACGGGCTCCACAGCCATACCCGGCTTTAGAATATGACAAGCAGCCACAAAATCCCTTTGCGGGATGGTCTTACTCACGATTGCCAGGGCTGAGGTCACTATCAAGGGAGCCTTTGTCACCCTTTCTTTTCCACTATTGCAAGACTCGCCTCCCCCTCCGTCATTGCAAGCCACACCTACTCTTCCATCATTGCAAGACTCGCCTCCCCTCCCATCATTGCAAGCCACCGTTTCCCCTGTCATTGCGAGTCCCGATTTATCGGGACGAAGCAATCTCGGTGGGGAATGGAGGGGCCGGTAAAGCGCTAAGGTGGCTAATGCCCTCAACCTCTTCATCATCTGATAGCTGACAGTCGATAGCTGAGAACTATCATAAGGCAGGAAGTCGAGCTCAGGGAGACGATGTAACTCAGCCGAAGGGGAACACCAGGCTCGAAGTTGCTCATGAAGCTTCCTGGCACTCTCCGGCTGACCAGTCACCACCATGAAGGGCAAATTAAGCTCTTCGTAAAGAGCGGCAATCAAGTAGGGCTTGGCGGCATCAAGTATGATTGCTTTATGCTCGCCTTTTACTGTGGACAGCTCCCCCACCAATTGCCTGTAGGCAGGCACTTCTTGGAGCAAAGAAAGCAAACAAGAGAGATTCATACGTTATCCTTCGTTAGCCACTAAAGCATAATTATAGAGGGCTCAGTTAATCACTGCGAATTTTCAAACATGGTCGGGCTAGTTTACTCTGAAATGGGGGGCTTCCCTTCATAACTCCCCTCACCCCTCTTATCTTAAGAGGGGGAATTTTGGAAGAGGCCTTCCTCCTACAGTATCCCCCTTAAGATAAGGGGGAATAAAGGGGGTTATGAATTATGAATGTTTCTCAACCTCCTCTTTAATCTTTTGCCCTACCCCCTCGATATTTTGCAAAACGTCGTTATTCCAGAACCTTATCACACGAATTTTCAATTCCTTGAGATACCTATCACGATGAGCATCATGTTGTTGGCCGTATACATCCGCATGTTGTCCTCCATCAACTTCAATGGCTAATCCTCGTTCAGGACAGTAAAAATCGAGGATATATGGGCCTGCACCATATTGTCGGAAGAACTTAAGACCAGCCATCCGTCTACTTCGCAATATATTCCATAGTTTTCGTTCAGCATCGGTTGCATTCTTCCTGAGGCGGCGTCGGTCTAATTTTGTACTTGGATCGTTATAAGGGTATTTATTCATAACTCCCCTTGCCCCCTCTTACCTTAAGAGGGGAAAATGTAGAAATAAACTTGGGGGTAACTAAGCTAATCCTATAATTTCTTCTTGAGCGAATCCACCTTCGCCTTCATGCCCTGGGCCTTGTCTCGCCGGTCGTCAATTTTAACCGTGGTCAACACTCTAGCAACTCCTTCCCCAAAGGTTCCTTCGTGCATCTTCTTTACCACTGCTAGAATCCTGTCTAAGTCACCCTCTATAATTGTCCCCATTGCGGTCATCTCGTACTTTATGTCCCTTTCCCGCTCCAGGACCTTAATCGCCCGTGCCACGTACTGGCTGACTGAAGGAGTCTTCGTTCCTAACGGGACAACACTTACCTCGGCTATTGCCATTCTCTCACCTCCTTACACATCCGGATTTTTTGTAGCTGCCTGATTTATCAGGCCCTCCGCTTTTTGTCATTGCCTCCCCACCCAGATTGCGAAGCCCGTTCCGAAGCGTAAGCGAGGAATCTCGCTCCTCGCAATGACAAAGGGGGAGCCCAATGAATTGGGTAACTACACTTTTAAAGTGTCAATATATTATGTCAACTAAACAGGCGCCCTTTCGCCCCCACTCATTGGAGAACCTCTGTGTTTAGTGCTATTTTACCAGCAATGATAAAATAACCAGAAATATATGAAGGAATTAATTGAGAGCCTGGCCAGAAAGGCCGGCGATACCCTGATGAAGCATTTTCGCCAGGACTGGGCTTTGCTTAAAGAGCGAAGCACGGCCAAGGAAGCAGCCACTATCTATGATAAAGAGGTGGACAGGTTAATTGTTGAAGAAATTAAGAGACACTATCCTCACCACAGCCTGCTCACTGAGGAAGGCGGTTTTCTCCAGGGTGACCCTGATTGGCTTTGGATTGTAGATTCTTTGGATGGCACAGGTGATTTTGCCAATTTCAACCCTTTCTTTGCCGTGTGCATAGCCCTGATGCACCAAAGCGAACTTTTACTGGGGGTAATTTATGCCCCGGCGATTGATGAGTTTTATTTTGCTGAAAAGAACCAAGGTGCTTATCTAAACGGGGTAAAGATTCAAGTATCCGATGTATCAGACCTCGGCCAGAGCTACATTTTCTACTGTGAAGGTGGAGAGAGAAACCGGGAAAGAACAGGCAAGCTTCTGCATAAGGTCTACCCCCGGGTTACCGACATACGCAAGCTAGGTTCGGCTGGGCTGGAAACAGCCTGGGTTGCCACCGGCAAAGGAGAGGCTTACTTCACTACCAGGATTGAGCCCTGGGATGTCGCCCCCGGGGTCTTATTAGTCCAGGAAGCCGGTGGAAAGGTCAGCGATTTTCAGGGCAATCCCTGGCAACCCCAGACAAGCGACCTTTTATTCTCCAACAAAAAGCTTCACGAGAAGATATTGAGCTTGCTGTCTTTTAAATGATTAGGATGTTTAAAAATGTAGTTGCCAAATTTATTGGGCTTCTCCCTCTGTCATTGCGAGGCTGATTTTGGTCAGCCGAAGCAATCTCGGCGGGGCTGTTGTGGATTGAGATTGCCACGCCCCGACAAAGTCGGTTCTCGCAATGACAAGAAGCGGAAGGTTCGTAACGACAGAATGTGCCTGATGAATCAGGCAACTAAAAATGTAGAAAGAGTTATGACAAAATCCCCCTCTTAAGATAAGAGGGGCAAGGAGAGTTATGAATACAAAAATCCCGGGTGAAAGGTTTCCAAAATGCCCAAAATTAAACGCCATAGCACCATGTCCATAGAGAAAGCAATTATAAAGACACTGGGAGGAAAAGAAATTACCATAACGGAACAAACTCCCATCCCCTGTTTTCGCTGTGGCATCTGCTGCGCCAGCTACCAAGCTCCGCTTACCCCCGAAGACATAGACAACATTGCCTCAGCCCTGGGAATATCAAGCTCAAAGTGCGTCTCCAGATATGCTCTGAAGGTGCCAACAAAGGAAGGCTACCTGCTCAAGCACACAAAGAAAGGCTGCGTCTTCCTGGCCTGGGATGCGGATGGGAAAGCCCGCTGCACCATATATCCCTCGCGTCCTAAAGCTTGTCGGGAATGGACCCCCAGCCTTGCCAAGCCCAAATGCCTCGAAGGATTAGCTAAACTCAAGTCCAAAGGACAGATAATGCTGCTGGAGGAACTCTTCCCACCCCATGACGAGCAAGAAGAGCTTTACCTGTCTCTGGAGGAAGTCCCTCCTCAGTCCTAACTTCCTGTCCATTTAGGTCTGTCTTGAGCAAAGTCGAAGGGGTAAGCTCCACGTGTCAATTTCCATCCTCAACAGCCTCACCGAGATTGCTTCGGCTGACTAAAGTCAGCCTCGCAATAACACGGGGGGTGTCATTGTGGTGAGCACACTCTTTTTATTGTCATTGCGAGCGAAGCGTGGCAATCTCTGGGATTGGGAGGCGCCGCCCATATTGCGGCTGTGCGCTCGTCGGTGATAAAGTTGTCCAAAACCCACACTAAGATGGAACAGAGTCTGACATTAATTTAGTAAGCAAAAAGGAGGCCAAAGATGAGCACGTTTGCGGGAAAAGTAGCACTGGTAACCGGCGGAAGTTCCGGCATCGGCCGTGCCACAGCAATCAAATTTGGAGAACGGGGTGTTAAGGTGATGGTGGCGAACCGCAGGGAAAAGGAGGGGAAAGAAACGGTGGAGATAATAAAGAAAGCCGGCGGTGAAGCGATGTTTGTCCAAACCGATGTGCGGATTGCCTCGCAGATTGAAAACATGGTGCAACAAACCGTAAAAAGATACGGCCGTCTAGATATCGCCTTTAACAACGCCGGAGTAGGAGGCATAATGGCCCGCCTGGTACGGACGACCGAGGAGATCTTTGACGAACTGGTGGATACCAACTTCAAAGGCGTCTGGTTGTCCATGAAATACGAAATACCGGTGATGCAGGAACAAGGTGGCGGAATTATCATAAATAACGCCTCCATCGCCGGGGTGTCCACCGCGGAAAGATTGGCCATCTATTCCGGAAGCAAACACGCCGTCGTGGCCATTTCCAACGCAGCGGCGAGCGAGTATGGCAGGGATAGCATCCGGGTAGTCGCCATTTGCCCGGGGTGGATCAAAACCCGCATGACTGAAGAACTGCGTGCCCGAAAGGACGCCGATGCCTTCCAGTCCAGCATACCTTTGAAGAGATGGGGCGAACCTGAAGAAGTGGCTGAAATGGTAGTCTGGCTGGCCTCGGACGCTGCCTCCTTCGTTAACGGCGGCGCCTTCATTATCAGCGGAGGGATGAACGTCTAGCGCCCTACCAAAACTATTCTGGCAAATGTCATCCCCGCTGATACTTCGGTAGTGGGTCAATTTGAACATTGATGAAATTAGGCACAAATTGAAGCTAAAATAGGTCTTGACAGATGGCAATGTGATATAATAAAACTCCTAACGAAGTGTATTAGTCCCCGGTGTTTGTGTTCCCTTTGCGGGTCGCAGATGCCGGGGATGTATTTTTTTGGAAGTGCGTAATGCACCGTATTGCTTTTTTATCGACGGTGGATATCTAGACCGTGAACTCGATAGCAAAAGACAGGGTAATCGCATAGATTATCGTAAACTGGTAAGTGTCATCGCTGAGAAATCAGGAACGGATAAGGAAATAGTACGTGTCTATTATTATCATTGTCTGCCTTATCAAGACCGCCACCCGACGGCAGAGCAAAGTGAAAAATTTAGCAGGGCACAAGGATTTTTCCGAGCGCTACAACGCACCTCAAGATTTGAGGTCAGAATAGGTCGGCTAGCTTTCCGTGGTAATAGAGAAGATGGAACGCCGATATTTGAACAGAAACGAGTTGATTTGATGCTTGGGTTGGATTTAATGTCACTTGCTGTAAAACACATGATTGATGAAGTGTTCCTTGTAGCGGGTGATAGCGATTTCGTTCCTGCTGTTAATGCTGTTAAGAAAGAGGGTATCGTTGTGTATTTGGTACACGGAGATACTCCACATGATGACTTATTGGATGAAGTTGACGAGCGTATAGCGCTAACACAGGAACTAGTTGGTGGTTGCTTTAGGTTAATATGACCATATTAATCAACCAAAATAATTATTTCTTTCAATGACCAAATATGATTACTTACCCCTGCTGTCGGTATCTTTGTCTACTACCCTAGTTTTCAAATTGACCCACTACCGATACTTCCCCAGCTTTGAAACAAAGCCCATTATTTGGGTTTAAGGTAAGTCATATACGTTTCTCAGTCTTTTCAAGACCTCTTTTAGACCATCATTTCTTGACGCTACCAAAATTTTTCGCTTATTCTGTTAGTCCTAAGATTTTAGCGGCGTTGCCGCCCATTATTCCTTCGATTTCCTCGTCTGTAAACTCGATTCCTTGCTGCTTTACTGAGTCGGGGATTTCGGTAAAGGCTTTGACCCACCTTTCTTGATTGACTAACAGCTTCAGAAACGGGTAATCACTGCCGAACAGCACTCTCTGCCAGGGGACCGAGTCTAACAATGTTCGTAGAGCTCCGTAGAATTCCAGAGGGCGGAGAAGCCGTCGCTGCCATAGAGCTAAATCGAGGTAAACATTTGTCGCGTTGTTACAGACTGCCACTGCTTCCGAGTACCAGCATCCACCGGTATGTGCCAGAATGATGGGCAGGTCAGGAAAGTCCATGGCTACCTCCTGCACATAAATGGGCTGGCAATATTTAAAATAAAGTGGTTTCAGCACCTCCCCTGAATGGAGCAGAACAGGAACCCCATATTCCAATGCCTTTTCATAAATGGGATAGCATGCCTTATCGTTGGGATAAAAACCAGCAGCTGAATGGAATTTAATCCCCTTCATACCCCATTCCTTGAGAAATCTTCCAACCATTTCGGCAGCTTTATTTCTTCTAGGGTCTATGCCAGCAAAAGCAATTAATCGCTGGGGATATTTCTCCGCCGCATCAGCATAAACCTTGTTTATCTCCTCAATACTTAGCTTGGGTTCACCAAGATGGCGAGCCAGACCCCAATCAATCGCCAACAGCACACTTTTATCAATCCCGGCAGCATCCATATCCTTGACTATCATGTCACCGGAAATATCCCAAAACTCCGGCAATCGTCTTTGCACCTTTTCCACTGGCCTGTTAATCCTCAGCGCCCCAACCTCTGCCCAACCATCCCAAAAAGGTTGGGCAACACTATCATAATCGCAAAGGTGAGTATGAACATCGATGATCATATTGTCCTCTTCAAGACGTCTTGTGTTTTCCTGATTATACCATCACTTACCCGGCAACCTTGATCGGAAAGACCCCGCACTCCACCGCTGCCTTAACTCTCCTTCCCAGCGGTTTTTCGGTATTCATCCAGGGCTTTCATCATGGCCAGGAAATCTTTCTGTCCTGAGCCTTTCTTTCCCCCCAGCCACTGCTCCAGCGCCTCGATAACGATTTCCCGAATCGATTTACCCTGCTCGACAGAGGCAAATTTTATCGCCTTGAGAAGTTCTTTACTTCCCAAATCTACAGTTATTCTCGTTCCTTTAGCCATGTTCACCTCCTCTACCCGATTTTATAACATAAAAACACAAAAGCATATAACTCTTCCCAATATAGT
>Ga0307433_1001711_pt1 | contig 11383 bp, 12 predicted proteins | sample SalMarWE160210MG_FD_202166 | JGI IMG/M metagenome (GOLD analysis project Ga0307433, IMG submission 202166) | Salt marsh sediment microbial communities from the Plum Island Ecosystem LTER, Massachusetts, United States - WE1603-210 | ecosystem: Environmental > Aquatic > Marine > Intertidal zone >...
TGATTGGCACTTAATTGAAAACAAGAACTTCTATGACACTATGGTCAAGATGGGACTCTGGCAAGAGAGGGACTTCACCAAGGTTCCGACAAGGGAAGTTTTTAAGCTATATCAGACTTATTATACCAAGCATGAAGGCGAGGAGAGGTTGAATTTCAGAGTTCAGCATCCCGAACTAGATGCGTGGTTAGTCTATGCCAAGCAATATAGCTATACCAGTGATGCAGCCAGGGATATATACTCAAAGCATCCAGATAAGTTTCTGGCATATTGGCCTAGATGAAAGGATACACGCCAGCAAAATAAGGAGGAGACCGATGAAAGGAGTACCTAAAAGAAATGGCTCTGGTGGAGGGACTAGAGCAAACAGGGGTAGAGGTGGATGTAAGCCAACGAGAAGTGTAGGGAAGGGAAGAAAATAAGGGTCGTATGGCGGCCACCGCCTTTTAAGAGTGGCGAAAAAGTCGAGCCCCGTTAATCGGGGAATTTTTATTTAAGGAGGAACACATGGACGAACCCAAAGGAAACCCACAGGACTCTCTTCAGAAACCTGGACAGGCTTCTGGGGGAACCGAAGGAACTACTCCAAAAGAAGCCAAGACTTACACAGAACAGGAAGTGGAGAAGGCAAAGAACGATGCTCTTGCTGCTGCTGGCCGGGATGCCAAAAGCCTAGAGACTAAGGAAGCTGCTATCAATGCCCGAGAGGAAGCTATCAAAGCAGAGGAAGCCAAGATAGACGAAATCAGAAGGCAAAGAGATGTGGAAGAACTAGCAGAGGCTAGGGGCGATCCTGACAAGTTGGCTGCATACCAGGCTAAAAAGGGCCGTGAACAGGAAGATACGGACTTGAAAGCCCAAAGGAGTGCTATCAAAAAGGACCGAGAGCAACTTGACCGCGACAAGGCTGAGCACGAGGCAGAGATTAAGGCAGCACGGGAAACGCAACTGGAAATCGAACTCTGGAAAATTGCAGAGGCAGAAGGCGTTGACCCGGTAGAACTCAAAGACATGATGAAAGACCTTAACCTGACGACTGTTGAGCAAGCCAAAGTAGCAGCCAAGCGGCTGAATAAAAAGCCGGTGGACGGAACTGCTAAATCCTTAATTCCTGTTTCTGGCGTGACATCTGGTGGAACTGGGGAAAAATCCGAAGAGAAGAAGCTCAAGGAAAGATACCCAACTATGTAATAAGGAGGAAATAATGGCTACAGCAATAGGGAGTACCTATTTAACCTTGCTTGACTATGCCAAGCGAGAAACACCAGGCGGTGGGATTGACGAAATAATTGAGGTATTGGCTGCTTCTAATCCTATTATAGCCGACGCTAATGTTATGGAAGGAAATCTCCCAACTGGACATCGAAGCACACAAAGAGCAACTCAACCCAGTGGTTCTTGGAGACTGCTAAACTATGGTGTTGCTGCTGAGAAAAGCACTACCAAACAGGTAACTGATACCTGTGGCATCTTAGAGGCATATAGTAAACTGGATGTGGATGTAGCTTCACTAAACGGGAATGAGGCTGCTTTCAGAGCTTCAGAGGACAATGCCTTCATAGCTGGTTTGAACAGCACGGCTGCGACTGCAATCTTCTACGGCAATACTGGAACTGACCCGGAGCAGATGCACGGACTAGCACCGCGGTACAATGACCTTACTACCCCCGCAGGTGCATCGTCTACCCAGATGATTAACGGTAGCGGTTCCGGTGATGACAATACCTCTATCTGGATAATCACTTGGGGGCCACAGACCTGTAGTCTGATTTACCCGAAGGGAAGCAAGGCTGGCCTGACAAATGAGGATTTAGGCAAGCAGTTGGTTGAAGATTCTGCTGGCGGATACTATCAGGCTTATGTTACCAAGTTCCAGTGGAAGCTAGGTCTATGTCTGAAGGACTACAGGTATGTAATCCGTATCTGCAACATAGACAATAGTGACCTGACGTCTGATGCGGCTTCCGGTGCTGACCTGATGGACAAGCTGGTTGATGCCTACTATGCCCGACCAAGTGTTGACTTGGGGAATATGGCAAAGACTTTCATCTACTGCAACAAGACGATTGCCAAGTTCCTGCATAAGCAGGCGCAGAACAAATCCAATGTCAATTTAAGCATTGACAGCCCTGCTGGTAAACCAATAGTCAGCTTCTTGGATGCACCAGTTCGTGTGTGCGATAACATCACGGTCGAAGAAGCAACAATCAGCTAGGGGAAAATCTAGTAAGGAGGAAAACAATGTATGTAGATAAGGAACTTTTATTCACGGCTACTGCTATGGACTTATCCACAACGAGCGGTTCGGTGGTTTACGGGGATTGTGCCATCAATCTGAGTGCTGTTACCGACATAGGCAAGGGAAGACCTGTGTATGCGGTCTTTGTTATAGATGTAGCGATGGCATCAGCTACCAGCACAGGAACAGTAGTGTTCGCTGTTGTTGATGAGGAAGATGAGACAATAGATACTAGCTCAGTGGAGATAGTCCAGACTGACCCCTTGCTGGTTACGAGATTGACAGAAGGGAAGGTAATCGCTATTCCCATCCCGGCCAATCTTATCACCCAGCAATATCTTGGGGTTAGGGCTACGATTGGGGGTGAGACTACCACTGCGGGAACCTGCACGGCATTTCTTGCCCTTGAGGCACAGACTAATTAAATAAACATAATAGGGGGAGGCACGAAGTCTCCCCCTAGTAACTAAAGGAGGTTACTATTATGAGATGGATGGGAATTCATAAATTCAGACATCTCCAAGTATTGAGTAGTGGGGGTGCTGCTTTGTCTTTGAAGTATGCTGCTGTGGAAATTACATCAGCAGAACTTTTAGCTCTTTACACTACACCAAAGGAACTAGTAGCAGCACCAGGGGCAGGTAAGGTTTTAGAATTTGTTTCGTTAATGCTTGCCTACGACTATGGCACTACTGAATATACGATAGGTTCTGCTGGCAACTTTCAGGTGAAATTAACTGATAAGAGTGGCCAATCAGTAAGTGAGGCTAGGGCAGCTACTGGGTTCATTGACCAGACGGCCGATATAATATGGCTTGCGCCTTCCATAAATGCTGCGAGTGGTGGGTCTGGGGGAGGCAGTGCTAATGTGCCTCTCGTGCTTTACCTTGCGACAGCTAATCCAACCAGTGGTGATGGCGTACTGCACGCCAAGGTAGTTTATAGGGTTCTTGAAACCGGGCTATAAAGCCAAGGGCTTTGGGGGCAAGCCTGAAAGGTAGAAATACCAGCCCCCTTTTTCATGTGGAGGGTAAAACCCTCGGGGCTTCTGAGCCATGAATAAATAAAAGGAGGTATAAAATGAGTGTACCAACTAGGAGAATACTAGACCCGATTTTTGGGCAACCTACGCTAGTAGCTAACGGCCACAGTAAAGCCAACTGGTTCAAATCGGGGATATCGCCATATATGCAGAAAAGCTCAACTGGTTGGCTGGCCGACTTGTACGGCGGTGTCCAGACAGGAGATGACTGGGCGGCAATCTGCATACCAGTTAGCGAACTGGATGTCACGGAATTTAAATCAGCCATGTGGTCGTACTACATGAGTGCCACTGATGTTGTGGGTGTGAATATGGTTGTCTGGGTTCACGATCCTAACGACTTTGACAAGAGGGCAGAAATAACCCAGCAAGCTGATATAGCTACGTTAATAAAAGCTGCCGGGTGGAACGCCCACGCATTAAATATAGCTACTGACCAATTCTACTTCTATGGAGAAGGGACTACTGGCACAGGTTTGACCGCAGGCCCGCCTAACTACTATGGGTGGGATGACTTTCAGGCTGATGCCATATTCAAGAACTGGACTATCTACAGAATTTCTTTTGAGTTCGGCTGGTATGGAAGTGGTACGCTGGGTGAAGCCTGGGTAGCTGACGTACAACTCAATGGGCAAATGATTGCCATTAAACCGGATAGAGGTCGCCACTACAAGACAGCCAAAGTCCAAAAGACCCTTGATTGTGTTGGCGGATATTCTGCTAATGATGTCATGTCCGAAGATGATGATTCTGGTGAGGGAACCGATTGGGACTTTGAGTTCGGCGGTACGGGCAGGATAAACAGAGTCGTGGTGGTAAGCGCAACGACAGGACTAACCGCACAATTAACACTCTACCTGTATAGTTGCCCGCCCACCTGTGAGCTGGATGACAATGCTGCCAATACCGGCCCGCTTGTTGCTGACTTAGCTTTCTATCTAGGTCATGTGAAGTTACCGGCAATGGTTTCACAGGGAGGCCCGTCATACGCTGTGGCAGCTCAAACAATAGTTGGTTCTAATCTGCCCTTTGCCTTCGATAAACCGAAACTATATGGTGTTCTGGTAGATGGCACAGGACAGGATTTCCTAGACGGCACCACCCTGGACATCATCATAACAGCGGAGCTTGATGGATAGGAGGTAAATATGCCAACAAGTAAGAATCAGAAAACGCTTGCGTGTATCGCTCTTGCCATAAAGCGGGGTGAGACACCGAGGTCATATAGTGCCGAAGCTGCAAAGATGACTGACTCAATGACCGAAGAAAAGCTAAGCGAATGGTGCAAAGGACCAGTCAAGAGGGAATAAACAATGGCAGAGAAAATAAAAACCATACGAACTATTGCTCGCCAGATGCTCCGGGATGAGTTTCAGGCTAGTGAAGATCCCGATGTCACCGATGACGAACTGGACTTACATATTAAAGAAGTCTTAGTGGAAATCTCACAGAAAAGACCATACGAAGTCAAAGAGACTTTAACCACTTGCAACAGGTCAGGTTCGGCAACGGCAACAACAGCCGACCATCTCATTGACACAGCGAACGCTCACTTCGTAGCCGGGGATGTCGGCAAGACTGTCCATAACAGCACCGACAAGACCACAGCCAAGGTAACTGCCTACAATTCGGAATCCGACCTCACGCTCGACACTAATATCATGGCAAGCGGGGAATCTTACACCTTGTATCATTTAGATGGGACAAGTGGCAAAGACCTCGACATATCCGAGATAACCGATTTAATCGAAGTAGAAAAGGCCGAATACCCAACAAGGCAAAGCCCGCAAGAGTTCAGGAATATCAAAGTTTTCGGCGATGTTTTGACCCTGGATGTTGATTCTGAGCCCACTGACGGGGATGAGGTCTTTCTATATTGCCACAAGGTTCACCAGCTAACCGAATCGGCATCTACGCTAAGACCAGACCTGGAGAAAGTCTTGGTAGAGGGCGTTGTGGCTAAGGCTTCCCTGGCGTGGTGCAACAAGATGCGTTCTCAGATAGTGCCACAGTCTTACAGGTGGCATAAGGACTGGGCGAATGAACAAGATGCTCGCTATCGGCTTGGTCTTAATTCAATAACCAAGAGGAGAGTTTGGGAGTTTTATTCGAGGGGCTAGGAGGCACATGGAGAGTAGTATCAATCGTGGGTCATTCAGGGCAACCGTAGAAGCAGAACATCGAGATGGGTATTGTGAGAATTGTGAGGCTGCATTAGAGAAAGAATTTTATATGGATGGGGAGAGGAAAAGGGTGAGGATGATATGCCCCAAATGTGGAGGGCAGGGAAGGTTGATTGCGAAGTCAGTCAGCATACAAGCACCCTCGCCACCGCAATGCGTCAGGATAAAATGCTTAGTGAGATTCGCTTCGGCAATCGCATTTTGCGGTCTATTAACTATTTACCACAGGAAAAGGTTCACATACGCCGAGAGAAACAGGCATAAAAAAATACCACAAAAATACAGGACTGGCGAGAACAGTCCCACGAATATAAGGCAAGCTATATTTGCCATTATTAAACTAACAATTATAGGAGGTACAAGACAATGGCACAAACTCAAACTGTCACAGACACCGGGATAGCGGAACTAATACTATTATGGAGGGAGGAGTCGGCTACAGGCATGGAGAGCATCGTGGCCCTCGAAATGGCCACACCTTGCACTGCTGCGGTTGGTTCAACTTTCGCTGACCCTGCCGATACAGCCATACATCACACGGATAGCGGATTGGAATTAGCAGCCATAGATACTGTAGGCGGAGACACTACGAATACCGCAGGGGATACTATCACATTTGACCATATATTTACGGCTACGGCTACGAAGAATGTGGCTGGTATTCATGCCTGCAACAATGACGATGATGTGGCCTTTGTGGAATGTTGTTTCAACGCCGTCATTGCTATGGAGGATACCGATACCTTAACCATTGACGGGGAAGTAGTCGTAGACCAGGCATGAACTTATCACTCAGGAGGTAACTATGGCTGACCAGAAAATAAGCGCACTAAACGCAAAGACCACCATACACGATACTGACCTATTTCCCATGGTGGACATAGAGGCTGAAACCGATGAGACTAAAAAGATAACATGGACGAACCTGAAGGCTCAAATCCTTGCTGAACTTATAGATTATATCGACAAGACACATCTGAGCCAGGACTTCGGGGCTTCTGCTACACGACTGCGGAATTTTATTGTAGAGCCTATTGCTGGTGAGATTTTGCGTATACAAAACATAGGTTCAGGCAGCCCATTTTCTGGCTTAATAAACGCTGCTGGCTCAGGGGGGCTAACCGCCACCAATGTCCCCTACGATGGTGATAGTAACGAAAATATGTTTGAGGGGATGGATGCTTACAATGGCTCCTCTCGCTGGGGGCAGATTATTCTACATAATACAACTAGAGGAAACTCACGCAAGATTGTAAATGAGGACTTAGTTAATCATGTCTTAACCACAACAAGTTCAACCGATAATTGGGCAGATAATGATGTCATAACTGTTCAATCTCAAACCAATGCTCAGGCAGGATATTTTGATGTCGATGTCAGTGCTGAAGTGCCAGCAACAACCGATGCTATCTCTATATTTGTAACCCTTGATGATAAAGAGGATAACTACGATGCCAATAGATATGTTATGTTTCATCCGTATATAACCTATGACTTTGGCTTAAGACAATGGATTTCTGCCACCAATGCACTTGAGAAAAACACTACCACTATACTTCTCAAGATTATTGACCAGAAATTTACCATGTTAATCGGTTCAGGTTGTGCGGATGCTCTTGTCTCAACAGCCATCAAGGCTTATACGGAGTATGCCGATACATAGGAGTAACCAATGTCCTATAAAATCCTGAAGGAAGATGGCGATGTTCTCTTAAAAGAAGATGGGGATGCTTTACTGCTGGAAACTGCAGCCTATGTTATAAGTACGACTTCAAACCTTTCCCTTGCAGCCTCTCTTGCTAGAAACTCTGATTCCAATAGAGCAACTTCTTCAAACCTTTCCCTCACCGCAACTGTCTCAAGGATTTTTGGAAGGATACGCACAACGGCCTCAAATCTCAGCTTGATTACTGCTGTCCCGGGCCTCTATGAGTATTACAATACTGGGGATAATTTGTCTAATACCTCTTATGGTACTTTATGGGCTGCACAAACATTTACTCCTGTAATAGCTCACACTATCACCAAGGTAAAGCTGAAACTATATCGAGTAGGGAATCCTGGTACAATCACAGTCAGTATCAGGGCAACTAGCATATCCGGGAAGCCTACTGGCGGTGATTTATGCTCTGGGACAACGAATGGCGACACTCTAACTACAGATACTGCTGGTGAATGGCGAGAAATTGTATTTTCATCTGGTTATAGCTTATTGGCTGACACCAAATATGCTATTGTCCTTAGAGCAACAAGTGGTGATAGCGACAATAAGATAGAATGGCGTGAGGATAACACTGACCCAACCTATAATGGAGGGCAGGGTGTATATTCTGGTACGAGTGGTGTTACATGGACATTACTGGCTATAGATTTGATGTTTGAGGAGTGGGGAGACTCACCCCTAATATCAAGGGTTTTCGGAGGAACAAGGGCGACCTCTTCTAATTTGAGTTTAGCAACTACCATATCCAGAGTCCTAGCTATCGCAAGAGCAACAACTTCTAATTTAAGCCTAACTGCTGCTGTGTCAAAGCTAAGAGGATGGATTGTCTCAACCGCTTCTAACTTGAACCTGACTACGAATGTCTCAAGGGCTGTGGCTTATGCAAGGGCTAGTTCATCGAATCTTAGCCTGACGGTCACTGTATCAAGGATAAGAGGCTGGATTGTGGCGACTTCCGCTAACCTCAGTTTAACAACTACTATTTCCAGAATAAGAGGATTGACAAGGACAACGGCTTCAAACCTTAGTTTGGCTACATCCATAGTCATACAAATAGCCCGAGAGTATCTAATAACAATAACTACCAATCTTAATTTGACTGCCAATGTAGCTAGGTCATGGGGGCATACGATAGCAACTTCTTCAGCACTCAGTTTAACTGTTACTATTAGCAAGCTAAGGGGTCTTGTAAGGGCAACGGCCTCCAATCTAAGCCTAGCACCTAGCATTTCACGGGCTCTAACTTATGCCAGAACAACATCTTCCAATCTAAGCCTGGCTACCGCAATTAGCAGAATACGAGGGCTTATCAGGACAGTAACTACCAACTTAACCCTAGCAACTACCGTCTCAAGAATCATAAATTATGCGAGGGCAATAACTTCCAATTTAGACCTGACGGCTAATATCTCAAGAGCCGCAACTTATTCCAGAGCCCAAACCGCTCTGTTGGGACTCGCGGTTAATGTCTCTACGGGATGGATTACCGCAGGGAAGTTTGTAATAAGGGTTATTACCTCACAATACAGGAACATAAAGGTTTCTACATCGCAACACAGATTTATCAATATCCTTACAACGCAATACAGAGCCATAAAGGTGGCCACATCACAGCACAGACTTTTGAGGGTCCTTACATCGCAGTACAGAAAGATAAGAACGCTACTATTAGGAGAATAACATGGAAGTTATCGTAAAGTTTCTAGCGAAATCAACAATCTGGGTAAGAGCTTATGTCTATAATGCGGCTGGCGCCTTGGCGGACCCGACTTCAATCACAGTCATTATTGCTGACAAAAATGGTGTGCAGAAGGTGGGTTACATTAGTGTCGCTGCTAGTGCGGGTTTCACTGCTGGCGATGTTGTAACGGGTGGAACTTCGGGAGCCACAGGTGTTGTCATATCCAAGCCTAATGCCACGACACTAGAACTCCAACGGGTGGCCGGCACATGGGTATCTGGCGAGACCTTAACGGCTGCTGACGAAGAGGCAACCACTACAACATCTGTCCTTCTAGGTGCGGCTATGACACTGAACGATGGTGTGACCGGGACTTATGACTATTACTACCGCACCGATGCTGATAGTCCTGAAGGCTGGTGGAATGGCGAGGTCTGGACTGTTGACGGCGCTGATGCGGTAACAGCAAAAACAAGCCACGAATCATTTAGCTTTGAACTCAAGAAGGGGCTATGAGAAGTTTAAGTAGCACTTTACAGGCAGCACAACAAGCCGGGGCTGTCAATGTCCTCTATAAAATCGTCTTGACAAAGGGGGCTACAACCTACACCTACGACAAGACAAGGATACTGCCTTCAGGACATGACGAAGAGCCTTATTCTCACCGGGCGACAATCGTTCTGAATAATCACGATAGTGGCCTGGACGATATAGACCTCAGGGGTTTTAAGGGTGTTATCTCCTATGGTGCGATTAGCAGTGCCGGCGAGGAGTATTCTGCGACTGCTCCAGTGTGGGTGATAGACCAGCAATTCGACTCCGATCCCAATAAATTAACCTGCACTCTGGAATTACGCGGTGCATTTGACCTGATGGCTGATGATGAAGCCTGTCAAAGTTATATTCCAGATGATGATAACGACACTCCTGTTAAAGATTTAGTAGATGCCGTTCTAGGAGCCACCTTAGATTGTTATGGCCACTGCAACGCCTTCGAGGTAGTGTGGGACGATGGATATGACACCCTGGCTGACACTTACAAGCCTAAAGGCGGATTTAGAATCTATGTTGGTGGAAATAGGCTCGCTGCATTAAGGCGATTACTTGATTACACTTCCAATGTAGCTCGATGGAGAGATGATGGCAAAGTCCATATCTTAAAGCCAGTTACCACGGGGACCGACTATGATTCTGAATACAGCCTTGAAAGAGGCGCTCATAAGTTTTTCTCCAAAGCCTACAAAAACACCCTAGTCATTCCTAATAGAATCTACGTCCTATCCTACGAGGATGACGAAGTTCAATACCTGGGCGTGGCATCAACTGACGACTATGCCTCTCTTCCCGATGCGGTCAAGAAGATTCAATACATTCAAGCCAAACTTGAAAGCAATGATGAGGCGGATGATATAGCTGAGGCATTGATAACCAAAGCCGAGATGTGGAGCAAGAGGGGAGCTGCTGAAGTTCCTCTTAATGTGGGTGCCGAGGTTTTTGATTACGTCAAGATTACAGATTCCAGGCAAGGAGATACCCGAACGGGGAACCTTGGTTACATTCACCGAAGATTCGGCGGAGATAAGTGGACGATGACCTTCGGGTTCGGGAACTGGCTCGATATGCTGAAGTATCGGGATTTACTTAATAAATTAGAGACTTACACGGATTCAGGCAATTACTTCCCGCGCTTACAGGTAGGAAGTCTGTATGCTTATTTAGATGAGATAAAGGACGGGCCTGACCTGTATATTCGGCAAAACTATCTTCACCTGGATGCCACAGGCGTTTATGTATCAGAAAACACAATCTATGCTATAAGATTGCCGGGCGAGGCAGAACACAATCTATGGAAACAGGACAGTGCTCCGACCGCGGAAGAGGCTGGCGATTTCTGGCTGGACACAAATTATACTCCGAATACAGTGAAGATTTGGGACGGGGACTCCTGGGAAGAGGCTACGTCTGAACAGTTAGCAGAGTTTGGCAGGAGCACTATTGTCAGACGATTAAAGGCTGCTTCACTAACAGCCGATGGTCTAGTTGTTTTGGACGAAGTTCAAGAGGGGACTTATGGGCGAACTCTGGCTACCGACATATCGGCTGGTCATATCCTACTCTCCAAGACAGTCAAGGACGGCTTGTGGTATGAGGAAAGCGGAGTTGTGTTAGACGCTACCTATGGGATAGCACTCTATGGTGGTGAAGGGATTAACGCCTTCAGGACTTTTGCCACGAAAGAAGATTATGAGGCTGGCACACCTATGCAGGTTTACATCGGCACAGACGGAAAGTTTTATGCTGCTGGTGGTAATTTTCGGATAGACAGCACTGGGCTTACCCTAGACGGACAAATAATCTTTTTTGACTATGGTGGCGAAGCCATAGGTCTTCTCGGTGCGACAGCATCATCAGTAGAGTTAGGCGTAAGTAAGGATGGGTGCGATTTGGCTCTCAGAGCTAAAGGTAATGTTTATATTGGTAGCCTTGAGGATGAATGGATAATTGCTATATCCGA
>Ga0307433_1001717_pt1 | contig 11361 bp, 9 predicted proteins | sample SalMarWE160210MG_FD_202166 | JGI IMG/M metagenome (GOLD analysis project Ga0307433, IMG submission 202166) | Salt marsh sediment microbial communities from the Plum Island Ecosystem LTER, Massachusetts, United States - WE1603-210 | ecosystem: Environmental > Aquatic > Marine > Intertidal zone >...
AAACTTGGCGTAACTCCTGTTCGTCAGTCAACATGTGAACCACTTTTATTGTGTATGCATCTAATTTATGACATTTTCGCTAAATATCAGGGACGCGGGCTGCCTCTAGAAAATAGAGAAAAGAATCGCTAAAGCTTCTGGTCACATGTGCGTTTCCGTTTTGGGTTGTCGGCGCCAAAAAAAGTAAGCCACAGGTTTGCTTCGGCTTTTCGGAGAGGACAAGTTATATTAGCCTTTCTTCGTAGTTTACATTATGAATGCTTGTGTTCTATATTTTTCTCAAACGGGGAATACGCGGAAATTTGCAGAAGCCATATCCGATTCCCTAAAGATTCCCGCAGTTTACGACATAACCGTCACAGAACCCGCAGTTGTTAACGACTTTGACTTGATAATTCTTGGAACCCCAGTTCACGGTTTCAGTCCCTCAGTGGAAGCTTTGTCTTTCGTGGAACGGTTGCCGGATGGCGATGGCAAACAGGCAGCTCTGTTTTGCACTCATCGTCTATGGAAGGGACGAACCTTCAGCAAACTGAAGAAGGAACTGAAAAAGAAGGGCTACAGCACCCTAACGTGCGTCTCGGTAAAAGGCAAGGAATTCGCCGAAGAGGACTTCTCAGATGCTATAGGTAAGATAAGAGAGGCTTTGAAAGAGTAGCTGGCATCTATTCAAAAGTTTGGCAAACCTTTTAGGTCTAAAATGCCTTAGCATTTCTTGACAAGCTTCTGCTGGTTGGTTGCGTTGGCGAGAGTTCTTCTCAAGAATGTAACGAAACGTTTCGGAAAAGTGATAGCAGTCAATTCTCTGAATCTGGACGTAAAAGACAAAGAGTTCCTTGTTCTGGTGGGTCCCTCAGGCTGCGGAAAAACCACTGCACTTCGCTGCATCGCCGGCTTAGAAACCCCAGAGGAAGGAGAGATATACATAGGCGATAGGCTGGTGAACGAACTGGACCCCAAAGAACGGAACATAGCCATGGTCTTCCAAAGTTACGCCCTCTACCCACACATGACAGTCTTCAAAAACATGGCTTTCCCCCTGGAAAACATGAAAGTCCCACCAGACGAGATAGAGCGAAGAGTAAAACAGACCGCAAAACTGCTCAAAGTTGAATCTCTTCTGGACCGAAAACCAAAACAGCTCAGCGGAGGACAACGCCAAAGAATAGCCCTAGGCAGAGCCATAGTCAGAGACCCAACCGTGTTTCTCATGGACGAGCCCCTCAGCAATCTGGACGCCAAACTGCGAGTCTACATGAGAGCCGAACTCAAAAAACTGCAAAAAGAACTCGGCGTAACCACAATATACGTCACCCACGACCAAGTTGAAGCCATGACCATGGGCGACAAAGTGGCAATCCTAAATGAGGGCCTACTTCAACAGGTCGGAACCCCCGACGACATTTACTCTCGTCCCGAAAACATGTTCGTGGCAGGTTTCATAGGCAGCCCACCAACAAACTTTTTTGACTGCAACATAATGGGCGGAGAACCCTGCAAAATAGACTCTGGAGAATTCACGTATTCGTTACCTGACGATGTGGCAGAGGCAACAAAAAAGTGCACTTCTGACACTTGTGTGATGGGTGCACGACCTCAGGACATCATTGTCCACAAAGACGCCAAAGAGAAGAAGGGCTTAATCAAGGCTGAGCTTGATGTTGTTGAGCCTCTAGGCGACATGATGATTTTGGACTTCAAGATTGGTGATTATCTGGTTAAGGCTGTTGTCAGCCCAGATTTCGAAGCTGAGATAGGAGATGAACTGTGGCTGGAGATTCCCCCCAACAAGATTCACATCTTTGACAAGAAAACGGGCAAAACCCTAGTTTAACCCTTAACTGCACCCGCAACCAGTCCCTTAACGTAGTATCTCTGCATAAGAGCGTAGATTGCTATCGGAATCAACATAACAAGTATCGAGGCGGCGGATACCACATTCCAGTTGATGTTATATCTTCCAGGCATAGCGGCTACAGCTTGAGTCGCCAACTTCATTTCAGGAGAACTAATTAACACGATAGCAAAGAAAAAGTCGTTCCACACCCAAACAAACTGAAGCGCAGTCAGGGAAGCAAGGGCAGGTAACGTTAAGGGCAAAACTATTCTGTAGAATATTTTGAGGTATGATGCGCCGTCTATGCGCGCCGCCTCCTCTATTTCCACGGGCAGAACGGAGAAGAAGTTTCTGAGGAAAAATATTTGCCACGGAAGCGCAAACGCCGTGTGCACCAGAACTAATCCGAGATAGTTGTTCCACAAGCCTATGTCACTCATTATTTTGAATAATGGAATAATGACCATCTGCTGCGGAATAGTTTGAAGAAGAACCAAAACAAAAAACAGAAAATCTCTGGTCGGAAACCTGAACCTAGAAAAAGAGTAAGCGCCCAAAGCCGCAACAAGAATCGGTAGAGCAGTTGAAGGTATGGTCACGATAATCGAGTTCACCAGAGCAGTGCTCAGGGGAGCGCTAGGGTGATTCCATGCTCCAATATACCCCTCCAGGTTCGGATTGAAAACCTCGAAGTTCCACCATCCATTCAAAATTTCAGGTAAAGGACGTATAGACGCCATAAAAACGCCCAGAAAAGGCAAAATCCAAACAAACGAAAGCCCCCAAGCCAACACATGAACTAAAATCGTCGTTTTCTTGACTTTCAGCAGCCTAGCAACAATTTCCGAGGGCTTCAACTTTGACAGTTTCAACTCTGGTAACTTCAGCTTCACTCTTTCACCATCCTGTAAACCATGTAGGCTGCAAACCCGAAAGTCAAAACCGTCAACATCGTTGCTATGGCTGCGGCTGTGCCAAAACTTCTGTTCAAGAAGGCTTCAAGATACATCATCAAAGCCATGACCATGCTGGCTCCTCCTGGTCCGCCCTGCTGGATAACCCACACTATATCAAAGATTTTTAGTTCCCACAGAAGCGTCATCGTTATCACAATAATGGTGGCTGGCCTGAGCATGGGAACTGTTATTCGCCAAAACCTTCGCCAACGGGAGGCACCATCAATTTTTGCCGCCTCAAAAAGTTCCTTAGGTATTCCCTCTAACCCCGCCGAGTAAACTATCATGCTGAAACCCGTCCAAATCCAAACCGTCCCCAAAATCAGGGCTAAGAGGATTGTCTGAGGATAGGCTGTCCATGTTCTTGTTAGGTCGCCTAATCCAATGACTCTGAGGAACTCGTTTACGATTCCTGCTTTATCGTTATAGACGAACCGTAACAAAATTCCTCCAACTGTCATCGGAATGACCATGCCCAAAAAAACGACAGATTTGATTATTGCTCCTCCCTTCACATCTCGCAGAAGCAGTGCTAAAAGCAGACCAAAAAAGAGAGACAAAGGCAAATGCAAAACAATCCATATCCCGTTGTGAACCAGCGCCCCGTAGGGCGGCGCTTTGCCTTCAATTAGGTTGCTTGGATTCCAAAAGTCACGTTTGCTAAACATTTTTTCGTAATTGGCTGTGCCAACAAATGCGTCATCTTCGTCCAGAAAACTGATGTAAACTGTGTTAACCACAGGGAAAATGACAAAGAGAGTCAACAAAAGAATTGTGGGGGCCAGAAAAAAAAGGGGAATTTTTGTTTGGCGGAGATTCATTCTGCCTGTTCCTCTGTTCTATGATCCGGAAGCTTCATAATCGTCTTGGAGTGTCTGAAGCATCGTGTCCAAGTCCATTGTAGGATCAACCCAGAACGCCTTCAGTTGACCCCAGAAAGTCTGCTGGAAAGGATTGCCTATTGTGTCGTCGAGGTCTGAAACTAGGTTTACCATTTGCATTACCTGCACCACTTGCAGGTCTGCGGGGCTATATGCGGATTCGGGAACGTCGCTGTTTGCTGCAAGAAATCCTCCCTCTTGAACCATAATCTCCTGTGCCTCAGCGCCAGCCAAGAATTCTATAAGCTGCCGAGCTTCGTCCATGTTCTCCGTGACTGAGGGCATTACTGCATAGTCAACGGAACCGGTTGCTCCAGTGGTTTCAGGGAACGGGAAGAAACCAATATCCTCAAGGTTTTCGCTGAAAGGCGGAAGAGTAGTTACGAAGCTGCCTTGGAAGTATATGCCGTATGTTCCATCGTAGAGTCTCTGAAGTTGCGTTTGCCAATCGTCTGGAACGCTGAAGTAGCCTGCTTGCAACAGGTCTGCTAGTTCCTCAAAAACCGCTTTTGTTTCTGCGCTGGTGAACGCTGTGGCTCCTGATATCAGGTTTTCTTGCAGTTGGTATCCGCCTAAGCCGATTATGAACGCCTCTGTGGTGTCTGAGAGTGGCCATCCGTCACCATTTCCGCTTGCTACCGCAGCTTCCACTCCTTCTATTTCAGAGAGATCAGCTAACAGTGTCGTAAACTCTTCGTAGGTTGCTGGAGCAGTTAAGCCATTATCTGCAAAGAAGGATTCTCTGTACCAGAAGCCAGGTTTTCCGGAAACTTTGAACGGAGCAGCATATACTGCACCGCCTGAAGTAACCGGGCCCAAGTATGCCTGCACGAATTTTGAGGAATCAACCTGTGCGGATACATCAGCGAGTAAACCGTCCTCTGCCAAGTCCAGTATCCAAGAGGGCCACGGGGCTATTACCACGTCAGCAACGGCTTCTCCTGCCTCAAGTTGTGTCGGAACTGTAACCTGAAGCTCTGTGGTGGAGTGCGGTACGTGGTTGACTGCTATTCCGGTGTTTTCGGTGAATCTTGCGAGCGCCTCTAAGAAGTTTTCTTCTTCTGATCCGCTCCATAGGCTGTATACTGTCAGTTCTACTTCTTCTTCGCCTGTTGGTTGCGTCAGATACCATACTGATAAAGCCGCGACAAGTATTATGGCGATTGCGATGATCGCCAGCCAAACAGTCCTAGATAGGGCTTTGTTTTTTTCATCAAGTTTTCCCCCTAGCTGGTTGTTCTACAAGATAACTATGTTGCTGGAAGTATATATGAATGACCTATCCTATTGTTACCAAATTTGGGTATATAGCGTCTATTTTTAGACTGTTTTCGTTAAATGCATAAAGAGTATTTATCTACATGAGGGGGTCTATTCCTAAGGGGAGAACTGATTGAGCACCGTTTCACTCAACAAGCTTTCTTTAAAAAATTACGCCAAAATAGTTGGAGAAAAAGAGATAGAGAACATACAGACGTTAGCTGACAAGCTTGCCGGCAAATCCGTAGCTCACGTAAGCTCCACAGCCTTCGGCGGAGGGGTCGCCGAGATGCTGCATCGCATCGTTCCTTTAATGAAGGATGTCGGCTTGGATGCAGAGTGGAATGTAGTCAAAGGCGAAAAGGAGTTCTTTGATGTTACAAAATCTTTTCATAATGCTCTCCAAGGAATGGAGACAAACCTTACCGCTGACATGAAACGGACATATCTCCAGTATAACGAGTTGAACGCTGGTCTCCTTGACCTAGACTACGATTATGTTGTGGTTCACGATCCGCAGCCCCTAGCCATAATAGATTATCAGCCTAAAAATCGGAGAAAGTGGATATGGCGCTGCCACATAGACCTTTCGAAGCCAAATCAGGTGTTCTGGAGGTTTCTGGAGCCGATTCTAGAAAACTACGACGCCTACATCTTCACTGCAAAAGAATATGTGAAAAGCCCCTTAGAAACAAAGAATGTAGCCCTAATAACGCCCTCCATCGATCCGCTGAGCGACAAAAGTAAGCCCCTGCCAGAAAACCAGATTCTCTCAGTTCTAGAGCGCTATAATGTAAATCCCGAGCAGCCCCTTATGAATCAGGTTGCACGCTTTGACCCATGGAAGGACCCGCTGGGGGTCATCGACACCTACCGAAAAGTCAAGAAGAAGTTGCCCAGCCTTCAGCTCCTTCTGATATCAAGCATGGCTACGGATGACCCGGAGGGGTGGCTTTACTTTGAGAGAACTGCACGCCACGCCGGAGAAGACCCTGACATTCACTTGCTGACAGACCTCAAGGGCGTGGGAGACTTGGAAGTTAATGCCTTCCAAACAGCCTCAGACGTGGCTCTGCTGAAGTCGATACGTGAGGGATTCGGGCTGACAGTAACTGAGTCATTGTGGAAAGAGGTGCCGGTGGTGGGTGGAAACGTTGGAGGAATTCCACTTCAGATAATCGATGGCGAAACTGGCTTTTTGGTGAACACCGTGGATGAGGCTGCGGAAAAAACCCTCTACCTACTTAAGCATCCTGAAGAAGCGAAGAGGATGGGAAAGAAGGGGAAGGAGCATGTTAAAGAAAACTTTCTTGTCACAAGGCACCTGAAGAAATATTTAGAGCTGTTCCTGAGCTTAACCTGAAAGCCACCGGCACTAAATTATTTCTTTTTTGGCAGTTTTTCTGGCTGAACCAGCGACTCTCTGAGGTAGTCTTCCAGAGTCTCACCCGGGATTACTTCGATGTTGTAGTCTCGGGGGTCTATCGAATGCTTGTAGTTCTTGGCTGGGACAATAACCTTCTTGAATCCCCACATCTCAGCGGATTTAATCTTCTCATGCAATCCGCCAACCGCTGTAACTGGGACCACATCATCTACGCTGACGTTGATTTCGCCGGTCACAGCGACGTCTTGCCTTATGGGTTTTCCCTCCAGCAGCGAACAGAGAAGAATGGTCATGGTGACTCCTGCGCTTGGTCCATCCACGCTGTAGGCTTGAGCGAAGTCGATGTGAGTGAAGAATTCTTGGGCGATGTCGACGCCATACTTCTGCAGGATGACGCTTCTCACCTTCGCCACGCTGTCCGTGATGAACTGTTCCTGTCCCTCCTTCGCTATGCCCGTGACTTTGTAGTATCCTTGCAGCTTATTGTTGCCCCTGTTGCCCCGTTTTTCTAGGAAGCCATTGACTTTGAGGATGTTGCCGGTCATCTCTCCGCTGTAAGGGTCTTTGACCACGGCTACGCCGTAAATCTGCCCCAGCTTGGCTCCTTCCGGTCTGATGTCCAGAAGCTTTCCTCTTTCGCTCATCTGATGCTCCAGAATCTGTTTCTGGATTGTTTTACAGTGCTTTTCTATAGCCTCTTGAACATGCCTCTTTTCCACAAGCTCCAATCTCTCATTCATCGCCAGTGTGGCAGCCGTCTTCACCAAAGAAATCATTGGACGAAACTTTGTGGATAACGCATCCTTCTTGTTGCTTCTCCTTCGCCCTTCATCAATTATTTCTTCGCATGCTTCTCTGCTGAAAGGTAGCAAACGGAACCGCGAAACCTCTTGAGCAATGAACTGGATGTATTTGCGGCGGTTTTCCACATTGTTCTGCATGTCATTGTTCATCCGCACCACTTTGCCGTAACCGTAAATCCTGTCCATAAGAGCTGGGTGAACCTGCCCGATGCTGTCGAAGTTTCCTGCGCCAACCAAGAAGCACATGCAGGGCACCGGTTCCGTAGACACTGCCATAGCCGCTGTTCCCCCCGCGTTGCTCCAACGGCTTCGCATGGTTATGGGCAGCTGCCCATCCTCCAGAACTGTCAGCAGGGTTATGGCTTCGTCTGGCTGCATGTTCTTTATCTCATCAATGTAGAGAATACCGAGATGTGCACGGTGCACGTCTCCGGCGCTTACTCTCTGATGTTCGGGGGTGCCGAGTCCCCCTGTCTGCAGCGGGTCCCATGCGATGCTTCCGAACAGTTGTGCGGAGCCGTGTCCTGTGGCTTCGATGAAGGGGGCAACTTTTTTGGAGTTGTCCACGATGAATTTTGGGACTTTTGTTGCTTTTGCTCCACCTATTCCTTTGGCGCTTCCGAGAACTCCGAATCGTCCCAGCACTGTTACTAGGATAAGGAACATGAGCATCATTCCGGCTGGCAGAAACGTTATGCTCCCGATCGACACGAAGCTGTCTATCATGTATGAGCTGAAGTCTCCGTTGTGGACTGTTTGGAGGGGCTCTCCGTAGCCGGTCATTGCGTTTGTGTCCCATGCGACTTTCTCTTGCCACAGGTAATAGAAGCCCGCAAACATGAAAATTGACGCCACAACTATCATGAGGTAGATTATGGCTTTGACTCCGAGCCGCTGAAGAAAAAGCTTCTTTTCCTCTTTCAGTTTCTGTTTCAGCAGGATCTTTTTTCCTTCTCCAGCGGGGTGGCAGGAGATTTTTGGTTCGCTGGGGATCACGTCGTTTTGCCAGCAGACTGCGTCTTGGAGCTGAATGTCCTCTTTCTTGTAGAGGTCTGTTAGCTGAACCGAAAGGGCTCTTCCTATCAACGATTTGCCTGTTCCGGGGTCTCCGAGCAGAAGCAGGTATGGTCCGGGAGGAGCGGTTTTGGTGATCTGTGGCTTCTCCTTGTTTGGGTCCTTCCACGCTTCATACCATTTTTCTTCCTTGAGGTTTTTGAGTTTGTGGACCCACTCTTCTAGGCAGAGGTAGCACTCGTTTAGTGCTCGCTCTTGCCCGATAACCCATTCGAGGAGGTTGTCTGAAACGGGATAACCCTCAGTAGATTTGAAGTTCTTCCAGTTCCATTTCTTGCCGCGGATAACTTCCTCGTCTTCTCCGAAGTAGCCCATAACCTCTCTTCCCAACTTTCGGTTGACCAATCTAACGGGGTGCGCACAAGCCTTCAGTCAAGCTTATGACACTCTGGAAACCAGAAATCGTTGTTAACTAAAAAAGCCGTATTACCAAATCAGTAACATAACGAGAAACGATTCATAGGTTGTTGCCTTCATCAGCATTCGCAGGAAGTAGGCGCCAAACTTGTTGGTGAACTTGTCAAGAAACCTTGACTAACACATTATCTATTTGGTCAAGAAACCTTGACAAAAACCCTTTTATTAAGAGATAAACCCGATTTTATTAACGGGGAAAGATGTTTAAATTGGCAAGAAAACGCCAAAGTTTACTCGTTTTGTTATTTTTAGTTGTAATGTTAGTTCAAACCTCGAAAGCAGATACAGCAGATTTAACTGCAAAAGATATGATGCAACCGTTCTTAAGCGAAGTTGTGGGGCTAGACCTAACCAAGTACAACATAACCAATGAAGCATACACAGCCAGTTTTCCCTCGAATTATGGTGGACTTGTTAAAAGTGAAGTTGTAAGTTTCACTCTTGAATCTAACAGTAGTAAAATGAGTGCAATGGGGATATTCTATAATGGCTTCATATACGGAATTATTGTCCGCTTTATTAACGGTTCAATAATGTACACACGACAACCATCGACTAACGCTCTTGATGAATCGAGAAATATGCTGCAAAGATACAAAGCCTTTGCCAAAACCTATGGATTAGATACTGCACATGTAGACCCAGCGTTAAACCTGCTGGGCAATGCTACTAGAGCGTCTTCTTTAACTGCAGATTTATACATGTTCAACAACATAACTGGATTTGTTCCCTCCGTTACATATGCAGGCAACATGAAGCTAGAGACGACCCAAAAACGTATTAGCTGGATTTATGCTGACAAAGGGGTCGATATGCCTAACAAAATCCTATCCATAAGTTTTGGAGGCAATAAATTGTTTTTCGCTGATACGTGGAATCTTTTCAATGTTGGAAATTTTAGTGCTGTTTCTGAGGATGAGGTTAAACAGATCGCTTTCGAGGCTGCAGATCGCTATGATTTAGTTTTGGTTGGTGAAAATGGTACTTTTGTTGCTGAAAAGCCTGGGTGGTCAAACGTGACTTCTCTAGTGTTGAACATGGTACCTGGCGAAATATACAACACTGAAGCAAACGAAGTAGAGCCAATTGTAAGTGGGGGTAACGCAACCAGAGACCCCTTGGCGCTTTATCCCCTTTGGGAAACAGTGCTCTATTTCAGCGAAAGTCTTGGTAGTACCACGGGCATCGCAGTTGGCGTGTGGGGAGACACAAAAGAAATCGCTTACATCACTCCATACGGTTACCTTGGCGCTCCGCCACAAGACCCTGACACAGCAACATCAACCGACCCCCCAGCTGACGAGCCAGAAGAAAAACCGTCAGAGCAAACTGAGCCATCGCCCACACAGACTGAAAACACAACCAAACTAGAGGGCAGCAACCCGCCCTCGAGCATATACTTGGTCGCTGGAGTAGCCGCAACCGCAATAGCAATCACTGTAGCTGCAGTATTCCTCAAGAAAAGAAGGAAATAGCAAGCACCCTTCTTTTTCCCTCTTTTTTGTTTCTGAGAAAAACTGTAGAATCGTTGCCTTGAAGGCTGAGTCTTTCTTTGGGGTCATAACTGTTTTGTTGTGGTCAAGAAGATTTTATTAGTGAGGAACTTCGGAAATGTTAATCACAAGTTTGTGGACGGAACAATATGATGAAGGACAATGTTGCGGTGATTGGCGCTGGCGTGATAGGCGGAGCCATAGTTAAGAGTCTGCTGAAGAGCGGATACGAAGGCAAGGTAACAGCCACTGACATGCAGCCAGAAAAGCTTGGTGAACTAGAGAAGCTGGGCGTAACCGTGACCAGCGACAACAAGCAGGCTGCAAGAGAAGCTGAAATCATAGTTTTATCGGTTAAACCGAACATTGTAGAGGCTGTCTTGAAGGAGATAAGCAAGGAAATTGGGGGGAAACTGGTGGTTTCATCGGCTGCCGCGGTTACTGTTGGCTTCTGTAAAAGATTGGCGCCTAAAGCACGTTTTGTCAGGATTATGCCCAACCTCGCTATTCTGGTGCAGGAGTCCTTCACTGCCTACTGCTGCGACCAAGACGTAACGGCGGAAGACCGAGAGAAACTAAAGAAGATTCTCGGCGTGATGGGTGTCCACAGGGAAGTTGAAGAGCGGCACATGGATGCGATAACTGCCGTAAGCGGAAGCGGTCCAGGATACCTCTCCGTTATACTTGAAGCCGTCACCTACGCTGGCTTGAAGGTTGGTTTGCCCAGAGATTTGGCTTCTGTCTGTGCTGCTCAGGCGCTTCTGGGAACAGCCAAACTTGCGCTGGAGACGGGTCAAACCGCCTCTCAGATACGGGACATGGTGACTACGCCCGGCGGAACAACCATCGAAGCCATTTACGAGCTTGAGGGCAGTCAGGTTCGGCAGGCTTTGGTGAGGGCTGTTGAGGCGGCGACTCGGAAGAGTGAGACTATGCGGAAGCAGTGGGAGTAACGGGGGCAGGATTAAGGTTTAAATCTTGATGTTTGGGTAGGTATAGTTATGCCAGAAGAGAAGATTATCGTGCTCATGGGGTCGCCGAGGGACCTCCACTTCGCAGCCAAAATCAAAGATTTCCTCGAAAAGGAAAAGTTTCAGGTGAACTGTGTCTACAATGTTGCCTCAGCCCATAAGACGCCGGAAAAGCTGCTGAACGACCTGAAGGAATACGAGAAGAGCGGAGACAGCATCGTCTACATCACCGTTGCCGGCTTGTCGGATGCTCTTTCAGGGGTTGTTGCCGGCTACACCAGA
>Ga0307433_1001728_pt1 | contig 11321 bp, 6 predicted proteins | sample SalMarWE160210MG_FD_202166 | JGI IMG/M metagenome (GOLD analysis project Ga0307433, IMG submission 202166) | Salt marsh sediment microbial communities from the Plum Island Ecosystem LTER, Massachusetts, United States - WE1603-210 | ecosystem: Environmental > Aquatic > Marine > Intertidal zone >...
TAACCCCGATGCCCTGCCGCTTCAGGTCGCCGATAATCTCGAACAGCCGGTCCACCTCCTGCATGGTGAGCGCGGCCGACGGTTCGTCCATGACGATGATGCGTGCGTCGGCGGCCAGGGCCTTGGCAATCTCAACGACCTGCTGCCGGGCGACCGTCAGGTCCGCGCACGGCGTCTCGGGGTCGATGGCCACGCCAATGCGGTCGAACAGTTGGCGGGCGCGCCGGTGCTCGTCTCGCCTCCTGACGAAACCGCCGCGCGCCTGCTCGCGCCCGAGGAAAATGTTCTCCCTCGCCGAAAGGTGCGCAACGAGGTTGAACTCCTGGTACATGACGGCGACGCCCGCCCGCTGGGCGTCGGTGGGCCGGGTGATGGTGACCGGGCGGCCGTCGATGCGGATCGTGCCTCCGTCCGGCCGGTAGGCGCCGCCGAGTACCTTGATGAGCGTGCTCTTGCCGGCGCCGTTCTCGCCGACCAGGGCCAAGACCTCGCCCGACCGCAGCGCCAACCCCACCTGCCGCAGCGCATGCACGCCGGGGAACGACTTGTCGATGTCGGTCATGGCGAGCAGCGCGGGCGCCTCGACAGCCGTTGCGGCAGTCATGGGGTCAGTCCGCTTTCAGGGCGGGGTCCTTGTCCGCGTCGGCCTTGTAGTAGAGGCGAGTTGGAATGAGGATCTCGGGCGGCACCTTCTCGCCTTCGAGGTACGTCATGATCGCCTGGACGGTACGGCGGGCGATCTCGTCGGGGAACTGAATCGGGTCGGCGTAGATTCTGCCTTCCTTGATGGCCTGCTTGCCCTCCAGTTGACCGTCGAAGCCAACCACCAGAACCTTCCCCGTCCGGTTGTCCTTCTCAATAGCCGCGCACGCCCCCAGGGCCGACGGGTCGTTGATGGCGAAGATCCCGGCCAGGTCCTGGTGGGCCGTCAGGATATCCTGGGCCGCCTTGAAGGCCTCGTCCTTCGACCCCTTGCCGGGCCATGCGCCGACGATCTCGATGGGGCTGTTCGCCTCCTTGAGTTCATCCTTGAACCCTCGGGTCCGAAGGATGACCGACTCGACCATCGGATGGTCGATGATGGCAACCTTGCCCCTGTTGCCGAGCGCCTGCATGATGGCCTTGGCGGCCTGCCGACCGCCGGCGTAGTTGTCGGTCGCGACGTGGCAGATGACCTTGGCGTCGTCGACCAGACTCGCGATGTCGGCCGTGAAGACCGGGATGCCGGCCGCGTTCGCCTCCTTGATGGCCGTGCCGACCGCCTTGGAGTCCGCCGGCGTCAGAATAATCGCGCTCACCTTCCGGACAACGAAGTCCTTGACCTGCAGCCGCTGCCTGGCCGGGTCGAACTCCGCACTGGTGACGCTGACCTCGTAGCCGTACGTGGCGGCCTCGGCGGTCACCACGTCGGCGATCTCCTTGAAGAAGGGGTTGGTCATCGTGAGGACGGAGATGCCGATGACGCCGCCCGGCCGGTCGGTCCGTGTTCCGTCCGCCGCCTCATCGCCGCCGTTGCAGCCCGCCAGAAGGCCCAGCGAGACGGCTGCCGCCAGAAGACCGACCCGCGCCTTCGTCATCGTCCGACTCCTTTCGTCCTCGAACCGATGGGGTCCCGCCCGGCCACTCGGAGATCGACCGTCCGGCACACCATGCCGGTTGCCGCCTCAGGACGGGTCGCACTTCAGGGCATCGAGTTGATCGAGCAGCCGCCTGGCCTCGGCCCCGCCCGAGAGGCCGCCGGGGTTGAAACGCGTGGCGAAGGCCTGAAGCGCCTTCCGCCCCTCCTTCGCCCCTGCGTCCACCCATCACAGGCTCCACGAACGGCGCTCGGTCCTGCATACCCGCTCGCGGCGAGGATAGACACCAACCACCCCCCCATACGGGGCGCGCCCGTGGTAGGATGATTCCCTGATGGCCCGTGCCGTGCGCGCCCCTGCCGGGGTCCTTTTCCGAACGGTCCCGGTGGCGCGTGCACCTGCCGGGCGAGTGCGGCGCGTCTTTTTGGCACGGCCCGGCGTCTGGTTGTGGCGTCGGCCTACTTCGGCGCCAGTTTGGCGATCGCCGACGCCAACTGCTTCAGGTTGGCCTTGTCGGTGCTGTAGATGACGGCCTTGCCGGCGCGTGTGCCGTTGGCGAGCCTGCCCATCCTTAACAGTCCGAGGTGGTGGCTCACGGTGGGCTGCTTCAGCCCGAGCGCTTTGCACAGCGCCGTAACGTTCTTCGGCCCGCTGGCAAGCAGCGTCAGGATACCCAGACGCGTCGCGTCCGAGAGCAGCCCGAAGCCCTGAGCCCAGTCGCGCAACTCTGCCTTCTTCAGTTTTGCCATGTTCTTTCCTTTCCCCCGTTCCTGGTAACCTTCTATGTAATGGTTCCGCGACGAGACTGCAACAACAAAAAAGGGTCTCTTTCCAAAAGCGTGGGTGCCAAGCACCCACCCTACGGCTTGGCCGCACGAGCCGGGGTTTATCCCCGGCGCATCCTGGCCGGCGCCGCCGCCAACGGCCGCCGGGCATAAAGCCCGGCGCTACAGGCGCCTGCGCCCGCCGGAAAAACTTGCCACACCCGTTACCGGCCGGCTCGAGATACAAGTTATATCTAGACCATATCTACTTGATAGGCTTCGCCTGCGGGCGGGCCGTCAGGGTGACCTTGGGGGCCGCCGGCAGGGGCCGTCCCTCGCCCGGAGCGAGGCAGAGCACCTTGCCATCGACGGTGGCCAGGTAGAGCCGGCCGGCGGCGGCGATCAGACCGTCGAAGCGGGGCATGCTGTCCAGCCGGTAGGCGGCCAGTTTCTGCCCGTCGCTCGGCGACACGGCCATCAGCAGTGCCCCGCGGCGGCCCTCGAAGGCGGCGGACTGCTCCGCGAGTCGCCTCAGCGTCCCGGGGTCGTTCAACGTCTTGACGGACTCCTCTTCGTTCTCCACATCGGGCGGCCCCGCGACGAACAACACCTCTCCCGCAAGCACCATGGCGGTGACTTGCACGGACGTGTCACCCGACCAGGAAGACACGAACCCGGTCACCCTCAGGATTCTCGACGTGCCCGTTGGTTTGCCCTTCTTCCTTACAGGCTTCCGCTCGGTGCCCACCGCGACGATCTCCGGTTGCTTGCCGGTGGCGAACAGATGGAACTCCAGCGGCGTGGTCCACCGATAGTATTTCGCCAGCCGGCCGTAGCCGTACACCGTCTTGTCGTCGAAGACGAGTATCCGCCCGGCCGGCGCGACCCGCCCGGCTTTGTGGTACCCGCCGGCTCCGGACGCGAACGCACGGCCGTATACCCAGTACGTCCGATGCCACAGTGAATCGTCGAGGAATCCGGTCGGGCTGAACAGGTGCACGTCGTCGCCCCGCTGGTCCTTCACGTCCACGTAGGTTACGAACTTGCGTTTGCCTTCCAGGCTGAAGGGGAGGGACCGCATGTAGACATATTTGCCGTCGCTCGACAGGATATCGGGCAGCGCCACGGGCATATTGAGCCCGCGGATGTGGGTCTGCAGGTTTTCCCCGGTCGCGGGGTCGCGCTCGTCGAGGATCGTCTCGGAGCGTTTGCGGCCCGTTTTCGCATCGAGCCGAAGCAGCCGCAACCCGCCGTCGAGGAACATCGAGCGGCCGGCCACGCAGGTGACCGTATCGTTCTGCACCAACACGCTGCCATGGACCGGCCACACCGATTCGAGTTGCCCGAACGCTCCCATCCGCCGGTCTTCCGGAGCGGCGCGGTATCGCCAGACCAGCCGCCCGTCGGACGCACGCAGACAGTAGACGCAGCCGTCGGCCGACCCGAACAGCGCGCGGCCGTGCCAGAGGGTCGGCGGCGAGTCGATGCGGCCGCCGGCGGTGAAACGCCAGGCGGGCTCGCCGGTGCCGGCGTCCAGCGCGTGAACGGTGTGCGTGTCCGCCGACGCCACCAGCAGTTTGCCTTCGGCGACGACGGGGCTGCTAAGCCTGCCGCCCAGCGTCGTTTCCCAGGACCGCTTCAGGCCGGTTGGCCGGACGGCTGTTTTCGTAGCGCCGCTTCGCGCGGCGTCGTGCCGAAAAGTCGGCCAGTCGGCGTCTGAGATCTCAGATTTGAGACCCGCGATGTCAGAGCCGTAGGCCGGGCCGCGCTCCAGGCGCTCTGCATCCGGCACGTCGCTTCGCGGCCGGCCGTGCGCTGAAGGCGGGGCCACGGCGCTGAAGCCGAACAGTTTCGCCTCGATGTAGCAGGCGCATGGATGCGGAGGCGCATAAATCAGGCCGTTGCAGGGCATGATGCCGTACAGGCAGGCCCCGCGGACCCAGTGGTGACAGATCCAATGCTTCTTCGCGTGGTCGATGAACTCGATGCCCGTCCGCGAGAAGAGCAGATACTTGTCGGTCGCCTTGGCGCGGTAGCAGCGGTGGTGGAACCAGTGGGTCTTCACGTCGGGCGGGAACTCGCTCTTCACCTCGCCGGTATGGAGGTCGCGGCCGATCATGATGCCCGAGTCCGACCCCTGTGCCACGGCGCCGCCCCAGACGAGTCCGCCCGCCACGAGGATGTCGACCGGCGTGCCCATGTGCCCGCACGGGAGATGCTCCGCCTTCCAGAGCGTCTTGCCATCCTTGATCGACAGGGCGAACAGGGTGGTCGAACGGCGGTCCGGATACTTATCGGCCGCCACCAGGCCGCCGTACAGAACCACGTCATCGTAGATGACGAGCGTGGCGCCGGAGGAACTCCTCATCTTCTCGCGTTTGGGCAGCGGGTCCGACTGCCACCGCAGGCGGCCGCTGCCGCGGTCGAGACACTGGATCCTCTCGCCGTCGTGGAACAGCACGCGCCCCCCGTCGGCAGCCAGCGACATCGAAACAACCTTCGATTGTTTCTGCCATCGCACCTTGCCCGACTCGGCGTCGACGGCCATGACGGTTCGAGGCGCTTCGGTCCACAACGGATGGGTGACCGCCGCCCGGATCTCCCGCATATTCGCGTAGGTCTTCTTCGGGTCGCTGCGCAGGGGCTGATCGCCGGCCGCCACGCTCAGCAACAGCACGCCGTCATCGCAGAGGATCTCCTCGGTCGCCTTGGTGCCTTCGTAGGTGCGGAGGGTCTCGCCCGTCGCGGCGTCGAGTTCCGACAGCGGCGCATCGGTGCCGAGGGTCACGTACACGCGGTCGCCGACGGCCACCAGCCGGCGCGTCATGAGTTGGGGACCGCTCTTCAGCGGCCACAGATGCTCGTGCCAGGGGGCGATGTCCCGCTTCCAGAGCACCGTGCCGTTGAAGGCGTCGCGGGCGATGAGGCGCCAGCGCGACGGCGTCAGGATCGACGCGCGAGACCCCTCGTCGAAGATGTAGAAGACCCGCCCGCCAGCCGACACCGCAGCGTTGACGCTGGACATGTGATCGTGTTGCCTGCCATAGCGCTCGCCGCCGACCCACTGGTACCGCGTGGGTGGCTCGACCAGGCTGTCGTGCGCCACGGCGTTGCCCGTCGCGTCGTGAAGGTAATGCGTCCACTCGTCCATCTCTTTCGGCCGAGGCTTGACGGTCTTGGCCCACTTGCCGTTTCGCTTGATGTACGCCACGCCGTTCGGCGCCAGCACGCGCATCACCTCGGTCATTGGAACGTCGCCCGGATCCTCCGACACGACGAGGTTCACGAGATTGTCCGTGTAGGGCAACCGTTTGCCGTCGAACGTGTCAACCGAAACCGGCCCGTACAGGGCGAGCGATCCGATGTGCTTCCGGGCGAGGGCAACCTTCGTCGCGTCGGCGTCGAGCCCGTGAACGAGGTAACCGGCGCCTGCCCGCAGCGCGGCCGTGAGCCTGCCGTCCCCGCACCCGACGTGGACGACGAGCCCGCCCCTGACGCGCGTCGCATCGAGGATGTGGGCGGCCACGTCCTCGGCGGAACCGGCGGCCGCCGCCACACGGCTGCCCGCAGCGAGGCACAGCGACACCATCGCGACGAGGACAACGGCACCCTGGCGAAAGCCCTTTGCCTTGTATCTGTTCATCGTGCCACTCCGGTATGCCGTGATTTCCCGTTTGACCTGCGGCCCACGACGATCGCGTGCCTCTGTGCTGATTCTACCCGGTCTCCGGACCTTCACAAGGATGTTATCGACCGCGAAGGTTGCCATGGGTGTGGCAACGATTTCTGGCATGGGACGATTTTCTGCGGCTTGGCCGTAGCGCCGGGGTTTATCCCCGGCGCATCCTGGGCGGCGCCGCCGCCAACGGCCGCCGGGCATGAAGCCCGGCGCTACAACCGCCTGTGATCGCCAGAAAGAATTGCCACACCCGTTGCCATGGCAGCGCGGTGGGTCGGAGCCTGCCCTGAGCCTGCCGAACGGGCACCCACCGCGCGGGAAGTGGCGTAGTCGTGTCAGCCGCAAGCGTCAGCCGGGGGGCGCGCCAGGGGCGGGCGGCGGTTGGGTCGCGCCAGGGGCGGGCGGCGGTTGGGGCGCGCCAGGGGCGGGCGGCGGTTGGGGCGGACCTGGAGCAGCGGCCGGCGGCGCCTCGGATTCCGGCTCGAAGAGCGATTCGGGAATGTCGGCGATCTCGGGCGCTGCGCGGTCGATGAGTTCGCGGGCCAGGCGAATCTGCTCGTGCGGCCAGTAGGTCGAGAGTTCGGCCTTGGCGCCCCGAAACCGCACGCCGATGCCGACGAGTTCGTGGCCGGGATCAACCGTCCCGATCCGGTCGGCCGGCGTACCGCCGCGCGTCAGCGATTGGCCGAGGTACACCGGCAGACTGAGGGCCAGCATGACGTTCTGGTCCTGCGACACGTGGGTCCCCAACCGCTGCATGGCGGGGGATGGTTCGGGCCCTGCGCCCATTTTGAGGCGTTCGATCGTCCGCCGGAACAGCATCAGGTCACTCCCGGCCGCCACCACCGCGTGGTTGCCCACGATGGCAACGCGATAGACCAGGCCTTCCGGGCCGTACAGCAGCCGCAGCCGCTTGCGGAACTCGACGTACCGTATGGGAATGCCGAACCGCAGGCGCGGCACGTACGTGAGGACGGGCACACCGGCGATGTCGGTGGTATCGGGCTGGGCCTTGAATTTCAGGTACAGGTTAAGTTGGTCGGCCAAGCGTTCCCATGCGGTCGCGAGCAGTTCGACGCCTCGGCGGAACTGTTCGGGGTCCTTGAGTTCATAGATGCTGACACCGCTCTCGATGCCCATTCCCGTCCGGGCCGGCGCCGAGAGGAAGGTCATGTTGTCGCCGAGGGATTCGACAAACGTCTGGACGGCCTCGTAGGCGGCGGCCTTTGTCGGTTCGGGCAACGGCTCGGGGCGGGGGGCTGATTCGAGGAAGAAATGCGTCGCCCGCAGCGCGAAATCGGTCCGTTTCTGCGCATCGATGCGGGCCGAGACAGCCGAGGCCACCGGCCGGTCCGTCATCATCGGGACCTGAGCGGCGACCTGTTTCTGGACCGAGAGAAACTCGGCCACGCCGGCGCCTTCGACAAACCGCACCGAGAGGTCCGCCGCCACGCCCTCCGGCCCGAACCGCACGGCCGCTTCCGCCGTCTCGATCTGGTCGATGAACGACGCGATGCCCAGCATGAACGACACCAGCACGTCGGCGTACGGGACGGCGTTCGGCTGCTCGTACACCTGGCCGCTCGAGGCACGGAACCACGACGCGATTTCGGCTTCGTAACTGCGCGTCAGCCGGTGAATGTTGACGTACACCACGGGCGAACCCGACCGCACGCGGGCCAGCGTGTCGGGGGCGAGCGATGCCACAAGGCTCTCGGCGCCCGTCAGGGCGTCCATCGTCCGGATGCTACTTGTGACGAGGGCATAGTTGCCTCGCCGGGCGACGAACCGCGGGCCGGCGGTGCCGGTCAGGGCGTAGAGGGCGGGCGACATGAGTTCGCCCTTCGTCGATTTCAGCAGCGCCTCCCAGTCGCTGACCGGCAGGACGTAGACGGTGTACCGCTGTCGGAACCGCTTGGGGTCCATGAAGCCGATGCAGGCGTTGCCGTCGGCGTCGATGCCTTCGCCGATGCCGGTCCGCCGGGCCAGCGTGTCCATGAGGGGATGGTCGCCTCGCCCGAGTTTCCAGCCGGTCTGGCCGGCGAAATGCTTCAGCCCTTTCTCCAGGGCCCGGATGCTCGGCAGATGCAGAAACCCGATGGCCGTGTCGGGCAGAAGGGCGAGGGCCGGCGAAGGCGGTTCGGCCGGGGCCGCACCAACTTCGGCGGTCGACACCAACACCACCGCCAGCACGATCAGGCCGGTACGCATTGTCATGGGCTCACCTCATGGAAAAGATGGCATGCAACCAGATGAAGCGGGTCGTCCGGCACCGGCCGCAGCGACGGGGCCACGGTCGTGCAGGGGCCCTTCTTCCAGGCGCACCGGGGATGGAAGGGACAGCCCGGCGGGGGGTTCATCGCGCTGGGGACCTCGCCCTGCGGGATGATGCGCTCGCGTTCGGCGTCCGGATGGGACCGCGGAATCGCCGACATCAGGCATTGGGTATACGGATGGAGCGGATTCTCGTACAGCCGCTTGCTCGAGGCCTCCTCGACGATCTTGCCCAGATACATGACCGCCACGTCGTCGGAGATGTGGCTGACAACCGCCAGGTCGTGGGCGATGAACAGGTACGTCAGGCCGAGTTCCGCCTGGAGACGCTCCAGAAGGTTCAGAATCTGGGCCTGGATCGAGACGTCCAGCGCGCTGACGGGTTCGTCGCAGATAATGAAGCGCGGCTCCAGGGCCAGTGCCCGGGCGATGCCGATCCGCTGTCGCTGTCCGCCGGAGAACTCGTGCGGGTACCGGTTCCGGACGGCGGGGCTCAGGCCGACGCGGCGCAGGAGGTCGGCGACCTGATCCTCGAGGCCGCGCCCGCGGGCGCGGCCGTGGACGCGGAGGGGCTCGCCGATGATGCCGCCGACGGTCATCCGAGGGTTCAGGCTGCCGTAGGGGTCCTGGAAGATGATCTGCATGTCCTGCCGCAGGTGCCGCATGGCGGCCGCCGGCAGGTCAAAGACCTCGTGCCGGTCGAATCGGACGACCCCGGCCGTAGCGGGAATCAGCCTCAGGATCGTCCGCGCAGCCGTTGTCTTGCCGCAGCCCGACTCGCCCACGAGGCCAAGTGTTTTGCCGGCGGCCAGGCGGAACGAGACGCCGTCGACGGCCCGGACGTGGCCGACGGTCCGGCCGAGGAACCCCCGTCGGACGGGGAAGTGCGTCTTGAGGTCCGTAACCTCGAGAAGCACGTCGCCGGGCGCGATGGCTGCGGTCTCTGCGATCATGTCTTGTAGAGCGATTCCTTTCGGGCGCGGGCTTCGGCCACGCGGTCGGTGTACCAGCATGCAGCGGAGTGCCCTTCTCTTTTCGGCTCAAGAGGCGGGCGGTCTGTTACGCATTTGGCCCCGTCCGACAGCGGGCACCGCCGGTGGAAGAGGCAACCCGACGGGATGGCCAGGGCACTGGGCACCTGGCCGGGGATCGTCGCGAGGGCCTCTCCGGTGTGGTCCAGGGTCGGGCGGCTGCGGAACAGGCCCACCGTGTAGGGATGGAGCGGGTTGTCGAAGAGTTCGCGGATTTCGGCCTCCTCGACGATTCGCCCGAGGTACATGACGGCCACGTGATGGGCCATCTCGGCCACAACGCCCAGGTCGTGGGTAATCAGGAGCACACTCATGCCGATCTCGTGCTGCAGGTTCCGCAAGAGGTCGAGGATCTGGGCCTGGATGGTGACGTCGAGGGCGGTGGTGGGCTCGTCGGCGATCAGGAGTTCGGGCCCGCACACCAGGGCCATGGCAATCATCACGCGCTGCCGCATCCCGCCCGACATCTGGTGCGGGTACTCGCGCACGCGCTGCTGCGGGTCGGGAATGCCGACCTTGCGGAGCATGGCGACGGTCTGCCGAAGCGCCTCGGCCTTGTCAACCTTCCTGTGGATGACAAGGGCCTCGATGATTTGGTCGCCGACGGTGAAGACGGGGTTGAGGCTGGTCATCGGCTCCTGAAAGATCATCGAGATACGGTTGCCGCGCACCTGGCGAATCTCGGCCTCCGAGAGGCCGACGAGGTCTCTGCCGCCCATCCGGACGGAACCGGAGACGATGCGGCCGGGCGGATCGGCGATCAGCCGCAGCATCGAGAGGGCCGTCACCGTCTTGCCGCAGCCCGATTCGCCGACCAGGGCGATGGTGCGGCCGCGCGGAACGTCGAACGAGACGTCCTCGACGGCGTAGACGATGCCCTCGTCGGTGAAGAAGCGCGTGGTGAGGGCCTCGACGTTGAGCAGAATGTCGTTGTCGGGGTCGGTCACAGTCGCCCTCACATTCGCGTGGCCGCGGGCGGAACCCGCGTACCTGTTTAGCGTGCCGGTTGTGGCTGTCACCCTGAGCGAAGCGAAGGGTCTCGCCGTGGGAACGCCGAAACAGCCAAGACCACGGCGAGATTCTTCGGCCCGCAAGCGGGCCTCAGAATGACAACGCCAAACACGTACGAGCCCGCACCTTGCACGGCACTAGATTTTCAGGCGCGGGTCGATGGCGTCGCGGATCGCCTCGCCCAGGAGATTGTACACAAAAACCGTGACGAAGATAGCGGTTCCCGAGGCCGCCCAGATCCACCAGTAATCCAGGTGCTGGCGTCCGTCCACCAACATGGTTCCCCAACTCGGTGTTTCGACCAGGTCGAGGAAGGCGAGTGTCGCTTCGAGAAAGACGGCCGCCGCCACGCCGAAAGCGGCGCCTACCAGAATCGGGGCCAGGCCGTTCGGAATGGCGTGCCGCACGAGCAGCCGCCACGTGGGTATGCCGAGGGCTCGTGCGGCGGTCATGTAATCCTCTCCGCGAATCTGGAGGATCTGGGCCCGCATCATCCGGTACGAGCCCGTCCAGCCGCTCACGCCCAACACAAAGACGACGGCCCAGACCGGCGGGATCCACGTCGGAATGACCGTCAGAATGATGATGATGAGGATCAGCCGAGGGATGAGCATGAAGACCTCCGCCACGCGCATCATCACCAGGTCCACCCAGCCGCCCGCGTACCCGCTGACCGCGCCAAGCAGGACACCGATGCCGAGACTCAATCCGACGGCCACGAAGCCGATCGACATGGCGGTCCGGGCGCCGTAGACGATGCCAATGAGGATGTCGTCGCCAAGGCGACCCGTCCCCAGGGGATGCTGCCACGACGGGGGCTGCTCCTTCTGCTCCAGTTCCTCGTAGCCGGGATGACGGGGATACGCGATGAGCGGGAACCAGGCGGAGTCGGCCTCGGCGGCGCGTTCCAGGTAGAAGCCGTAACGGCGCTCGGGTTCGCGCAACGCCAGCAGGGGCGCCGTGACGGCGATCCAGACGCCGCCGT
>Ga0307433_1001731_pt1 | contig 11313 bp, 20 predicted proteins | sample SalMarWE160210MG_FD_202166 | JGI IMG/M metagenome (GOLD analysis project Ga0307433, IMG submission 202166) | Salt marsh sediment microbial communities from the Plum Island Ecosystem LTER, Massachusetts, United States - WE1603-210 | ecosystem: Environmental > Aquatic > Marine > Intertidal zone >...
CAATTAAATGGTAATCATATTTTTATAAAAGGCAGTCATGACCATTGGATGCCAGACTCCACAAAATATATGTGGAGGAAAATGATTGATGGACAATTTATTATGGTATGTCATTATGCTATGAGAATTTGGGAAAGAAGCCATTATAACTCTTGGCAATTATTTGGGCATAGCCATGGAAGGTTAGAAGCAGTAGGGAAGCAATATGATATAGGCGTAGATAACAATAATTTTTATCCTATTTCCTTCGATACATTAAAAGAAATAATGTCTAGCAAACCTGATAATTTTAACTTCGTAGGAAAGAAAAGAGAGGGGGAGTAGCTTATCGACACGCAATTGATAAAGCTACTTTAAAAGATTTTTTGAAATTAGATAATTTATATTGTAATGATTATTTGATTAAGGATTAGAGTAATATGGAAACTGAAAGATGTCTGGAACAACTTGAAGCAGATAAAAGCTTGACTAAGGACATATTAGTAAAAGAGTACTATTTACTTTCACGTAGAATTGAAAATTTAACATTTGAGGATCTTTTCAATACTTTGGAGTTCTTACATACATGTGGTTTTTCTGATTTTGAAGGACTTTATTTTATATGTGGAAGTGAAATAAAAAATTGCCCTTTTCTTTCCAAAAAAACAAAGAAAAAAATAGCGGAACTCCTTCAAGAAAGAAAAGGAGAAAAAGCAATTGATTGGAACACACAGTTAGGTAAAATAATAGAGGAACTGGACGAGAAAATGTTATTATATTACCTTAGAGAAGACTCAAAAAGATTTGCGGCACTTGTGATAAAAGTAGAAAATACTATGGGAAATACAAAGGAGACCAAATGAAAAAATTATTACTAACACTATCACTATCACTATCACTAGTACTATTACTGATTATGTCCTTCTACTCATCTTGTAAAACTAAAACAGTAAATTCATTGGAAGGACTAGGAGGACAATACATAGGAAAAAGTCAGGATTTTTACTACTACACTAACAACTGGAATGAATCTTTTACAATAATACGCATTGGGGATGTAGAGTATGGTGTAACGGGAAAAGTAAATTTAAAGAAAGAAAAACCTGTATTTATATACAGGAGCAAGGATGGGAGAAATTTAATTCTACAAACTCATTATGCAACCACCAGTGTTAATAACTTAAAAGACATTACTAATTGGAAGACCAGAGAAAATATTTATCCAGTGGAGGAAGAAGAATGAACTTAGGTTTTTTTGGTGATACACATTATACAAATAGAGGGCCATCTAGAAGAAACGATAATTTCTTCGAGACCCAGATAAATAAATCCCTCCAAGCCTTTTCTATATTTGAACAATATAACTGCTCAGTTATTTTTCAACCAGGAGATCTTTTTGATTCTCACACAGTATCAAATGAAGTTAAAGCAAGAATAATAAAACTTTATAAAAACAATTTGAAACAAGATGAAAAAATTCTTTTTGTTTCAGGACAACATGATATATCAGGACATTCGCTATATACTCTGAAGAACAGCCCGTTAGCAGTGGTACAAGCCGCTGGCGTGGGTAAATTACTTACAGCAAAGCCTTATAGTATACTTGATTTAGAGGATGGAAGAACTGTACAAGTATATGGGGCAAGTTATGGGGAACCCATTCCAGAACCTGAAAGTGAGATGGATTATAATATTCTTGTTATTCATAAAATGATAGGAGACAGAGAATTATTCCCTGGACAAGAATTAACCAAACCAAACCAGTTTTTAAGAAATAATCCTAAATTTAATTTGGTTTTATGTGGTGATTATCATTATAGATTTAGTAGTCAATATGAAGGAAGGACTATTGTTAACCCAGGATGTTTAGTAAGAAAGACAATTTCAAAATTTGATCTGGAACATAAACCTTCAGTTGCTATTTTTAATATAGAAGAAAATGAAGTTAAATTTATAGAGTTAGATATTAGACCTTCAAAGGAAGTATTTAATCTTAACCAAGAAACTAAGATCGACAAGTTAGGAACAGAAAAACTTATTCAAGCATTGAAAGAAAATCTACAAGGTCCTTCTGGTCAACAAGATCTTAAATGGAAAAATCTCTTATTAAAGGTTATAAAGGAAAGGAAAAGTTCAGATAAGATTAGAAAAATAATAGATGAAACAATTGAGGAAGTACAGAAATGAAAGAATTTGACAAATGGTTACTTCAAGGGGATAATTTAGGAATTGGTTGCTATGAAGAACAAGTACAAACCTGGCGTGCAGCATTAAAATGGGTATTAAATTCCCATAATGAAACAGATGATTGGGGGGAGGTTGCTGCAGATATTATGGAGGAATTGAATAGTAAATGAAAAGAATTAGAATTATGTTAAAAGAAGAAGCAAAGAAGAAAATAAATAAACTTCAAAGGGAAATAAAAAATGAATGATCTAATAAAACAAGTTAAAGAAAAACAGGAACAAATACAGGAATTGCAAAAGGAAGCTACAAAAAGAGCTGGAAGAAAAGAGCAACTATTAAAACAATTAAAAACTGAATTTGAAGTATCTAGTAAAAAAGAAGCTCAAGCACTTCTTGTTGAATTTACGGAGGCTAAAAAAGAAAATGAAGAATCTTTGGAAGAAATTAATAAAGAATTGGAAGAAATCATCTCCTCAGCCCAAGCCGGGGCAACTGAGTAGAACTGGCTATGCCATACTAGTTAAGGATAAATTGAGTTCTGCTTTAGTATGGCACACATTTGGAAAAGATGATAAAAAAGGGATACTGCTTCATTGGGATGAATCGCTAGTTCTACGTACCACTACTTTCAAAGTAGGAACAAGAGTAGATATTTATGAAAGGAAAGAAACATAATGAACTATTTAGAAATAGCTGAACAAATGTTAAAGTCCTCCCGTGGTACTACTCTTAAATTACATCCAGGATTAGAAAATTATTTACATTGTGTAGCTACTAATATTTCACAAGCAGGCGGACAATTAGTTAGTAGGCAAGTAATTGCATCTATAATTGAAACTTGGTTTTTAATTCGGGATATAATATAAAAATGATTCTTAAAAAATACAAAGAATTCCTTTCGGATATAAAATCAAGTATTAAAATCCTTTCTAAAGATAAAAATAAACTATCTCAAGAAATAAATAATTTAGAAATTGAAGTTGTGGATTTGAAAGAAGCAAGAGAAGTTGTTAGTGCAGCAAGTATTCTAGCTCAGGATAGTACTAAATTAATTTTTGAATCTTTAGTTTCTCAGGCTCTTAAAACTGTATTTGGGGAGGAATATTCCTTTGTATTGGAAAGTAGATACTTTAGAAATCAACCTGAAATGGAAATGTTTGTAGTTGAAAATGGTGTTAAATATTCTCCTAAGGATGAAAAAGGAGGGGCAATTATAGACATCCTTTCCTTTATTTCAAGAATTGTATCTTGGGCAATTATGTCCCCAAGACCCAGGAATACTATATTATTGGATGAGCCATTTCGTTGCTTGTCTAAGGATACTTTACCTTTTTTGGCACAACTTATACAAGATATATCAGATGAATTAGAAGTACAAATATTATATATTACACATGAAAAACAATTAGCTGAAGCATCCTGTAGAGAAGAGAAAGATAGAACATATTTAGTAAAAAAAGTAAATGAGATTAGTAAAGTGGAGAGATTAACATGAAACTGGTTTTATCTCAATTTGAAGTAAATTGTGCTGTAAAATCAATTGTAAAATGTTTAGAAAAAAGGGATATTGGAAATCTTTGTTTTATTTCTATTCTTAAAGGAGGATTATATACAACACATTTGATTCTTCAACAACTGACAGAACAAATTAAAAAAAATATTTTATTAGGGAATTTAGGTTTATCTTCGTATCAGGAAAATATAAATACTGAGGGAAAAATTTCAATAACATATCCTTTGGATCTTACTGCAGAACAACTAAAAAATAAAAATATTTGGATTATAGATGATATTTTTGATTCCGGCCTAACAATGATGCATGCAAAAAGTATAATAAAAAGGAAGAAAGGATTTAATTCCATTCAAACATTAACATTAGTAAGAAAAGTGAATCCAGAAATTAAACTTTTTGAAAAAGAGGAAGATCTACCCGATATAATTGGTTTTGAATATGAAGGATCTGGATTTCTTGTAGGCTGTGGCATGGGAAAAGGAGAACAATATAGATGCTTGGGGCAGTTGTACAAATTGGAACCAAGGGAAATTTAGAATTTAAGAGGAAATAAAATGTTTACAATAAAAAAGACTTTTGAATTTGCTGGAGCACATAAATTAAATCTTCCATATGAAAGTAAATGTCAAAATTTACATGGACATGGGTGGTGGGTTACTATTCACTGTCGTGCTGAGGATGAAGCTGTAGATAAAAATAATGGTATGGTAGTGGACTTTACAGAAATTAAAAAAGCAATACATGATGTTTTGGATCATACTTGTTTGACAAACATTTACTGCCAACAGTGTGGTAATCACGTAGTACAAGGATCTTTACCAGAAATAAACCCCACCGCAGAAAACATTGCAAGATGGATTTGTCATCAAATACCCACCTGTTATAAAGTAAAAGTTCAAGAGAGTTCTGGAAATATAGCTACATATATTGATGATTCTTTTAATTATTTCAAATTTAATGAAAAGGAAGTAAAATGATTACACCCTTTCATAATAAAGAAGGAAAAATAAAATTTCCGTATAGAGCTTTACAAAGTATTGTTTTTATTTTCCCAGTTCCTCCTCCAAAAACTTTGGGCAGGGAGGGCATAATTTCCCTGCCTGAAGAATTTAGAGACAATTACCAGGATAAAACTGGAATTGTTCTTTCAGTAGGACCTGGATATTATGATAAAAAGAATATATGGAATACTACATGTCTTACTCCTGGAACTAAAGTATACTTTGATAATACGGTACCTTGGCATTTATTTACAAGGGCATTAGATGGAATTGAATATAAAATTCACATTTGTGTGGAAGCTGATATATTAGGAATTATTGAGGATGAATAGAAGAAATTTTATTAAAACTGGTATTGGCGGAATAGTTGGATTTGCATTATTACTTAATTGGACACTATAGATAAGATGACAACAGGAATAGAAAAATTCAAACAACAAGAGCGTATCAGGAGATTATTCTTCAAATACCGCGGGGATATGAATACAATTATTAAAGAAACTGGTTTAGACGGGGACTATATCCGTTCTGTAACAAATAAAATCAAAAGAAGCTTCTCCCATGACATTAATTTTGAAATTGCTTGTTTTATTACTGATGCCATTTTATCTGGAAGGGAACAACGATTAATTATACTTGAAGACAGACTTCATGAAATACTAAAGGATAAAAGAGTTGAATCAATTTGTTGTGCTGCTCCAGTTTCTAAACATGAATATGAAGGATCTACTTGGTATAAATGTGAGAAATGCAAAGGGAATTGTGAAATTCAAGAAGTAGATATGGTAAATGATACTCAAGTAGCAAGACTTATTAATACAATGAGAAAAGAGGACGAGCTAATAGCTAAATTTGTAGTAGCTATAGGAATAGTAGCAGCCAACCCTGAACAGCCAAATAATTCACTTACAACAGAATCAAAAAAAATACCTGTACAAAGCATGGAAATTAATTCCTTACCTCCCTCAGAAAAAAGGATGTTAGAAAAATTAAATCAACTTGATGAATCAAAAGTTATGGAAATTCGACGACTTGTAGAAACAAAGATTGAGGAGGCATTAAACAATGATACCTCCAAATGAAAATTGGTTAACAACTTTTACTTCCGCAACTACCAAACTTAATTTCAAGGAAATACCGGTATCTATTCGAGAATTTATTAGTAGCAAAAGGTTTATTGGGGATCTTACTAAAAAGGATGGGATACTAGGAAAAGCTATTTTCCCTAGATGGAAAAGAGAATTAACATTTTTAATGGAAGAACCTACAAAATATATTCCTGTTTTAACCGGAGCAATTGGTGTGGGGAAGTCACGTGCAGCTATAATCGGCATGGCATATGTTATGTATATACATCTTTGTCTTCGTGACCCTTGGGCATATTATGGAAAAGCAGCCGGAGGGAAAATGGCTGTGGTTTTCTTTAACTTAAACAAATCATTAGGTGAAAGTAAGGGTTTTAATATTTTACAAAATTATTTACTCTCTTCAGAATGGTTTAGAAACAGGGGAAGAATTTCTGGAACAGTAGCTCCACGAATAGAATTTAATTTATTTGATTATATATTGGCTTCCCCTAATGCACAGGCAGAATTAGGACAGGATGTAATAGTTGCTCTTATGGATGAAGTAGATTCTCCAAAAGCAGGATTAAAACAAAAGGAAAAAGTTATAACTTCCGTAGAATCCGCATTACGAAGATTTGAAGATAGATTTGTAAAACAAGAACAATCACTTGGAAAGTTTTTCATTGTTGCATCTAAGCAAGAAAACCTCTCCTTTGTAAACGCCTTTATTGCAAAGAAAAAAGGACATAAAGCTGTTCATATTGTAGATATTCCAAAATGGGAAGCAGATGAAACTGAATTTCAGGATAGTAAAAAATTTCCAATACTTCTTGGTGACATATACTCCCCTTCAAAAATATTAGAATCTGATGATCAAATAAAGGAAGCTTTAGCTAATGGTTTTCAAGTAATTCAGGTTCCAGAGCAATTTAGAAGAGCATTTGAAGAGGACATTACAGGGGCATTAAGAGACCTTGCAGGTATATCGGCTTCGTACCTACGGAAGAATAAATTATTTAAATCCGAAAAATACTTATTAAATTGTTATGATAGTAATAAACAAGATCCCGTTAGTATGAATACAGTATATCTTGGTATAAAGGAAACTGATAAAGATTTAATGTTCTTTCTAGATAAGAATAAAATAAGAACCCCTCGGTACGTCCCCAGATTTATTTGGGGAGATGTTGCTTACGCACACGATGCATACGGGTTATCTATGGCAGGAATATCTGGTTGGAAAGAAATTCCCAGAACACTGGAGGACGGAAGTACTATAGTAGATAGAGCTCCGGTAGTCGAAACTGATTTTACAATTAGAATAAAAGCTCCAGAAAATGATCAAGTAGATATAGGAAAAGTAAGAAAATTTATTATAGATTTAAAAAAAATACATGGGTTCAATATTGAATTATGTATTTTTGATCTTAGATTGTTAAGTATTACTACTACCCAAGAATTAGAAAAAGCCGGAATAAAATGTGAATATGACTCAATAGATAAAAAACCCCAATTATATAGAAATTTTAGAGATGATTTAGTAAAGGAAGGGAGATGGACAAGTCATAAACACCCTTATACACATTTTGAACTTGTAAATTTAGAAGAAGATCCAAATAACAATAAAATAGATCATCCTAAAGAAGTCCCAGTAATGGAATTTTTAGATGATGGAAGCACAAGCGAAATGGTTATAGAAGGTTCAAAAGATTGTTCAGATTCTACTGTAGGGGCTGCCATGAAAGCTTTACAGTATTGTAAAGTTCCACCAAATATTGAAATAATGAGAAAAGGATTGGAAGGAATTAAAAATGAGGATAAGGATAGATTTTCAGGACTTTGGTGGGTAGATAGTGGTTCTGTAAAAAAACAAAAAAAGGAAACTTCAAAGGAAAAACAGATCGGTAATGACCTTACTTCTAAATATAAAGATATTTTTAAAAGATCTCAAATGTAAAATTTTTTAAGGATGGATAAGAAAAATGTTATTTCACCTAGAACAACTTCAAATAATAAAGGATTTATTTCTTTCGTATCAAAAAACACCTGATGAAGAGACATTTTATCAAATATTAAAAAGAGTAGATCGCATGTTAACGGAAGTAGTAGTAAAATTTTCTAAAATTTACTTTTTTAATGCAAGTGTTCAGGATCTATATCAAACAGCGATTGTTGGATTATGGCAAGCAGTAAAACATTTTAATCCAACATATAAAGAAACTGCTATCCCAAAATGTATTTTATTTAGAGTAAGAAAAGAGATGTTTTCAACTTACGGTAAGAAAAAATTTAATACATCCCAATATATGTATGAACATCCTTTTTATCCTGAAAAAATGGACATAAATTTTAATCTTATACAAGAAGATGTACAAAAAATTATCGAGGAAGCAATAAACTCAGAGAAAATATCAGAGGAGGATCTTCATTTAATAGTACTAATTTATATTGAAAACATACCTATATCTGAAATATTCCGAATATTTGGAGATAGATGGGGTAAAAGTTATACTACCATAAATAAGAAGGTAGAAAAAATTTCTCGTATTCTACGAAAGGAATTTGAAAAAAGTGGATTTGGAAATAATTAGTACAGTTGCGGAGTATATTGAAGCCAAAATTGAAATGACGGAATGTATGCAAAAACATTTTCGCCAAGTTTGTCATAATTGTAAAAAATATTCAAATTGTAAAAAGTATAATAATTATGTTAATGCGTGGATAAATCTACAAAAGACATTTTTAAAGGTTACGGAATGAGAATTCAATTATGGGACAAAAAAAGAAATTAAGAACATTAATATGGAAAAATGAACAGTTAAAGGAATCAGTGAGTGAATACATAAAAGAATTGAGGCAAAAGAAAAATCAAAAGTTACTCTCCGGGGAGGAAGAGAATAAAAGAAAGGAAGAAAATGGAAAACACTAATATACCAAAAGAAACAGATCCCAAATTCCAAGAATATCGAGGGTTTGTAAATAATTTAGAATGTACTAAGGATAAAGATTTGAAAACAAGATTAGATCATGTTATAACTGGGATTGTAACTGAAGGTGGCGAATTATCTGATCTGATGAAAAAGTTAAAATTTTATGATGCTAAAATACCAAGAATTAACTTTTTGGATGAGTTGGGTGATTTACTTTGGTATTTAACTGCAGCCATGAATTGTCTTGAAGTACGACTAGAAGATCTTATTCATGTAAATCAAATAAAATTAAGAAAAAGATATCCAACTGGATTCAATGTAACAAATGCTGTAAATAAGGATAAAGTTGAGGAACAAAATGTTATTGAGAACAGTACAAATGAAATAAAGGAGGAAATGGATGGAAACTAAAGGTTTATTTTATTTTGCCCATCCTTATACATGTAAGGATAAAAATGGAATATATGTACAGGAAGGAGAAACAGCAAATTTTCTATTATGCAATCTAAGAGCTTCTGAATTAGTAATAAGAGGATATAATGTATATTCACCTATCTCACATACTCACCCCATCCATATTTCTAGTCCTTTACTTCTATCCAGACGTGAACATAAACTCTGGTACGTTTTGGATAACGAAGTAATTGCCAGAACAAATTGGTCCGGCATAATATTGGCACCCAATTGGGAAACTTCCACAGGTTGTGTAAATGAACGAAAACAGTTTGAGGAAAGAAGACTCCCTATATTATTATATGAAAATTTGATTCAGGAACCAATTCTTTTAGAAAGAAATGAATGTATACAAGAGAATGTACATCCGGAAGAAATTTCTGGTATAACTGTAAACAAGTATCAAGAACATTATAATTCGAAGAACAATCTTGCTTCAATGCCTAAGGAATATATAGGTAGATTTTTTAATGGTGGGTGTACAGATCCCTGTGACATGCTACAAGGGCCATGTACTTGTGGGGCTTCACATCATCAAGAGGAATGGCCAGCAGATATTCAATTGGAAGTATTTGGAAATATAAGCGGCAAGAAAACTATATGTAAAAGAAAAATGATAAATAAATAAAGGAAATGTAAAATATGGAAATGTATAAAAAAGAAAATTTTGATTCTAAATCTACTAATCCTAAAGAAGAACTTGGAACAAGAAAGGTACCTTTACATTGTCTCCCTTGTAAGCCTATTATGGAAATGGCCTTAGGAATGATGGAAGGAGGAAGAAAGTATGGAACTCATAATTATCGAGTGATGGGAGTACGTTCGTCTACATATTACAACGCTACTATGAGACATTTAATGGCTTGGTGGGAAGGGGAGGACATAGACCCTGATAGTGGTATAAACCATATAGTAAAAGCTCTAACAAGTCTTCTAGTACTTCGTGATTCTATGCTTATGGGTAACTGTGAGGATGATAGACCAGTTAAATACCCAAACGGAATAAATATACCAGAATTAAACGAACAAGCATCCGAAATAATAGATAGATATCCCGAATGCAAAAAACCTTTTATTAAGAAGGATCAAAAATAGAAAATTTATGGATATTTTAAATGGTAAATTTTTAGGAAATGAAAAATGGAAAAAGTAACAGCTTATTTATCGCACGCTATAAGAGGGGCTATGCGAGAAAATGCTACAGAAGAGTTAATAACACAAAACTGTAAAGAAGCCTTAATTATAGCAAAGACGTTGAGAAAACATATCCCAGAATTAGATTTATGGGTTCCAGCGGAAGCTGAGGAATTTGTACATGAAGCATTTCAACTTGGTTTCCTAAATGAAGATAACATATTAACAGTGGATTGTTCATTATTGTCTAAAAGAAATCTTTTAATTGTTTTTATTAAAAATGATTTAATAAGTAATGGCATGGCTATTGAAATTAATCATGCAATTACTAAGGGTATATCAAAAATTAGTATTCATACGGATAATTCTTTACAAGTATGTTTAACTGATATTGAACGATTAAAAAAAGAAGTCTCCAGATTATTAGAAAAGAAAAATATTATTTAGAAGGAAAAATAAAATGAAAATTATTCTTCTTATTTTGTTAGTATTAGTATGTTCTTTAGCAGGATGTGCAGGTACTGGCTTCGATAAACAAACTACAGTAATGCCAAATACTATATCTGTAGGATATGGACAAGAAAGGTTCCAAGGGGAGTCTGAAGCTTGGAAAGGGATAAATATTTCTGCTACTTGGGAGTTTAAATAATACCTAATAGTATCATAACTCTTAAATCAACAATAGATTTAGCTATAAAACAAGGTAAACCTGTTTATATCATTCCCACTGAATAACAAATCTACTTACTAAGATAATATCTATCTGTAGTTATTCTGTCACAATCACCTAGTTTCCATGTAACTAATTCAAAAGGAAATTCATACATATATTCCTTTACCTCATCCTCCTTTACCCATAATCGAATAGGGATAATATTATGACACTTAATAAGTTCATCCCAATTTAATTTATTAACAATTGTTGTTGCATTCTCAATTGATGTTCTATCACAAAGAGTAAAATGGCACTTTTGTCCTATATGAACGCCTATATTTATTCCTCTAACACCCCTCTTTTTTAGTAATTTTGTATTCCACTCGTTTAACCA
>Ga0307433_1001733_pt1 | contig 11307 bp, 10 predicted proteins | sample SalMarWE160210MG_FD_202166 | JGI IMG/M metagenome (GOLD analysis project Ga0307433, IMG submission 202166) | Salt marsh sediment microbial communities from the Plum Island Ecosystem LTER, Massachusetts, United States - WE1603-210 | ecosystem: Environmental > Aquatic > Marine > Intertidal zone >...
TCAGGGCGAAGTCGCCCCACGAGTGACTGACGAACAGCCGATCCCTCACGCCGCGGACCGCCGGTGCCAGGTTATAGCGCGGCGAGAGGGCGGGCGCGAGCAGCAACGCCCGATCAACCTGGCAGCCGTCGGCCAGCGCCTCGAGCGTCCAGGCGGCCAGAGCGCCCCCGCCCGAGTGGCCGATGAGCGTCACCGGACGGTCGGGAAAGCGGTCGCGATAGGCGGCGATGGCCTGGGCGAGGTCGGTGGCAACGGCGCGATTACGGTCGGCGGCAAAGAGATCCGTCACCCAGAGACCCAGAGGCCCGACCGACCAATGGTAGATGACGATGGCGGCACGGACACCGCCGCGGTCCAGCCCTCGCCGCATGAGGCGCGGCAGCCAGTTGTAGCCGCCGATACCGTCGAGGCTGATGACGAGGCCCTCTTCAAGCCGCTCGCCGGAGACGTACCGAGAAGGGCGACCGCCGTCAAGGACCGCAAGCGGGTCGGCGGGAATGAACCGGCTGCGCTGCTTGCGGCCCAGAACCGTCATCGGCCTCATCTCCCGGCGTCCCGCACGGCCGGGATTGTACCAGGCCGGCGGTGCTCCGGGAAGAGGTCGGCGTGGTGGGTCCGGAGACCCACCACGCGCAAGGACATTACGTTGCAGCGCTGCGGCGGCGCCAGAGCAAGACGACGGCCAGCATCGCGGCGTAGACCGCCAGACCCCAGTACAGGATCTGGACCATCAGGCCCGTGTAATCGTCGAGCACGATCGCCAACGGGTAGTAGACCGTGAAGGCCGTCACAAGCGCCAACGACTGATGGGCGGCGAAGGTGCGGCCCCAGCCCAGCCACAGGTACAGGGCGGCCGGCAGAAGCGTCGCCAGTGCCGACAGGACGAAGCACGCCGTGAAACTCGTCAGGTGGTCCGACAGGTACGCGATGAGCGTGTAGAACAGGTAGTACGCCACCACCAGGACGCCCAGGCTGAACAGGTGCGTCTCCCGGCCCAGGAGCAGCCACGTGACGACCAACCCGGCGGCCAGGAGCATCAGCCCCAGAGGCGCCTCGTGCAGCAGCCGCGCCACGTACCAGCCCGGCTGGGTCATCTTCGGTAACACAACACCCATGTCGGAAGCGACCAACGAAGACGACAGGGCCCACTCCAGGACAATGGGGTCACCGTCGTTCTGCGGCGCCCAACCGAGTAGCACCTCACGGTTCGAGGGCTTCATGCCGCCGACGAGCGGCCGCAGGTCCTGCCAGACAATCTGCCTCTGACCGCTGTTCAGATCCGGGAAGAGACGCAGGGTCACCCGGTAGTCGTCGCGATGGGCCATGCGGGCCATGGTGTATCGGACGTGTTCCGTGCCTGTTGAGGAATAGGCAATGACAACGTGCACTTCCTGGTCCGGGGCCATCGTCATCTTCCAGGTCTGAGCCCCGCCTCGGACGACGAGCCTTTGTCGCCAGTCGTCACCGTCCACCTGAATCTTGAAATCCCTGTAGTCGCTCTGCTCAGACGGCAGCGGGAAAGAGAACTCGGCCTCTGTGGTCTTGTCGCTGCGGTTCCTGACGGTGTAATCAAACGTCCACGTGTCCTCGTATCCGGTGTAGTAGGCCGAACCGAGCCTCACGTAGCGCGCCTGGACGTCGATGGTCACGCGACCTCGGACGATCGAATTCTGAGGAATCTGTTTGCGGACTTTGCGTTTGATGCGCGTGGGGGCCTGTTCGCCCGTTGGCAGGTTCTCCGCTTGGCCCGCCTCCTCGACAATCTCCCTGCCGTCGGGAAAGACAAGCACCGTCTGCTCTTCCGTAAGATAGTGGCCAACCGCCAGTTCACGCTGCTCGTGGGCCGGGCCCCATAGGGACCGGATGGTGTAGGCGTTTCTCTCGGTCACCTGTCCGTGGTGTTCGGAGAACAGGCCGGACTGGACGAGCAGGGCGCCGCCGAGGCCTGCCACGAGCGTGGCGCCCACCAGCAGTGTGATCAGGCCGTGGGCGAGTCCCATGACGACGGCCCGCCAGCCGCCGCACGCCTGGGCTTCCGCCACACCGCGCCGCCAGGATGTCGACAGGAGCAGCAGGACGGCGGTGGCGAGCGCGGCCAGACCGGCCGCCAGAACCATCTCCGCCCTGTCTCCGAAGAACTCGCACAGCAGATTCAGGATATGACGGTACACCACAGACCTCCTTCCGGGTCAGACGAACTGCGGCGCGCGGGTCAGGTTGCAGGCAGCCGGAACGAGGCACCGAACGGGGCGTCGGCAGGAGGGCACCACCGCATGCTCTCTTACCGCGCGGCGGCAGACATGTCAACAAGAAAAGGGGGCCGGCCGGCAGAAAAACGTGTGCCGCGACCGCGCCTCGCCGTTGAGGGGCGCGCCAGCCGCAGCACACGCATTGTGCCAACCGTCATCTGCGCCGGCGCACCAGCGCCAGCACACCCAGGCCCACCAGCGCGAGCGTCGCCGGCTCCGGAATCGCCTCTCCGGATACCGAGGGAAGCCCGTTCTCGTCAAACGTGTCGGTGCCGGCGTCGTCGATGTGCGCCAGGTAAGAAGTGGAGCAAGGCATGCTGCCGTAGGCGTAGAACTCATCGAGGCTCTCGCCGGGAGAGACGGCCAAGCCGGGGCTGTCAAAGGCGTAGGTCCCCGGCTGGCCCCCGACTTCACTGTAACCGACCCAGTAGCCAGCGGCCGGCTGGTTGGCATCGTACGGGTAGGCCATGCCGCCGAAGAACTGCTGCCACGTCAGGTCGAACGTCTGGGAAAACCCGACCTCCGTGAACATGGCCTGGCCCCACGCCGTGGGGTTGAGGATCTGCCCCTTCCAGGAGTTGTTCGTGTCCACCCAGGGCCCATCGAACCAGGAGAACTGGTCGGTGTCGATGTCGATCACCAGCGCGACGATGTCGCCGACCGTGCTGACGGGAGGATTCACGATCTCGTACTCGAGTCGCTCAAAGGCGAACGCCTCGATGACGTACGGATTCTCGGCCATGCCGGCGGCGTCTGCCGCCGTGGCCATCGTCAGCGCCACAAGAAGGCTGAGAGATGCTCGTCGCAGATTCATCGGTTATCTCCTTTTTCGCAGACAGCGTCACCTGCACCGGCAACGAAGACCAAGAACAAGGGCGGCCTCCGGTAGCCGACTCCCCCGGAGATCGCCCTCAAACGCTACGTATTGGAATTGGCACACCCGGGACGGGCCACACCGGCCGCTTCCACAAGCGCACGCGGCCCGGCTCCCACGGTAGCAGTATACCCCAAAAAACCTCGGAAGTCAAACGTCTCCGTTCCGTTCCGGCCACCCGTGGGGCGGCGACTGCCGCAGGGGGGCTTGGCGCGCTGCTGCGGAGCGTGCGAGAGAGCAAGGGAATCGCCGACATCGCGGGAACACGCGGCGCGGGCCACCCTGCCGGGGGCGCCTTACGGCGTTTCCTCAGGCGGGTCGAGGTCGCGCCAAGTCAACTCCGTCTCAAACCGTTGGTACCGCCGGAGGGTGCGGAGTTGGTAGAGATGCCACCCAGCCGTCTCGTCGTATCCGGACGCCAGGCAGACGGCGGCTTCGAGCGAGTGGTACCCGACCGCCCAAGGCAGCCAGACCTCGTCGGGTGGGTTCGGATCGGCCGCCCGTTCCAGGTTCCGCATCAGGAAGTCCATCTCGGTCTCGTCCGGCTGGCGGGCCGGGGGTGTCAGGTGCCGGGCGGCCTCGACGGCGCAGTACACCTTGTCCCAGTTCCACAGATCCTGCCACGCCGTTCTGTTCGACGCGCGCATGCCGCCGTATTGGGTCAACAACTGCCGGAGGTGCGTATCGAGAGCCCCCACGAACTGCCTCCATGGCTTGTCCGGGATGGAGAATGCGTCGAGGTTGGCCACACCGATCTTCGCAAGCCCCATCTGCCGGGCCACGGCGCGATGCCGCAGGACGTGGAACATCGAACGGGCCTCGAGCGACGCGTCGAGCCACGTGGCGTTCCCCCTGGCGGCGGAGGCCAGGTTCCGGGTAAGGTTCTGGCCCAAGTGCTTAAGGGCGGCCTTGTAGGCGGGGCCTACCAGATTGACGGCCGTCTGCGAGTGCTCCGGCCCGGGCAGCCGGAGGTCGGCCAGTTCCTGAAACGGGCCGAAGAACACATCAAGGTCGCTGCGCAGCGCCTTGTTGTCGGCCGACGGGGCCAGGATGATCTTCTCCATCCGCCGGACGAGTTGCCCGTAGAGCGGCCCGGCCTGATTGGGCGCATACCTGGCAGCGACCTTGACGGCCTCGTCGGCCTTGACGAGCCGCCTGACGTCCCCGGCCAATCCGCCGGCCTCCGACACGACCTCCTGGAATGCCTCGATATCGTCGCGCGGCGCCTTCCCGAGGACCTCGGCAGCCTTCTGGAAAGCGGCGATCGACTGCGAGCAGAGGGGTTTGAGCTGGCCGGCCATGTCGGGCGGCGGCCACCGGCTGATCCTGCCGAGCACCTCGACGATCAACTCCATGTGCTTCTGGAACGCGTCCTGCTGGTAGTACGCCTTCGAGTCGTTGCCGAAGGCGGATTCGGGGAACCGCTTCGCTCGCATCAGACCCTGACATGCGTCGGGGCTCAGGGGACTGCGGTCGAGCGCCCGTCGGTCGCTGTCGCCCTTGCACATGAGGCGCAGACGCGAGATCTGGCGCCGCCGGTGACTCGGATTCGAAAGGTAGGCGAGCGTCTCGGCGAGCGATTCCTGCCGCCGTGCCACGTATTCCGGGCACGCCGACTTGCTGGCCGTCAACTCCTTGACATACTCGGCCGTGCGCGTGAGGACGTGGAGCAACTGCTCGGCCTTGTTGCGGCTGCTCTGCATGTTGAGGCCACTCTCGGCGAGGGTGACGAACTGCTGCAGTTTGGTCCGGATGGTTTCCCATCCCTGGCCCTGGATGGAGGCGAGGATCTCGCAGGTTCTTGTGATGGCCGCCTTGTCGTCGGCCGTCAATCCGGTCGCGTCGGCGTCGGCCGGCATCTGCTCGGCCCCCTCTCCCGCCTTCATCCTCTCGCTGAGTTCGGCGAGTGTCTGCCGGGCCTCGTGGACCCTGCGCAGGCCGTCCACAAAGGCCGGGAGGGTTTTCATCCGCTTCTCGCGGCCTCGTGAGGTGCTGCCGTCGATCGTATTGAAGTCCTCGACAGCCTTGGTCATGGAGCCGATGGCGTCCTTGACCTCGCTCAGGGCCTTGAGCATGGCATCGCGATGAGGGCCTTCGGGCATCGGGGCGTTCTCTTTGACGAGGTGCGTCGCCACCTCGCCGAAGAGCCTGTCAATGGACGGCAGGTTATTGTAGAGATAGGTTCCGAGGGCATCGAACTGGTACTTGTCGGGCGTGCGGCTGTAATACCAGCCCCGCCCCAGGCCGGTCGAGGCCATCCGCCGCACGGCCAGACGTGCATCGAGAGCGAAGGCCGCAGCGCCTTTTGGCCGCGAACGCAGACCGAGGCGCTTGATGGCGGCGTCTAGGTCGCGCAGGGCCACGTCGTGCCACATGGCCTGGCACGTGATGCGGTTGCCGGCCGAATCCTTCGGCCCGAGTTCGTGCTTGGCCGATTCGAGCCCGTTGATCAGGTCTCTGCGTTCGTCGGGGTCCTTCTCGGTACGGAGTTTCTTCTCGATACTCCGGATCTTCCCCGTCAGACGCTCGGCGTGCGAAGGCGCCCTGGCATCGCACAACGTTGCCGAAGCCACCAGGAAGCCGACAGCGGCCGCGCCTATGAGAACGACTCGCTTCGCCACTTTCGCTCTCCGCGCATCGGCGCCAAGAGAAGACTGGTGCCCCAGAGTCATTTAGCGCGGCAGGGGGCGTTCGGTTACGGCCAAAGGCCATCTCAGGCCCATCTCGCCCGGTCGGCGTCACAGTCCTCGGCCGAGGGCGCTGGTGCGCCCTTCGGAAAGGCCGTCTGCCAAGCCCTGGCCCACGTTGAGGCTGGCCACGATGCCGGCGATGAAGCCGCCTACCCACTTGACGGTCTCAATGTCGTGCCCGGCCAGCACAAGGCCAACCACGGCGGCGATGCCGACCAGGCTCAGGATCATCTTCTTGCTCTTCACGAGTTCCGTCATCGTTCCCGGTCCTTTCTGTTGAGGGTGGCGGGGCCTGCGAGGCCTCACCCTCCCATCAGTGCTGCGGCTACCTGCCGAGCCAAGCCGACGAGTGTCACAGCGACCTCGGGCGCCAGCCTCTCGTTGCGCAGGCGGCGTTTCAGTTCCGCGAGGGCCTGCTGGTCGATAGCGGGCTCAAGGTCGCCGAGTCCAAACAGACCGGTCGAGACGGCATCCAGGGGGTCGGCGTCGCCTTCGTCTGCGTGGCCGGCCACCTGTTCCGCTGCCTCGAGGAACTCAACCGCCGCCCGCTTCAGTTTCGTTTCCGCTTCCTGCATGGCTGTTGCTCCCTTCCGTTTCGTAGGCCTCGATGACCCGACAGGCTTCGGCCTCACGTACGAACAGACTCCGCAGCAAAGAGGCCAAGCGTCCGTATTCGGCCACAAGATCGAGGGTGTCCCCGGCCAGTTCGATGGCTCGCCCGATGGCGGCCTGGCGCTGGGCGAACTCCCCGTCGAGGCGGGCGAGCGCGGCGCGGTACTCGTCTTCGAGAGCGGCACGCTTGGCGAACGTCTCGATGGCGGTCGCCACGGCAACCTGTCCCTCAGCGTCGGCTGACCTGGCCAATGAGGCGGCCATCGCGGCGTCCAACTGGGCACGCTTCTCCGAGGCCAGTTGGGCCGTGACCTTCTCGTGGTACGCAGCCATCTCGCCCCGGTACTGGACCATAGCGGCCAGTTGCAGCCTCTGGCTTCGCTGGAGCACCGCGGGGGTGCCGCAGCCTGCGGCGACAAGGGCGAGAAGTGTTGCTGCGGCAAGCGTGCAGAACGTCGGCGCGCGGTTCATTCGCTGTCTCCTTTGTTGGGTCCGATGCACGGCGGGGATTCCCCAGGCCGGGGCATGACCGACAGCACCAGTTCGTGCATCTCGCGGCGGAGGTCTTTGAGGTCCTGGCGCGCCTCGTCGCGGGCGGCAGTCACCATCTTGACCGCCGAGGGGTGCGGCCGCGCGGCGCGCTGCTCGAGCCAGTACGTGACACCGGCCACGTTCAGCCCGCCGCTGAACAGTTGGCCTCCCACGACGAGCAGGATCACAAGACGCCGGAGACCCCGGATCTCCTGCCACGTACGGGCGTTGGCGTCGCGCTGCTCCCGGCGAAACGCCTCGCAGACATCGCGCGACACATAGGGGCCGCCATCAGCCGGCCGCTTATCCGTGGTACTCAAAGTCCACCTCCACGATGAGTCGGATGGGGCCGGTCACGGCCAGCCCCTCCCGGTAGGTGCTCGTGTAGTCCGGCCCAGCGGGACTCCATGCGGGACGGTCGGCCGAATCACCGCGCGTCGAACGAATCACCAGCAACGTGTCGCCGCCCGTGTTGACGGAACCGGCGGGAACCAGGATGTGCTTGGGTCCATAGTCGGCCGAGTCGAACGAATCGAGCGACGCACCCTCGCCGTCGGCAACCTCGGCAGTGAACGTGCCGGAGAAATCCGCCGAACCCGCCGGCGCTCCGGTCGTGAAATCGAGCCAGGCTCGCTCAACGGTGTAGCCTGCCAGTGCGCCCGTGGCGAAGGTCACGCGAAAACCGCGCGACTCAAGGAACCACTGCTCGCTGGCGCCGGCGTCGAACACCTCGCCGCCCATTCCAACGTCGTAGGAGAGGTTGACGGTTTGCTCGTCGTCATTGCCGTCAAACAGGGCAAAGGTTGCTGCCCGCTCCCCGGGCCAGTCGCTGATGCCGAACGTCAAACGATACACGCTGTCGCGTCGCTCGCTCTCGCTGACGGTGGGCAGCATGCGGACGCGGTCGAGCCGATTGACCGTCTCGTAGAGTTCCTGGAGGATCGTCGCATACGGCGGTGTCCAGGGATTCTGCGGGTTGCCTTGCCCATCCTGAGCCGTCAAGTCGTAGGACCAGCCGTCGGCGCCGAAGGCGTCCTGGCACAGGTTCGCGAGGCCGTAGAGCGCATCGCGGTTGGGGTCCCACCAGCGCAGAGGCCACGTGAGGTCGAGCATCTGCTGGATCTCGAACTGGAAGTTCGCAACGGTCGGCACGGGGTCCGGGTCGCCGCCCGTGGGCGTGCCGCGGAGCGGATCCCACCGGCTGAACGCATCGGGCACGTATCCGGCCTGAACGAGTCCGTCGCGCTCGGCCAGCGCCGCGCGGACCTCGTTGATGATGAAATCGGTGTCGAGGGCGTCGCGTGGATCGGGCGGCCATCGACCAAGCGTCCACGGCATCGGGCTGCTCCTCACACCATCCGCGGCGGGTGAAGCAGGATGGTCCATCCCGCCGGGGTCCAGAAGATCCGCACGTATCGGTCGAAGCCGTCCGGGCCGGCCAGGTACCCCGCCTCGTCGGGCCACAGTTCGCCGATGTTCGGCACGCCGGCGATGGGGTCACCGTCGTTCTCGAAGCCGCTTTCCTCCCGGCGGACCGGCTGGACGGTATACGTCCCGCCGCTGTAGGAGACGATCCGCGCGAGCCGCCGGCTCCATTGGGCCACCGGAACGTTCGTCAGGTACACCATCTCGGGCGGGGTGCTGCGATCGAGACGCTCCTCAACGGGGATGACCGTGTCTTCGGGCACCAGGTGGGTTCCCGCCTCAGCCTCGGCGGTGTTGTGGACGATGATCGTCTCAAGCCCGTCGGGCACCGCTTCCCACTCGATGTGACCTCCTGCGTCGGTGCCTTGCGGGCGCACCTCATCAGCGTAGTACCGCTCGTCGGGTGGGCTGCCGGGGGCGCCGCTCGTGATGCGGCACCAGAGGAGCCGGTACGGAGGATTTCCGGGACTGATCTCCGTCCACCGGTCCTTCGGCCGATCCGCTGCCAGTTGGCGACCCTCACCGCGGTCCAGCGCGGCGCCGGGGGCGTAGATTCTCAGTCGATCCGTTTCCATGATGGCGATCTCACTCCAGTTCGAGTTCCGTTTGCGGCACCGGTGCAAACGTGAGACGGAGGCGTCTGGCCACCGGCGCGGCGGCGCAGGCACCGTGCTCCCGCGCCAAGTCCAGCCGTCGCCCACGGATGCCCAGGATGCGCTGGCCCACGTGGTGGCCCATCGCCAGGTAGGGAATCTCAACGCGGGTCGGTGTCGGCGTGCGTCGGTCGGCCTCGTACGCTGCGCGGACCAGATCCTCGAGCCTCGCCGAGTCGTCCACTTCGTCGGCGTCGGCCTGGCCGTAGAAGCGGCTCGTGGCCGCGACGCGGCGATACCGGTATCCGGCGGGAACGTTCAGATACCGCGTGCGGCCGGGCACGTCCGTCGTTTCCTCGCCTGCGTACTCCGCCACAAGGACCGCGTCGCTCTCCACTGTGGCCGTTACCCGAACGCACACCTGGCCCCGCATGGCCGCCGCAAGGTACCCCGGCGGCAGGGGGTCGTCAGTCAGGTACAAGCCACACTCGCCCCTGAGAACGCGAACGCCGAGGCTCAACCGTTCCCACGTGGTGCCGCTGTCGAGCGACACCTCGGCGTAGACGCCGTGGCTTCGCCCAAGGGCGTCGCGCGACAGGCACGGCAGCAGACACCGGTGACGACGGACGTAGGGCGAGCCCTCGAAAAGGGCCGACAGGTCAGGCGCCGGGCCGCGCTCGTACGGACTCTCGCTGTACTCGCCTGCCTCGTTGAGAGCCCACTTGCGGAAGACGTCGCGGACGGCGTCGAAGTCCGGGTTGGCGCTCGGGCTGAAATCGTCGGGGTCGTAGGTCGCGAGTGCATCGTCCCAGCCGGCGACCAAATCGAACGTGGACTCGTACACCTTTCGGTCACCGCGAGCCACGTACCGCCGCGGCGCCGAGTCGAATCGCATTCGGGCGCTCAGTGCCACGAGGTTGGTGGCGGCGGGGTCATACCGTTCGCCCGGCGGCTGATGGGCAAACCAAGCAACCGGCGCGCGGTCGGGATACCAGATCTCGAGCCGGCGGCTGACGCCGGCCACCTGTGCCTTGGCCGTGACGACGATGCGGCCACCGACGAGTTCCAGCAGCGCGCCCAGTGCCTCGGCGAGCGTTCGCCCTTCGAGCGAGACGTCCCGGATCACGAGGGCGCAGGCCGCAGCACGGATCTCGCTTGGCGACGGGACGTCAACGTCGTCGGCCGCGCCGTGTTCGCCGAGCACGTACGCGATGGCCTCGTCCAGTGTCCAGGCAGAGGCATCGGTCCCGTCGGATGCGAAGACCTTGTACGAATCGCCGGTGCCCGGGTCATAGGGCTGATCCGAGGCGTTGGGTCGGCCGTCGGGATTGAACACCAGGGCCAGGCCTTCGACGCGGTCGGCGGTTCCTTCGGCCGTCCAGGCCCTCCGTCCGCCGACGCGCCGCCTGAGCAGTTCGTTGGCCGCATCCTCGGCCTCAAAGCGGAGGCTCTCGCCGTCGCCGTTGAGGTCCATCTCCAGCCGTCCGATTCGGCCCTCAAACACAACGAGGTCTTCGCTGTCGGCGCCGGGAAACACCCCGCCGCGAAGCAACGTGGCGTGAACCGCCCGGCCAGGGCGGATGGAGGCCGCCACGTCCTCCAGGCGGACATCGTCCCCGGTTGTCGGGTTGCGCCCGAAGCCGACCGAGAACCACGCCTTCGGCGCAGCGCCCATTTCCGACTCCACATAGTCAAGGCGGATACGCGGCTCCAGTTGTCCGTCGATCCGAACCTGGACGTGGGGCGGCGCCAAGGGCGCGCCGGCGGCGCAAGACCCGAAGAATGCTGCGGTGTTCGGCTGAATGGTCATGGGGCGGTCTCCGCTTCGAGGACATCCACCTCGCCAGGGGGTACAGCGTCGGGAGTGATCCGGGCAACGGCCGGTTGTTCATCCCACACCTCGCCTGCCGTCACGGCGCGGACGGCCAATTGGTGTTCGACGCCGGGCGCGAGCGGATTGCTTGTCCACGCATACCAAGTCTGGCCCTCACACCATGGCACCTCGCCGAGGGGTGTTTCGTAATCGATCGTGCCGGTACCGCCGTCACCGAAGACCCGGAAAGTCTGCGGCAGAACGCCGCCCAGCCCGACCCGGTACCGCCACTGGAGCCTTGCTGCGCCGAGGGGAAGCGGTGTTGCGGCAGCGGCAAGGGCCCCGGCCGGCCGGTCCGGCTCTTGTTCTCCCTGGGCGTCGATCTCCAGGCGGACCTCGCCTTGCGCTATGGGACTCTCCCGTCCATCGGCATCCACGGGGCGGATGCCGAACCAGTGAACGGTCTCGACGGTGAGCGCGTCGGTCTCCACTTCGGTAACGCCCGGTCCCACCCGGCCCC
>Ga0307433_1001734_pt1 | contig 11305 bp, 17 predicted proteins | sample SalMarWE160210MG_FD_202166 | JGI IMG/M metagenome (GOLD analysis project Ga0307433, IMG submission 202166) | Salt marsh sediment microbial communities from the Plum Island Ecosystem LTER, Massachusetts, United States - WE1603-210 | ecosystem: Environmental > Aquatic > Marine > Intertidal zone >...
GCATCGCTAATCAACCTTTTGGTGATATGATACTGTTAAGTTATTTGTGATGGAAAAGTATAAATAGCAATTTGCTATAGTTTACTATGTAAATTAGAAAGGTTGTGGTAAATTGCCGAAAGCTGGGAAATATGATTATCCTTTCTTTGACATAGACCATTGCATAGACAAACTTAGACAATATCATGAAGTCTTAAAAATTGATGAAGTCACTCGTCAAATTGTAGCTGAAACACTAGATATGAAAATGAGAGGTGGAGGATTTGCTAACTTGATTTCAGCTATGGACAAATATGGTCTAGTCACTACTGGGAGAGGAAATATTACAATTACTGATTTGGGAAAGAAGATACTTTATGGAGAAGCTCATGAAGTTGAAAGAACAAAGAAACAAGCTGTTTCAAACATAGATTTGTTTAGGGAATTATACGAACAATATGGAGATAGCATAAACCAAGAGCAAATTAGAGCATTTTTAAGGCAAAAAGGAAATGTGGATATTTCCAAAGCACAGAAAATAGCAGAAAAAGTGGACAAAATCTACAAAAACGTGTCAAACTATATTGTTACTGCCAAAAAGCTTGCACCTCCATCTGAGACTAGTTCTCAGGCTCCAAGCTTTGGTAGGAGGGAAGTTACAACGGAATCAGGAAAAGAACCTCTAAAAGTGCAGAAAGGTGGATTGTATATTGAAATAGCATCGGATAATGAGACATTGGAGAACATCCAATCTGCAAAAAATCTTCTAACATTTTGGGAGAATGAACTTCGTAACAAACAGAAGAAAGAACCAAAAGCTGCATAGATGGTGAGAAAGGGTAGCGGTAAGGATGTGCATCACATGCCTAATGTTGCGACACTTGTCCTAGAGGGCTAGGAACAAAAGCGTGTGCTTGCCGTTACCCCTCAATTCATCATCTATTCTATAGTCACCCTCTCTTTAATACGTTTTTCCCATTCTTCCTGAGTCAATATCCCTTTTTCTTCCAACAATTCAACGAGACTTGACAACATTGTATCAAGAAGGTCGATTTCTTCTTCCAATTCTTCCTTAGTCTTGCTCACTTTTACCACCTTTATTGAGGTATCCTTTCTCGGATAACCAATTCATTATGATTGTACGCAAAGTGTCTGAGTAGCCTTCTCCGAGTTTGCCTATGAGGTCTTTGTCTATGAGATCAACAATGTCTGTTGGGAGTGCTACTAGGATTTTTCTCATTTCACTATCACCTTTATTCCCTCTTGTTCATTCGCCCTTTTCCTCTGATCTGTTACTCTAACAAATAATTCTGCCTCATATTTCGTAGCTTCATCTATTAATCCCTTCCAGTTGGAGGGGGCATTTACTCTTGCAGCTTGGGCAGGAGTTTTCCCTAACAAGCTTTGGTGTTCTCTTACAAAGTTGTAGTGAACTGTGTAACCTTCGAGTATTGCGTTTGTTGATTCATAGGCTTTGAGTCCTCTCATTGGTTTAGTTCTGTCTTTCAGTGTTCCGTGTAGCCTTTCGACCATGTTGTTTGTTTCTCTTGTTCGGATTCCTACTCTTTGAACTAGCTCCACCCAGTCAGCTTTGTATCTTGAATAGAAAACTTTGTTGAATGCTCTATTGTAAACATGACTACCGTCTACGAATACAGCTCTCGGTCTAACTTTGCTCTGTTCGTAGCCTTTCTTGAATATGGCTATTGTGTCTTTGAGGGTTCTTGTTCCTGAAAGATGAGACGCCACTAAGAAGCGTGTGTCCTCGTCTATCATCTCCCAGAACCAAATGTTTCGTCCTTCACACTTGATTACTGTTTCATCTTCATGCCATAATCCCGAAAGCTTAGGAACTAACGTTTTCACATATTCTTTCACTAGGATTGAGTATTTTCTAATCCAGTTCAGGATAGTAACTTGGCTTACTTTTTCTCCGAATAATCGTTCTAGGTTTTTCTGAGTTTTTCGGAGAGATAAACCGTCATAGTATAGATTGATTGCAGCCACTATGAGATTTTTGGAAGTTCTCATTTTGGCGAACTTCCCATTCATGTAAAAGCGTTTCTTACAGTCCTTGCACTTGAAGACCTGTTTTCCTTTAACTTTGCCGTCTTTTACCACTTTTTCGGAGTCACAATATTTGCATTGCATTGGTATCTCACAGGTATACTATAAGCTACCTAGCAGTATATATAGCTTGTGGTATACCCTGAAGATACCAACTAACTGATTAGAAACATAATTTCTTTACAAAATTTAAAAGAGCAAACAAGGCATAGGTTGTATCATGGAAACCAATGTCATCTATTGTGGTGATAATGCGGAAGTCATGCGCAGGTATATTCCAGATAATTCAATAGATTTGATTTATGCTGATCCTCCATTCTTTTCAAATAAAACCTATGAAGTTCTTTGGGGTGATGGATATGAACTTAGAGCTTTTGAGGATAGATGGAAAGGCGGGATCAATAATTATATCGCTTGGATGGAACCGAAGATAGCCGAGTGTTTTAGAGTTCTAAAAGAAACTGGAAGCATGTATTTACATTGTGATTACCATGCGAATGCCTATTTACGGGTCTTGATGGATAAGATTTTTGGCGAAAAGAACTTTCAAAACGAAATTGTTTGGGCTTACAAATTAGGAGGGCGACCTCGTAAAGGGTTTCCAAGAAAACATGATACAATTTTCTTCTACTCTAAACACCCAAAAAAATTTTCGTTTTATACTGATGCTATACGAGTTCCTTACGAAAGTAAAGGTGGATATATCTCAAGTGGTCGAAAAATAGTAAAGGGAAAGATTTATCGGGTTAATCCTCTCGGAAAAGTTCCTGAGGATTGGTGGTTTATTTCAGCTTTGAATCGCCAATCAAAAGAGCGATTTGGGTATCCAACTCAAAAACCTGAGGAGTTATTAGAACGAATTGTCAAAGCCTCCTCAAAACCTTTGGATATAGTTCTTGATCCATTTTGTGGATGTGGAACAACGATTGCTGTTGCTCATAAGTTGGGTAGAAGATGGGTAGGAATCGATGTCTCACCAACGGCATGTAAGCTTATGGTTAAACGCATGAGAAAAATTGGCTTCCGAAATCCAACTATAATTGGTTTACCGAGAACAATTGAGGAACTACATGCTTTAGAACCTTTTGAGTTTCAAAATTGGGTATTTGAAAAGCTTCACGGTCGAGTCAATCCTAGAAAAATTGGTGACATGGGAATCGATGGATGGGTGGAACTCGATGTTCCTACACAAGTTAAACAATCAGATAATGTCGGGCGTAATGTTGTTGATAACTTTGAAACTGCGATTCGTAGATATGGAAAGAAACGAGGGGTCATAGTTGCCTTCAGCTTCACTAAAGGTGCATATGAGGAAGTGGCAAGAGTAAAATTACGTAACGAACTTAGAAGACTTGATATTAAACTCAAAACGGTTAAAGAAATCCTAAAGGAAACTTAGATTATCACAAATAACTTAACAGTATCGTTACACAATGTTATTTATAAATACCCCCTTTCTAAAGGGTTATGTGTTAATTAAAAATATGGAGGAATAACCAGAAAAATGAAAGCGTTTAATATACTTTGGCAATTCTTACAGGCATTCTTTTCCGCTATATTTTCCACTCTAGTAAAAGCGTTTAGACTTCACAAGAAAGCAGTAAGTGTTTGGATAGCAGTTCTAGTTATAGCAGTAGTACTTTTTGCATCTGTTGGAACCTATTATCTTGCCACACAAATTCTCGGCGTATCCCCACCAGGCGCAGACGAAGCTGAAATTTTCTACGGTTCAATAACCTTGACCGTTGCCGAATCTAACCTTCTTGATCCAAGCTCAACACCGTCAACTACAAGCGACAGCTACATCGTATATCACAGTAGAGGCAAAGCTCTCACCGAAGTTACAGCAAGCGACTTCATTGGCGGAGTAACCTATGTTGTTGGCACAGGAGCCGACTTTGATGTGTCTCCAGAAGATGAAGGAACAATCCTTCTGTATGCTGATGCTGGAACAGACTTCTTTTTGGATTACCAAGCCACAAAAACTAACAATATTGGCGTATCTGAATGTCGCACTTTAGATGTTGACGGAGACCACAGAGATGAATACGTTTTCAGCATTGATGTAAGTGACTATGTCGCTGATCCAAAACCAACTAAGCAGATTAACATGATTGTAGTCGAAGAAGACACCACCATCACACTTAGTTCACCTACTGATCAGGACAGCATAGGAACAGGAACCAAAACCGGCACTATTGAATGGCAAATCGAGGGGATTGCAGAAAAGTATGGCGGAAGACTAGCAAGAGTTTACGTTGTCTCTAACGATACAACCTTTGAGAGCCAAGCAGCCATCACCGCCGTTTCTATAGCTGGAGTTGGGACCTTCACTGGTTCAGATATTACGCCTGACAGTGGAGCAAAGACATGGTACATTGACATTGGCGTGGATGACTACCGAGAGCTTGTTGACACGCATCTATTAACTCGGGCCAGTGGCGGGTCAAGCTATGTTGGCGTTACAGTCAGTTGGGAAACCTACTTTGCTGCTGCCTCAGACGCAACCGAGTTAACGCTCTACGTAACCATGATGAAAGCGACCGAGTCGCTTGACACTGCAGACTCTGACGCATGCATACTAGGCGGATAGCAACCTTAACAGCTAGAAACAGCTTTCACTCCCCCTTTTTTTTAGTTAACAGAATAAATCATGAGGGAAAAAGTTGGGGTTAGGTGATATTCATCCGGGTCTTTTGATTTGGATGTTTCTTGCGGTTCCAGCCTCGGGAGTCAGCTTTTTTCTGAGTTACCCTGATCCTTCTTGCATGTTTCACCTGTTCTTTTGTGTGATGAACTTGGGTGCTATTTTTGTGATGTGGAGCGGATGGTTTGAGGATTTGACTGAAGATAGTATAGATTGGGGAGATCGTAGTCCAAGTTTGACTGCTAACTGGAGTCTGTTGGGTCTTGCGGGTTTGTTTCTGGTTTCTCTTGGTTTAGGATTTCTATTCACTAACCAGTTTACTCCGGCGTTTTGGGTTCCCCATGACCTGTACCCATTAGCATTAGAAAGTAGCATTTTGACTTTTGCTTTGGCTATTTTTGGTACATGGTTCAGCGTGATTCCGGGAGAGGAGGGAATGAAAATTCTGATTTCTGTAGTCTATAAGGCTTATCAGAAGTACGATTGGGAGCTTCCTTTTGCTTTTCATCCTGCACGTCTAATAGGTAATGCTGTTTGGAGCGTGTTGCATGTGATTAAGGGACAGTATGCTTACACTTTCTTTTTCAGCGTGTTTGTTTCTGGAACTGTTATGGATTCAAGCAGTGCACAGTCGGGGACAATTTTAACTAACTATTTCATTCATGCACTATTCAACACGTTTGTTTTGTGCGGAAGTTTCTTATTGGGAGGAGCATTAACATTAGTGTGGTAATTTAAAAAATGGAACACAAAAACTTTTGTGAGTGCGGATGTGCGAAACTTGCGAAAGCGGGGAACAGATTCATTATTGGTCATAATATGCGAGGAAAAAATAGTCATCGCTATGGCAAATCAGGTACAATGAAGGGTAAACATCATACTGCCGAATGTATACAGAAGATGAGCGAAACTAGGAGGGGGAAAAAAAGAAAACCATTTTCTGCTGAACATAGGAAGAAGTTGAGTGAAGCTAATAAGGGAAAACATCATTCTGCTAAATCTAAACGGAAGATGAGTATTGTTCAGAAGGGTAAAAATAATGGTTTTTATGGAAAACACCATACTGCTGAAAGTAACAAGAAAAATAGTGATGCTCATAAGGGAAAAAATATTGGTAAAAACAATCCTATGTTTGGGAAGCATCGGAGTTTTTCTGCTGAAACACTTGAAATAATGAGGAAAAAAGGGAAAAAATATTGGCAAAATCTAGAATATAGAGAAACGATAATTGATGCTATTAAAACTCGTTGGCAAAATCCAGAGTATAAACAAAAGTTTAGTAAATATCTTGAAGTTCGTTGGCAGGATTCTGAATATAGAAAAATGATGAAAGATAAATTATGTCTTAAGCCTAATCTGTTGGAGAAAGATTTTGGCTCTGCTTTTCCTGAGCTAAAGTTTGTTGGTGATTTCTCTTTTTTTGTTGGTTCAAAGAATCCTGATTTTATCCTGCCAGGAACTAATGTTTGTGTTGACATGTTTGGTGATTATTGGCATAAACCCGAAGAAGTCCATGAACGACAAAAACACTTCAAAGAGTTTGGGTATGAACTTCACATATTTTGGGAACACGAATGGAAGCAAGAACGATTGAGGGTCATATCTCAAGTTAATAATTTAATACAAAATGTTAAGGAGTTGAAGTAGATGGAAAACAGAACAATAGCTGTAATAGTTTTTATTGCTATAACTATTCTGCTTGTGGTTGTTTTCGGTGCTCCTTTTCTTAAAATGTTTTCTCTTATCGGCGTTTCTCGCGTAGAAATAGATCCTCAAACTCAAGGCTATGAAGATCCTGCTAGCGGAGAGTGGACAGGAAGCTTTTGGATAGTTACAATGTCAACTGATTGGGATGACCAAATCGCGGGGTTCCATTTGGCTGCTAATGATGGTGATCCATCAGAAACTTACGCTGAAAGTTTAAGTGGAAAAACTAAGGTTTCAAGTTACACCGTTGATGGAAAACAACTTGTCCCAACTGCCGATGTCATGGTACATATCCAGCCGATGCGTCCCTACTATGAGCGTGAGATGGAAATACAGTCTGGGTATTATTCTAAAAAAACATATGCAACTGGAGAAAACAAACTTTGGTATGGAAAATATCAAAAAACAGGAATACACACAGAAGATTTGCCGTTTATCCATTGGAGTTTTGCTGATGTGGGGGGCGGAAACTGGGTTCTCCACACACCATTCACAGTTGATGTTTACAAAAACGGCGAATTACTTGAATCAAAAGACATAGATACAAGTGGCAAAACGGGAGTTTATCGGATTCCTGCAAGTGGCGAAGAGTTCATCAACATTATTGATTTGGGCAAGCTTGACACTAGCGGTTATGGTGAGCCTCAATGGGACGATATTCTCTATTTTAGCGAGAATCACATTTTTGTAAGAGACAGTAGAGCTGACAGTCTATTACGATATGATGCTGGGCAAACAGGTTCAGGTGCAACCTTTTATGAGGTGACAACTAACAGTTTCAATTCTTACTATTATGGTTCTATGAGATGGGATAAAGACGGAACTCCAGCAGCCGTAGAAAATGACATTCTTTATCCAATGATAGGAAATAACGATTTTCCCGGTTGGTATAGACAAAATACAGCTACAGAATATGTAGCGGTTCCTAGACAACCTAATGTGTTCAGTGATGTTATTCCTTATCTTCAGAATCAGGGAATACAGAAGGTTAGTATGCCAACTGGTTTTGATGGACTCGAAAAAGTTACAGGTGACCAATCTAAGGAGTATTTGCGAGTCTATTTTAAATATGGTACAAAAAGTAGTTTGGTAGTTGTGAAAATCAGCACGACTTTAGCTGACACTATTGTTTGGCAGCCTCAAGTGGCTAACTTTGAGATAACAAGCTTTCCAGATTTTGGCGATGTTGTTAACATAAGAAGTAACAGTTTAACGGTGAAATGTGTAGAGGGTGCGGGAAGTGCGACAGTTTCTTTCACTAAAGACCCTGCTGATGCTCCTATTTCTATTACACCCGCTATGGGGGTTCCTCGATTAGAGGTTGGTGAGTCTTACACTTTGGATTTTGATGTCCAAAATCTTGGAACTACTCAAAAGATTGAGGGTGAGATAATTGCTGAGGTCAGCAATGTTCTAGGAAGTGTCACTGATACCGCAACAGCACATTTTACATTGTTAGAGAAGACCGGAGCAACCACGATTGTGCATGTGGTGACGCAGTATGATGGGGAGCCAATAAGCAACTTAGCTGTTATGATAGAGTATGCTGGAACTTCGCAGACTAAAACAACTGGAATTGATGGTCTTGGAACGGCAACATTTAATCTTGGAACTTCATCTGATGTCACGGTTACGGCAAGCTATGGCGGAAATAATGTTTATCGTCCAAAAACGAAATCGGTTAAGGTGTCCGGTGGTTCAGAAACAACGATTACTTTGAATCTTGTCACCTATGATGAACCTGTTCCCGAAGAGTTTGATTGGATTCTTTGGCTTGTGATAGGTTGTGTTGTGGCAGTAATTTCTGTTGCTTTGATTGTTTACGCTTATAGGAGGTGGAGCTAAAACATGGATGTTTCTTCTGAAGTTGTTACCTCTAAGCTAGGTCTTTGGGGAGTTCTTATCTCAGCCGTAATAGCTATTATCTTCTTGGTTGGCGGAGCGTTGATTTTGTGGGCTTTGGGGTTGATTGTAGCGGTTGCCTTCAGTGTGATTGGTTTGCTGTTTCTTTATGGCTTCCATAAGCTAGAGATTTTGGATGTGGAAAAGGACAGGTGGCTTTTGAGTGTTCCATTCATAATGTTTGGTTTAGGGTTAGTTGCAGATCATGTTGGCGTGTTATCGGTTCAGCCTTTAAGTGTGTCTAATCCAGTTAGTACTCCTATAACTTTGATGCTGTTAGTGATTATTGTTGTCTTATTGGTTGTGGATATTCTAGTTTCAAGGGATTAAAATGATAAACCCAAAAAAACTTGCTATTATCGTCTGCTTTGCCGTTTTCTTAGTTGTGACTGTTCATCATTTCATGGTTTGTGGAAGACTGTTTGATTTAGGCGATATGCTTCATCACGAATTTTTCAGTTTTATTTTATTGGCTTTTGGGGTTGGTTTAGCCTCATCATGTGCATTGGAGGATAATTAATTGTTGGAGGTGAACTATGGATTGAATAAAATAACTGCGATAGCAATGGTGCTTGCGTTGATTTTTGGCGTGTGTTCTGGGTATGTGTGGATTGCGGAGGCAGAGAGCGTTAGTGACTTTGAGGGTACACAGTCAGGATTCAAGTTGATAATCAACTATGAGGATGGAACAGCAGAAACTTTTGATCACGCTGCCTTCAGTTTGTTGCCTTACATAATCAAGGACAGTTCAGGTAAAGACATTAAAAGTGTTGATATTTACTTGTTGTCTACATTGAAGACTGATGGAACGGTTAGTAGCTGGAGCGTTTCTGGTACTCAGCAAGTGGAAGTGTATAAAGGATCTGAGACTCAGCCTAAAACCAGTAGCACAATCGACATTCAAGAGTCTGGAAGTGGTTGGAGTAGTGGCGAATCTAAGCAGGTTAGTTTTGTGAGTTTGCATTGGAGTCAAATAGAAGCTGCGATTCAGCAATATGGCACTGGAAGTTGGAGTCTTCAGGTTAACGCTCAGATACAGATCAATGTGGTTTTCTATGACGGAACAACTGACATTGCTTCTACGTCTGCTCCGGCGGTTGCGTTGGCTTTCACCTATTCTGGTGCTCCTGTTTATTCGATTACTGGATGGAGTTTGACCATCAGCAATGATGTTAAAACATTGAGTTTTACTGGTGACTTTGCTGCATCTACTGGTGCGCCAACTTGGACTTTTCATGCACTCTTTCCGATTTTAACTGCGATTTTTGCTACCGTTGCTTTGTTGACTTGGAAAGAAAACTAGAGGTAATCTTATGTTAGGTCTATCTCATCGTCAGCAAGTCTGTGCCACTATCGTTTTGATAGTGGTTTTCTTCGCCTTTTTGTATAACTTGATAAATGAGGTGGAAGAATGACAATTTTAGGTTTAGACCATCAATATCAAGTTGTTATTACTATTCTGTTGATTGTATGTTTGTTTGCGTTTTTAGCTCGAATAGATTATGTTATGGTAGAGCGCGAATCTATGAAGAATGTTAATTATCGTTTAGGAGTAATAACTATTGATAGTAATTGGTTTTGGTTATGGTGTGTAGGTTATCCTTTGTTTGGAATCATCATATCGCTTACTTATCTTTTTGGAGCTTCAGATACAGAACGAAATATGTGGTATGCCTTTGGACTGTTTGCCACAGTACTTTTATTAGCTTTTGGTCAACTTGAAGATTTTTTCTATCATGTAATTAATCCAGAAATTTCTTGGATTCCCATTGACCAAGATTGGACTTATAATGGTTGGAATGCTGAGAATAGTTTAGTTTGGAAACTTTTTGGTGAGTGGAACTCACTTTATCATTGGGTTTGGCTTTCGATGTTTGTGGCGATTGTAATAGTTATGTGGTATATAATTTTTAAATATGCATGATTGGTGATTGAAATTGAAGCTTTCTGTGTTGGTTGTCGGCGTGGTTGTTGCTTTGATTGGCGGAATACTGGTTTTTTTGCTTAATGTAGAGTGGACAGTTCCGTTTTTGTTTTGGGATGTTCCTGCACCCAATCCTTTGAGGATTATTCCTTACATTGAGCCTTTAAGTTGGATTGTTTTTGCTGTTGGTGCTGTCCTATTTGTTGCTGGTTTACTATGGAAGGAAGGAGGTGATTAAGCTGGATTTTGATTTAAGCAATTTAAGTGATCTGGATAGTTTGTTGCTGGGGTTCGGGGTTTACATTCTTGCGGTTTTCATCAATGCAATATTAGCCTCTGTGATTGGCTTTGCTATTCCGTTCTTGGGGATTGCTTTGGCTATTATAGGATACTTTATGATGATTCGCCCTAACAGTGGTAGTACATTATGGTATTTTGTTGGGTTCTTTGCTTTGCTGATTATCGTGCTAGTTGTCGCTGTGGTTGTTGTTGGCGGTTTGCTACTGTTCATGTTCATTTGAGGATGGATGCTGGATTGGGTTGGATGTCTATTCCTACTGTTGGTACATGTCCGCGTTGCAAATCTAGTCGTTTCTCTCGAAAAGATAACAGTACATTTCATTGTAATGATTGCGGGCAAGATTTTCCGATTCTAGTAACTTAGAGTGTTCGCGTAGTGAACAGTTAGGTGCTACGCTTTTTCTGGATATGGTAGCACTTACTATAACGGCTGCTGCTACGATGGTTCCCAACTCGACTAGAGTTATGTTCTAGGTTTCTGCTCTAGCTTCTTTTTCGATTTCTTTCATGTGATTTATCAGGAAGTTTTTGATGTAATCCGCTTCGGTCTGTTCTTTGTTTTTGGCTGCTAAACTGATGTTTTCTGCGTATTGTCTCTCGAACTTGTTAGATTTCTTCCATGTCACCCTGAACACATCGTAAGCGTTTTTTGGGAGTCCTCTTTTCTGTTTTCCTGTAGTCATAAAGTCTATTTGATTGTACAATGCTTGTGTTATTGATTAACCATTGTTCAATTATCCACCCACCTAAACTAGAGGGTAGTTTGTTTTTTCTTGCTA
>Ga0307433_1001736_pt1 | contig 11297 bp, 10 predicted proteins | sample SalMarWE160210MG_FD_202166 | JGI IMG/M metagenome (GOLD analysis project Ga0307433, IMG submission 202166) | Salt marsh sediment microbial communities from the Plum Island Ecosystem LTER, Massachusetts, United States - WE1603-210 | ecosystem: Environmental > Aquatic > Marine > Intertidal zone >...
GCAATTATCTCCTCTATCTCTGGAATTATGCTGAACTTGTTTCTTTTCGGGGCGACAGCCATAGCAGTTTCAACTGCAACTTCTCCAACCTTGTCAGGATCAAATATAAGCACGCCAGGAACCTTGCTTTCCACTAAAGCCGATACGAGTTCACTCGCAGGTTTATCAGTGCTGTTTTCAAGCCCCATACAATTTTTGGGACTCGCTGCAATTACAGGGGTATTGACTTTTTGTGCTTCTTCCAAGGTGTCTGCCCTGATACACTGCTCATCCACTACAATAAGGTCGGCTAATCCACTGCGTATGTAACGCAGTTGCCAAGAAATTGGACCGATTATCTTAGCCGCGGTACTGTACCTAGTGATGTCGATGGCTGTACAACATATTCCAACGACTTCTACTTGGTTCAAAAGTCGTTTTTTTGTCAGGTAATCAATTATTCCAACGCTGGACGGAACATTATGACCTATGACAAGAATTGTGGGTTTTTTGAAATCTGCTACTCCGTAGCCCAATTCGACAAGCGGAGCTTCAGGATCAGCTTTTGGAAAATTGTAAACCGAAATCTGGGCCAAATCCGCGATTTCCATTCCAACTTGATCTGCCATTCCAGCGTGGAAAGCTTTTGACTCAAAATCAATGTTGTTCCCTTCTTGCCCAGTGTGTGTAGCGGAAAGACAATGTGTAACTTGTTCTTCAGCCCAATCTATGGCATCCTCCAAATCCTTGAGGGTTTTAGGTCTGATGCCGCAGACCAGACGTGTTACGGGGGCTTCTATGTCTATGTTTAAGCCTCCTTGGTCAAGGGGAACGTCTTCGCCATATTTCTCTATCAAGTGATGAACTAAGTGTCGGGCGTGGGCTGTGTGGGTGGCGGCTCCGATGCTGCAGGCGAGGAGAACAATCCGCGACTGCTGGGCAGCCATATTCAATCCACATGCCCCTCGCTTGTCTCCTGACAGGTCACACTTTCCGAAAGTGCATAAACAGCAGACATCACAGAAGGGCAGATAAAATGGTTTGTAGCGCTGCAGAAGCTTGAAGTCCCAATCCCTCAAATCAGTAATTGACGGGAAAGGAGTCGGACCTTCAGGTTCTTCCCAAGTTTCATCGACAATCTTACCGATGGAAACTTCCAGATCCTTTATAACAGCAACGTTTGTCTTCAATTCCTTTGCTTTCACAAACAAACCTTTCTTAGTCAATCGCATAATCACCTTTAAACTAGTTAAGATTGTAGTGAATTACTAAGAGTCTTATTTAAATTTTCGGAAAGTAATCCCGTAGAAGCCATTGAATCCAAAAACGTGTTAACTAGGTGAAAAGAGCTAATTGGAGCCATGACCGCTCTGACGATAAGGCTTCTAAGCGAGGAAAATTTGCCAAGTACGCGTGAGTTGATTGCAGTGAGGCAGATTTTAATGCACTAGGATTCTTCTACTTCTTTCCACCACTTTTTAGAGTCAACTTGTCTACTTACAAGTTTTTCAACAAACTGGAGTTGTCTCTCGTATAGGTGAAGATTTTTTGAGTATGCAACTGTTTTTCCCGGTTTCACACCTATTTCTTCAGCCATGTGCTCCTTAAGGATTTGTAGCCCAGCTAGGTTGGCGGGTAAACCTGCATAGCAGTCCCAAGATCGGAAGTATGGGAAGAAGTGGAGTTTATCATCGTATATTTCTGTGTCGATTATAGTTAGACAGGGCGGGTCGGGTATCTGCAAGTCTTGGGGTATCCTCAGCACCATGATGTTTTGTCTGTCACGCTTAAATTCTTTGTATTTGTTTACAACTTCTCCTATTTGATCAACGGGTTTCCTCAGTCTTTCTCCGTAGGTGTAGCTTTCTTCTGGGCTTTTTTCTGGGAGGAAAAGGTAAGATAGGTAAACTTCTTCAACGTACTTTAGGTCGCAGGGAGCTTTCTCATCAATCAGCGGTCGATGCTCCGGATGATCTATTTCAAGGCTAACTGACAGTTTCTTTGTTAGAGTGATCTCGGAACCCTTTTCAACCCTGAATATGTCTCCTTCTTTATAGATCCGATTCACTGCCTGATACCAAGCGCTGGGCAAGTCAAACGCCTTTATTAGAACATGCTTCATAGGTTTAGAATGGACGTTTCGGGTTAAAATCGTTTTGCAACTACCAAAGAAGCGGTTGAATGAGATGCGCGCTAGGCTGTTTAGAAATTAATTTGTATATCTTGTGGTTTCCGTCTTTTTTGCACTTATTCTTAATTTAATGACCAGTTTCTTGTGTGAGTCGTTTCCTAATTTGTCTTTTAATTGTTTCAATAAACTTTGAATCGTTCTCTAGTTTTAGAAAAGCTTCTCTGTCAACGCCTTCAGGCATAGTGATCTCTAAAGTAATAGAGGGGCTTAACGTTTTTTCGATTTTCGATTCAATTTCTTCGTACTTTTTAGAAGCTTTCTCGCTCATAAAATCACTGAGAGTAATGTTACATATACACTTGCAAATAAGAGTTGCAGAATTACAAGTGGAACGCATTTATGGAACTATTCGCCCCAACTTACAGATATTCCTTCCTTTTTCAGGATCCCCAAGGCGATTATGTTAGAAGGTGAACCTATTGGCGTAAGGTTTCCACCTAAATTTGCACCAAAAACAATACCCCAGCCTAAAATCTTAAGGGAAAAGCTGGTCACGGCAGAAACGTGTTGCATTACTGGTATTTTCCTAGAGCTAAGGATAGAAGAACGATACTAAGAGAAGTCTATCGAATTTTAAGGCCTAATGGTTTCATCTCTTTTTATCCAGGTGATCCTGAAATATATCGTAACTATTCAGAATTGAAGACTATCATAAGAGAAATAGAAAGCACAAATTTTCACTTTGAAAGCAAATATGCCGGAACAGTTATACATGAAGATACAATTCAAAAAGTTCATATAATAAATTTCAGGAAAAAGTGAACACATTCGCAAGAAGGAGCGTTCGTTACGAAAAATATTGATGCCATTTTAAAAGATCTACAAACCGGAGTGCGTGTGGAGTGCTCCGTTAAGGGAAACATAAACTATCTTAAAGTCGCAAGCGATGACTATCTTGCGGTCGCTAAATATTTGAGGAAGCATGGATTCCGAAGGTTGCTGACAGTGAGTGCTGTTGATTGGATTGAAAGAGGAAATCTGGAAATATACTTTCTTGTGCATAAACTTGACGGAAACGTATACGTTAAGGTAGCAGCTGAGATACTGAGAGACAGCCCTCTGATTCCGAGCTTGTCTGAACTGTGGCCCAATGCTGCCATGCATGAAAGAGAGACATGGGAGCTTTTCGGCATATTCTTCGAAGGGAACAGAATCTTAAAACCGTTATTTATGGAGGACTGGAAGGGACCTCCCCCTTTTAGAAAGGATTTCGATTGGAGAAAATACGTGGAGAAAACTAACAATTTACCTCAAGCTGAAACGAGGTGATGTTGTACGATCGAAGAAATGAAAGGCGTAATTAACGTCCTAAAAATCGGACTTAAACTATTCGTCAGCAAGCCTATTACGTATAGGTTCCCTCCAGAAACGCCGCTTACAAAGGATTTTAGAGGCCGACACATACTTAACCTACAAAAATGCAGGAGCTGCGGTCTTTGCGCCAGTGTCTGCCCCAACAAAGCTCTAGAAATGGTTGAAAGAAACGCGATGGAGCACCCCCGGATAAAAGTTCCACGTTACCCCCAGATAGATTATGCCAAATGTTGCTTCTGCGGATTGTGCGTAGACATATGTCCAACAGCCGTTCTTCAAATGACAAACTTTTCCGCAATGGTTGTTATGGACAAAGATGAGCTCCTATACCCACCAGAAAAGTTAGCTCAGCCCCCTGAGTTGAAGATGCCCAGAAAACTGAAGATCAAAGATTTCACAAGCTGGGCACGCTCAAGGAGCCTCTGGGTCTTAAATTATTTTACGGGATGTTGCTTTATAGAAGTTATACCATGGGTCAGCAGCGGATTCGATATTGAGAGGTTCGGGCTTTTAGTAGCCGGCAGCCCGAGGCATGCAGATGTACTTCTCATAGGCGGATACGTTACATTAAAGACCCTTAAGAGGATAATCAGGATCTATCAGCAGATGCCTCAGCCTAAGTTTGTGATCGCACTTGGAAACTGCCCGATGAGCGGAGGAACCTACTGGGACAGCTACAATACCATAAAGAGAATCGACGACTACATTCCTGTAGACATCTGGATAGCTGGATGTCCACCCCGACCGGAAGCTATCGGAGTCGCCGTGGTCGCCGCGATGAACGCTATCCAAGGTGGATACGCAGGTAAGAAAGAAAAAGTTAGATTAACAAAAGGGTTGGAGGTTCCACTAGTCACCGAAGGGCAAGAAAAGTTTAAGGAGAATGAGGTTCTGGTTCCCTTTGGTCCACAGCATCCTGCTTCTGGAAACTTCCAATTAAGACTGAAGGTTGACGGAGAGGTAGTAAAAGAGGCTACGCCTCAAGTGGGTTACTTGCACAGAGGATTCGAAAAGCTCATGGAGTACAGAACATGGTATCAAAATGTAATGCTGGTTCAACGGGTCTGCGTACTCGATGGCGCATCTTACGAGATAGTTTACAGCGGCGCTGTGGAAAAGCTGGCTGATATAGAGGTTCCGGAAAGAGCTAGGTATCTTCGGGTGATACAGGCTGAGCTCTCAAGGATACAGAGTCACCTGCTTAATTTGGGGCTGATCGCGGGTGCTGCTGGTTTTGAAAGTGTGGAGATGATCACGTGGGGGGATAGAGAGAAGATACTTCTTCTGCTGGAAGAATTAACTGGAGGCCGTGTATATCAACTATACACCGTTCCTGGCGGAGTACGCCGGGACGCTCCGAATAATTTTAAGGAAAAAGCTTTGAAGACTATGAAGTATATAAAGGAAAGATTGAAGACTTATGATGAGCTTTTTATGGAGAACCAAACTTTTAAGATGAGGACGTTGGGCATAGGAGAGATATCTTCAGATACCGCTATAAAACATGACATAACAGGTCCAAATCTCAGAGCTTCAGGCGTGAAATTTGATACAAGAAAGAGTGATCCTTACGCCGCTTATGATGAATTAAACTTTGAAATTCCCACACTCAAAGAGGGAAGTGCATACCAACGAACAATGGTTAGACGATTAGAGATCGAGGAAAGCCTTAATCTGATCGAAGAAGCCTTAAATAAGCTGCCTACCGGTTCGTTTAGAAAGAGGTTCGGTGCCTTTAACCGCTTACCCGTAGGAGAAGTATTACATTGTGTCGAAAGCGCCAGAGGAGAACTTTGTTTTCATCTGGTAAGCACAGGGTCTAACATTCCATACAGGGTTAAAATAAGAGGACCAACCTTCGATACAATTCTCGTCTTGTTGCCTAAGCTTTTAAGGGGAATTTATGTAGCGGATGTACCCGTAATCTATTGGAGTTTAGACAACTGCCCAGCAGACCATGACAGGTAAATTGAAACCTAAAATAAAAAATCTTTCATTCATCTCTTTTCTCCTAACCGATATTGTTAATCTTCTTTTAGAAGGCACTTTTATTTTCTTGTTAGAGAATACCTCATAGTAAAACGGAGAAAGCCATAAAAGAAGCCCAAGAGGCCCCCTAAGAGAAATCGTTTCTTAACTGAATAAAAAAGAAAAATTTCAAGCTTACTTCACAACAAACCAATGAAAGTTTAATTCAGCTACCTACCGATAAGTCATAATTTTTACGGAATAAAGAGAAGACCCATTTTGATTGTAGATCTGTATGGTAGACAAGTAACAAGCATTCGTGTATCGGTTACTCAGAAATGTAACTTGCATTGCTTCTATTGTCACTAGCTTCATCATAATAAAAGCCCTCACCATCTATTAACCCTCCACATTTCTTCGGTTTTTTGAATTGCGCGCGCGCAACTGGAGGATAAGGCTTCCTGCCAGCTCCAACCTCATGATAAAGAGACACCAAGAAACCACGAATACAACCTAAATTCAATGAATCAAGCACTCGCTTAATACTCAAAGCTTCTTCCTAAGATAAGATAGCACAAGCATCAAATTAATTTCTAAACACCCTAGCGCGCATCTTTGAAGAGAAGCCTATTCACAGAAAAAGGTCAAAGCAAGATTGAAAGCTTTTATGAGCAAGTAAGTGGTGTATATTGAAGAGATACAAACAATTAGAAGCGTACGGTGATCGACTTGGATAACAGCCTGCTTATGGAGCTTTAGGAAATGGTTGACCTCGTAAAAATCATATTCAATCCGATGGATAAAGTGGTTGAGGTAGAGCGAGGAACGATACTGCTCGATGCAATCAGAGAGGCTGGCATAAACATTAGAAGTATATGCGGCGGAGACGGCGATTGTGGAACATGCAAAGTTATTCTCAACAAAGGCGAAGTCTCCGATGTATCAACTAAGTATACAGACTGGCTCTCGCCTCAGGAAATATCTGAAGGCTACCATCTTGCTTGTCAAATCCGCATGCTAAGCGACGGAGAGTTTACAATCCCCGTTGAAAGCCGAATTGCCAACCCTAAAATACTTCTCAGTACGGAAATGACCATCGATACACTTGATCCCGAGTCGAAAAAATATCTCGTGACCTTACTGCCCGCCCAAAGCAGTGAGCATCGCACGATTAGACTTCATGACTACTCAGGTCCAAGCCCAAAGTTTAGCGACGACATCTATAACAAGCTCCTTTTGATGAAAGAACCAATAACCGCGACATTAAGCAGGGGGAACACACCTCCTGAAATCATCGACGTTGAATCAGGCGACAGAACCAGATCAAATTATGGTCTTGCCATCGACGTTGGAACCACGACAATCGCCGTGCTCCTTATCGATCTGACGAACGGGAAGATTTTAGGCAAAGCTTCGGCGTTGAACAAGCAGATCACCTACGGTGAAACACTCATCACAAGAATCGCTTTTTCACGTAAAGCCGAAAATGGATTGCGGAAGCTCCAGCAGGCAGTCGTCCAAACCATAAATGATCTCGTGAACAGACTTACATCAAGCGCTGGAATCAAAAACGAAGAAATCACAAGCGTTTCAGCGGGTGGAAACACGGTTATGAACCATCTCTTAGCAGGGGTAGACGTAGACTATCTTTGGTTTGTGGATGCAAATGATAAGGTTCCTAGGAGCCCGGTCATAAAGAAAGCGAAGGAACTGGGACTCCACACAAATCCGGAGGCTCATGTTTATTGTCTTCCCAATGTGAGTCGATTCTTGGGAGGAGACGCCATTGGTGATGTAGTAGCCTCTGGCATGTATGATTCTGACGAAATATCTCTTTTCGTTGATATGGGAACAAATGGGGAAATCATCTTCGGGAACAAGGATTGGCTCGTATCATGTTCCGTCGCATCTGGTCCCGCCTTCGAAGGGGCAGGCGTCAGATTTGGGATGCGGGCGATGCGCGGCGCGATAGAACATGTTAAAATCAACCCTGAATCCCTTGAGGCGGAATACACGGTTATCGGGAACGAACCTCCAAGGGGTATCTGCGGATCAGGCCTCATCGACGCCGTAGCGGAGATGTTTCACGTTGGCGTCCTTGATTTCAGGGGAAAGATTGTCGCGGGCCGAACGCGGCTCGTTAGAGAGGGGAGAGACGGACTGGAGTATGTTATAGCTCCAGCAGAGAAGACGGCGATTGGTCGAGATATAGTGATAACGCAACGGGACATGGATTATTTCATGGACTCCAAGGGAGCCGCTTTGGGGGGAATAATGGTTTTGATGAAGAAATTTAACTTTTCCATCTACGATGTTAAGAACTTGTACCTTGCAGGAGCTTTCGGAGCATACACCGATCTGAGGAATGCGACAAAGCTGGGGATTTTCCCCGAGTTCCCAAACGCGAAGATACACCCAACCGGAAACGGCTCACTTTCAGGTGCATACGCTACACTTTTGTCGATGAAGAAGCGAGACCATGCGAACGCCATATCACAGATTATGCTGTACGTCGACCTTCTCGCAGACGTCATGTTCGCGGAAACATACTCTGAGTCAATTTATATCCCAGGTCCTAAGGAACTCTTCCCAAGCTACAATCCTTAGCCTGTTCAGCGCGAACCATGAGGCGAAGCTTTTGCACATGGATAACATGCACACGATTGCCGATTGATCCAGCAAAGAAAACAGGATTGACTTAAAAACAGCTTCTCTGTAAGCTCGGAATCAGATCCTGCAACTGTGCCATGAAAGCTTTTCGTCTAACTCGATTCCATGGTCAACAGCATAATACTGAATGAAAGCGTTCACAGCTTTTTCGTCAAGGTTTTCTTTTTCAAGTCTCCCTTTTTGAATTTCCTTCTCAAGCTCTTCTGTGTGTGTATCCCCCTCGATCTCAATCTTTCCAAGAGTATTACGGCTTCCCCTCTAGAAATGCTGCAATGAGCCATAATGTGATGCGCCTGAATCCTGCCGAGCGCCTACTTTACATACTCGTAAACACAGACCTTCTTGCGGTAACTTTTTATCCTATTTCGTCTCAACAACTGGAGAAAATGAAGAATAGTGTTGAGAAATGGCTTGATGATTATTGTGAAGAGTTTCTGAGGAGAGTAGGGATCAAAAGCGGTCAGGCTGTCTTGGATTTCGGATGCGGCTCAGGTAATTATACGATTCCCGTTGCAGTAATCGTCGGAAGAAAGGGAAGGGTTTACGCTTTAGACAAAGAGAGGCGGGGTTTCTGGCCGAGTGAGGGACTGGATAAGCTAATGCAGAGAGCTGAATCACGAGGGCTGGAAAACATAGTGGTGATGAAGACCTCTGGAGAGCTGAAAATCGTCTTAGAAGATGAATCTGTTGACGTAGTTTTACTCTACGACATCTTGCATTACTACTATTTCTCAGAAGAAGATGATAGGAGAAAGTTGCTGCGTGAAGTTTATAGAATCTTAAAACCGAATGGTTTTATCTCATTCTATCAGGAGAACAGGGAGTATTTCACAACGCTTCAGAGTTGGAGATTATTAAAAGGGAGATAGAGGATGCAAATTTTCACCTTGAAAGTGAGTATACTGCAATGATAATTCATGAGGACGCGATTCAAAAGGGCCAAGTACTAAAGTTCAGAAAGGAAAAGTAACTATATACTCTGAAACTGGCTGAAGACGCGTAAGGCTAATCTGTAAAAAGCGTTCGTTGGAATGAATTGCCCGCGCGAAGATCATTCTACTGCTCGGTAATGTCGCAACTAGATATACCTTCAATAAGTTTAGAGTATAGTCAGCCTCTATGGATAATCTACACGGGAAAATTTTTTTCTCTGTATCAGCTTTATTTTGTAGGCAAAGATAATTCTTATGTACTCTCCTGCTGCAGTTTTAGTCCGGTATCAAGTTATGAAAGAGTTGTGGAATTGGAAAAGGTGTAAAGCCAAGATCAGGAGTCTGAAGGGACGACTCGGTTTCTCAGAGGAGCATGTGTTAAAATTTTTGGGACTTAGTTTGTATCTTGAAGATGGATCAGTATACAATCATTTGGCGAATTATGCTTTAAAGCAAGAACGGATTCTCTCGGGCATCTACTGCATCCTCTTTTCCTATGCAGATGCCGAGCCAACCCCTGAAGCCTCAAAACTTGTTATTTTTAAGCAGTTACAGGGAGGGCAATATTGCAACGTTATGGTTCAGCGTGCCAAGTCTTCAATCCAAAATGTGTCTGGATCTAGGTTTAAGCTGTTTGTTGAGTGTGCTAAGCTCTTAGGAGGTACAAAGGCGAATTTCAGTTACGGATATCAATCGGTTATGATAAATTCGCTTCCTTTAGTGTCACTCATGATCGTTCTGTCGGAGGAAGACTCAGAGTTTCCAGCATCAGCGCAAATTTTTTTTGATCAGTCAATCGTTCACTATTTGGCTCTAGAGCAGGTTGGGATGTTATCCGGGCTAACCGCGGAAACGCTGAAACAAGCCTATGAATGTTTGGATAAGAAAAGAGAATAAGGAGAAAAAGAATTGGTTGGTTACATGAAATTTAGCAAAAATCAAAAATAGAGAATAATTGGTGGTAACTTTGCATCTTCGTACTAGAAAATTTTTTAAAAAAGCGTTGAAAAAAACAGGTTTGCCATATGGTACTGAATCTCATGTTGAGGTTAGAGGATTTTTAGCTAAATACTATGATACCTTGCTAAATCTGGTCACTGTTGGATTTTATAAAAAATTTATAAAAGATGTGATGTCGAAGATGAATATTCAACCAAGCGACAGAATTCTAGATATGGGGGCTGGTACAGGGAGGAATGATCTTCTGTTGCTCGGTTATTTAGAGGAAGGTGAGGTAATTGGATTAGAGATAGGTGAGGAGATGAAAAAACAATTTCGGGAGAAATCTTATCATCATAATAACCTAAAATTGAGAGAACTAAGGATAGAGAAGGATATTCCTTTCCAAGATGAATTTGATAAAGTGTTTATCTCATTCGCTCTACACGGATTTAAGCAAAAGGATCGAATTAAAATCATAGAAAACGCTAATAAAGCCCTAAAAAAACAGGGAAAGTTCTTCGTACTAGATTACAACGAATTTGACTTATCGCAAAAACCCTTTTATACCAGAGCTTTATTTAATTTTGAATGCGACCTAGCAAGGGATTACATAAAAAGAAACTGGAGAAAAATATGGAAAGAACGTGGTTTTTCGATCCAAAATGAGCATCTTTATTTCATGAATCTTATTCAGTTACTCGAATTAGAGAAATATTAAATTAAAATTTGAAATTTATCCATGAATTCCTTAAGAATTTACAAGCACTTCCACCATTTTTTAATATTCTTCTTTACTTCTCTTGCCGCGTGCGCTAGAAGCATAAGATGCCGAAGATGAATATTAGCGCTCCGGAGAGCTGCTTTAACCGTCTAACTGTAGCCTAGCGCGCAATGGAGCTTCTGAACCGAGATAGTAAACTCCTTTATGTTCATTATCAACAAATTGATATTGCCAAGAAAAAGCTGTCCCCTTAACTCAAAAAATCAACTTGCCCTCAACATGGCTAGGTATTCATCTGCGTATTTTCCATCCTTAGCGCCCTCAAACATTTCTCCCCTTTTCACTATCTCCAACGCCAAATACTCGCTAGTAGCCATTCCAGCGGAGGCTCCCTCCGCAGCGGAACTAACGAGGTGGCGATGACCGGGGGTGAGTTCTCCACAGGCAAATATCCCCTTCCTGCTCGTTCTCATCTGATCATCAACCTTCACGAATTCCTCCGTCATCTCAAGTCCCATCTTTCGCGCCATCTCAGTATTTGGATCCGTCCCCACGGAAATCACCACCCAATTAACCGTTA
>Ga0307433_1001737_pt1 | contig 11296 bp, 8 predicted proteins | sample SalMarWE160210MG_FD_202166 | JGI IMG/M metagenome (GOLD analysis project Ga0307433, IMG submission 202166) | Salt marsh sediment microbial communities from the Plum Island Ecosystem LTER, Massachusetts, United States - WE1603-210 | ecosystem: Environmental > Aquatic > Marine > Intertidal zone >...
CAAGGGGAGGGGATATTTCAGGGCGACATTGTCGGCGAACTCGACACCGACAATGGTACGTGGAGTTACCTTATGAGTGGCAATATTATCCCTCAGCCGGAATATGTAGTTCTATCTTTTTGGGTAGACGAGATGTATGGAGGTGATCAAGGGAGTATTATTACAAGCGCCTGGGCAGGTGAAAACTGCCTTATCCCCGAGCCCGTGACGATGGCGGGACTGATGCTGGGCATCGGTTGCCTGGCCCGCTACGCCCGTAAGCGGCGGACGGCATGACTCACATGAACCCACAATCTGAAAGGAATTCGCTTATGAGATGCTTCAAACTGTTGTTAATGGGCGGCATCGTGCTCGCCCTGACGGTGCCCACACGTGCCACCACGATTCCGTTCCAGCAAGCCTACAACGGCCCCGTGTACCTCGACATCGAGGACTACGACGACAGCGTGATATATGATTGGAACAACGGGCTTCTCGCTGACGGCCAAACACCGATCGTAACAGGCACCGCATACCCGGCCGGTCTGGTGAAGAAGAGCTGGCCGGGTTACGCTACGGTCGGTAACGAATCCGCGTGGGGAATCTTCAAGGTCGGTTTCATCGAGGCTGCCGAGATAACGGGCCCAAACGGCATCACGCAGGTCAGTCCGCGGGTGAAGCTGTTCGAGGACGGGGACAATAGCCTCGAACTTGTGGGCATCTTCTATGGCGGACAGGACCAGACCGTCACGTTCCTAACGCCAGGCGCGCTCGGCATGCAAGAGATCGCGGCAGGCGGTTACACCGTTGACTTCTACACACAGACGGTGGGGACTTACGATGGCGGAGGCCCAGTGGGTGGCCCCGGCGCGACCAACCGGTTCTCCCTGGAGCGGTATCCGACCGTCGGTTATGACGCCGCCGGCAACCTCCTGGGGAGTGCTGAGTTGGTTCTCCGTCTCAAGTCCCAGGCTGGCATCCAGCAGGATGAATTCGAGGCGACGTTTACGCCGGATGGCGGCGGGTCGGGCAACGGTCAGTTCAACTTCTACGCCTCGGTGTATGGCGACTCAACGCTGTACGCCGACCCGCTCGACCCCTTGGCCGGCGGGTCCATGAACGACCTGTTCGAGACCGACATCTTCCCGTGTGGCGGCGCCGTTGCCGTCGTGCCTGACACCTGGGCCGACATCCGCTTCAAGGGAACGAGCGACCCGACCAATAAGGAATGGATCGTCCATTCGTCGGACCCGGCGACAGGCGGTGTCATCCCCGAACCGGTGACCATGGCCGGGTTGCTCCTGGGCATCGGTTGCCTGGGCCGTTACATCCGTAGGCGCCGTTAGGTTGGTTTCTCAGCGCTTGACGCGAGTCGGGCGCTGCTGTTGAACGAAATGGATCCTGGGTGGGCGGAGCACTCCTCCGCCCACCCGGGACGTGTTCAACCACCAAGCCGGAGGCTGCACTTCCGCGACACCGGGCACTCGGCAACGCTCGGCCGCGCGCGGTGTGGGTCTGCTCCGGAAGAGGGAGCGCCCCAACACGGAAGCGCTGCAACCGTGAGCCCGCCTGGTCCCGGAAAAGAGTTGCCGAACTGAAGCGGGTGTGCAGAGACGCCTCGCGGACCAAGCCCCAGGTCGCGGCTACCTGCGGCGAGAGCCGTGGGTTTGCATGCCGCCCGAGCCCGGGCAGTTCCGGCAGCCCAAGGAACACTGTGTGGCGCGGCCCAACCGGGAGGCGCGCCGCGCGGGCGCTACATCGTTCCATGCCAGGGGGGAGAGGGGAAAGTGCCTTAGGATAGAGGTCGAAAGCCGCCGTACGGCCCGGCGCGGCAGGTCGGTTGCGGTCGGTTTCACACTGTAAGGCCGGTCATCTCCCGTTTGGCGCACCCACGAAGCCTCCCTGCCGGGACCGATCCTGACCGGTGAGGAAGCAGCATTTCACTTCCCATCCGTGCCGATGGTCAAGTCAGCCGCCGAGAAACCGTCCACTTTTCAGCGGCGTCTCGCATCGCTCGCACCGCTCCAGAGGACCACTTGGCTTTAGTGGCAACACAAACTCCGTGTTGCTAAGTGCTTACGCAACAAGAGGTTAGGAGGAGGTTAGGAGCGCAAAGCAGTTTGGGAGCGGTCTTTGCAGAGGCAGGGCGTGCGGAGTGGTTTGACAACCTTCAGGGCGCGTTAAAATCGCTAAGGTGGGAAATATAGGATGTTGTCAGCAGAGGTGGAGGGTATCCCAATGGTGCTCCGCAAAGACAGGTTCGCAAGGAAGGTTGCCTTGTTGAAGCGGGTCGGGTTGTTCGACGCCAATGACAGGAGCGTCGTCGTCCGGCGCGCCATCGTGAGCGACGACCTTATCCGAGCGTACAGGCTCGTGCACGATGTCTTCGTTGACAAGGGGTACATTGACCCGGGACCGAACGGGATACGGATCAGGCTCTTCGAGGCGTTGCCCGAGATGGCCACGTTCGTGGCCGAGGCCGACGGCCAGATGGTAGGCGTCATGAGCATCGTTCCGGACTCGCCCGACATGGGGTTGCCCGCGGACAAGTGCTTCAAGACGGAGTTGCATCGGCTGCGCGACGCGGGCCGCAAGGTGGCCGAAGTCACGAATCTCGCGGTCCTCAGCACATACCGCAGAAGTAACGCGTTCATGGAACTGGCAAAGCCGATCCTGGCCCAGGCGCTGTCCGCAGGCTGTGACGACGTCTTCATTGCCATCAGCCCCGGGCACGCCAAGTTCTTCCAGGACGTTTTGCAGTTCGAGCCCTGGGGCGAGCGTCGCAGTTACAGCGACGAGAAAATGGACATTGTCGAGGGCAAACGATGGAACCTCCGCACGCTCGAGCGACGTCTCCTGGATTGTGATCGGCTACTGGGGGACGACGCGTGCCTTCACGAGCACTTCTTCTCGGGCAACGCGTACCATCAGTATGTAAGGCCCTGGGCTCTGATGGCAAAGCGTGCGTTCCTCGACCCGGACGTGCTTCGCGCGCTGTTCGTTGAGCGTTGCCATTTGCTTGAGCGTTGCAGCCCCGAACAGCGCCTGGCAATCAGCCGACGTTGGGGCAGCGAGGTTTTTGCAGAGGCCTACTGCGTTAAGACGGCGGAACCGGCCCTGGCGTAGGAGAATGGACGGTCGGAACGTACTGCGTTGGCACGGCCAGTTTGCCGCTTGCCATCCGGTGTTTGCTGGAGAGGGGTGAGAGGAGGTCGGTACGATGTTGCCCTACGGACTTGCGAAACAAGAGACGCACAGGAAGCGCCGAGAGGCGCGGAAGGACGTGAATCCCGCCGCGGCCGGACACAGCCGGCGTATGGCATTGCTGAGGCACTTCGGCTTTTTCGGCAACGACACCAGAGGAGCCGTCATCAAGCGTGCCGTCTCGGCCGACGAGTTGGCGGCAGCATACCGGCTGGTTCATGACGTATTCGTCGAGCGGGGCAACATTCAGCCCCACCCGACCGGTATGCGCGTCGGGCCCTTCGAAGCCCTTCCCGAGACGGCCACCTTCATTGCGGTAGACGCCGGGGAGGTCGTCGGCGTGCAGAGCATTACCATGAACAACGGGGATCTGGGACTCCCGTCGGACCAGGCCTTCCAAGACGAGATCGACGTGCTCCGTATAGGGGAGTCGGCCATCGCGTCCGGGTGCGGACACATCGTGTGCGAGGCCACGAACCAGGCAGTCGCACCGGCCTACCGCAAGAGCGCCGTCGCCACCGAACTGATGCGGTGCATGTTCGCCCACGCGCTGGCGGTGGGATGTGACGAATTGATCACGACCGTGAGCCTGGGGCACGCGCGCTTCTACGAACTGCTCGGGTTCGAGAAGACCAGCCCGGTCCGCAGTTACTCGGCAGAAGTGGACGACCCGGTGGTGGTCATGCGGGTCAACGTCGCGGGACTTCTCGCGCGGGCCGTCGACGCGAACGACGACAGCGAGGAGGCAACGATCTTTATCAAGTGCCGGTGCCTGGCCAGCAATCCCTACCGCGAGAAGGTCCGGCAGTGGGAGGCCGAGGCGGCGCAGGTCTTTGAGGATGCGGAAGCGCTGCGAACACTCTTCGTCGAAAAGAGCGGGCTGCTTGTCGAGTGCAGCGACGAGGAGCGGGAAGCCATCCGGCGATGCTGGGGCGCCGACGTCTTCGCCGCCGTCTACCAGCAGAAAACGGTTGAGGTATCCCTCGTCTGATGGGCCTGTGCTGGTGCCCCGGAGGATGTGCCGTCCGAGAAGCCACCGGCCGAACGGACGCCAGCCGAGCGTCTCGCCACGCTCGTCGCCGGGTTCCACGGGACCACGTCCGGGTTGGCCTGCCTGGCTGCCGGCGCATCAGGGTTCGTTCTGGACTTCCGGAATCCGGTGCTCAAAGGGGTCGTAAAGGGCAAAGGCCGGGGCCAGCGCCGGCGCCCCCCACCCCAAGAGAACCTTGATGGCCTCCGTGGCCATCAGGACGGCCGTGAACCAGACCATGGGGGCAAAGGACGGGATGCGCCCGTGACGTATCCGATCCAGTGCCTCCGAGCTGTAGAAGCCCTCCACGCCCTGGATGCGGCGCAGCCCGAACAGGAGGTCGGTCTGCAGCCGCCGAAGTTCGTCCTCGCCGATGTCCGCCACGGCCCGGCCGGCCGTGGGGAGCCCGTAGGCCTCCTCGAGCGTCGGCGTCTGGCGCGTGAAGAGGCGCACGTTGCCGAAGGGGATGGCCCATCCTTCGACGAGGGGGATGCCCAGTTCTCTCGCCTTTCGCGCCACCACCAAACAGGGCCGCAACTGATCGATGGCCTGGACAACCACGTCGGCGCCGTCGAGGACCTCGCCGACGTTGTCCTCGTCCACCCGTTCCCACTTGCGGACGGTCACGTCCGGGTTGATGGTCCGGGCCCTTTCCTCGGCCGCATCAATCTTGCGCCGGTCGATGGTGCCAGCGACAGCAAGGACCTGGCGATTCAGGTTCGAGAGCTCGAACGTATCCTTGTCGACGACACGGAAGTTCCCGACGCCAGACCGGACAAGGACCTCCAGCGCGACGCCGCCAATGCCTCCGAGCCCGGGGAGGGCGCAGGTCGCGGTCCTGAGCCGTTCCTGCTCCTCTTCGCTCACGATACCGATGTTGCGTTCGACCATGGCCGCATAGGCGGCCCGCCACTGTGCATGCCCCTTCACCATTACCTGTTCCTTCCTCGGGGACCGTGTTTGCCTGAACGCTGCACGCCAGCGCTCCGTTGCGAGGCGGCCCTCAGAGGTAACGCGGCTTCCTTTCGTAATCCACGTCCATTCCGTACGGGAAGTTGCCGTAGGACAGCAGCCGCAGGTTGATAGGCCCTGCGAGGCCCGCCACGCAGCGGCCGAGGCCTTGCTCTATGGCCGGCGTCGGAATGACGCGGGGGTTGGCCTGGACAAGCAGCGTCACGCCGACCTCATCCCGGACAAGCCTGAAGTTGCCGGTCACCGTGGCTGCCAGTTCGATGTCGCTGTAAAGGGCTTCCTTGACCTCGGCCACGCGGATGTGTCGACCGTCCGGCAAGTCGATGCCTTCGTCCTTCCCCCAGATGATCCCAACGGGAAGTCTGCATGGGGGAACCAAGTGGGCGAGACCGCGCTGCCGCAGCAGCGCTGCCAGCGAGTCGTAGTCGAGCAGCCTGACCCGATCCCCGGTATTGTACCGAATCATCGGAAGCATCCGCGCCCGGTCAAGCACGCTCACGACCAGCCGGTCGCTCCCGTCCGCGCCGGGCACGGTCTCCAGGTAGGTCTGGCGGGGATCGTACTGAAGGATCTCCGGGCAACCGGTAGCACCGTTGCCGAAGAGCGCGCGCCGAAGCCCATCGTCTCTCTGCGCCAGTTGCCTGATCCGGATCAACTGGGGGTGATCGCGGAAGATGCTCAGTGCGAGTTCCGACAGCCCCATGTTGAGAACAACGAGGCCCTCTTCGGGCCGCGCGGGGTCGGCTCGCAGGATGTGCTGGAAGTACCGCCGTGTGTTCTCGGCCACGAATTCGCCGCCCGTTACTACGTGGATCACGAGTTCCCCCCAAGGCACGCCTGCGACACGCCCCTCCTCAAGCACTCGTTTTAGAAACAACTGTTCCCCCACGAGGATGAACTGGTCGAAGTCGTCCTTGAGGGCCTTGAGGAGGGCAATCACGACGTCCCACCGCACACTTGTATCGGCGACAGGGATACTGCGGGCGGCGATCTTGACGCCCATAGGCAGGCCGTTGACGAGGAGTGTCTTCTTCTCCAAGGCCCGGAAGTACGACTGCAAGAGGAACTCAACGCCCAACGGCGCTGCCCGGACTTGTGCGCGACTCTTGGCCCCGTAGGAGAAGGTGCCGGAGGCCCCGGAACTCGCGTGGAAGGCCCCAGCTTCCGCGAGGCTGCCGCCGGTGCAAAGGTCTCTCACGGGCCGGTTTCTGAAAAGGCTGTCCTTGTCGAGGATGGGCACGTGGTCCGCAAACTCGGCTAGGCTCGAGATCGCCTCGGGCACGACCCCCCTGGCACGAAGCAGGTCCCGGTAGGCCGGAACGCGCGCGGCCGCGATCCTGAACGTCCCCAGGAGCCGCCGTTCGCTCTGCCGGCAGAGTTCATCGGCCGAGACCTCGGACAAATAGCGCAGTTCGCGCTCGCAGATTCGTCGGACGAGACGGTCCCTCAGGGTCTGTGCCAAACGCATTACTGACGCGTCCTAGGGCATGCCGCCGTCATCTTCCAGATACGGCCGGGCCTGCTCCATTATCTCGGCCGCGCTGGGGCCTGCAGCAAGCCCTCTACGGCCATTCAGGAACGCCTGGACGTTTCCCGAGAAAATGCCGTCCAGCATCTCTCCGGGCAGGTCGAGTTCGCGCAGGGCGTCAACGAAGTCCTTCATCCGGTGCACGCGGCCCACACTCGGCATCGGGTAGTCCGTGCCGAAGATGACCTTGTTACGCCCGATCCGCTCGACCGTGTCCCGCGTGAGGATCTCGCGTATCTCGTACAGGTACGCCGCCGTGTCGATATACACGTTCGGGTTCTTCTCGACCACCATGAAGGCCTCGTGGTGCCACAGCGTTCCCAAGTGGGTGAGCATAATCCGTAGCGACGGGAAGGCAACGGCCACATCATCGATCAGGAGCGGATCGGCCTGGGCCAGTCGGCAAAGCGAGCCGAAGGGCGTCGTCCCGACGTGAAACACGACGGGGACATTCAACTCGGCGGCCTTCTCGTAGAGCGGGAAGACCGACTCGTCGTTCGGGAAGAACCGCTGGAGGGGCGGGTGCAGTTTCAGCCCCCTCAGCGAGAGATCCTCGATTGCCCGCTGGAACTTCTCAACCGCCCCCGGCCGCATCGGGTTGACGGACGCGAAGCCGATCAACCGGTCGCGATACCTTTCGCAAAGCCGATGGACGTACTCGTTTGACGCGTAGACGATCGGGGCGTCCACCGCGTAGATGATCGACTGGGCGATGCCGGCCTCGTCCATCTGCCGGATCATCTCCCTGGCCGACAGCAGGGGCAGGCTGTCCCTGAACTCGCTGAAGACGGCGACGCCGCTGTGAAACGCAAAGCCTTCCGCGCACGCCAAAGCCTTGTCGAGTTCGATCATATGAACGTGACTGTTTATAATGTGCACCGATAGCCGCCTTTGCGGTCCAAGAGGCGCCCTGCCGTCGCCACCAATAGCACCCCGGGGAGTAGGCGTCAAGGGGCGCCTCGATTCTCCTTGCTCGTCGGCTATGGCGGATCACAGTCCGGCCAGCTGCGCGACGAAGGGATGCCCCGCCTCCGGTAGACATGCCCTCTGGCAACGCGTTGCCTGCCTCCGTCGGCAACCCCCCTTGATATGGACGACCCATTCGCGTTCAACCATCCGTGGACATGAGCGTCAGCGGTCTTGGCGGTGTCCCCTTTGGGCAGCGAGGTCCCCCGGGCCGCGGTCGTCAGAAGGTGATGCTGACTGAGATCGTCAGTGTTTTGGACCGGCCGAATTCCGGCTCCAGTTCCGGGAACATGTCCTGCTGGTAGCCCACATCGATGGAAACGCGCTCCGAAGGGTAAATGCCCAGACCGACGGCCCAGGCCGTGTTGCCCCTCACGTCCATCGCGGTGCCGCCCCGCAGGAACAGCCAATCGCGTACCCTGTGGTCCACACCCATATAGAACCGATGGACCTCCAGGTGGCCGGTCTCATCGCGGAACGCACCGTACTGATAATCGGCGTACACGGCCGAGTCTTTGGCGTATTCGTACGACACGCCCGGCCGGAGGACGTATTGATGCGTTGTGTCCTTGACCCGGACGTTGCCGACACCGGTTCCCATGAAGTCGAACAGGGTGGTGCGGCCCGGGGAGAATGCATAGTCAAACACCAGGCCCGCCAGCAGTCGCGGCGCCGGTCGATGCAGCGTCCCCAAGCGGAAACCATACGTCTCGCCACTGGATTCGCTCACGTCGAGGTCCAGCGGGCCAAGGTCATAACGGGTTTCGGACTTGGCGAAATTCAGGTTGGCGCCCAAAGCCCAATCGTCGCCAAATCGCTTCGCCCATTGGACCTGCGCGTAGTCCATGTCCATGCGGAAATCAAGGCCCTGGCGAGTGGTCGCGGTATTGCTGCGGACCTGGGCGAGAGAGGGTTGAATGACGCCCAATTCCCCAAGGTCCCAAGTAAACGCCTCCGCACAGACGTCGAGGCGGCTACCGTTCTCGAAGGCAAGCGTCGAGTACTGTGGGCTGAACACCAGGTGCAGGTCGCCCGGTACGGACTCCCAAGCCACAGACGCGGGATTAACCGAGGACGACCACTTGCTGCCGGCCGAGGCGCCGCCCAGCCCGGCGACATCCCCGTACGTCGCGAAGCGGCTAAGCGCTGCCGGCAGGCGCAGCGTCAGGCTCTCATCCTTGAATCCCCTGGCCAGGACCGGCGTCGCCAGCCCCGCCAACAGGAGAGCGGAAGACACCCACGGTGCCGCATGTCGCAGACTCTTGCCCTTAACCATGAGGCCTTTCGCCTCATTATCGACCCGCGCAAGACCAGGCAAGTCGATCTACGCTTCAAGACTCTCGGCCCCAACAGCCGGGCTGCGGCGATCTCCTTCGTCAGCCAGCGGCCAACCCGTCAGGCCGGAGTCGGTTTCGGTACACCCTCTCTAGGAGGGGGCAGCGGCTTCGGCTTTTTCGCCGTCCCGCACGCCCGTGAGACCGCTTTCCCGTCTCTCACGGAGTGTGTGGCTCGTGATCAACGGGACCGTTTCCACTGAGCCCCGCGTTTCGAGCGCCAACACAAGGCTTTGCATCAACTGCGACCGGCTGACCGGCTCAGTCAGGTAGGCTGTGACGCCCGCGGCTTCGCACGCCGTGGCGTCGCCTCGCTCCCCGGCAGAGGTTATCATAATCAGCTGAGTCGTGCCAGGCTTGCTGTGCTGCAGAATGTCTCGGGCCCGGACGACGCCGTCGTTGACACAGGCAAGGGCATTGAGCACAACGAACGGGAAGGGTCTCCCGCAACGATCGGCCTCGCTCAGGATTCTCACAGCGGCGTCCGCGTCTTCGGCCCGAACCGCTTCCGTTCCCAATTCGACCAGCCACTGCTCGATGAGGTCACATCTATGGGGTTCGTCGCTGAGTAACAGGACGCGCAGCCCTCGCAGATGCCCGGAGTCATACAAAGGCCGGGGGCGCGCCGCCCTCTCCTGCAGGCCGAAGCAGGCGGTGAAATGGAAAACGCTCCCCTCCCCCACTTCGCTCTCCACCCAGATGTACCCACCCATAAGAGGGACGAGATCGGAGGCTATAGCCAGACCGAGCCCGCAGCCGCCACATGCGCGTGTCTTGGAGCCATCGGCCTGCTTGAACGCCTCGAAGATCTGGCACATAGCCTCGGGCGGAATGCCGGTTCCCCGGTCGGCGACAGCAACATGCAGATGGACGCTCGCCTTCTGCCGCCGGCCGACCTCTGCGTGTACCCGAACCTCGCCTCGCTCGGAAAACTTGATGGCGTTACTGAGTAGCGTCCCGACCAATTGGCGAAGGCGGCCCGGGTCGCCCACCAAGGCATCGGGCACATCGGGCTCTATCTCGTGGACAAGCCGGAGTCCTTTCTGGCGGGCCCGGCAGCGGAACTTCCCGACGACGTCCCCCAGGCAGTCACGGAGCCGGAACTCGGTCGGTCTCAACTCCAGGCGGTTGGCGTGGATCTTGGCCAAGTCGAGCAGGTCATTCAGCAAACCCATCAGCGAATGGGCGCCTCCCCGGACGTACTCCAGATAGTGACGCTGCCTCTCTGTCAGATCCGTCGAAAGGGCCAGTTGCGTCATGCCCATGATAGTGTTCATGGGCGTGCGGACCTCGTGACCGATGTTTGAAAGGAACTCGTTGCGCATGGCCTTGGTGCTCTTGGCCATGACGGCCAGCGCTCGGGCGCGTTTCCGGGCGTGTTTCTGCGCCTGAACCGCACTCGCTAGGCGGGCCCGCAAGTCGCGATTAACGGCTCTGGTTGCCTTCAGCCGCCTGTGCAACCGAGCAACAGCAAGCCCGGATAGGGTCACCAGCACAACCAGGACTGTCGCTAGCCATGGCATCGGGTCGTTCACCCAAACTGATGACGCCTCTGTGGCTGATCCCGCCCCTCGGTCCGGCCAGAAGCCGTGAACTCCCGTCGGGAATTCACACAGGACCCAGAAGGGATACGAGTGCAAGTCTCCCCGATTTGTTATCGGCAGGCCGGGGAAACCATCTTTAGCAGGCCGCTGAGAAGGTCAGTCAGTGTATACCGCTGAAGCCGCCGAACGCGGCCCCGGCAGAGGGCTAATGCCAAACTCAGCGACTGCCTCAGCACCGGCAGTGTTTGAGCCGGAGAGACAGCGTATCCGGCCCGAACCTGCCATTTTGGCATACTTGCCGGATACCTCGCCCGGACGAAAAACGTCCCTGGCGCCTCCTGTGTCCGGAAGGCCACCGCTCCCGGGTACCGGTAACTGGTTACGGTATAGGGAATTGGATTTGCTTTCGGCCGGTTTTTGTGTATAGTTTAGGTGTCATCCGGCGCCTGAAAAGCGGGGGCGCCGATGACGGGGGCTGTATTTCGCGCTGGGCGCGTCCGTGCGCGTTTTCGGGCCGCACCGACAGAACCCCGGAACGCCCGTCGATGCGGACAACGGCCGCGCCGACACGCTTTCTCACTCATGGGGAGTGGGACCGTCCGGAAGATAAACCGGGGGGGAACCTGATGACCAACCGAATTTATCTCCCAACTCTCGTCTCCGTCCTGTTGCTGAGCCTTCTCGCAACCGGCTGCACAAGTGAGGCGGACCGGCTGCGGGCGTTCCTTCAGGAGCGGCG
>Ga0307433_1001740_pt1 | contig 11286 bp, 10 predicted proteins | sample SalMarWE160210MG_FD_202166 | JGI IMG/M metagenome (GOLD analysis project Ga0307433, IMG submission 202166) | Salt marsh sediment microbial communities from the Plum Island Ecosystem LTER, Massachusetts, United States - WE1603-210 | ecosystem: Environmental > Aquatic > Marine > Intertidal zone >...
TCAGTTTCGCGGCTAACTCCCAGGGTTTAGCCCGCCACATGGTCATGCCAAAATGAGTAAGGATAGCTATCCTGGGCTTTATTTGTTCAATTACGCTCCTGGCTTCAGGAAGAGATAGATGGTCGATGGGAGCTCCAGGGTTCAATCGGACCACATTGATAATCAGCAAGTCGCCTTCGTAGTGGCTGGCTAAATCTTCAAAATACCTGGTGTCAGTAATCCAGGAGAAAGTATGCCGCGGCGTTTGAAAGATAAAGCCGTATGTTTCTACGGGATGTTTATGCCTGACCGGGGTCCTAAAAGAAACGTCGTTTATTGTGTAGGACCCGCCTTCAGTCAAGACCTGTATGCGCCGGGGATAAGACCGCAAATAAGACAATATAACTGGGTCTTGATTCAGGGCATCGGAGGGGGCAAAGACCGTGCCGCGCTTCTTTGTACCTCCGTCGGTCATAGCTTCAATCATGATATTAATATCCCCACTGTGGTCTAAATGTCTATGAGATAAAATAATAGCCGCCAGTTTCGTGGCATCGAGTTTTCTCTTCGCAGCCTGAACTAGGGAGCCAGGACCGGGGTCAAGGAGTATTTGAGTGTTACCAAGGTTAAGCCAGGCGCCTCCTGAAGCGAGAAATTGGCGAGCCACTACAAACCTGGCGCCGGCAGTACCCAAAAAGGTGATTACGTCGCTTAACTCAGCCATCGCTGAATTATAGCAGGGAGACATGCTAAAATTAATGAACAATGGCGGAACTGGAAGCGGAAATCGCCCGGCTAATAAGGGAATACCAGACCAAGACAGGAAAGTCCTTGACCATCGGCACTGTGGAGTCAGCTACCGGCGGCAGGATAGCTGATAGGATAACAAATATCGCCGGTAGCTCGGATTACTTCAAGGGCTCTGTAGTAGCTTACAGCAACGAAGTAAAAATCACCCTGCTGGGGGTGAAGAAGACGACCATTGAAAATTACGGCACCGTGAGCGAGCAAATAGCTCTGGAGATGGCTCGAGGCGGCAGGAAGCTCCTGGATGTGGACATATGCGTCTCCGATACCGGGATTGCCGGCCCCTCAGGCACTACTCCTGAAAAACCGCTGGGTTTGTTTTACCTCGGCCTGGCAGCCAGAGATGAAAGCTTGAGTCAGAAGCATGCCTTTTCGGGAAATCGAGAGAAAAACAAGCGAGATGCTGCTGAAGCAGCGCTGGACATGCTGAAGCAATACTTATTGCGTTGTATCAAAGCCAAAGACTGAAGACAAGGGTGTAAAGATTAAGAGTGAAAGGAGGTTAAGAACAATGACAACCGAGAAGTTCACTGTGGATGGAAGCCAGGTGGTCGAGAAGATCAAGGAGCTAATACATCAAGGAAATATCAGAAGAGTCCGTTTAATACATAAGGGGCGTCCCCTGATAGACATCCCGCTGACAGTAGGCGTTGGTGTGGCTGCGGTAACGGCCCTGGCGGCACCAGTACTGGCTGCGCTCGGAGCAATTGCCGCGCTAGTCACAGAATGCACTATCGAGGTGGAGAGGACAGAAGACACCCCAGAAGAGAAGGGCGAAAAACAAAAATAAAAATCGAGGAAATAAGGGTTAGAGACAGAATACGAGCGCGGGGGCTGAAGAACAAAGGTCTTATAGAAATTTCCCAGGACACCAAGACAGGTGATTTCGTTCTGATCATGAGCAAGGGGACTCATAGGAAGTGGTTGCTCTTCAACTTTCCGGAGGGAATGTGGAGAGCCAGCTGCCCGAAGGAGCAAGTCGTAGACGTAGTAAAGGATTTCTTGACTGAGAAAATTCTGAAGGATTAAAGTCCATCCCTCGAAACAGGGCGAAGAGATAACCTTTTTCTCAAGGTAAGAATCGAGGGAAGCCTACGCGGCTGAGCGTAGAATAGAATAGCCTCTTTAAGGTATACTTTACACCATGGCAGCCTTCGATACGAGTGAAATAAAGTCCAAGGCAAAAAGCAATTTCACCGATGCCTGGATAGCTACGGCAAAACTTATCCCCACCGGCACTGAAATCTCTCTGGCGAGGAAAGGCAAACCCCATTTTGTACGGGAATTAATTCAAAAATCTCGCCAGATTCTACTAAACCTGGGCTTTGACGAAGTCGAGAATCTCACAATGCTGCCCGACAGCGATGTGGTCAAGCAGTATGGGCCGGAAGCCCGAGTTATCCTCGACAGGGCTTTTTACTTAGCTGAATTGCCCCGCCCTGACATAGGGCTGAGCGCGAGAAGAATAGCTCAACTAAAGAAAATAGCAGAGGAAATTGACATTGAAAGATTGCAGACCATTTTGAGAAATTATAAAAAGGGGGAAATCGAGTCCGATAATCTTATCGAAGAACTCATTGCCGGACTGGGCATCACTGATTACCAGGCTACGGAGCTCCTAGATAAGGTTTTCCCCGAGATGAAAGAACTACAGCCAGTGCCCTCCAGCAAGACTTTGAGAAGTCACATGACGGCTACCTGGTTTCATACCCTAGCAGCATTGCAGGATAAAGCCAGCTTTCCAGTCGCTTTATTCTCCGTGGGTCCCAGATATCGCAACGAACAGAGAGAAGATGCCCGGCATTTGCGAGTTCACCATTCAGCATCCATCGTGGTCATGGATCCCGAAATGTCTTTAGATGCGGGAAGGGTGGCTACCAGGGATATCATGCAGCAATATGGCTTTTCCGACATCAAATTTGAGACCAAGATAGCAACATCCAAGTATTATGCCCCCGGGCAAGAGCAAGAGATCTTCGTTAATTATAAGGGCACCTGGCTTGAGATAGCGGACATCGGAATGTATTCGCCTGTGGCCCAGGCGAATTTCGACATCAAATACCCTGTGTTCAACGCAGGATTTGGCATTGAGCGACTGGGGATGCTTATTTATGAAATAGACGATGTGAGGAAGCTAGCATATCCCCAATTTTCTGTAACGGAGTATTCTGACGAGGAGATAGCTAAATCTATTACCTACATAGCCAGCCCCAAGACAGCCAGGGGGCAGAAAATAGCCAGGGCGATTGAGGAAACCGCCCGAAGGCACAAAGACGAGATTGCCCCATGTGAATTTTCGGCCTGGAAAGACAAGTCTATTGAGGTGAAAGTTGTCGAAACAGAGGCCGGCAAGAGATTAATCGGTCCCGCCGGTTTCAACGAGATCTGCGTTGCCAACGGCAGCATTTATAGTGATGTTGTGCCTTCAGGCATACACGCCGGGATAAACTATATGCGTGCTATAGCCATGGGCGCCGCAGCAGCAATAGAAAACAGCAACGATAACTTAACTTATCAGGTGAAAGGAATAAGGCATCTTTCTGACCTTAATCTACAGATTCCCGAAGCTGTTCGAGAACATACTGAAGGACAGCAGAAGAAGATAGGGGTCGCTGGCGCTGTATTTGTGACTATAGAAGTCAAGAAAAGACTATGAGAGAGCGTGTAGTGGTCATTGCCAGGGAGAAGGATGGAGCAAAAAAGCAGTAAGTCACTACAGAAGCTCAGCGAGTTGCGAAGGCAACATAAGGGGCTTATTAACCTCATGCCCTTACAGACAGGTGGCATGCTTACCGATGCTGCCAAGGAGGCCTTAACGGAATTTGGGGATGGGTATTCTGTGTGTGATTTTTGCCAGGGTAGTTTATGTAATGTAACCAATCCCCCCATCCGAGACTTTGTCCAGGAGCTTCTACCTCAATTCTTAGGCTGTGAAGTTGCCACCATAACCCACGGAGCCCGAGAAGCTAAATTCACGGTCATGCATTCTCTAGCCAAGCCGGGCGACTCGATTCTTGTTGATGCCAACAGGCATTATACAACGGCCGTCGCTGCTGAAAGGGTGGGGCTACACGTAATCGAGGTGCCTCATTCCGGACATCCGGAATTTAGAGTCGACGTTAATGAATACGCACCGCTCATAAAAAAACACGCCCCCAAGCTAATTCTATTAACTTATCCAGACGGTAATTATGGAAATCTTCCTGATGCCGGAAGGCTAGGAGAAATTGTTCAAGAATATAACATTCCTTATATCCTTAACGGGGCATACGCTGTGGGCAGAATGCCTATAAGTATGGAGGAGATAGGGGCTGATTTCATTATTGGCAGTGGGCACAAAAGCATGGCTTCTGCCGGACCTGTTGGAGTGTTGGGAATGAAGAGGAAATGGGAAGAGACAGTGTTGAGAAAATCCAGCACATATAACAATAAAGAGATTGAGCTTCTCGGCTGTACTGTAAGAGGGGTTCCTCTGATAACACTCATGGCTTCCTTTCCCTATGTGAAAGAAAGAGTTAACAATTGGGATGAACAAGTATCCAAAGCACAGTGGTTTTCCGCTGAGCTTGAGGAACTGGGTTTTAAGCAGCTAGGGGAAAAACCGCACAGGCATGACTTGCTGCACTTTGACACCCCCGTGCTCTACGAAATCTCCAAGCGCGTCCGAGAGAGGGGATATTTCCTATATAAAGAATTAAAGGGAAGAGGCATTTGGGGACCACAGCCAGGCATGGCAAGGTCCTTCAAACTCTCCACCTTTGCTACTGATAGGCAGCAGCTAGGGTTTGTTATAGATTCCTTTAAGGCCATCCTGAATAAATATAGTTAGCGCACCTGGGCAAAAATCTCGCGGTGTCTTTGGGCATAGGCTTTTTTCAAGTGCTGCAAAGATGCTTGAAATGGCATAGAGGCAATATTATCCGTGCTCATGATTATAGCATCCTCGCCATCGCTTGAATAATACCTCGGGCGCCTCCCCACCACTCGGAAGCCATACTTTTTATAAAGTTCCTGGGCTATTTCATTAGAAGCGCGCACTTCCAAAGTGACTACATTAGCATTCACTATCTGTGCTAGTTCAATGGTTGCGATGAGCAAACCTTCACCTATGCCAAGTCGACGATAACCATCTCTTACACCAATGGCAATGATATGTGCCTCCTTCATCATCATCCAGAAGCCCGAAAAGCCAACTATGTTTTCCGATACGTTGAGATGACGCTCTTGACCGAAGAGCCGTTTGAACCAAGGCAGTCTCTGTATCGCTTCTCCCTCAGATTCTGACGCATCCCTCTTATTACAAGCCACTATATAGCGGACGGATGGATTGTCAAGATCCCGCTTATACGCCGATTGAGAGCGAAACACCCACTCACCAGGAAAAGCCTCTCTATCAATTTGGGCTACCTGGGGGACATCCTCATACTCCATAGGGCGGATGACATAACATATGCCGTGCATCAATTGAAATTTTAGCATAGTATCGGGTTTTTTGACCCCGACTCCTTCCTTCATTACGACGGATAATTCAGCGTGCCTGTCCCATACACTTTTTCGAATTCAACCTCGCCTTCTAGCGTACAGTCCGGCAAATACCTTTCACGAAAGCTGTCATTCTGAGCCTTTCCTTCCCTGTCATCCTGAGCGGAGCGAAGAATCTCGTAATGCTCAGGGCATGCTTCGTGAAGGGGAAGAATCTCGCCCATGATAAACCCAGCTAAGAATCCTTCCCATTGCTCAGGACAGCGTTTAGAGACCCTTCCCCTTCTTTTCACTCAGGGTCAGGGCGACGATTAACCAGTCTCAGAGGCAAAAAGAAGGTTTTTATGCCGGGAAAGCATTGCCAAGGTCGCGGAGGTATTACAGCAAGCCAATGTGCAATTTCACCCTCAGGTATAGTCTGGCCTTATGCTTCGCCGCCTCGTTGCCCAGGCAGCCAGTGCCACTGAAACCAGCACCAATAAGCCTACTATGGCTATCTTCTCGGCCGGAGTAGTGTTGACGGCTACGGCGCTCATGGCCACAGCGGGCAACAGCCCGGCCCTCACTATTGGCTTCAGGCTGGGATGCTCAGTTATGAACTCGGCCATTGGTGGGCTGACCTTGTAATAGAGGTCTACCAGGGCTTGTCCTGCAGGGTTGGTCAGCAGATATTCATCTCTGAACTCACGGAGAATCTGTATTTCCTCGGCCATTGGAGTGCCGTAGGCTGCGGTAGCGATGAAGCATGACAGGCCAGCTTCCCCTTCTGTAATCGCATAGAGCCTATTATCATCCGGCCAACCAGAGCCAACATAGATGGTGCCATCAGCCCCTATGGCAGGGGAGGACATGATTTGGCCACCTGTGATGTGGCCCCACTTCAAGGCGCCGCCGGGGGTTATGGCACAGAGATTATTATCAGAAGAGCCGACATAGATAGTGCCATCAGCTCCTATGGCGGGAGAGGACTTGACAGGCCCGCCGGTGGTGAAGCTCCATTGCAGGGCACCGGCGGGGGTTATGGCATAGAGATTATTATCATTAGAGCCCACATAGATGGTGCCATCAGCCTCAATGGCAGGGGAGGACTCGACAGGCCCACCTGTGGTGTATCTCCACTTCAGGGTGCCACCGGGGTTTATGGCATAGAGCCTATTATCAGAGGAGCCCACATAGATGGTGCCATCAGCTCCTATTGCGGGGGAGGAGCGAACTTCGCCATTTGTAGTGAATCTCCACTTCTCGGTGCCATCAGGCTCTATGGCATAGAGATTATTATCAAAAGAGCCCACATAGATGGTGCCATCAGCCTCAATGGCAGGGGAAGACCTGACTTCGCCAGTTGTGTTGAAGCTCCACTTATAGCTGCCATCGGGGTTTATGGCATAGAGATTATTATCAGAAGAGCCCACATAGATGGTGCTATCAGCCCCTATGGCAGGGGAAGACCTGACTTCGCCAGTTGTGTTGAAGCTCCACTTATAGCTGCCATCGGGGTTTATGGCATAGAGATTATTATCATTAGAGCCCACATAGATGGCGCCTTCAGCCCCAATGGCGGGGGAAGACTCGACAGCGCCCTCTGTGGTAAAGCTCCACTTCTCGGTGCGGTCGGGGGTTACGGCATAGAGCCTATTATCATCAGAGCCGACGTAAATGGTGCCATCAGCCCCTATTGCGGGGGAGGATTCGACCCAATCTCCAGTGAGCAAGCTCCACTTCAGTTGTGGTATTGGAGGACCGGTGTAAGGGCTTCTGCCCATATTTTGCGGGCCCTGGCGGAACTTAGGCCAAGGACTTTCAGTAATGGCATAGAGCTTATTATCATCAGAGCCGACGTAGATGGTGCCATCAGCCCCTATGGCAGGGGAAGACTCGACAGCGCCCTCTGTAGGTAAGCTCCACTTCGGGGTGCCATCGGGGTTTATGGCATGGAGCTTATTATCATCAGAGCCCACATAGATGGTGCCATCAGCCCCTATGGCGGGGGAGGAGCAGACTTCACCAGTTGTGTTGAAGCTCCACTTCTCGGCGCCGCCGGGGGTTATGGCATAAAGCCTATTATCATTAGAGCCCACATAGATGGTGCCATCAGCCCCTATTGCGGGGGAGGAGCAGACTTCGCCAGTTGTGCTGAAGCTCCACTTCTCGGCGCCGCCGGGGGTTATGGCATAAAGCCTATTATCATCAGAGCCCACATAGATGGTGCCATCAGCCCCTATGGCAGGGGAAGAGATGACTTCGTCCCCTGTGGTGAAGCTCCACTTCGAGATGCCGCCGGAGGTTATGGCATAGAGATCAAAATCCGCAGAGCCCACATAGATAGTGCCATCAGCCCCTATGGCAGGGGAGGACAAGACAGGCCCACCTGTGGTGAATCTCCACTTCAGGGTACCGTCGGGGTTTATAGCGTAGAGCCTATTATCAGAAGAGCCGACATAAATGGTGCTATCAGCCCCAATGGCGGGGGAGGAGCCGCCTTCACCATGTGTGATGAAGCTCCACCTCAGTACCGGTATTTCAGGACCTGTGTAAGGGCTTCTGCCGGTGCGCTGCGGGTTCCGGCCGAACATAGACCAGGGGGCATCAGCAGGCTGAGCCTGGGCGATATTCGCCGGCATAAGTGCGACCAATGACGGCAGCACCAAGCAAAGGATAACACCCAAGGCTATCAAAAATCTTGACCTGTTCATAGAGCACCTCTCACATATTATTTTCACTTTCCTTCTCTTCTGAAACTATTCAGCTATGTTATACTATACTATTAAGATACTATGACTCATGCTTTGGAAAGCGTCAATCACCCATCAGTAATAGGAATATAGTACTAGCCTCACCACCCTCTTTCCCCCAAATCCTAAGGTTGCTTCGCTACAAATACTAAATTCTAAGCACTAAATACTAAACAAATTCTAATTTTCAAATTCCAAACCGTCTTGGTTATTTGATATTGTTTGGGATTTGGCATTCCGTGCTTTGGATTTATCCCGTTATAGAGGCGGGGAATAAATCCCCACCCTATGAAACTAAAAGGCGTGTGTCAATCCCATTGGCCCTCCACGAGATTGCTTCGGCTGACTTGGTCAGCCTCGCAGCGACAAGAAGAGAAGAGCTCAGAATGACACCAAGGAAAGGCTTATTTTTGCTAACAGCAAGGGTACCCGCTGCCGCTAACTATTTGCACACTTTTTGATTGTACCTCGAGTTCCAAATCACCCACGCTAGAAAGTGCCAGCGCGGTTATTTCAAAATATTGCACTGGCCAGAAAGGCTTGCTAAAATAGCTAAATTGCTGATAACTAGGTTGTAGTTATGATAGATTCTCCTGTTTTAGTGCTTAATCAGAGTTATGAGCCCCTTAACGTATGTCGCACGCGTCGGGCCATAGTGCTAGTGTTTCGGGGCAAAGCTGAAGTGCTGGAAAATAACAGAGGTGAGCTTCACTCTGCTAGCCAAGTATTCCAGATACCTTCAGTAATCCGACTCGTCTATATGGTTAGTCGTCCTCGCCATCAGAAAAAATTGAGCAGGCTCGAGATATTTAACCGTGACCATTACACCTGTCAGTATTGTGGTAAGCAAACCAAGGAGCTTACCTTAGACCACGTTATTCCACGGCGGCGGAGTGGAACGCATGCCTGGGACAATGTGGTCAGTGCCTGTATTCCTTGCAACAGGCACAAGGGCGGACGTACGCCGGATGAAGCAAGGATGAGATTGCTGCACCAGCCACATCCTCCTCGCAATGATGGCTTCTATATTCCCTATCACCTTCTCAATAATCATGGTGAATGGCAAAAATATCTACCCTCTTTGAATTAACTTAACCCCAAAAAGTCTAGTGACTTTTTGGGGTCCCCCTCAATTTGCTCTAAGTTTAATCGGGTTCCTAAGAAAACTACGACTTCTCTCCCGGATGAATTAATTCATCCAGAGCTATCTCTTTAACCACCTCATTATCCAATTGTACTGTTACCGTTTCCTTGAAGAGGTTAGTGCTGATTACCCTGGCTTTACCCCAAGGTGTTGATATCTCTTGCTTCGGCTGGGGCATCTGCTTTCTAATAGCTACATATTCTTTGTTTTCATATGCCAGGCAGCAAAGGAGCCTTCCACAGATGCCCGATATCTTCATAGGATTCAAGGCCAAGCTCTGTTCCTTAGCCATTTTAATAGATACTGAGGCAAAGCTGGTGAGGGAATTCTGGCAACATAAAGGATAGCCGCACTTGCCTATACTACCCAACAGCTTAGCCTCATCCCTTGCCCCCACTTGCCTTAACTCTACCCGTCTTTCCAGAGCATAGCTCAATTTCCGAACCAAGTCTCGGAAGTCCACCCTCTCCTCAGCGCTGAAGAATATGGTCAGGCACTCATCCTGGGAATCATAGCGAGCCGCTAGTGGCTTCATCTTTAAACCAAGTTGGTCTGCCATTTCATTGCACTTGCTTAAGGCTTCTTTTTCCAAGTTTCGCCGAGCTTCCTCTAAATCCCCCTCCTTAGCCTGGCGTACTACCGTCATTAATTGTTCGCTTGGTTGAGACGAGGCTTCAAGAGTAACAACTTTAGCCACGTCTAGCCCACGACCAGTATCCACCACTACATAGTCGCTTACTTGCAGGAATATCTCACCAGCATCACAGTAAATTAATTTCCCTCTAGGGCGGAATTTGACTCCAATTATGTTAGCCATCGAAATATATTATATTCTAAATTCCACAATGACATTCTCGTTCAGAATTTCACACTCAGTTTTCTGGGTAAATTGAGCATCAGCCATTCCAATGCTAAACGGGGATTAACATTCTTAGAGATTTCCTCCTGTAGCAAGCAAAGATTAGCAAGAAACCCTTTAATCTCGTTCAGACTTAATCCCCCGGCTTGTTCTTCCAGAGCTATCTCATAATCTACATTAATGATGGCCTCCTTGCAACCACCTTTAATGAGCATCAAATCACGCCACCAGTCGAGCCAAATCTCTATTATTTCTGCTCCGGCTCTCCGGTTCTGTCCAAAGTGGCTTGCCAGCTCTTGGGCGTAGGCAAACCTTTGCCCTAAGTCGGCAGTTAATAGGGATAACAGCTTGGCTATCCTTTGGGATCGCTGCTCTAATATATCGTCATTTGTCAAAGCGGACAACGCCCAGCCAAGGCGACCATGGCACAATTGCGTCAAAATCTTTGCTTTATCAACATCAACATTATATGAGTTGACGAGTACCTCTTGTACTCGCTCTGATGGCACAGGCTTCAATTCCAGCCGCTGACAACGTGAAATAATTGTCGGTAAGAGGTGCTCCTCCTCAGCAGCTAATAGAAGCCAAACTACCCTTTGCGGTGGCTCTTCTAATATCTTGAGCAAGGAATTAGCCGCCTCAGTAGATAGATATTCAGCGTCATCAATGATAAACACTTTGCACTTACCTTCATACGGTGGCAGGTTGGCTAAGCGCTGCAGCCCTCGAATATCATCAATACCAATCTCCGTTTTAGAATCCAAGCCAATAGGAGTGACGTCAGCGTGCTTGCCCTCCAGGATTCGCTGGCAGGAACGGCATTGCCCGCAAGGCAGCTCAGGGCCATCGCAATTTAGGGCTTGAGCCAAATTGATGGCTAAAGTCCCTTTGCCCACATGCCGCGGCCCTGCCAGAAGATAGGCGTGGGCTATAGCATCGGTTTTAAGGCTGTAATCCAGCAAAGATAAAATTTTATCTTGTCCTATAACTTGCCACATGTTAAATTAAGTCCAAGTTCATCAAATCCTGATAGGTCTCCCTGCGCCGAATAAGACGCGCTCGACTTTCCTTTACCATGACTATAGCCGGTCTGGGCATGGCATTGTAATTGCTCGACATGGGTATGGAATAGGCACCACAAAATGGAATAGCTATGATGTCACCGGGATGCACTGTAGCCAAATTGATATCCTTTACTAGAATATCACCAGACTCGCAGAGCTTACCCGCAATGGTAACCACCTCTCTTTCTGCCTCCGAAGCTTTGTTAGCCACCAAAGCTT
>Ga0307433_1001750_pt1 | contig 11234 bp, 7 predicted proteins | sample SalMarWE160210MG_FD_202166 | JGI IMG/M metagenome (GOLD analysis project Ga0307433, IMG submission 202166) | Salt marsh sediment microbial communities from the Plum Island Ecosystem LTER, Massachusetts, United States - WE1603-210 | ecosystem: Environmental > Aquatic > Marine > Intertidal zone >...
GATCATGACATCTATTATTTTGTTAACTGCGATCGGAATGGTTAATGATACCATGTCTTATAATTATATGGATCTTGTAACTAGCACAACTGGTAATGCTGACATAATGATATCAAAACGAATTCAAACTGATTTGAATTATAATCCTTTCTTTAATGATAGTATTATTGAAACAACTCTTGATGATATAGAAGGGGTAGAAGAACTATTCCCAAGAATAATGATGCTTGTAAGAGCATATTCAGACAAAATTTCGTCAAATTATACTTTAGAATTATATGGTATAGACTTCATTGCAGAAGCAAATAATGGTCATATCGGAAATTTAAATTTAGTTGATACAGAAGGAAATGAAATTGATGATATATATGATAGAGAACCTGATATAGGAGAATGCGTTATTCTATGGAATACAGCACAACTATTAAACGTGTCTCTAGGAGACTACGTCCAGGTTAACTATTTAGGAGATTCCGTAGAATTAGAAATAATTGCAATTTGTAGACAAGAATTAAAGTTTACAGAATTAGAAAATACACTAATTATAGTAAATTTGGAACAAGCGCAGTCCATAATAACACATGGAAGAGAGGAAATTAACTTTATTGTCGGAACTGTTGAAAATCCTCAATCATTATACGATGTAAGGGATGTTGACCTCACAAAAAGAAAATTACGTATTATAGGAACAAAAATTCAATCAAGATTAGACCTTAATGAGTTTTCAGTATCAATGCCCAAATTAGAAGAATTAAGCGCCCAGCAATTTCTATTAATTGCAATGACGATTATTTTTTGGTTTATTACAATAATATCTATTTTAATTACGGGAATCCTAATAAATTCAATTTTATCCACTTCTAGCGAAGAAAGGGTAAGAGAATACGGAATCCTGCGTGTTGTGGGAGGAAAAAAAACTTTTCCAGTTAAAATGGTCATTTTTGAAGGTTTTCTGATCGGAGTATCAGGCTCAATTTTAGGGGTTATTATTGGATTAATTTTTACACCTCCAATAGTAAATGCTTTATTTATTTTAACAGGTTCTCCGTTTCAAAACCTTGATTATGTAATCCAACCCCAAACCATCATATTAGCCTTTTCTATTGGTTCTTTAGTCTCTTTGGTAATTTCACTTTTGCCCGCTTTAAAAACGGGAAAATTAAATATTATTAAATCAATAACTCCTTTTCATACTAAAGAGGAGGGATGGGAAGTTAAAAAGGAAGGGAGTATGAATGTTAGAAACTTTTTAATTGGGCTTTCAATTGCGACAATTGGGATGGTTGTTTTTATATTATTACCTAACATTATAATTACTGGAGATTTCATGAGCATAGCTGGAATGTTCATTGGATTATTGGGAGCAGTTTTAATTGGACTTGTCTTTGCCTCTGTAGGGATCATTCCTATTATTCAAAATGGACTATTGAGTATTATATCACCGTTTATACGAAAATACTATCATATTATAAAAATATCCTTAAAGAGAAATAGAAGAAGAAATACAAGCACAATAGTAATGTTTGCTCTTAGTTTTTCATTTATATTTTTTATTACAAGTGTCACCGAGATGGAAACTGAAAACACGGCTTTAAATTTAAAATTTCAATATGGTTCAGATCTAGTCGTTATTAACCAGGGACTGGACGCTGAAAATGATGCTGTTACATTAGAAATGGCTAACGATTTAAAGTCATTAATTGGAATTGATGATTTAGCTATTTCACTCTATAATATGTTTGATATTACTTCAATTTTATCAATAGCATATAGTTTTGGGGGTGGTGGAGGGGGCTTTGACGAGCAATCAATTAACGAGGCTTTCTTAAATATTTTTGAATTTTATTCTGAACAACGTCAATCAAAATATCAAGTGATAGCATCAGATATTGCCCGACATGATGAATTGGAAATAGGTTTCATCGGAATTGAAGATAATTATTACAATATCATAGATAAAGATTTATTTATTTGGAGCAGTCCATCAAGTGGTTTTAATTATTCATTCAGTGAAATTTTTAACCGTAATGATACATGTATTATAGCAAAATCTTTAGCTAATAGATTGGGAATACAAGATATTGGTGAAAATATTCTTCTTACATTTTACAATCCACAAGATGAAAATGATTTGGGTACTCCTCTAATCCTTAATGTTGTAGGTATCTCTGGGGGAATGCCTGGATTTTATAACTTTAGAAGCTCAGAAGCGTCCGCTGAAGGAGGTGGCGTTATGGTTTCTTTAGATAATTATATGAATTTAATGAACGTTACAAATGCGGGAGAACAAAATATGATAATTGATAAAATTTTTCTCAATTTACTTGATGACTCTGAGAAAAACATTGAGGACACTAAGGAAGAGATTAGAACATTGTATTCTGATAAAGATTATTTTCTTGATGATGCTATCTCCAAAATAAATTTTATGAATGATATGTATAAGAGACAAAGTACGATGATGGAAATTATAACTTGGTTTGCAATTGCCATCGCTATTTTCGGTTTAGTTAGTACAATGTATGCAATAATGATTGAAAGAAAATTTGAGATTGGAATCCTCAGATCTTTAGGGATGAAAACAAGAAATGTAAGAAACCTCTTTTTAATTGAGAGTATAATTATATTACTGTCTTCAGGGACAATGGGAACATTAATAGGAACATATAGTGCTTATTTGATGGAAACCAATATTGGCTTGTTCACAGAATTACCAATTGTCTTTTCAATCCCCTTTGATGCGTTATTGCGTGTTTTTATTATATCAATAACGATAGGATTTATAGGAATGTATTTAATATTAATAAAATTAAGTAAACAAACTATTATGGATATCTTTCGACAGACATTTTAATTATCTTTAAGGTACCTAATTAATTTACTAAAGGCTTTTCCACGATGAGAAACATTATTTTTTTCATTTGTTGTAAGTTCAGCGAATGTTTTATTAGGAATTTCATTTGGAATGAAAATAGGGTCAAATCCAAACCCTTCTTTACCTCTTTTAGAACTAGATACCATACCTTCAACCTTACCGTCAAATAACATTATCTTGTCGGCAGGTTTATAGTATAGCGCAATAATCGTTTCAAAATGGGCTTTCGTAATGCTAAAATCATTAATTAATTTTAAAATACCCTCATTTCCTATTGTTTTCAATACATATTTTGAATACACTCCAGGAAATCCTTTTAATGGTTCATCAACAAAAAATCCAGCATCTTCAATGAAATATGAACTTGTAAAATGCATTTTAATACTTTTTAACTTAAAAAGTGCGACCTCTTTCACCGTTTTAGCTTGAATCTCAATAGTTGACACATTCTTTTGCTTTAGGAGGAAGTTTATTTGTTCTTTTTCAAAGAGAGCGTTAATTTCGTGAAATTTATGATCATTTCCGGTTATAAAGTAAATCATTTCTCTTTCACTAATCATAATTACAATAGTATCTTGATCTTTATTTAGATTTAGAAGAAATTTAACTTAAATCCACTTAGTGTGACTCTAATCAGAATAAAAGAAATTAAATTCCAAAATTTTATTTTAAATGGTTCTTTACTTATTCTAATATTATAATTTCAAATTGAAATATACAACGTGAAAGTAGGTTAATCATGGCTCGAATGCATAGCAGAAAACGAGGACAATCGGGTTCAACCCGTCCTGCTCGTTTAGAAAAACCAGTATGGGTCGAAATGTCTGCAGATGGAGTGGAGAATGAGGTTATCAAATTAGCTAAGAGAGGACATTCAAAGTCTAAAATCGGAGTTATATTAAGGGATTCATATGGAATTCCATTAGTAAAAGTAGTAACTGGAAAATCTATTAGCCAGATTCTTGAAGAAAGTGACATTAAATCTCCTTTACCAGAAGATTTAACTAGTTTAGTTAAAAAAGCGCTTGCGCTTAGGTCACATCTAGAGTCAAATCATAAAGATCTTGAGTCTAAAAAAGGATTACAAAGAACGGAATCGAAGATTTATCGATTAATTAAATATTATAAGAAGGCGAAAAAAATTGCTCCTGATTTTAAATATGATCCAGAAAAGATAAGAACTATCATAGCGAGGTAATCTCTAATGAGTCAGAAAGCAAGAAAAAGGAAAGTTAAAACTAAAAAAGTATCTTTTAAAGATAAAGACTGGTATACTGTAATCGCACCTAAAAGTTTTAATTTTAAACCAATAGGAGAGATTTTGGGGGTCGAGGGAAATCTAAAAGGAAGAACGGTTGAAAATCTCTTATTTGATTTTACAGATAATTACTCTGATATTAGTTTGAAGTTAAAATTTAAAGTCATGCAAATCAATCCGGAAGCAAGATCATGCAGCAGTATCTTTATAGGGCATCAATACACCAATGATTACGTTAGATCTCTAATTGATCGAGGAAGCTCTAAAATTCAATCAATTATTAATTTAACCACTAAAGATGGTTATGGCTTCAGATTAACTGTAATTTGTACTACTATTAGAAGAGCCCGAAGTTCTCAACAAATTCTGATTAGAAAAATTATACGAGAGATTCTAAAAGAATTTGCTAGATCACTTAATCATGAAAAATTTATTACAGGTATGATTTTTGCTGAATTTCAAAATCAGATTCAAAGAGTTGCAAAAACTATTTATCCTTTATCTAGTTCAACGATCATAAAGAGCAAATTAATTCAAGTTCCTGAAGGTGGGGAAGATCAAGAATATGTCCCTCACGATGTAGATTTTGAAATTGTTGAGATAGATGTAAAGAGAAGTAGAAAAAGTGAGATAAAAAGAACTGAAAGAATTAACGTTAAGAAACTTGCTCGTCCTAAGTCGAGAACTCCTAAAAAAGAAGAAGAAGTCGATATAGATGAGTCTGAAGAAGAGGAGATAGAAGAAGAAACTTAAAGAGATTATTTAATATAATCCTTATTTTTAATGAAATCGCTTATTTTAAAATATTATTTACCCTTCTTCTATAATAATGAGAGATACCTTGTCAAATAATTAGTATATTTTTAATAAATCATTCAATACTAATATTAATTATTAACTTAAATGTGAAAAATATGTCCAATCAAGAAGGTAATCGTAACAATCTCTATTCATTCGATGATTATCTATTCGTTAGAGATAATTTTAATTATTATCTAGATGACGATTTTCTTCAAACATTAGTCAATTATTATGTTCCTGAAGAAGAATTCGAGAATATTAATAGAGATGTGAGTGCACTTTCCAATTATGTCTCTTTTAAATGGAAGGATTTAGCTAACCAAGCGAATGAACTTGAGAATCGCATGAAGGTCACTAAATTAAAACATTATAATGCTTTTAATCACAGAATTGATAAAATAGAACGGTGTTTAGAAACAGAAACCTTGGAACGAGAGATATTTAGTTTAGGCTTGTTTGATCCAAATAGAAACACTCCTTGGAGCAGATTTGTGAAAATGTTTTTATTATATGAAAATGGAGAGGCCGGATGTATGTGCCCCGTTGCTTGTACTCATGGGTTAGTATGGTTGTTACAAAAATATGAAACCAATTTATCTCCTCAAGCAAGTAAGATATTAGAATACCTGAGAGAAGGTATTAAGGGGGATTATGCTAAAGGAGCTCAATTTGTTAGTGAGATACAAGGAGGAAGTGATGTACCTGCTAATCTCGTTGAAGCTGTTTTTGAGGAATCTGAAGGTCCTGATGGAGTTTCAAACTGTTGGCGTATTTATGGAAAAAAGTTTTTTTGTTCAGCAGCTCATACAGATTATGCTCTAGTAACAGCAAAACCTAAAAATACAGCATCTTCGACCAAGATTGCAGCTTTTATCGTACCATCTTGGCTTCCAGGAAATAAACGAAAAGAGATTAGAAATTCATATACGATAGATAGACTCAAACCAAAATTAGGGACTGCTGAATTACCTACAGCAGAAATAACATATAATGGCGCAGTAGCTTATCCCGTTGGTCCTTTAGAAAAAGGATTAGCGGATGTGGTAGGAATTGTATTATCTTTATCGCGATTACATGTTGCTTTTGGTATGGCTGCTGGAGCACTTCGTGTAGCAAGAGAAGCTTCCTTATATGCTCAATATCGTAAAGCATTTGGTATTCCCGTTTCTTCCTTTCCACTTATGATTAATCAAATAAATGATTTAAATAACTATGCTAAACGAACAACAGCGGGCGCTTTTAAAGTATATTCCGAGTATATAAACTTTGGAGAAGAATTAATTAGTGGAATACGCGATATGGAAAAAATTGAAAATCTTGAAGAGCGAAAACGCCGTTTTAGATTACGTGAATTAATAATGCTACAAAAAATAGTTGTCGCAGATGAGGCTCCTAAAATGATACGCTTGGCAATTTCTTTTTTTGGAGGACACGGAATTATGGAAGACTTTTTATCTTTACCACGTTTACATCGTGATGCTATGATAATGGAGCTCTGGGAAGGTCCAAGAAGTGTATTACTTACACAAATTCATAGAGATTTTCAAAGAGTAGCTCAATGGTATACTCCAGAGGATTTTATTGCTGATTTACTTAGAGGAGCTGATAATGATTTAATAAATGAATATGCTCACGAATTCAAAAAAATTGTCTCTTGTGAAAGTTTATTGAAAAACGATCAAGAAACACTAAAAATTTGTCGAGACTGGGAATTATTCTCTAATAGATTATTTATTGCCTATCAAGAACAAGCATTAAGAGATCTAAATCCTGAAGTAAAAGATTTACAATTTTCAAAGTTATTGCGTAAATTTAAGAAAATAAAGTTATAAAAAGGATATTATCATTTTTTCTATTTTTATTTTTAGTTATAAATTTTAACAGTTTATTCAATTTTGGTAAAAATATTTGGTTTAATCACGATATTACCGTCTTGATCTTGATAAAAAAGAGTATTTGATGGTACATCTTTATTTACTAGAGTATGAGCTCCAATAATAGAATTTTCATATATTATTTTACCACACATTATGCTTGTGTTAATGCCTGTTTGAGAGAACGGTCCTATTATGCACCCTAATTTTCTCCTCTTTGAATCAATAATCTTTCCATTTATTTCCATCTTTATAGATTTATTATCAAATCTTAAATTAGATGTTTTAGCTCCTGCTCCTAAATTTACATTTTCACAAATGATTGAATCTCCTATGTAGTTAAAATGGGGGATTGCTGAATTTGAATAAATTAATGAATTTTTAATTTCAGACATTCCAATGTGGCTATTATTTCCTATTGAAGTGTATGGTCGAATATATGCATTCGGACCTATTTTACAATTTTCTCCTATAAAACATGGACCTTGAATGTAGGTACCAGATTTAATGATTGCTCTTTTTCCGACATAAACCTTTCCATTAATTGTGACATTTTTTTCTACTTTACCACAAATTTCTCCTTCTATTCTATCCAATAAATAATGATTTGCATCAAGCAATTGCCAAGGTAAACCAATATCGCTCCAAAACAAACTTTCAATTTCAAAACCGATTATTTTACCCTTAAGATCATTTATTAAAATTTGCATAGAATCGGTAAACTCATACTCATTCCGGATGGATTTTTGAGTCTTATCAATTGCCTGAAAAATTTGTGGAGTAAACAAATAAATTCCTGCATTTGCTAAATTTCCTAAGTTAAGCTCAGGAGAAGGTTTCTCAGTTATTTTAGTTACAAATTTATTATTATCTAGCGATATTATTCCATAATCATGAGGATTCTGTACTTTTATTAATGAGATTAATCCATCAATTTTACTTTCTTCAAATATTTTGATAATCCTTACAAAAACAGTATCATCTACTAAAATATCACCATATAACAATAAAAACGATTCATTTTTAATGAAATCTTTTGCATAACCCGTAGCATGTGCAGTTCCTAAGTATTCTTGTTGAGTAATATATTCTATTTTTACATCATATTTATTACCGTTTCCAAAATACTCTTCAATGTTTTCTCTTTTATATCCGACAATCAACAATATTTCTTTGACTCCTGCTTTCTTTAAGCCAAGAATATTATGTTCCAACAATGGCTTGCCAGAAATAGGGATCATTGGTTTAGGTCTAGTAGCAGTAATAGGTCTTAACCTTTTACCTTTTCCAGCTGCTAGAATAACAGCTTTCATAATTATCATATAATTAGCATTCTATTAGAAATTATTGATCAAATTGTTGTATTATTTCATCAAGATAGGTTTTTAATGAACGAAAAGGTTTTAAGTCTCCTGAGAATTCATGATGAAATATTTGATCTTGGGATATTTTTTCCTCTAATTCCACAAAAATTTCCTTGATCTTATTAAAATCTCCTGAAGCAAAGAAATCTAAGGAATAGCCATTAATATGACCATATAGAATAAGTTTTTTACATCCATTATCATCCAAATCATTAAAGTGGATTTCTTTAATGTTTGTTTTTGCGCGAATCTGAGTATTCATGGCAATCGTTGCCAACTTTGCTGAAAGATTTGAACTAAATAATTCAATATTTTCATGATTAATATCACGCTGAAGATTAATTAATAAAGATTTGTCATATAATTGCGAAATAATAGGCAATCCTTGAGAAGATATGCCACAATATATAATTCTATTCTCGGTATTATTGCATTTATAAGTGATATCTTCATCTTCTATTGACTCTTGAAATTTATCCCATAAATATCCCGTAATTAACTTAATGATTACCATAAATTCGGATTTTTTTGCTGCTTCTTGAATAATCTCTCCAGAAGCATAATTAGCTTTAACTTTTTCCACGTATTCATTTAACATATTATTTGCTTCTTCAGAGTATGATAAAAAATCTCCAGTAATACAGAAAAAAAGATGTTTACCATTTTGAGTGAAATCGTGGTGGATTATCATACGTTCCTTACCAGATTCTCCTTCAAAATATATATTGGATAAACGCCAAGAGTTTTTTGGATTGATGCTAGTAATTAATTTTTGAACAAAGAGTACTATCTCAAAAAAATTGTATTTTTTTTTATTTGAGACATATAGTATTTTTTCATCTAAAATTATAGCAAATCCAGTAATCATAAGAAAGATCTTTTCAGTATTAAATTTTCAAATTAATCGTGTGACTCAAAAAATTTAAAATTATGCAAAATTTTAATTGTTTGCCATTATAGTCACATAACTTATTTTGGTTTTTACTTCTAAATATTAATTAAAAAAGATTGAAGATATCTAAACTATCCTTATAGAGGTTAATTTTTTTTTATCAATTGAGATACTATTTAAATATTTGTCAATAGCAAGTAAAAACTAAAGAGATTTTTAAAGAATAAAGACAAATGTTTTATATAATGAATATCACTTTTTGCAAAAGGAATAATTTATCATTTACTCGCATAAAAGCTGGAGATACATGAAAGTATTAAAATTATTGGAAAAGAAAAAAATCCATCATGCTGCGGAAATGCTATTTAATGCAAAAGATGCGATTGTTTTAACTGGCGCAGGAATTTCTACAGAGTCCGGAATCCCCGATTTTAGAGGGGATAGCGGAATATGGAAAAAATATAAACCGGAGATTTATGGAAATATCCAAGCTTTCATAAAGAATCCCGCAAAATTCTGGGAATTAGCCGAAAAGGTGGCTCCTACCCTATTCAAAGCAAAACCAAATCCTGGACATTTTGCAATTGCAGAATTGGAAAAAATGGATATTATTAAAGCTATTATTACTCAAAATATTGATGAACTACATCAGAAAGCAGGCGCAGTTATTGTTTATGAAGTACACGGGAATATTAATCGCTTTAGCTGCTTAGGCTGTAAGGCTTCATATACCAAGGAGCAAGTCCTAAGAAAATTAAAGAAAGAAAAGAATTATCCCCCACTATGTGATGTATGTACCGCACCTTTAAAGCCCTCAGTTACCCTTTTTGGGGAACCTCTTCCTACATTCGAGATTTACCAATCCCAAGCTTTATCTCAAAAAGCAGATGTAATGCTGATAGCGGGTTCTTCATTAGAAGTTGCACCTGTTTCGAATCTGCCCTTATATACGCTAAGAGACGGCGGTAAATTAATTATTGTGAATGATCAACCAACTTATTTAGATGAAAGAGCTGAAATCGTCATTCATCATAAAACTGGAACGGTATTACCCTTAATCGTCGAGGAGATCAAAAGACTTAAAGCAGAAAAAGACTCAATTAATTAGTATACACAGTTGGTTATAGAGTATCGTATTATATGATTGATAATGGTTTAATTGTAAAAGATTGGAGATTTATTGATCTTACATTTGGATTGATTTATCCTAATTCTTATAAGTTAATGAATTCTTCTTATACAATCCGACTTCTTTATCATATGATAAATTCTAAGAAAGAATATGTGTGTGAAAGAATTTGTGTTCCCGATAAAATAAAGTATCCTGCGAATAGAGATACTTCTTCAGTAAATCAAATTCGTAGTATAGAGAATAAGATTTTGCCGATAGAGTTTGATGTTTTAGGATTTTCAGTTCATTATGAAAATGATTTTAAGAATATATTATGGATGTTAGAAAAAGCCGAAATCCCTTTAAAACAAAAAGAAAGAATAAAACAGCAAGAGCATAATAATATTTATTATCCCTTGATAATCGGTGGAGGTCCTGTGATTACATCAAATCCATTACCATTAAGCCAAATTTTTGATGTATTTTTCATAGGCGATTCAGAACCTAACCTTATTCCATTTCTGGATAAAGTAATAGAATGGAAATCAGAAGAATATAATGTTATTAATTTTTTTAATAAAATTAAAGAGATGAATGGAATTTTCATCCCTTTACTTAATAACCACCCAAAGAGAGAAATTTTAAAAAATCTAGACGAATCTCCGAATCCTATAATCCAAACGATATCGAATGAACAAAAAGATGAAACTATTTTTGAGAGAAATTTCTTTGTTGAAATAAACAGGGGATGTCCCTTTCAATGTAAATTTTGTATATCGTCTTTTCATAATTCTCCTTTTAGAAATAGAAACTTTGACAAAATACTTCAATTAACTGATAAAGCCGTACAACAATCGAAGTTCGAAAAAATAAGTCTAATAGGTTCTTGTGTTTCTTCTCATCCAAAATTTAAAGAAATATGTGAATATATTATCAAGAAAGGGAAGAAGCTTAGCATTCCATCAATTAGGTTAGAACATTTAACTCAAGAATTAATTGCTGTCTTTGAAGCATTTAACATGAAAACAATTACTATAGCCCCTGAGACGGGTTCAGAAT
>Ga0307433_1001751_pt1 | contig 11221 bp, 6 predicted proteins | sample SalMarWE160210MG_FD_202166 | JGI IMG/M metagenome (GOLD analysis project Ga0307433, IMG submission 202166) | Salt marsh sediment microbial communities from the Plum Island Ecosystem LTER, Massachusetts, United States - WE1603-210 | ecosystem: Environmental > Aquatic > Marine > Intertidal zone >...
CCGTAGGCGTCGGCGTAGTGGGCGAGGGCGCGCTCGAAGTCGAGTTTCGTCTGCCCGTACGGGTTGATGGGCCGTTGGGGATGGTCCTCGGGTATGGGTGTCTCTCGCGGCAGGCCGTAGGTGGCGGCGCTCGAGGAGAAGACGAACCGCCCCACGCCCGCCTTCCGCATGGCCGACGCCAGCCGCAGGCTCCCGACCACGTTGTTGCGGTAATACTTCTCGGGGTCCTCCATGCTCTCGCCGACATAGCAATGTGCGGCAAAGTGGATGACGCAGTCGAACCCGTCGGCCAGGGCGTCGGCCAGTCGGGCCTCGTCCATGAGGTCGCCTTCACAGAGCACGTCGGCCGGGACGGCCGCCCGGTGTCCCTGTGACAGGTTGTCATACACTCGTACGCCGTGGCCCGCCTCCAGGAGCAGCCGCACGACGTGGCTCCCGATATAGCCTGCCCCGCCCGTGACGAAGACGTTCATGCGTAAGGTCCCCTGTTGGTTCTTTCTGCCCGGCGGGTCCGCAGGCCCGCCGCGCGGCACGCCTCAGTCCGGAGGCGCCTGCCGGTAGTACGCGATGGTGCGCCGGAGCCCTTCGGGGCGTGAGACGGTCGGCTGCCACTCCAGGACGCGGCGCGCCAGACGGATATCCGGCCGCCGGCGAACGGGGTCGTCCTCGGGAAGCGGGGCGAACGCGATCTCACTCGCCGACCCGGTCAACTCGATGACCTGGCGGGCGAGGTCCAGAATCCGGACCTCGTCGGCGCTGCCGAGGTTGACCGGCCGGTCCCAGTCCGACTCGGCCAGACGCATCAGGCCCTCGACCGTGTCGGAGACGTAGCAGAAACTGCGGGTCTGCTCGCCCGTGCCGAAGACGGGCAGCGGCCGGCCCTCGAGCGCCCGCGTGATGAAGGTCGAGACGACCCGGCCGTCGTCCGGTCGCATCATCGGCCCGTACGTGTTGAAGATGCGGGCGATGCGGACCGAGAGACCGCGCCGGCGGGCATAGGCCACCGTCAGCGCTTCGGCGAACCGCTTGGCCTCGTTGTACGAGGAGCGCGGACCCACAGGGCTGACGCTGCCGGCATACGTCTCGACCTGCGGGTGGACGTCGGGGTCGCCGTAGACCTCGCTCGTGGACGCCATCAGGAAGACGGCTCCGCACTCGGCCGCCAGGTCGAGCAGGCGGCGTGTGCCCTCGGCGCCCGTGCGGAGGGTGGCAATCGGCCGCTCGACGCAGGCGGCCACCGGCGAGGCCAGATGGCAGACCCGGTCAAAGGCCCCGCACTCGGGCAGCGGGCCGACGACGTCGCACTCGAGAAACGTGAACCGGCCGGAGGCGGCGAGGTGCTCGATGTTCTCGCGGCGGCCGCTGGAAAGGTCGTCGAGGCAGACCACGTGGTGGCCGGCGTCCACGAGACGCTGGGCCAGATGCGAACCGAGAAACCCCGCGCCCCCGGTCACAAGCACACGCATGGCACCCGCCCGTCTCCGTCGGTGATCCGTCTCGCCTTCGACAGCCCGCGCCGCGTCGAGCGCGGCGGCCAAGCCACACACAAGACGGGGATTATAAGGACGGGCCGGGGGCAGGGCCAACGAAAACGGTCAGCCGGACGGGTGCGGTCGCGGCAGCGGCGCCGGTTCGGGGCCGGGCTCGAATTCCGGAACGACCTGCTTGAGGACGGTCTGGACCTCGCCGAGGGAGGTACCGTCGGCCACGGTCCGGAGCCGTTCGAGGGCGGGTTCAATCTCTTCTTTGGTGCAGCCGCGGTTCTGCCAGATGAAGATTTTCTCGCGGTGGGTGGGCAGGATATCCTCACTGCGGGTGCGAAGTTCCTCAAAGAGTTTCTCGCCCGGTCGCATCCCGAGGAACTCGATCCGGATGTCGACGTCGGGCCGGAACCCCGACAGCGTGATCATGTCGCGGGCGAGGTCGAGGATCTTGACGGGCGTGCCCATGTCGAGGAGCATGATCTCGCCGCCCTTGCCCATAGCGCCCGCCTGGATGACCAGTTGGGTCGCTTCGGGGATCGTCATGAAGTACCGCCGCATCTCCGGATGGGTGACGGTGACCGGCCCGCCGCGCGCAATCTGGTCGCGAAAGATCGGGACCACGCTGCCGGTCGATCCGAGGACGTTGCCGAACCGGACGATGACGAACTTGGTCCTGCCGCCTCTGTCGCCCTGCGAGAGGCTCTGGCAGTACATCTCGGTGATGCGTTTGGTGCACCCCATGATGCTGGTGGGATTGACGGCCTTGTCGGTGGAGATGAGGACGAAGGCGCCGGCGCCCGATTTCAGGGCCATGTCGGTCACGTTCTTCGATCCGAAGACGTTGTTCTTGATGGCCTCGCCGGGATTCAGTTCCATCATCGGCACGTGCTTGTGTGCGGCCGCGTGGAAGACGACGTCCGGCCGGTACTGGTTGAAGACGTCCTCGATGCGTTGGCGGTCGCAGATGTCGGCGATGACGGGGACGACGTCGAGGTCGGGATGCGAGGCCCGGAGTTCGCGGTCGATGTGGAAGAGGTTGTTCTCGGCCTGTTCGAGCAGCATGAGGCGTTTCGGACGGAACGCGACCACCTGGCGGCAGATCTCCGACCCGATAGACCCGCCCGCACCCGTCACGAGCACGACCTTGCCGGCGAGGAATTGGCCGATGTTCTCGGTATCGAGTTGGACGGGGTCGCGTCCGAGGATGTCGTTGATGTCGACCTCGCGGAGGCGGCCGATGTCGGCCCGTCCGTCGATCAGGTCGGCCATGCCCGGCACGATCCGGAACGTGAGCCGCTGGCCCTTGCAGACTTCCATGACGCGCCGCAGTTGGTCGCGGGTGGGCTGGGGCAGGGCGATGATGACTTCCTCGGCGTTCTGCTTCTCGGCGACCTCGGCCAGTTCGCTCACCTCGCCGATCACCGGCACGCCGTGTATCCGGATGCCGCGCTTGCGCGGATCGTCGTCGATAAAGCCGACGACGTGGTATTTCTCGACCGGCAGACGGTACAGTTCCCTCAGAACACCCTCGCCGGCGTTGCCGGCACCGATGATGAGAACCCGCGTCAGCCCGGCCGGACTGACCGGACGCGACCCCTCGCGGATAATGCGCACCAGAAACCGGACACCACCCACCAACGCGATCGTGGCCGCCCAGTCGATGATCAGAACCGTGTCGGGCACCTCGACCGTCACGCTGATCGCCCCGTAGCCGCGCGGACCCAGTGCCTTGCACACGTACACGCCGCCCAGGATGATGGCCGTCGAGATGTGGCTGGCCTTGAACGTCTCGACCAGGTCCTGGATGCTGACGTACTGCCACCATCCGGCATACAGCCGGAAATAGCCGAAGACCATGACCTTGACAACCAGGACGAAGATCAGCAGTTCGTGGAAGTTGTCCCAGACGCTCTGGGGAATCTGCACGTCGGTGGGCAGAATCGCCTCGGCGTCGGCGATCGGCGGCCACCAGGGAGGGATGTGGAACTCGTACCGAAGCCCATAAGCCACCCAGAACGAAAAGATGAACAGCAGAACGTGAGCCGCCGCAACGTACGTGTGACGCAGAGCGGGACCGTAACGCTTCAGCACGAGCGGCGTGTCGTTCTGGGTCGCCATAGGCGCTCCGCCCCCCCCTCGGTCATCGGCGCGGCGTGCGGCCGCGGGCGGCACCTGCCAACGGTGGGCAGACAACACCCTTATATCGGCGGCCGATGGCGCGTGCCTTCATCGCAATAAAGCCGGACGAATCTCGTTGGAGTGGCAACGATTTCTGGCATGAGACTCTTTTCCTGCGGCCAGGCCGCACGAGCCGGGGTTTATCCCCGGCGCATCCTGGGCGGCGCCGCCGCCAACGGCCGCCGGGCATAAAGCCCGGCGCTACAACCGCCTGCGATCACCAGAAAAACCTGCCACACCCCCATCCGCCTGGTGGCCTTCCCAGGCCACCAGGAACAGGCATAAACGGCGTTCGCGGCGGCCTGGGAAGGCCGCCGCGCGGAACGGGACGATTTCCTGCGGCCAGGCCGTAGCGCCGGGGTTTATCCCCGGCGTTATCCCCGGCGCATCCTGGGCGGCACCGCCGCCAACGGCCGCCGGGCATAAAGCCCGGCGCTACAACCGCCTGCGATCACCAGAAAAAACTGCCACACCCCCGGTGCGTCGGCGCCCCTCACGGGGGCTTGTCGAGGCGGAGGCCGAGCGTGAGGGCATGGCGGCGGGCGTCGAGGATCTCGTCGGGCGCCGGGCGACGCGCAATCGCCGCAAACGCGCCGCTCGCCGCCGCTCCCCTCACCTTCCCCGCCGGACGGTACTGACCCATGACGTTCACGAAGGTGCGCGGTGACAAAGAGGCGAGGAACGTGAGTATCTCGCGGCTCTCCTGTGCGCCGCCGGGCATCACGAGGTGCCGAACCAGCAGGCCGCGCCGGGCCACACCCTCTTCTACGACCAAGTCGCCGACCTGGCGGTACATTTCCGTCACGGCCGCGCGGGCGCGGTCGCCGTAGTCGGCCGCGCTGCAGTACCGCTCAGCGCTCTCGGCCCGGCTGAACTTGAAATCGGGCATGTAGATCTCGACCAGCCCGTCCAGGAGCCGCAGCACCTCGACCGATTCGTAGGCGCTCGAGTTCCAGACGATGGGAACCGACAGGCCGGCCGCCCGGGCCTCGACAATCGCCTCGGCAAGGGCGCCGGTGACGTGGGTCGGCGTGACGAGGTTGATGTTCTCGCAGCCGCGGGCCTCAAGGGACCGCATCAGGCGCACGAGCGCCGCCGCGGGCATCTCCTCGCCGACGACCTGGTGGCTGATGTCGTCGTTCTGGCAGAAGACGCAGCCGAGGTTGCACCCGGCCAGGAAGATGGCGCCGCTGCCGCCGCGTCCCACGAGGCACGACTCCTCGCCGAAATGCGGCCCCGCGCTGGCCACAACGGCCTGCGGCCCCGCGCCGCAGAAGCCGCGCTCGCCCGCCGGGCGGTCAACCCCACAGGCACGCGGGCACAGCACGCATGGTGCGAGCAGAGACCGCAGCCGGTCCAGGCGTTCGCCGAACTCGCCGCGACCCGACATCGCCTGCCCCCGCACCTTATCACGACCACGCTCACACGACAGCGCCACTTAGGCATTTCGCGCGGTGGGTCTGCGCACCCACCGCGCATGAAGGGCCGTTTGCAGCGCTGCGCGGCGGGTACCCGTTCGACAGGCTCAGGGCAGGCTCCGACCCGCCGCGCACGGAGTGGCGCTGACTCCAGGTCAAGGTGGACCGGCTTATCCGAGTGGCCGGCGTCCGCCGGCGATCAGGGCGAGCGCTTCGGCCCGGGTCACCTGGTTCTCGCGGAACAGGCCGCGCACCACGCTCGTCACCGTGACGGTACCCGGCTTCTGGGTTCCGCGGATCGTCATGCACAGGTGCTCGGCCTCAACGACCACCATGACGCCGCGCGCCTCCAGCGTCGTCATGATGTCGTCGGCAATGGCGGTGGTCATGCGTTCCTGAACCTGGAGCCGGCGGGCCTCCATCTCGACAACCCGGGCCAGTTTCGAGAGACCCGCGACCTTGCCCTCCTGCGGCAGGTAGGCGACGTGGGCCTTGCCGATGAACGGGACCAGGTGGTGCTCGCACACGCTGACGAAGGGGATGTCGCGCAGCAGGATGATCTCGTCGTACTCTTCGAGCGGGATGGCCTTGACGATCTCCCCGGCCGTCTGGTCCATGCCGGCCACGAGTTCCTGCCACATGCGGGCCACGCGCCGGGGCGTCTCCACGAGCCCGCCCCGCGCAGGGTCCTCGCCGATGCCTTCCAAGAGCAGCCGCGTGGCCTCTTCCACCTTCTCCAGGTCAACCATGACGTTTCCCCGCCTCCAATTCCCCATGCCTTCAGCCATCCGCAGGGAACCGCAAGAATAGGCCCTGAGCCCGCAGATGTAAAGCACCTGGCATGAGCGCATTGCCGACACGCCCGACCGCTGGAAATTGCTGCCGGCTGTGGCAAGTTTTTCTGGCGAGCGCAGGCGGTTGTAGCGCCGGGCTTTATGCCCGGCGGCCGTTGGCCGCGGCGCCGGACAGGATGCGCCGGGGATAAACCCCGGCGCTACGGCCAAGTCGTAGGGTGGGTGCTTGTATGTGTTTAGCGTGTCGGTTGTGGCTGTCACCCTGACCGAAGCGAAGGGTCTCGCCGTGGAAACGACGAAACAGCAAAGACCACCCTGGCACGGCCACAGTCCGTGCCGTGGCCGGCGGCGAGATTCTTCGGCCCGCAAGCGGACCTCAGAATGACAACGCTAAACACGTACGGGTGCTTTGCACCCACCCTACGACTCGGGCTGGGGCGCTGCGGTCTGGCGGCAAACCATTCGACCGCGTATACTACGTGTGCTGCAACCGCGAACCAGGCAGAGGAAGCGAGACGCCCATGACCGCCGAACACGTACCGGTCCGAATCTACCGCGACGACAAGGCCGCCTCGCGGGCGGTGGCGCGCGAGATCGCTGAACTCATCACCCGGCACAATGCCGAGGACAAGCCGACGGTGCTGGGCCTTGCGACCGGGCACACGCCGCTCGCCGTGTACAAGGAACTGGCCCGCCTGAATGACCAGGAGGGTCTCGACTTCTCCGGCGTCGTCACGTTCAACCTCGACGAGTACTGGCCCATCGACCCGGAGGCGCTCCAGTCATATCACGCCTGGATGCACGAGAACTTCTTCCGGTTCGTCAACGTCCAGCCCGAGAACGTCCACATACCGTCCGGGACGGTCGCCGAGAAGGATCTGGAGACCCACGGCGCCGAATACGAGGGGGCCATTCGCGAGGCCGGCGGCATCGACCTCCAGATCCTCGGCATCGGACGCATCGGACACATCGCCTTCAACGAACCGGGCTCCGCGCGCGCCGGCCGCACACGCCGCGTCCGTCTCGACCGGGTCACACGCAAAGACGCGGCGTCGGACTTCTTCGGCGAAGAGAACGTTCCGGAACTGGCCCTGACGATGGGCATCGCAACGATTATGGAGGCCCGGCGTGTCCGGCTCCTGGCGTTCGGCGAACACAAGGCCCCCATCATCCGCCGCGCCGTCGAGGGAACCGTCTCGACCTCCGTCGCCGCATCGTTCCTCCAGGAACACGACGACGCCGCCTTCTATCTCGACGAAGCCGCCGCCGCCGGCCTGACCCGCATGGCCACGCCGTGGCTCCTCGGGCCGTGCCAGTGGGACGACGTCCTCGAACGCCGGGCCGTCATCTGGCTCGCACGACGGCTCGAAAAGCCGATCCTCAAACTCACCGACACCGACTACGACGAGAACGGCCTCGGCGACCTCGCACGCGGGCGAGGCGGGGCGTACCACGTCAACCTCACGGTCTTCCGGCACCTGATGAGCACGATCACCGGCTGGCCGGGAGGCAGGGAACCGGGCAAACACGTCCTCGTCCTCAGCCCGCACCCCGACGACGACGTCATCTCGATGGGCGGCACCCTCACGCGGTTTGCCGAGCAGGGGCACGAGGTCCACGTCGCCTACATGACCAGCGGGTACCTGAGCGTCTTCGACCACGACGTGGAGCGGTACGCCGATTTCGTGACCGGCTTCAACCGCATCTTCGGTCTGACGCCCGAACAGACGGCCACCACCGAGGAGCACATCGACCGGTTCCTGCGGCACAAGAACCCCGGCGACGTCGACACCGAAGAGGTCCGCTCCATCAAGACTCTCATCCGACGCGGCGAGGCCCTCGATGCCGCACGATTCTGCGGCGTGCCCGAAGACCGGACCCACTTTCTGGAACTGCCGTTCTACGACACCGGCACCGTCCAGAAACACGACATCGGCCCGCAGGACACCGAGGCCATCCTGCGGGTGCTCGACGCGGTCCGCCCCGAACTCCTCCTCGCCGCAGGCGACCTCTCGGACCCGCACGGCACGCACCGGCTGTGCCTGGAGGCGGCGCTGGCGGCGGTCGAAGCGTACGAGGCGGCGGGGCACGCGGCTCCGGAGGTCTGGCTCTACCGCGGCGCGTGGCAGGAGTGGCCGCCCGAAGAGATCCAGCGGGCCGTCCCCCTCTCTCCGGACGAGTTGCGGCACAAGCGGTTCGCCATCTTCCGGCACCAGAGCCAGAAAGACCGTGCGATGTTCCCCGGCCCGTACGACGCGCGGGAGTTCTGGCAACGGGCCGAAGAGCGAAACATGGCCACCGCCCGCCTCTACGACGCCCTCGGCCTGCCCGAGTACCACGCCATCGAGGCGTTCGCAAGGTGGCCCCTGGAACGCTCGGCCCACGCGGCGGCCCAACTCCAGCGCGAATGATCGCCGAGCCGCAACCGGCAACGGCGACCGCTCGCTCACGCTTGCGGCTAGGATTGGGGTGATCGCCCGAGACCAGAATCCGAGCCGCAACCGGCAACGGCGACCGCTCGCTCACGCTTGCGGCTAGGATTGCGTTATCGCCCGCGACCAGAATCCCAGCAGCAAGCGCAATCCTAGCCGCGACCGTGAGGGAGCGGCGTGACCTCTGAACGCGGCACTACGGCGAGCCTATTTGTCTTTCGGCCGCAGCAGCCGCGCTTCGCCCGAGAGCATCTTCAGCCGCACGCTGCGGAAAACAACGGTCGATTCATACGCGCCGAGACCCAAAGACCCACGCTGGGGCAAAATCCAGTCCTTGGCCAGGGAGAGCGCCGATTCCGGGCCTCGCCAGGCAATATACGGCTTTCCGTTCAGGCTTACAGCCACCTGATGGCCATCACGTCCCGCTAGCACCCTGATCGTCACGACGTATTCCCGGCCACTGTCAAGGTCGCCAGGCTTGACAGTCGTTTCGTTAGCGTATGCGCGTTTGTCGTTGATACGACCGAGTCCGCCCCAGTACCATCCCTCCCCATGCCAACCACCCATCTGCACAGCGGCCCGGGCAGAGCCCACAGGCAAGACGATGGCGACAACATTACGCCCCGACGTACGCTCGAACTTGACCTCCAGTTCGTAGTTCCCTTCCGGAGCAATCGGCAGCATGATGCGCCCCGAACGGATCGGAGTCACAATAGCAAGCGCCTTGGCCCGAAACTTCCAGTTGCCCTTGACCTTATCCTTCGCCGGGTCGACCAGCGAGAGCAGGTCCACCCACTTGCCGGGCTTGATGACGCCGTCTTTCGGGACGGCCGCCGTGCCGGATGCCGCGGCACCGCCCAGTTTCACGAGTTCAGCCTCGACCTTCTTCAGGGCCACCGTGGCGGCCGTCCGGTTCAGGTCGTCGGCCGGGTGAAGGTTCAGAAACCGCTCGTAGTACGCCTTGGCCCGCGCGAACATGGCCGCCTTGGCACCTTTCTCGGCCGCTTCGCCAAGGCCGCGGTACCAGTCGGCGAGTTCCATGCACGCGAGTTCCGGCGCCGCCTCCGCATCTTTGGCGGCCGCCGGGACGTACTTACGAAGCGAGGCGTCTTTGACACCTTCGAGATGCCTGGCGGCGGCGGCCGGGGCGTCGAGGTCCACGAGGCACAGCCGCACGAGTTTCTCACGTGCGGCAACGTTCTCCGGATTCCTCTCGATGAGGGCCTTCATGTTCTCGATCTCGCGTGCGGTCTTCGCGAGCCCGGCCAGCCCCTTGAGGCGCGCGTCGATCTGGTCGCACCGCTCGCTCCTGATGGTCCGCGCAATGGCCTGTGCCCGGCGGCAGGCGACCGCCGCGCCGGACGGGTCGCCGGCATCGAGTTTCACGTGCACGAGGCCCAAGAGCGCGTTGATAAGCGATTCGCCCGCCTCGGTCTTGGCCGCGCCCCGCGCCCGGTTGTACTGCCCCTCGCAAATCTCGACCACCCGTTCGGTGCACGCGCCGGCCTTCGCGGGAATCTGCAACACCAGGAACTCCATCGCCTCGACGGCCGTCGCGGCCCCGTCCGCGTGCGAGCCCGCCAGGCCGGCCGCCTTCTCGCAGAGGACCGCCACGAGCGCCGGCTTGTTGGCGGCCTCCTGCCGGGCCGTGTCGAGCAGCCGCTTCGCCAGGTCGATGTCGTCCTTGGCGTCGCGCGTCCTGGCGACACGCGCCACGTCGGCGCCGTAGAGCGAATCGAAGACCCGGGCGGCTTCGGCGGCCTCGGCGGTTTGCTCCGCACCGGCGGCCGGCGCGACAGCCGGCAAGGCCATGACGAATGCGAACAGAACACACGGGAGAAGTGTCGTCCGAACCATTGTGCCCCCTCTTCAAACCGAGAGATGCGCCGATTGCGACCGGGCGATTATGCGCGCTCGCTGCGTAGGTGTCAAAGCGCTTCCCCGCCAGGAAGAACCCTTGCCGGGGCCGGTACTTCGCCTATAGTCAGGCGGTAGCGCCTACTCCAGTACAACGCTACTTCGCCTTTGTGTCCGCCTGGTGGCCTTCCCAGGCCACCAGGAACAGGCATCAACTGCGTTCGCGGCGGCCTGGGAAGGCCGCCGCGCGGAACGTAGCGTAGTCGTACTGCCCACGAGGCTTGGAGGGCGACACGTCATGTCTACCGTATGCCGAATCATCCACCGTCTCATCCCGGCCGTCTGCCTGGCGGCGATCGCTGCAAGCGCATCGGTGACCGCGCGCGGAGCGGAGAACGCCGGGAAGAAAGGCAAGACCGGCGGCCGCATCGTCGGCGTCTCCTCCATCTGCCATCCGAGGCCTGCCGGCGAGAAGGAGATGGAGCGGCGCATCGACGACGCCGCCCTCGACAAGCCCGACATCATCCTCCTGACCGAAGGCTTCATGCAGAACACGCCGCGCTCCGCCTCCGTGAAGGAGAAGAACGCCAAGGCCGAACCGCTCTCGGGCGACGGGCCGATCCTCCGCCTCCTCGCCCGAAAGGCACGCCGGCACCACACCTACATCATCGGCAGCACCTGGCGCAAGGACCCGAAAGGACGCGGACGCTACAACAGCGCCATCCTCATCGACCGGGCCGGAAAGGTCGTATGGCACTACGACAAAGTGTACCCGACGATCGGCGAGATGGAGGGCGGCGTGCTTCCCGGCCGCGAAGCCAAGGTCTTCGACACCGATTTCGGCCGCATCGGCGCCATCATCTGCTTCGACCTGAACTTCTCGGAACTCCTGGATGCGTGTAAGAAGAAGGGCGTGGAACTCTTGTGTTTTCTGTCGGCCTTCCGCGGCGGGTTCCGCGTGCCGGCCGCCGCCTTCCGGAACCAGTGCTTCATCGCGAGCAGCGTGCCGGGCGAGAACGGCGTCATCGTCGATCCCCTCGGCCGCACCCTGGCCGAAT
>Ga0307433_1001754_pt1 | contig 11190 bp, 10 predicted proteins | sample SalMarWE160210MG_FD_202166 | JGI IMG/M metagenome (GOLD analysis project Ga0307433, IMG submission 202166) | Salt marsh sediment microbial communities from the Plum Island Ecosystem LTER, Massachusetts, United States - WE1603-210 | ecosystem: Environmental > Aquatic > Marine > Intertidal zone >...
TTCTACAAGGAGAGGTGTGTCCGAATTACACGCTGAACAGGTCTTATAGTCAGGCCAAGAGGGAGAGGTAATCTAGTGATGTAAAAGTCACATCGATTGCTGATCGTTAAACTGTTTTTTCAACCTGTGAGGGCGAAACACACTGGTTTGCCTAAAACCAATCTCGGATTTTGGGATAGAAAAAATATGTACTGTTCCTGGTTTTTGTGTTAAAATTCCCTCAAATTCAAAAAGCAATTTCCTATCATCAAAACAACAAGCGATGAAAGTCCAAGAAGGGAGGAGAAAAGATGAAGAAAGAGACATTTTTTGTTTTGGCGGCGGTTATCTTGATCGGATCACTTTTTCTTGATAATGCTCACGCTAAACAGGCCCCGGCGGCGGCTCGGACAATCGATGCCATAGTCTCTACTGACTGGTTGGCAGCGAATCTGGGGTTGGAAAACCTTGTCATCCTTGATGTGAGGCCTCCCGGTGATTATACCGCGGGTCACATTCCGAATTCAATAAACGTCCCGTTTGGTCCTCCCTGGATAACAGAGAGGGGTGGCCTTGCGCTCGAATTGCCCGAAGAAGCCGCTCTATTCAAAACGATCGGTGCCCTTGGTGTTACAAGTGAATCGCCGGTCGTCATTGTTACGACGAAAGTGAGTCCTCCAATTCCCCCCTACGCTCTCGCCGCAGCTACCCGGGTCGCCGAGACCCTCATCTATGCAGGGATAAAAAATGTGGCCATTCTTGACGGGGGATATCCTAAGTGGGCTACAGAAGGCAGGTCCAAGGCTGAGGGCAAGAGCCCTTCTGTTAATGCAGTAACATACAAGGGCAAAGCCAACAAGGATATGTGTGCCTCTTTAGAATATGTTCAAAAGCGCTCGAAGGACGCTGTCATTATCGATGCCAGGGACTCGGATGTCTACTTTGGGGTAACGATTGAGCCTTTTGCAAGCAAGGCCGGGCATATCCCGAACGCAAAATCCTTACCCACCCCCTGGATGTGGAACAGGGACAAGGATGGGACTTATAACGGAACTTATAAGGATGCAGACACACTCAGAGCTATGGCCTCCGGTGTAATCGGCAGAGATCAGACCAAAGAGGTCATTGTTTACTGTGGCGTGGGCGGATATGCAAGCTCCTGGTGGTTCGTTCTGACACAGGTATTGGGATATGAGAATGTAAAGATCTATGACGGCGCAGCCCAGGAATGGGCGCTGCATTACGACATGGTTCCGTATCAATGGGACTGAGACCGTTCCCTGGATTAGGCTGACAATCTTTTCTACACCTCCGCCTCAACGATATCGAATTTGGGGAAGTGGGAGGTATTGCTTGATCCGATACCTAGGGCTTGCCATGTTCGAATTGACGGCGAACAATGGCCTCGTTTGCCGGGAGGAAGGTGTTGTTGTACCTTTTTCACCCCAAATTATGAACTACTCCGTGTCCTAGCTCCCCACGCCTGCCCGCCGTCTGTCTGGCGGGTCCGATAACCTGTCGAGAACCCCTCGGCCTTGAGACCTGTCGTCGAGCTCAGGTCGAGCCGCTCGTGGCCAAAAGGCCTCAAGGTCGAACGAGTGGCCATATGTAGCCCCCAAGTATCCGGAGACCTACACTGGCTGATTTTTGAGAAAAGGAGATGGATTTGTGGTGGGATACCCCCTGCCCAGGTTTCCTCCATTTTCCACTCTCCTGACAAGATCAAGCCCCTGATTCACTGTCAAGGCATCCGCGCCCTTCCTGCCCTCACGCTACCTTTTCAGCCAGGTATTTTCCCCCACAACATCATGAGGTTGATTTTGGTTTGACACACAATGGCGAATCCCATATAGTCGAAGTTCGAAAAAGAAAGTTCTTATCACTCTTATCACTTCACTAACACCCTTATTCTGGCCCCATTTTGCACTTTTTTGTGGCAAAAAGATAAATATTCACAATAATTAATACGCAAAACAATCAAAACGTCATCTAACGACAACCTCGACCCTTCGGTTTTTCGGTTCGCTGACATTGTCGCCTGTCTTGACTAAGGGGTTCTCCTCGCCGTGAGACGTTGTCTCTATCTGCTTTTTATCAATGCCCTTTTCAAGCAAAAGGTCTGTGATGGCCTGGGCTCTTCTTTTGGAAAGCGTCAGGTTGTATGCTTTCTTTCCGGCCGTATCTGAATGGCCGATAACGCTGACGCTCACCGATTTTATTTCATTTATGGTTTCCAATATGACCGGTAGCAGCTTTTGGGATTCCGGTGCAAGATCCACAGAGTCTGTTTCGAAATATAGAATGAAATGAGTCGGTTGTGGGGGTTGAATCTTAAGTGCTTCCGTAAAAATAGATTCAACCTCTGTTTTTTCCATTACAAGGGGGCGCTGGTTCTTCAACAGGCACACCGTGGTGTTTGTGAATCATTACCGACACGCAAGCTTCTTGTGGCCGTCTTCCGGCTTACACCCGGATTTTGCATGCCGAGACAACTCCATGTCTCTTTATAAAATTCGAACATTCAAGAAAATTTATTGACAGAGAGAGCATGGTAGAATAAAAGCGAATTGTAGAACTGTTAGACATTTATTCATTTCAAGAACAATACAACCTCGGGCAAGGGCCTGTAGCGTCAAAGATACCTGTATGATCCGGCCGCAGCCTGATGGTTTTTTCTGATAAGCGTCTTTTCCCAAGAATTTACGTGCTGTGTCTACGGGGCAACTTGACACAAGCTGGGGACCACCTTTTTTTTGAAGGGGAACATGACAACCTATTTTGAGCCATATAAAAGCAAGCGATCATTTGACGAGATTTCAAATCAGATGAAAAGTCTCATCTTTCAGGGAGTCTTCAAGCCTGGTGACAAGCTTCCTCCAGAATCTGAAATTGCAAATCAGTTTAATGTCAGCCGTCAAACCATTCGGGAAGCCATGCGAATTCTGGAACACTGCGGTTTCATCACGATTCAGCAGGGCGTCAACGGAGGCCCGCTGATCGTGGACACGATATTAAATCGGCTTGCCACCTTTTTCATCGACATATTCCATTTCAAGAAGATTTCTCCGGAGGAGGTTACCGAGGCACGTTTTGACATTGAAAAAGTCATGTTGCATCACGTGATAGAAAGGGCCGATGATTCAGATATAGAACAGCTAAAAGAAAACGTCATGAGAGCCAAGGAGAAAATAAAGGCTAATACCTCGCCATTTGCAGAAAATATAGCATTTCATAAACTCCTAGCGAGAGCCTCTAAAAACTATATATACATCATCGTTATCGAATCAATTATGGCGGTGGTCGCAGACTTCCGAAGCGAGATGAAGAACGTCGATTTTAAGAGATCCAGAAAAATCACTCAATACCATGAGGATATTCTCGAATCTATTATGGAGCGAAACCTTGAAAGGTCTATCTCCTTGTTCGAAAAGCTTTTAGGAGAGGTACAGGCTGTGATGGCGGCAACATAATCATGTCAGGGTTCATGGGGCCTCAAGCTCTCGGTCGAGGATCTCTTCCATAAGGTTTTTGATGCCACGTGTTTTCGGAAACAATCGGATGGAGGCAATCATCCATAACGATAGGGAGGAAAACTTGGAGGAAAAAAGAATTCAAACGGATGTTTTGTGCGTCGGCGCCGGTATCGCAGGTCTGATGGCCGGCATAAGAGCGGCTGAGAGAGGCGCCAGGGTGGTCATTGCAGAGAAAGGCCATGCGCTGCATAGCGGGCGGGGCAGGGGAGGAAACGATCATTTCTGGTGCTATATCCCCGAAGTGCATGGCCGGGATGTAAACCTCTTCATGAAAGAGAGCCTGAAAACACCGAAGCTGAAAACCATGCAGTCCGGCACCGCCTTAAACGTGCTGCGGACGTTCCTGGAAAAATCCTTTGATATCGTGAAATTGTGGGATCAGTGGGGGATTCCCATGAAGTATCAGGGAAGATGGGAATTTGCAGGCCATTCTTTTCCCGGGGATGTGCTGACCCATCTGAAATACGGGGGCAGAGATCAAAAGAAGGTATTGATAAAAAAGGCGGCGGAGCAAGGGGCAGAAATCGTTAACAGGGTTATGGTATTCGATCTTTTGAGGGACAAAGATCGTATTATCGGTGCGATAGGAATAGACACACGGGAAGATGTTCTGGTGGTATTTGAGAGCAAGGCTGTGATCCTGGGTACGGGCTGTCTCGACCGGCTTTATCCAGCACCGGTCCCCGGCTGGATGGCGAGCATTCCAGGGAATCTGACGCTGACCGGCGACGGGCGGGCCATGGCCTACCGATCAGGCGCAGAGATCGTGAGCCCGGAGATGCCGAAGCGGCACGTCGGGCCCAGGTATTTCAGCCGTTTCGGCCAGGCGACGTGGGTCGGCGTTCTTAGGGATCCCTATGACAAACCCATCGGGCCATACGTGACCAGGCCGAACCGTCTGTACGGAGATATGACGCCTGAAGTAAGGGGGGTTTTCCTGCAAGAACTCATGAATATGGGAAGAGGTCCGATTTACATGGACTGCAGGGGCATCTCTAAAGAGGATTATGAGTATATGATGCATTGGATGTGGCATGAGGGAAACGCCCCACTGCTCGATTACATGAAAGAGGAGGATATTGATTTCAGGAAACACCCCATTGAATTCCAAGCCTACCATATCATCCCCGAGGGAAAAATAGGGATTAATGAAAGGGCGGAGACGTGCATACCTGGACTCTATGCGGCCGGTGACGAATCCATGGGAGGCATCGGCTGCGCAGCGACCTATGGTTGGATTGCAGGGCAGAATGCCGCTGACTATGCCCAAGACTCCCCGCCGGTCGATGGCGGAGGGATACAACCAGAGATCGACAAAAAGCGTCAGATGATTCAAGGTATCAGCACAAGAAAAGAAGGAGCAGATTGGAAAGAGGTAAATATTGCGCTTCAGCAATTGATGCAGGATTATGCAGGTATGGTCAGATCCGAGACGATGCTTACGGCCGGGCTGAGTTATCTTCGGAGGATGAGGAAAAAGGTGGATCAATCTCTTATAGCCCGAAATCGCTGGGAACTCACCCGCTGTCTGGAGACCCTGAACCTGATGGACCTGGGAGAACTGGTGTTCATTTCCGCAGATAAAAGAAAGGAGTCAAGGGCCTTGCATAGCCGCACCGATTATCCCCTCACCGATCCTGTAATGGATGGAAAGGAGATGGTTATCCGAAGGAAAAACGGGGAGCCGGTAGTTATGGTGAAACCGTCTTGAACGAATTGAAAGAGGTTGAAAGGAGCTATCTATGCCGCCGGTCATCGATAGGGAAAAATGCACGGCATGCGGTGCTTGTGCAGAGTTTTGTCCAGAAGATGTATTTTTTGGTTCGGCGAACGGCAGTGTTCCGCAGGTAACCTATCCCGAATTTTGCGCCCACTGCAGTTGTTGCGTCTATGTATGCCCCACAAAGGCCATAAGATTGAGGATCCCCTTTCCCATGCAGTTACTCTATAAAGACCCGGAGGAAGCAGTGATTTGAAAGGAGGTTTACGAAGTGATAAACGACTTCAGTTTCTTTCTTTCTACCCGTATTATCTTCGGGGTCAACACGGCGGAAAAGGTCGGCCAGGAAGCCCTGGAAATGGGGTTGTCGAACATTCTTGTTGTGACGGATGAGGGCTTCTCCAAGGTCCCCATTTTTGAAAGGATAATCGGACGTATCTCAGATGCCGGGATCAGCTGCAGGGTCTTCAATAAGCTCAAAGGGGAGCCGGATACAGAGATTGTCGAGGAAGGCGCAGCCTCTATAAGGGAAGCAGAGACCGACGGAATACTGGGTATCGGCGGCGGCAGTTCTATGGATTTAGCAAAAGCGCTTTCTGTATTGGGAACAAACAAAGGAAGGGTTGATGAATATATGGGTGTCAATCTGGTCAGGGAGCCTCCCCTCCCGCTCATCGTTATGCCCACTACCGCCGGATCGGGGAGCGAGGTAACACGTGTTGCGGTCTTGACCGACCATAAAAAAAATCTCAAAGATGCCATTGTCAGCAACCTGATTCCTCCCAAGGCTGCTATCTTGGATCCGGGTTTTTTAGCCACCTTGCCGTCTAGGGTGATCGCCGAAACAGGAATCGACGCTCTAAGCCACGCCATCGAGGCATTTTACTCCTTGGGCTCCAACCCTATCAGCGATATCCTGGCAAAAGATGCAATCAGAAGGATTAGTTCCAATCTCAGAGCACTGGTCGCCAATCCGCAAAATCTGGCGGCGGCCGGCAACATGGCGTTAGGAAGTATGCTGGCCGGAGCAGCATTTCTGAATACGGGGGTAGGAAACGTTCATGCCTTGGCGCACTCGTTAGGCGCCCATTACCATATCTCACATGCTCTATCGGTTGCAGTATTGTTACCATATGTCATGGAGCACAATCTAAATGCATGCATGGAACGGTTTGTTGAAATGGCGGCAGCCATGGGGACGACTGTCGAAGGCCTGCCTCTTCGGGAAGCAGCCCGTAAAGCCGTGGAGGAAATCAGGTGCCTGCTGGCTGATGTCGGCATACCGAAAAAAATGTCCGAATTGCAGGTGACCGATGTGCATTTCAAAGAGATGGCGGCTGAGGCGGCAAAATCAGTGCCTGCCCTTTCCAACCCCAGAAGATGTACTGTGGAAGAACTGGTGGATGTATATCAAAAAGCCTTGTAATTGCGACAGCCTTATCGCGGCGCCTGGGACAGGTTTTCAAGGCTATACTATAGAAAAAGTTGAGGAGACTCCTTTATGCCGAATGGTTACCATGGCCATATCTTGGAGATGGATCTCAGTCTCCGGAGAGGGGAAGTAACTGCTTCCCCAGGGATTTGGCACAGGACTTACTCGAGCGGAAATGGAACTGTATTGTATGACCTGCTCAAAGAAACGTATCCGTTTCTCGACCCTCTATCTCAGGAAAACCAGCTTATTCTTGCGTGTTCTATGCATTATAAGAGACTTGTTTCATACCCTGTGCCCTATCGCGTTGATCCGAGATTCGGTGGCCCGGCCATGTCGCCGATAAATGACACAAGCCACCTCGTTGAGCCGGGAGACACGCTGAAAGATATATTTCCTTTAACAATGAACTGTTGACAGTTGCGGTTGTATTCACATAGTGTATTTTTCTGATATGTGTACAAATAGAATGCCTATTGATTATTAAGGAGAGGAGGCAATCCCCATGATCATTGATGCCTACAATCACATCTATCCCAAAAAATACCAGGATGCCGTGGACAAAAAGGTAACCGGCCGAAACTCCGCCCTCCCTTCGGCCAACTGGGCCAAGACCGTCCCCACCTTAGTGGATCTTGAGGCCCGATTCCGGATCATGGATGCCTTTGACGGCTATATCCAGGTGATCTCCATTGCCTCTCCGCCAACCTACAATATCGCACCCCCTCCCCTGTCCGTGGAACTGGCCAAGATCGCCAATGACGAACTGGCAGAACTGGTGTATCACTATCCGGACCGCTTTGCAGCAGGGATCGCCACCATGCCCATGAACGATCCGGACGCAGCCGTGGCAGAGGCCGAGCGGGCCGTCAAGGACCTCCGTCTGAGGGGTGTGGAAATCGGCTCCGATGTGAACGGCAAGCCCCTGGATGCCCAGGAGTTCATGCCTCTTTACGAGAAGATGCAGGAGCTCGGCCGTCCCATTTTTATCCATCCCCTGGGGGAAATGTCCACGCCGGATTACGAGGGAGAGACGCATTCCATGTTCCGGCTCTGGACCAAACTGGGTTGGCCCTATGCCACTGCCAAGGCCCTGTGCCGCCTGGTCTATGGTAAGGTGCTGGAACGGTATCCGGACCTGAAGATTGTGACGCACCACGCCGGTGGGTTCATCCCCTACCTGGCAGGACGGCTGGACTGGGGTGACGACGTAAACGAAATGCGCATGGGTCAGCGGGATATCGATTTAAAAGAGCACGCCCTGGTCTACTTCCGCCGCATCTTCTACGACACGGCGGTCAACGGGAATGCTGCCGCCCTCACGTGCGCCAGGGAGGTTATGGGCTTGGATCACATGCTCTTTGGCACGGACGCGCCCTTCGACAACCAGCTGGGACGACGTCTCATCCGGCAGACGATCGATTCGGTGGAACGGATGGGTCTTAATGATGAAGAGAAGAAGAAGATCTATCAGGACAATGCCATGAGACTGCTGCGTCTGCCCCTGGGGATCATATGAGTATCGAACAATGCAAACGTGCCAGAGGATGCACAACCCAGTCATTCTCTCTTTTGTCTTCAGAAGATATTTAACAAGCTTTTTATCATAGGGCGGGTGCCTTATGAAGGATTGGGACCCAGATGTATAACTTCAAACCTTTTGGCTGAATGAAAGGAGGATTGCTACAATGGACTGGAAACCAAAAAAGTCAGGGATTTTTAAGTATCTATTAGTCGCGGTATTCATATTCACCGGAGTATTTTTCTGGTCGATGCCGGCCTTTGCCAAGGACAAACCAAAGATGATAAAGGCCAGATATTCGGGGTGGGCTCCCCCGCCGAGTTTTGTGGGGCAGGTTGAAAAACGCTTTTTTGACCTCCTCCATCAAAAGGTAGGGGACAGACTGAAGGTAGAGCTTTTTCAAGGGGGGACACTCTATAAGTACCAGGAAGTACAGATGCCTCTCAGAACAGGCGCCGTGGAAATCATATCACTGACAAGCTTTACTCTCTTTGAGTGGGCGCCCGAGTTCAAGCCAACGATTTTGAGTGGGGCATGGGACGTTGACACCTTGAAAAGGTACACATCTTCCCCCGATTTCGATCCCGCATGGAAAAAACTTGCCAAGGTTTCGAACTCGATTCCATTCGGTTTCCACCCTGTCGGAAACTTACATCTTCTCTCATCCAAACCCCTGAATTCTACGGCGGACTTTAAGGGCTTCAGGCTTGAATCCGGTAATTTCGAGATGATCGAAATTTTCAAGGCCTTAGGCGGCAGCGGAGGGACATTGCCCGTCTATGAGATTTACACTGCCCTTCAGCAGGGCATGTATGACGGCGCGATAGGCACTGCGGCCACCTCTTTGGGCTTCGGCTGGACGGAATTCCTTAGGCATTTCGGAAAACAAGCCTGGGGCGTCAACATTAACTGGTTTTTGGTAAACAAGGATTGGTGGGAATCACTTCCCGAGGATATAAAGGATGCTTTTGAGGAAACATCGAGAGAAATAACCGAATGGTCCATAAAGGCCTTTCCTGATTCAGAAGCCAAGTATCTAAAACTCCTCGAAGAAAAATGGGGAATAGAGTACTTCACGTTGAATGATTGGGACAATGTCGTCAAAACGGCAAAAGATAAAGTCTGGCCGGATATAAGAAAGCAGGTGGGTCCCGGCTTTTTTGATGCGGCTATGAAGTACACTCTGTTGAATAAAAAATAATCGATAAAGGGGGAAGGGGATCCGCTACAATGCGGATGCCCCTTCCCTGTCCTGGGATGCAGCGGAATAACACTCAAACAAAGGTTTTGCTCTGCCGTATGAGATGAGAAACATGATGCCGCCGTCTCAAGCAAGCCAAAATTTTTTCACCTGTCTCACCCATTTTTCATTCATATATATTCGCCAGGACCGGCCGAGAAGGAAATTTCCTGTCACCCGGCTTACTGATATCAAATGTCTTGGGCATGTCGCATAATCTCGAATATATGATGGTCGATAGATGTGTTTCATCACAGGCAGTATCAATCACAAATGGAAATAACATACAATAGTCTCGCTCAAAGGAGTAGGCCATGCAATCAGTCAAACATTTTGTCATCATAGCAAGCCGGATCTATATCAAGGGCATCGAATGGACTTCAGCGGTCCTGATCGTCCTGGTCTCACTGGCGATGCTGGAAACCGCCTTCAGTCGCACCATCCTGCATGTTCCACTCTCAGCAATCGATAGGATAAATATCATTTTGATTATATGGGCCTGTTTTTTGGTTAACGGGAACCTGATTCTGCAAAACAACCATATCCAGATCAATATACTGCCCGAAACGCTGAAGGGCGCGCGCCTTTCAATGTTAAGGCTGTTCATCAACCTTTTAATGCTTGCCATATGTATCATTGCCTCCGTATATGGATTTGAGGTTACGAGGATCACCTTCGAAACGGGTGTCACGTATACCGCTGAAATAGACATCCCTCAATGGCCGACTTTTCTTGCGGTGAGCCTGGGAATGGCCTTGGCTGTTCCTAGCACCCTGTATGTGATATGCAAAGACGTTCTGGCCCTCAGCGATCATATAAGAAAAAGAAGGAGTTGAGAAATGCTCGTGATCAACCTATCTTTGCTCGTCTTACTGATGGCGATCGGCGTTCCTATATTTGCGGCATTTATCGGTATAAGCCTGGTGTGCGGGATTTCTGTTTTCAGCATTCCCCCTATGGTCATTATTACCCAAATGGTATCGATGGTGAACTCCTATATTCTACTAGCGCTCCCCATGTTTTTGTTAGCCGGATTTTTAATGACAGAATCGGGTTCCTCTGGCTATCTGGTTGATTTTTTTGAAGCCCTCTTGGGACATCTGCGTGGCGGCTTAGCGCTGGCCCTGATAGTTAGTGTCGGCTTTTTTTCAGCTTTCTCCGGCTCAACGCTGGCGGCTATTGTGGCCATTGGAAGCATAATGCTACCCAGGATGAAAGCCGCCGGATACTCCCCGGCCTTTTCTGCCGCACTATTGTCAGTTGCCTCAATTGATATTATTCCACCCAGCAATTTCTTCATATTGTATTGTGCGGTGACGGAAACATCGGTGGGGCAGGTCTTTGCCGCCGGGTTAGTACCCGGGCTACTGCTACTATTTGCCCTGGTTGTTGCCAGTGTCATTTTGCCAGAGGGCAGGATTACCACGGGCAAGTTCGATTGGGAAAGGCTTAAGAGAGCCACCCTCAAGGCACTGCCGGTTTTAGGTATGCCTGTACTCATATTGGGCGCCATTTTCAGCGGGGTGCTGACAGCGGTTGAGGCTGGCGCCATGGCAGCCCTCTATATCGTTGTCATTGACCTGATTTTTTACCACGGGTTGAAATGGTCCAAGTTCTGGTCGGCAGCCAAGCTATCGGTGACCAATACCGCCATGATTTATCTGCTTCTGGCCGGTATTGGTGCTATTGTAACAATATTTCAATATACTGGTTTTCCCACTACGCTTGCGAACATAGCGAAAGAGGCGGGCAGTCTCCCTGGCT
>Ga0307433_1001757_pt1 | contig 11176 bp, 9 predicted proteins | sample SalMarWE160210MG_FD_202166 | JGI IMG/M metagenome (GOLD analysis project Ga0307433, IMG submission 202166) | Salt marsh sediment microbial communities from the Plum Island Ecosystem LTER, Massachusetts, United States - WE1603-210 | ecosystem: Environmental > Aquatic > Marine > Intertidal zone >...
TGTGCGTCGAGCAGAAGTACACGTGGACGGCCAGATTGCAGCCGCTCCTCGACTTATGCGAGCGACTTGGCGCTGGCTGCGAGGCCGGCGCGCCGTCGGTCACATTGCCGGATGAGCCGGCAGCCTCGGCCAGCCCGAACGTGAAATCGGAGGTCCCCGCACGGTGAGAGCCGTCTCGAAGAAGGTGCTGTGGGTCATAACAGCCGCCTATGCCGCGCTGTTGACAGCATTAAGCCTCCTGCCCTCGGGCACAGGCCTGCTGTCCGGGTGGGACACGGCCATATCGCCGACGCTGCAGAACCTACTGCACGTGCCGGCGTACGCCGCGCTCGTCGCTCTGATCGCGTGGGCCTTAGGACGACCGACGCTACTGCGGCTGGGGTTGGCGGCACTTACCTGCTGTGCCTTTGGCGGGCTACTGGAATGCGCCCAAGCGGCGATTCCCGGCCGCTTCGGTTCGGTCACCGACACGCTGCTGAACGTTGCCGGCGCGGCCGCAGGTATTCTGGCCGCATACGTTATAAATAAGTGATATGGCGAGCTGATATTCCCATGCGCGTGAGAACACCGAGTCACCGACGCCAGCGGTCGCGAGAGATGGTGGAGAGACACTATCACAATCAAGGCTGGCGCGGTCCTTATAAGGAATACGAAGCGATGGTTGGCCAGGCGCTGCGCCTTTCTTCCAAGGTACTGGACGTAGGCTGCGGACGGGATTTCGTCATGGCGCAGTTCCTCACCCGGGTTGCTGGCGAGGTGCACGGAATCGATCCCACAGCCGACCCACACGTTTTCGATTGCGGGGCGGTCCTGAAGCGCGGCACGGCCGACAGCCTCCCGTACGACGATGCGACTTTCGACGCGGTGATCTCTCGGTGCGTCCTGGAACACCTCGAGCACCCGGCGGCGGTCTTCAACGAGTTCAATCGGGTACTGCGGCCCGGCGGGCACGTTGTCTTCCTAACCCCCGGCAAGTGGGATTACGTCTCGATTGTGGCCGCCATCCTGCCGAACAGGCTGCACGGCAGCCTCATCAAGGCCCTGGAAGGACGTAATGAGGAGGACACGTTCCCCACGTATTACCACGCCAACTCCGCACGCCAGATCAGGCGCATCGCCAAGCAAACCGATTTCCGCGTAGAGGCATTACGGTACTACAACCACTATCCTTACCTGCTGACGTTCAGCCCGCTACTGTGCCGCCTCGGCATTCTGTACGATCAGGTCATCACGAACGTCCGAGGGCTCAACTGCCTTCAGGCCAGCATCCTCGGAACGCTGAGAAAAGAAGACCCTACGCCCGTCGAGAGAATAGCGGGCCCCAACAGCCTCGAAGGCCGCACCATCCTGTGTTTCGCGAGCGGCTACGACGCGCCGCCAACCAGCAAGCATCACGTGATGCACCTGCTGGCCGAGCGGAACGTGGTGCTGTGGGTCAATTACCACGCGTCGCGCGCCCCATCGGCCAGCGGCTCAGACATGCTCTATGCCGCCAAGAAACTCGCCCAGGTCGTCGGAGGACTGAAGCAACAGCGACGGAACCTCTATACGCTGACGCCGCTGGTCGCCCCCTTGCCATCGTCGGCCACGGCGCGGCGATTGAACCGGGGGCTGCTGGTCGCCCAGATTCGCCGGGCGCTGGCGAAGGTCCGCCGCGGGCCGCTACAGGTCTGGTCGTTCACGCCGGACATCGCCTACCTGCTGGACGCTTTCCCGGCCGAGAAGGTGCTGTACTACTGCGTGGACGATTTCGCCTCGTTCACCGGCTATGACCGTGAGCAGGTGCTCCGCGACGAGGCGGACCTCTGCCGGCGGGCAGACCTGGTCATCACCACCAGTCGCGCGCTTCAGGAGGCCAAGAAGCCGCTGAACCCGAACACGATCCTCGTGCCGCACGGCGTGGACTACGAGCACTTCTCGAAGGCCGTGACGAACAACCTGCCCGTGCCGGAGGACATGCAGGGCATCCCGCACCCGATCCTGGGCTTCTTCGGCCTGATCCGCGACTGGGTGGACCTTGACCTCCTGGCCGAGGTGGCGCAGCGGCGGCCGGACTGGCACATCGTCCTCTTGGGCGACGCCGACTCGAACGTGAACCTGTCCGCGTACCGCGACATCCCGAACATGCACTTCCTTGGCCGCAGGCCCTACGCGTCCCTCCCGGCCTACTGCAAGTGCTTCGACGTCGGTCTTATCCCCTTCAAGATCAACGAACTGACGAAAGCCGTCAACCCGATCAAACTCCGCGAGTACCTCGCGGCGGGCCTGCCGGTCGTCTCAACGCCGCTGCCGGAAGTGAAAGTCTACGAGGCCTCAGTTCATCTGGCCGATACGGTTGATGCGTTCGTTGCAGCGGTGGAGTCGGCCCTCAGGCCGGGCCGCATACACGGGGCACTGTCAGCGTCGGTCGCGTGTGATATGTGGCCTGGCAGGGTCAATCTAATCTGCCGCCGTATCCGCGCCACGACCTCAGGACTCAAACCTGCCGAGGGCGGCGCAAGCAATTGCACGGCAACCGACGCGGCGGACAGCAATCCTTGACTCATGGTACGGAAGGAACCTGGAGTTGAGTCGAACCGTTTCCAAGCCACTTCGAGGTCTGTTCATCGGTCTCGATGGAGCAACCGACGACGTCATTGGTCCCATGATGAGACAAGGCCGTCTGCCACACCTGGCCGGCCTCCGTTCGCATGGCGCCTACGGCCGCTTGGCAAGTCAACCGGGGTATAGCAGCCCTGCCCTGTGGACATCGATCGAGTCGGGATACCCGCCTGAGGAGAATGGGGTCTTGGGTTTTCCGACGGCGTTGCGCTCGAACCTGCGGCGACCGCGTATCCACGAACGGCTGAGCAAGGCCGGCTGGAAAGTCGGAATGTGCCGCATGTTCTGTAACTGGCCTCCGCGCGAGAACGAGGTCTTCGTCATACCCTCTTTCGCCGACGTGGCGGGGAGGGCCCATCCGGAATGGCTCAAGACCCTCTGCAAAGCCAAAGTCTTGTCCGGGTACGGGGAGAAGGCCCGATTCGCCTGCAAGATCGCCATGGCAGGGCTCGGTCTCAAGCCGCTTCTGGCTCTGGTCGTTGCGGGGCTTGGCGAACGCCATCGTAACGAGGAGACCAGCAGAAGTTACTTCCGTATCCAGAACGCGCAGCACTGGCTCTATGCCCGTCTCTTCGGAAAACTCGTTCGGACCCACCAACCCGACTACGCCGCGTTGATGATCGGCCTTGCCGATGCGGTGGGACACTGGTACTGGCACTACCACGAGGCACGGAACGGAATCGCACCGAGACGGGATACGCGCCGGCTCGGCGGCGTGGTCGAACAGGCCTATGCAGAGATCGACCGGGTAATCGGCGAACTCCTCAGCCTGACGGACGAACGCACGACCATCGTCATCGTCTCCGACCACGGCATGAAACTCGTCGATCGGGAGGGTTCAAACATGGTGGTTGCCTCGGCGCTGCCGAAACGGCTGGGTCTTGACTCACGGGTTGAGGCGTACTTCTCCGGTTACGTGGTCTATCTTGGGCTGCCGAACGAAGAAGGCCTATCCCTCGTGGAACTCCTCAACGAGGTTCAGCAAACGCGGTTGGCCTCAACGGATCGGCCGGTATTCGATCCTTGCCACATCGTCAAGAACCGGATTCGTCTGGGCATTGCCCGCGACGTGCCGTACGAACCGGACAGCCGCGTCAGCACCTGGGACGGCCGGGAGGTCCGCCTTGGGGCCCTCGTCCGCCGAGAGCCCCGTAGACACGGCGACCATGGCGACGGCCCCGACGGCATCATCCTCTTGCGGGCACCCGGCATCCAAGCAGGGACCACCATCCGCCAGGCAACCCACTATAACGTTGCGCCCACGGTTCTCGCCTTGCTGCGGATGCCGATTCCCGCAAGTCTGAAGGGCGAGCCCCTGCGGCACGTCATGCAGCCTGAACTCGTTGATACGATCTCTTACACCGCTGCCGAGGTCCCCTCCGCTCCGGGGCCAACTCGGACGCTGGACGCGGAAGACAAGGCTATGCTTGAGGAGCGACTGCGAAACCTCGGATATATCGATTGATAGAAAGCCCTAAAGTGGCCATGGTGCCAGAACGTCTTACAAGACCTTCGGCGGTCGGACAGCAGGCCATCCCAACGCCGCCGTTTGGCCAGGACGGGATTCCATGAGCAAGGCCCGCATCTACGCCCGCAACCTCGCCGCCAACTGGATTGGCCATGGCGCCAGTGTGGTTGTGCTGTTCTTTCTGTCGCCGTTCGTCGTCCACACCCTCGGCAAGACCGAATACGGCATCTGGAGCCTCATGACTGTGGTGACCGGGTATCTGGGCCTGTTCGACATCGGGGTCCGGTCCAGCACGGGGCGCTACATCATCTTCTACCTGGGCCGTGAAGATCACAAGAGCGTGGGGGAAACGATTCGGACGGGCCTGGGGTTCTTCTCGGTGATTGGGCTTCTGATGCTGGCCAGCGGCTTGGTTGTGGGTTGGCTATTCCCGGAGTTCTTCCCCTCGGTGCCAGAGCGGTACCACGGGATGGTGGTGCTCCTGCTTCCCATCCTGGCCGTGGGCATGTGGCTTTCAGCCCTGGCGGCGGTCTTCTCGAGTGTCCTGAGGGGGCACGACCGCTTTGACCTGACGCGTGGCGTGGACCTCGTCGTGCTGGGCGTGCGAGCCGCCGGGACCATCATCGCCCTGAAGTTGGGGTATGGTCTCATCGGCTTGGCCCTGCTCTCGGTGGTGTGCCGCAGTATTGCCCTCGGGGGGAACTGGTGTCTGGCGAGGCGTATATACCCCCGGCTGAAGGCCTGGCCGCTTCTGGTGAGACGGAGCCGGTTGAAGGAACTTCTGGGCTATGGTATCGCGGCCTTCGTCAGCCGGGCCTCGGTCAAACTCATAGGCCAGACCAGTCTCATCGTCGTCGGGGTCATCATCAGCGTGGCATCGGTCACGACGTACTCGGTGGGGGCGATGCTGGTGCTGTACTCGTGGCCGTTCCTGGACATGATCAGCCAAACGCTCTTCCCCGCGCTACAGCGTGCTTCCGCACGTGGCGACGAGGCATCCGAGCGATGGTACTACCTGCGTCAGATCCGGATGGCCGTGCTGTTCGGGGTGCCGACTTACCTGGGTCTCATCTTCTTCGGCCGGGCGTTCATCCATCTCTGGATGGCCGGCCCCGAGTTCGACGAAACCTGCGTCAGTCAAGCCGCGGCGGTGATGGCCATCCTCAGTGTGGCCCGGCTCTGTGCCCTGCACTCGTTTGCACCGTCGTCGCTGCTGTGGGCCCGAGGCCGCGTGTGGTTCGACGCCATAGCGACGGCCATTGAGGCCACCGCGAGTCTGGGACTCGGCGTGCTGCTGGTGCTCGTGTTCGACTTGGACATGTACGGCGTGGCGTTGGGCGGACTGATCGCGATGGTCACGATGCGCGGCATCGTGATCCCGTGGCGCGGTACGTGGCTGCTGGGGTTGTCCTGGAAGCGGTTCCTGGGTCTGGGCGCAGCGGCCCTGGTGTCAGCAGCACTTTTCAGCGGCTGGTGTCTGCTGATTCAGCGTGTGGTCCCAGCAGACTCTTGGGGCGTGTTCGCGGCCGACGTGGCGGCGGCGCTTGTCGGATACGCCGCAGTCGCCGTAGTGCTCTTGGTTCCCCGTAGGGACCGCCAGCGCGTTGTCTCTGTGGTGCGGGCATGGCTCACCCGCAAGGAGGCCCCGTCGGAAGTGTGAAGCCAAGACCCCCCTGTCCGGGTAACGGAGCGACGTCGGACCTGGCACAAACAGGGGGAGGGGGAAGATGCAGCGGAGGTCAACGGAGTGCGAGTAACCTCCACAGACAACGTGGACGTTCAGGAATGGGATGCCCTCGCCGCAGCCCTGCGGGGGGGCTATTTCCACACCTGCGCGGAAGCCCTATGTGTCACAGCAAGCACGGGCGCAGAGCCGCTCTTCGTGAAAGGCTTGAACGAGGCGGGGGAGTGTGTTGGCCTTCTGACGGGAAACCTGGCCTTGTCGCGCGTCTGGCCCTTCTCCAGGTACTGCGGTTACGCCATGCTGCAAAGCCTTCCGGCCACCGCAGAAGACTCCGAGGAAGCCGAACGCGCTTTCATGGAGGCGCTGGAAGACCATCTACGTATGCAGGGCGCTTTCTCGGTCCGCGTGTACTCGTACGATTCACGAAACAGCGAGTGCGTCCTTTCGGCTCTCGGCTACGACCTCTCGCCGAGGTCCGAGTTTGTACTTGATTTGGGGCCGTCCCTGGATGCTATCTGGGGCAACTTTACTGCTCGGCGACGGACCGATATACGAAAGGCCGAAAGACTAGGTGTCACAACACGGGTTGACAACACCCAAGACGGTGTTGCCATAGTCCTGGCCTTTTTCCGCGACACGATGCGGAAGTATAGCCGACGCCCGGACGAAAGGAATGAGGCAAGGATTCGGTCCATCCATGACGGCCTTGAGAGTGGTACCGTCGACGTTCTCGTCACCTACCAAGATGATGTTCCGGTCAACGGAGCGCTTTTTACCCGATTTGTGAACAAGCGCTATTACCACCTCACCGGAAACTCCGAACTCGCGTACAAATGCAACGGCAATCACCATCTGATCTGGACGGCGATCAAGCGGTATAAGGCACAGGGGGCTGTGAGCCTGAACCTCGGCGCAGTGCTGGAAGGACAAAGCGGTCTACTTCGCTTCAAACGCGACTTTGGTGCCGCCCGCGTTCCCGCTCCCATCGGCGTGAAACGGATCTCGACAGTGGGCTCGTTCCTGCATCGGGTTCGCTCTCTTGGTAGAGGGTAGCACATGCCACGCACACTGCCCTACAACAGACGACACTACGAGGAAGCCAGGAACTGCGGCGCCTGTTGGACGTCGAAGGAACAGCGCCGCCTAGAGACCGTTTGCACGCTGACGCCGGGTGAGGCCAAGGTGATACTCGACGTGGGATCGGGCGGAGGGAAGTTCGTTACGGCGCTCCGGGACCGGGGACACTACGTAGTGGCCACGGATTGCAGTGCCGCCGCCATGTCGCTTTACGGCGGCGAGCGTGTCCTGTGTGACGCGGCCGCTCTTCCCTTTCCCGACGGGTGTTTCGACATGGTCACCTGCACGGAGGTCCTGGAACATCTGGACGACGAGCGGTTGGCTCATGCTCTCCGGGAAATAGCACGCCTGGCGCGCTCGTACGTCCTCATTTCGGTGCCCAATGACGAGGACCTCAATCAGTGCCTGGTCAAGTGCCACTCCTGCGGCCAATACTATACGTTGTACGGACATATTCAGACCTTCCAGCCGGGAACGTTGGACAACCTGCTACCCGGTTTCGACGTGGTACGAAAGGATTTCGGAGACGAAGAAATCGAGTATAACCGACTCCTGTTGTGGGTGAGACAACGCATCGGCGCCCGGTGGGCGTACTGGGACTGCGCAATCTGCCCCGCGTGCGGCGAACAGCCGCGGCGGCTTGGCAGGCGCGGCATCGTGGCTCTGGGCTGTGACTTCCTCAACAACCGGATCCCTTGGCGGCCTCGGCGGCGAACGCCGATGTACGTGCTTTATCGACGGACCGATTCCACGCAGCCTCCTGCGGATTGAGCGACCATGCTGAAGTGCCTCAAGAACTGGGCCAACGGCGTACGCGAGGAACTCCGGCTGCCCGCCGCTGCTAAGGCCGAGAGACGGCGCGACCGCGCCGGCCTGCCGGGGGAAGAGCCGGGCATCGACCGCGTCGTCGAGGAAGGCATCGGCTGGCTCGGCCGCGCCCAGGACCGGTCGCGTTCCTCGGACGGCGGTGTGGCGAGGCACTTCAGCCTAGTCGGCGGATGGGCAACCTCGTACCCCGAGACGACCGGCTACATCGTACCCACGCTTCTCGAATACTCCCGCCGGACCGGTGAGGGGGAGCCCCGGCAGCGCGCCGGCCGGATGCTGGACTGGCTCCTGTCCATCCAGTTCCCCGAGGGCGGTTTCCAGGCAGGGCCGGTCGACGCCCGGCCGCCGGTGCCCACGATTTTCAACACGGGGCAGATATTGCTGGGCCTGGCCGCGGGCGTTCGGGATTTCGGCGACGACCGCTATCGCTCGGCCATGGTCCGGGCGGCCGACTGGCTGGTGGAGAATCAGGACAAAGACGGCTGCTGGCGGCGGTTTCCTTCACCCTTCGCGAAGCCGGGCGAGCGGACCTACGACACGCACGTGGCCTGGGGCCTGCTGGAGGCTGCACGCCTGGAGCCCACGAAACCCTATGGCGAGGCCGCGCTGGCCAACGTCCGGTGGGCACTGACCAGGCAAGGCGAGAACGGCTGGTTTGAAGACTGTTGTCTGACCGACCCCGCCCGGCCGCTGACGCACACCATCGGTTACGCCTTGCGCGGTGTGGTGGAAGCCTATCGGTTCTCCGGCGAGACGGCCTTTCTGAAGGCCGCACGTCAGACTGCCGATGGACTCCTGGGGGCGCTGGATGAAGAGGGTTTTCTCCCGGGGCGTTTGGATTCCCGCTGGAGGGGCAGCGTGAAGTGGGCCTGCCTGACGGGCACTGTGCAGATTGCCGCCTGCTGGATGATGCTCTACCAGGACGCGGGAGATAGACGATACTGGGATGCGGCTCGTGCGGCCAACAGGTACGTCCGGCGGACCGTCCGGTTGGACGGTCCCGACGAGACCCGTGGCGCCGTCAAGGGCTCGTTCCCTGTGGACGGCGGTTACTGCACGTACCAATATCCGAACTGGGCTTGCAAGTTCTTCATCGACGCGAACATGATGGAGGAGATGCTCCGGACCGGCCTTGCCGAGGGCCGAGCGCCTTTGGCCTAGCAGACGAGGTGGGGATCAACGTTGCCAGCATTTCGGCGGCTTCGAAACTTCTTCTCGTACTTCTACCGGGTGCCCTGGTGTGTACCCGCGTGGGGGTGGGCGGAGTTCCGCGCCACCATCGGGTGCGTGTTGAACGGGACCATTCTTCGCGGGGCCGCGGTTGAGCGATTCACCCAGGCTGTCCGCGAAAGGCTGGGCATGCCGTACGCGCTCCCTTTCAACCGGGGTCGCGTGGCAATTGAGGTGGCACTCCGGGCCATGGGCATCGGCGTGGGGGACGAGGTCGTTATGCCGTCCTACGTCTGCCGCACGGTGGCCGAGGCTACGGTACACGCAGGAGCGTGGCCGGTCTTCGCCGATGTCGGGTCCGACCTCCATGTAACACCCGAGACTGTACGAGCGGTTCTGACCGAACGGACCAAGTGCGTGATCGTGGCGCATCTGTTCGGCAACAGCGCGCCAATCGATGAAATCGAGTCTATGCTCTCGGGAAGGGGAATCCGGCTGATCGACGACGCTGCTCAGAGTTTCGGAACGCATCGCAACGGGCATCCGGTCGGTGCCTTCGGGACGTGCGGCATCGTCAGTTGCGGCCCGGCCAAGGCGCTGGCCGGCACGGGTGGCGGGGTGCTCGTCACGCGCAGCGCCGACCTGTATCTCCGGGCCAAAGCCGTTCCGTTGCAGACGGAGGCCTCGTCCGAGGTGCTCCGCCGGGTCCTGGCATTCTGGGTATGGCGGCGTTTCCGAGGATGCACGCTGCCGTTTCACGTTCTGCTGAGGCGGTTCGTAGACCACTCGCGCGAGGAGCCGTACGTGCCTGCCCGCTTGGCGAACCTGGAAGGCGCCATCGCACTGTCGCAGTGCCGGTCTCTTGACGACAATGCCTCAGAGAGGCGAGCAAATGCGCGGCGAATGCTGTCGGGCCTAGGACCTCTGGCGCGGTACAACATCGTGCACCCGCGGCCGGAGAACGTGACGCTCAAGGTCGTGCTCGTGTTGCCCGCCGACGGGCCGGACGCCGGGGAGGTCATCAGGCTGCTCGGGGAGGCGGGGGTGGAGTGCCAGCGAGGTTACACACCCCTGCACCTCGGGGAAAACTCGAAGGCCGTACCGCTTACGACCACAGACGCGCTCTGGCGGCGCGTCGTGTGCGTGCCCGTGGAGGTTCCGCTGAAGAGGTTTTCGGCCTTAGCCAAGACCTTGGCGACGGCCCGGACGCCAAGGCCCTGCCTCGACTGGCCGGAGGGACAGCCAGAGGAACGCCTCTGCTGTAAGAGCCGAGAGGCCATATCATGAAACTGACGGCTTATGATACCGTAACAAGCGCCGAGTGGGACACCCAGGTGGAGGAGATGGGCGGCACGGTTTTTCACACCAGCGCCTGGGCGGACTACATCGCCGCCAGTAACCCTAACGCGACCCCTATCTTCTACACGCTCCTCTCCGACGACGGCGAGCCGCTCGGAGCCGCCCTCGGATTCCGCTATCGCTCGCCACGTAGGCTTCTCTCGGGCCTTTCGGGCCGGCTCGCCTTGGACGCCATGCCGGCAGTGAAGAAAGATGACCCGGACACGCTCAAGGAATTCGTCAGCCTGATTGAGGACGACGCCCGGGCCCATCACGACGCGGTGATCGTGCTCGGCAGTTTCGCCTCGCCGAACCGCGCTGACACCCTGAAGGCGTGCGGCTACGAGGTGACACCCCGCCTGGAGTTCGCACTTGATCTCATGCGAACCGAGGACGACCTCTGGACGTCCATGGAACATAAGCGTCGCAAGAACATTAAGAAAGCCGGACGCAAGAGCATGACGATTGAGGAGCCTCCCCCAGCCGAGGCTGTCCCCCACCTGAGACACCTTCAAGGCGAATCGAGTCGCCGAATCGTCGCGCGAGGGGGGTCGGACATCACCTACCAGGGAAGCGGGCCCAGAGACCCCGTCGAAATCCTGCTCGAAGCCGGGGTCGCCCGGCTCGTCTGCGCTTGCGTGGACGGCCAAGTGGAAAGCGCCGGGCTGTTCACGGCGTTCAACGGGCTCGTCTATCACACGCTGTCCGGACACAGCCGCGCGGGACTCAAGGCCCAGGCACCGACCCTTCTGCTGTGGAAAACGCTCACGCGATACAAAACCGAGGGCATGACGAGGCTGAACCTTGGCGGGTGCAGTGCGGACGCCGTAAACGAGAACTCCCCGGAACACGGGGTCTACCGATACAAGAGGGACTGGGGCGGGGACGTGCTGAAGTGTGCAAGCGGCCGGAAGGTGCTTCGCCCGCTCGCTCACCGCCTCGTCAACACCGCACGGGCGGTGCTCGGACGGTGAACCGCCTGGAACTCAAACCAGAAAGCCGCTGGAAAC
>Ga0307433_1001758_pt1 | contig 11173 bp, 9 predicted proteins | sample SalMarWE160210MG_FD_202166 | JGI IMG/M metagenome (GOLD analysis project Ga0307433, IMG submission 202166) | Salt marsh sediment microbial communities from the Plum Island Ecosystem LTER, Massachusetts, United States - WE1603-210 | ecosystem: Environmental > Aquatic > Marine > Intertidal zone >...
TTTGGGCTATATCCCGTTTCAGAGTTTCCTCAATATATTTTATTTCAGAATCTTTTTCAACATCCTGAAAAATCTTTTTTATCTGCTCATTATTCAGCCCCATAAAAGCCTTTAATAAAACGGTAGCCGCTACTTTTCTTTTCCGGTCAACCTTTGCTCCAATAAATCCGGATGCTTCGGTTTCAAACTCAAGCCAAGCTCCCCGATTAGGAATAATTTTTGCTCCGAAGCGATTTTTTTCCGAATTTGCCTGAAGACTAAAAAAAGCTCCGGGGGAGCGAATAAGTTGAGAGATTGCTACTCTTTCAATTCCATTAACAACAAAAGTTCCCCTTTCTGTCATTAGGGGAAAATCAGTTAAAAAAATTTCTTGTTCTTTAATTTCTTTCGTTTTAAGATTGACTAACTTTGCTTTAACTCGCAGAGGAGCTTCATAAGAATCATTATTCTGTTTAGCTTCCAAATCATTTTCATATTTCGGCTTACCTAATTTATAATCCGAAAACCAAAGCTCAAATTCTTCGCCGGAATAATCACGAATAGGGAAAACCTCGGAAAAAAGTTCTCTTAATCCTTTTTCCCAAAACCACTGCCAGTTTTCTTTCTGGAGACCAAGTAAATAAGGCAGGGGTAAAGAAACTTTTGATTTAGAAAAATTTTTAGTTTTCATCTTCTTACCTAAAGAGTGTGGGATTCGCACTCTAATAAGCCCCGGAGCTCAAAAAATTAAAAGTGCCCTAAAGTTTTTAGGGTAATAATTTTTTTTAGTTTTTTAAAAATGAGAGAAAAATCAAATATACAAAAGAGATATTTTCTAAACAAAATATCCTTATTTAGTATGCAAATAATAATACTAACCTAAATTCTAATCCTTTTCAGGAAAAATGTCAACCCTATGCACCTCATCTTATTCACCCTCCTCTTCTTTCGGCTCTTCTTCAAGTTCCGGATGTTCTTCTTCAATAGGAACAGTCGGGGGTATTTCTTCAGCTATTCCCGCTAAAATATTTTTTCCGGTTTCTAGATTCTCTATAATTTTTTTAATTTGAGAATTATCAGGATTTAAAACAGAAAGTTTCTTAAATATCTCAATCGCCATTCCTTCTTTTCCTAATTGATTATATGTCAAGCCCAAAAAATACAAAGCATTGGAATAATTAGGACTAAGCAAGACTATCCTCTCAAATTCTAACTGGGCTTTCTGATACTCCCCGTTTTGATAATAAATCAACCCCAATTGAAAACCCAAACCAACATCATTGGGTGCAGAGCTTTTCGCTTTCTCAAGCTCCTCGATTGCTTCTGGCTGCTTGCCCTGAGCCTGATAAACTACCGCTAATTGAAAATGAGCCGGAGCATAATCGGGTTTCAGCTCAATCGCTTTTTTAAACTTCTCTTCTGCCTGACTAAGATTTTTTTCTCTTTTTTCTTTTTCTTCCTGAGGCAAAAAGGTATTTTCTTTCAAAAGAGAAATTCCTGCCTGGGTTGGAAAATAGGGATTAGTCGGTTCAAGATTCAAAGCCTCTTCATAAGCATTTACCGCCCAGTCCTTCGTGCCACCGACTACTCCAATCAGGTTCTGATAAATAAATCCTCGGACCGACCAATTAGCAACATTTTGAGAATTCACATCAGTAGCTACTTTAGCGGAATTTACCGCATTATTAATAAAAATTTGGATTCTCTGATTAATTTCTTCCCGGGATAAATTTTCATCTTTAGCCACTTCGCTCACATTTTGAAGGTAAACCTGAGCCAGTTCCCGCCAGTATAAATCTACTTTAGGAGCTATTCTTGCTGTTTTAGTCATATGTTCCAAACTATCAGCAATCCTTCCCTGCTGCCAAGCCCTGGCGCCTTTAGTATAATTTACTTCAGCCACGTATCTTTGCCCTTCAAGAATAAGAATTCCCAAGCCGAAAATAAAAACTAAAGTAACCGTAAAGGTGACCGCCAGAGTTATCAAAGAAGAAGGTTTGAGCAAAAACTCTTTTCTGGCAGGAGACAATAAGGAAATAAAAGCGCCTATCAGTAAAAAGTAAGTGAAATCCAGAGACATATTAGACGAATAGAAAAAATACCCCAGACTAATCATCGTAAAACTAATAAAAATCCCCAGACCCAAACTCCAAAAGAACCCCTCGCTCCACTCCTCCTCTGTCTCGGGTAAAGATTCCTTTGATGTCTCTTTGTCCTTAACTTGGTTTTCATCCGGTTTTTTGAAAAGAAACTTTATCCCATAAAAAATAAAAAATCCAATCAGGGCTAAAAACGAAAGAGTTCCTAAGATTCCAACAGTAGATAATATGGTTAGAAGTTTCGAACCGGCCTGGCTAAACCTCATATTCCAAAAAGGGTTCTGGTTAAAACTAGCGCTTTTATACTTCGAAAAATCATATATAAAAGTGCCGGGGCCCGATCCTAAAACCGGGCTTTCCTTTAAAACCTGCTTAGAAACATTAAAACTGGCTTTTTGAGTTAAATAGACCTCGCTTGGCCGCGATGGAACTCCGGGAATCTGAAAGTTAAATAAGCTGAAAAATAAAGCTAGAGCCAAAAAGAACATTGGTAAAACTAGCCAACGGTTATCAAAAACCTCTCTTTTCTGCACTCCGAAAGCAATAATTAAAGCAGAGCCCGCTATAACTAGCCACCAGGCAAAGGAAAAATTTATTATAACTAATAAGATTGCGCTTAAAGCTACAGCTGCTATGGAAAATACTTTCCAGTATTTTTTAACGCCTATAATCAAAAAGATAATAAATAAAGGCAGCGAAATAGCAGTGAATATGCCTAAACTATTTACTCCCCCAATAGTATTAAAGGAGGCAACCTTGGCGAAATCAAAAGGAAGCGCAAATTTGCCAAAAAGTTGAATGGCTCCGTAAAACATTGCCAAAAAGCAGGAGAATAATAACAGAGTTATTAAATAGAAAACTTCCCTCTTTCTAAAAATATTAACTACCAGAAAGTAGAGCAGCGAAAAACCGAGCAAGGTAAGAAGGCTTTCAGAAGTGACCTGGGGCCAGCCCCAAAAACTTCCATATCGCCAGGCAGAGAAAATTGTTGAAGCTAGATAAACCACAAATAAAATAACTACCGGAATATGAACTAAGTTTAAATTAAGACTGACTTTCCCGGAAATTAAAATTCTCAACAGCCAAGCAAAAAGAGAAACACAAACTAAAATAACTAATAAGACCTGTTTATTAAAATCAAGGATATTTGAGGTCCAAGGCAAAAAGAAAATAGGCAGTAAAAACGCTAATAGATAAATGGCAACTTTAGAAATATTTTCGTAGATTTTAGCCGTTTCAGAAGATTTACCCCCAACACTTAATTTTTTAGATATGTTTAATTTTTTAGACATATATGTGGTTTACGACTATGACCTATGACTAAATTTGTCATTGTCATTGTCGTTATTATTTAATTAAGATATTTATATTAATTATTATCAATTTTATTTTATATGATTTTCAACTTATAGTCAAAGGGTTGGCTCGAGCTCCCCGCCGCAAGCTTTACAAGCAAGCGGGCCCGCTTCATTATCCTCCGGATTTTGGGTGGGGGATTCTGTTCTGAATATCCACAGGAACCATCGTCCACAGTTAAAAACTAATTTTATGAGATATTTTTATTTTAATTCATAAGAATCAAAAAAAAATGAAAATTTTAATGACTTTTTATACTTTGCAAGATCCCTAATCCAACACAAGTTGCTATCAAACTCGACCCGCCATAGCTAACTAAGGGCAAAGAAATCCCGATCACGGGTAAAATCCCGAGATTCATGCCAATATGAACAAAAACTTGAGAAAATAAAACAATGGCAAGGCCCGAAGCAAAAAGTCGGGGGAAGTTTGTTCCAGAGATATAAGCAATTTTCATAATCCGCCAAATCATAATCAAAATCAAAGAAAGAAGAACCGATACACCTGCCAAACCCAACTCTTCTGCAACAGCAGCAAAAATGAAATCAGTATGAGGCTCAGGTAAAAAACCGTATTGAGCCTGAGAGCCTTTGCCAATACCCTGTCCAAAAATTCCTCCAGAACCAATAGCAATTTTAGATTGGGTCTGACTCCAACTTATTCCGAGAGGTTCAATCTGAGGCGCTAAAAAACTTATAACTCTTTCCTTCTGATATTCTTTCAATAAAAACGACCATCCTAAAACTGAGATAAGAAGACCGGCTAAAACTAGAATTAAAAAATGGCGTAACTTAATTCCAGAAACGAGTAAAATCCCTATCCATAAAATACTTATGATTATGACGGATCCCATGTCCGGCTGTAAAAAAATTAAACCCGCAGGCAATAAAATATAAAAACCAGAAAGGAAAATATGTTTTAATTTGTACATTTCAACGTGCCGCATTGAAAAATACTTAGCAAGCAAAATTATTAAAACAATTTTAGTAAACTCTATTGGATTAAACGAAATAGAACCTATCTTATACCAGCCCTTTATCCCTCTAATTTCCGGAGCGAAAAAAAAGAGACCTATTAAAAATAAAATACAAAGAGAATATAGCGCTAAAATAAAATAAGAGTTTTCGCAAATTCCCCTCCAGTCAAAGAAGCTTATAATCATCATTAGGCAAATTCCTACGGTAAAAAAAATAATCTGTTTTTCAAAAATTAAAAAATCCCCTCTTCCGAGAGAAAAACTATAAATTGATAATAAGCCAAACCCCGCTAACAAAAAAACACAAACTATAAGTATCCAATCCAATTTTTTGAGATGCTGGAACATTGCATTGATCACAACTTTATCATCTTTAGAAATTCTCGTTCATTGATTATTCTAATTCCTAGTTTTCTTGCTTTTTGATATTTTGAACCAGGGTTTTTACCCACAATAAGAAAATCAGTCCCTTGAGAAACTGATTCAGAGACTTCTCCGCCAAGTTCTCTAATTTTCCCTTTAGCCCCATCTCTTGCCATAGTTTTTAATTCTCCGGTAAGCGCGAAGGTTTTTCCTTTTAGTTTATAGTTTTTAGTTTGTAGTTTGTAGTGTTTAATACGCACACCGACTCTTTTAAGCTTTCCCAGTAATTTCATATTCCGCTTCTGGCAAAACCAGTCATAAATTGATTTTGCTGCCACCGGGCCAATATCCTTTATTCTTTCCAACTTCTTAATATCAGCATCTTTGAACTTTTTCAAATTGCCGAATTCTTTTGCTAAATCCCGGGCAGTTTCTTCTCCGATGTTTTTAATTCCTAAAGCATAAATAAATTTAGGAAGAGTTACTTCTTTTCTTTTCTGAATCGCCTTCACTAAATTTTGGGCTGCTTTCTCGGCAAATCTTTCTAAGGAAATGAGATCTCCCTCTTTCAACCCAAAAAGGTCAGCCGGATCGGAAACTAACCCCTCTTCTATGAGCTGGTCAATAATCTTCGGTCCCAAGCCGTCAATATCAAAAGATCCTTTAGAAATAAAATGGCAAAAGTATTCTCTCTGCTTGGCAAAACACTTAGGATTTATACAATAGTGGATTGCCTCACCCGGTTTCTTCACTACTTTATTCCCGCATGCCGGGCATTTCTCAGGCATCTTAAATTTCTTTTCTTTGCCCGTCCTTAGCTCAGACAACACTTTTACGATTTCCGGGATAACATCCCCTGCCCTGCCGACAATTACCGTATCTCCAATCCTAACTCCTAACCTTTTTATTTCATCATCGTTATGCAGAGTTGCCCGAGAAATTGTTACTCCTCCAACCCGAACCGGCTTTAATAAAGCCACCGGAGTTAAAGCGCCAGTTCTGCCAACCTGAATTTTAATATCTTTTATTATGGTAGTAGCTTGTTTACCGGGAAACTTAAAAGCAATTGCCCCTCTAGGAGCCTTGCCAACTGTTCCCAGTTTTTCAAAAATTCCATTTGAATTAATAATTACCACCACTCCATCTATCTCATAAGGAAGTTTTTCTCTTAATTTCTGAGTTTTCTTATGAAATTCAAAAACCTCTTTTAAATTACGGCAGTATTCATTATAAGGATTAGTTTTAAATCCAAAAGATTTTAAGATCTTGTGCTTTTCTTGATGAGTCTTGTCTTTAAAGTCGGTGATTATGTCATAAGCAAATGAGTCTAATCGACGAGCAGCGGTAATTTTGGGGTTGAGCTGGCGGATTGAACCGGCAGCAAGATTTCTAGGATTAGCGTAAGGCTCTTCTCCCGCTTTTTCCCTCGCTTTATTAATTTTTCTAAATTCGTTCTGAGATATAAAAATCTCTCCCCGGACAATAATAAGTTTTTCAAAATCAAAATTTTCTACTGCTTTAATTATTGAAGAATCTATTTTTTCTTTCTTTAGATCGGCTACCACGTCCCTTTTCTTCCTTAACCTAAGGGGAACAGCTTCAATCGTCTTCAGGTTTTGAGTAACATTCTCACCGACTAACCCGCTTCCTCTTGTTGAGCCGGTTTCTAAAACATTATCTTTATATATTAGCTCAATTGCCAATCCGTCAATTTTTAATTCGCAATAAAAACCGATTTGTCCTTTTTCTTTTTTAGTTAAAAGTTTTAAAATTCTCTCCAGCCAATCCCTCATATCTTTTTCAGAAAAAGCATCGTTGAAGGAAAGCATAGGCTTTAAATGCCTTACTTTTTCAAACTTTTCTAAGGGCTTTCCTCCAACTCTTTGGCTTGGAGAATCAGAAGTAATAAGCTCTGGAAATCTTTGCTCTAAATCAAAAAGCTCTTTCTTCAAGGAATCAAGAGCTGCGTCGGAAATTTCCTGCTGGTCTAATACGTGATACAAATAGCGGTGATAGCTAATAAGTTTTTTAAGTTTTTTAATGCGCTGCTTAGATTGCTCTTTTTGCATAAAAATAAAGTTCCCAAAACTGAAATTTTATAAAAGAAAAAAAAATTTTACACAACTATTTAATAGTTGTTCGTATCGCTCTTTTTGTTTCTCTATAAGTTCCTACCGAATCTACGCAGAGATGCGAGGCCAGGCAAAGAGGGTCCGGAGATAAACCAACAGGGCAAGAATTAGAATCACCCCAGGCGCAATCACCGGCACCTTCCTGACAACAAACCACCTTAACTTCATAAGAAGCATCGCCAACAAATGTTTGAGGGTAAGAAGGCTGAAATTTGCCTTCATATATATCGTATAATGCTTCTTCTATGCCGGTTTCGGCAGCATAAAAAGCAATTACCGAATTTTCCATCCCTTTTATCGTTTTCAGCTGGCCCAGCAAAATCGCGCTTACACCTAAAACAATAGCTAAAAGAATGACCATTATTATTATCGTTAAATAAAGAGAAACTCCCCTTTGGTAAAATTTAGACATATGATTTTGAGTTTAGTTGTATTATAATTATAACATATGATAGAAATCGATGGAAATTATTTAGAATCAGGCGGACAAATACTACGCACTGCTTGCGCTCTCTCGGCAATAAAGAAAATCCCCTGCCGGGTTTTTAATATTAGAAAATCACGGCCTAAGCCGGGGCTTCAAACACAGCACCTTTTAGGAGTCCAGAATATCGCTGAATTATGCAATGGTTTTTTAGAAGGTGATGAAATCGGCTCAGAAGAAATCATATTTCAACCAGAAGAGATTACAGCCAAAAATCTTCACCTGAGAATTAAAACAGCGGGCTCCATCACCTTGCTTCTCCAATCCCTTTTGCCGGTTTCCATTTTTGCTCCAATCCCGGTAAAGATCCACTTTCACGGAGGAGGAACCGATGTTCCTTTTTCGCCGACTTTTGATTATTTCCGTTTTGTTTTTTTGAAAATTCTAGAAAAAATGGGAGTTAAAGTTGAAATTGACATTTTAAAACGAGGATACTACCCAGCCGGGGGAAGCGAAATCAAAGCAAAGATTTTCCCTTCAAAATTAAATCCTTTAAAACTTTTTAAAAAAGGAGAACTTCAAAAAATTCTAATAATCTCCGGAGCTTCGGAAAGTTTAAAAAAGCAAAAGGTCGCTGAAAGGCAGTTATCCGGGGCAAAAAATATCTTGGGGAAATTTAAATTACCCATTGAAGAAAAAACCGAGTATTACCAAACCAACTGTCCGGGAAGCCAGATCTGCATGATTGCCGAGTTTGAGAATACAATAGTTGGAACTGATAACTTAGGGCAATTAGGAAAGCCGGCAGAAAATATCGGGAGGGAAGCTGCTTTAGAATTTATGAAAGAGGGACAAAAAAAAGCCTGCCTAGATAAATACTTAGCAGACCAACTCTTGCCCTATTTAGCTCTAAGCGGGAAAAGATCAAAAATTGAAGTTTCAGAAATTACCAATCACTTTAAAACTAATATTTGGGTAATTGAAAAATTCCTAAATGGGAAATTTGAAACTACAAATAATTTAATCTCCTGGATACCTACCCCGTAGAGAAAATTGGACTGCTTTTTGGCAAATTGGTTTTCTTTTAAAAAACCTTGTCAAATTTCTTCTACGGGGCTAGACAAAAAATTTAAGCATTAAAGAGACAACTGAAAAATAAATTATCAAACTTAAAACATCGCAAATAATTGTTCCGAAAGGTCCAGAACCAATAGCTGGATCTTTTTTTAATTTTTGCAAAATCCAAGGGATAAAAACCCCTATTAAAATAGTTGTCAAAATAGCTAAAAATAAAGAAACCCCTAAAATAATCCCAATAAAATAAGGAGAATTAAACAAAAAAATAGATAGAAGAGAAAGCAGTCCGCCTAAAACCAAAGCTATCAAAAAACCTGTTTTAATTTCTCTTAGAAGATATTTTTTTGTCTCAAGATGGCTATCTAAAGTTAAATTTCTAATAAACAAAGTCTGAGTTTGGACACTAACAGCACCACTGACATAAACAATTAACGGAATAAAGGAGGCTAAAATAAAATGGGTTTTTAAAGGAGTTTCAAAAAAACTAATAATTCTGGCAGCAAAAATTCCTCCCAAAAGACCGAAAATCAACCAAGGAATCCTGGCTTTAGCTAAAAATAAAAAAGAGCCCCTTGAGATCTTTCTAAGAGGACTATGGATACCGGCTGACTTTAGAAAATCTTCAACGTTTTCTGAATGGAGAATATCTAAAACAATATCTGAAGGAACAACTCCTAAAAATTTGTTTTCTTTATCTACCACTGGAATGGACTTAAGGTTGTTCCTAAGAGCTAAAATTGCTACTCTTTCTTGGTCGGTACGAGGTCTTACCTTAACAATTTTTTTTTGCATTATTTCCTTTATTTTTGTTTTTTCAGATCTGCGAAAAACTTCTTTTATAGAAAACACCCCGACCATTTTTTTTTCTTTATTGACAACATAAATATAATTAATAGTCTCCAGCTCTTTCATTTTTTCAAAGAGCATTTTTTTAACATCCAAAATACACTCTTCGGGGCGACTAAGAGGAACAGCTACGATCATTTTTCCTCCAGCAGATTCTGTTGGGAATTTTTTATTTTTTTGGTTTTTGCTTTTCATTTCCCAGTTATTTTCATTTTCTAGTTATTAGTTATTATTGCCCATATCCCTCTTTATTAATCTAAGTCCAATACCTGAAATCTTGCTTCCGCCAAAAATCAAAATACCGGCAAAAATGGACCAACTCATCAAATTCAAAAGTTTGGTTAAAAACTCAGCGGGGATCATTTCTTTTATCTGCTCTTCAACCGCCTTTCTCATCTCTTCTTGAAGTTCTTCTTGAGAAATAGGCCCTGCCTCCCCTTTTTCAGATATTTCTTCTTCTACTTTTTCCTCCTCTTTAAAAATTTCGGGCGCCGAGGCTTTGCTCATAAATATATTATAAGAAAAATACAAGGGCCAGAATATTATTACCAATCCAGCTATTAATAAAAACCAGCCGAGAATCTTTTTGAATTTCGTATTCATGTATTATAATTTTACCATTCTTATAAATAAATTAAAACACTTGCCCTGTAGAAGAAATTTGACAAAGATTTTCTTTCAGAAAATTTTTGTCAAATTCTCTCTATAGGGCTTGACAGAAGCTTTTAGATGTATATAATAAGGTTATAGTACGTAAAATAGATAAAAGAATAAGAACCCCCCGCTGAGCGGGGAAACCTTGAATGTTTACCCTTCGGGTAAGCCATTGTCTAAGAACCCCCCGCTGAGCGGGGAAACCTTGATTCGTCAAGGTAAAAATATATAATCTTGAATTAAAAGGTCGGAAAGATTAAAAAGTTTTCGGAGACGAGAAGCTTTACAGCTATCTCGTTTCGTTAAATATAAAGCCAAGTTAAATTTATGATCAAAGACAAATTATACCCTTATTTTACTTCTCAGGAAGAGCCTGAAACTCCCGAGGCGCCTAAAGAAGAAGATGGAGAAGAAGCTCCAGAAACATCCGAAACTCCCGAAACTCCCGAAACTCCCGAAGCTCCTGAAACACCCGAAACTCCAGAAACACCAGAAGCTCCCGAGACACCTGAAACTCCCGAAACTCCCGAGACGCCTGAAGAAAGTACAGAAGTTTAAAATTTCTTTACCAATCAAAAAACCCCCGCTAAGGCGGGGGTTTTTTGATTATTGTGAAAAAATTTCTACCCCTTCAAGCTCTAAGATAAAGGATACAACGAGGGCTTTTTGACAATAATTTTATAAAGATTTTCCAAAAAATCTCCACCGGCATAACCAATAATGAAAGCCAGAGCCGGGGTAAGAGATTCCAAACCCAAAAAGGTAATCCCGGTCTCCTTTACGGCTATAGAAGTAAGAAGACCGACTACTCCGGACAAAAACATTATAAATATAAAATAAGGCAACTTGAACTCTACATTTTTATAAGAGAACTGGTGTTTTATAAACCCCACTAATCCTCGCAGAGCCCCTCCTCCAAAACCTGCGATAAAAATATATAGATACATGAAAATTAATGATTAATATCTAATTTCAAATTTATCGAACTCGCCCTGATATTCTCCTTCTTTTATTTCGATATTGTCGACCCTAGCAAAAAATGGGCCTCTTTTTACCCACTCTATTAGTTTTTCTACTTTTTCTTTTTCTCCTTCTAAAACTACTTCAACCCTGCCATCTGAAAGGTTTTTAACAAAACCGTAAAGCCCAAGTTTTTTAGCTTTCCAGCGCGTTTCCAGCCTAAAACCAACGTCCTGCACCCTTCCCGAAACAAAAATATGCGCCCTAACTTTCATAGTTTTAACTTTCCCTGTCTGAATGTTTTGGC
>Ga0307433_1001761_pt1 | contig 11163 bp, 10 predicted proteins | sample SalMarWE160210MG_FD_202166 | JGI IMG/M metagenome (GOLD analysis project Ga0307433, IMG submission 202166) | Salt marsh sediment microbial communities from the Plum Island Ecosystem LTER, Massachusetts, United States - WE1603-210 | ecosystem: Environmental > Aquatic > Marine > Intertidal zone >...
GCAGAAATATATCGAGTACTTCATCTTCGACGGTATCTGGCTCACGCATATCGATTACCAAATCAAGACGGCAAAGCGTCATCAACTGGCAGAGCCGAATAAGCCGATGGACGCCTTTGACCTGGCTGGCAGGAATTTACCAATAATCGGCTTTGCCAAAATAGAGGACCTGAAAAAACAATTTGAAGTTCAGTTAGTCGAGCAGAGCCAGAGCGAACCTTCTCCGTTCACTCTGTTACATCTAAAAGTAAAACCTGATTCGATTTATAAAGAGGATTACACATCGATTGATTTCTGGATTGATAAGAAATTATATTTACCGGCCAAAGTGCTTGCCGTCTCTACTGAAGAGGATATTTACGAAATAAAGTTTCTAAAACCGAGTGTTAATAAAAAAATGGATAAAAAAGTCTTTGAGTTTGAGATTCCCAAGGACTTTAGCGTGGAAATAACTCCGCTAAAAAGCCCGGAAAGACTCAAGACCGCGGGCTAACGACTGAGTCAGCCACGGAAAGACTCTTATTAATAATATTGGCAATAGATTCACTGTGCCTTGCTTTTTATAAAATGGGAGCAATTCTATGACCTCGGTAAGGATTGATGACAGAGCTTTTCAACGGCTGATAGAAAAGCGTGCTCAGAAATTGATAGGCCTGGCGAGTTTTCTATCAAAGTCGCCATCGCGCAATAAAATTCTGACACGTCCCTTCCTTGGTGAATTCTTTTCGCAATCAATGCAGATTGAGGAGCTTCTCGATGCCTATGATGCACGCAACAACAGCCAATGGGATTCGTTCAGGTCGTTGATAGCGGCGATTAAGCTCTTTTGCAACGTGAGTTACGAGCTGCTTCACATCCGTCTTGCATTGCCTACTTACCGGCTCTTACCGATAGAACAGGATTTTGTTAAGGCCACGAAGGATGTGTTTGAGTTTACCGGCGGCGTGCTTCAGGATGTGTCAAGGCAAATAATACAACGGGCCGGCCAACTTGGCATATCGGTTCCGTCAGAAAATCCGGATGAGGAATCCTATAGCGAGGAGCTTCCACCCGGCCGATTGTCGCGTGACTGTGGCGCTCGCAAGGTCGAAAAGGTCTCGGAAACGGTAACCTTGCTGGCCACTGCTTTTTTGAACCTTGCTGCAGAGAGCAGGGATGTTCGCTCTGCCGCCAAAGCCAGGCCGGAGGAGTATGCCTCCTATACGTCGGGTTCTGTCAGCGAGGAAAAACTGCGAAGTCTTGAGCTTCGGTTCCACAACCTCCAGTCATTATATGATACATACGTCTCGAAGACGGAAGCTGAGGACCTTGATACAGACCTGCCTGTTCTGAGAGGTCACATAAGTGTTGTTTTTCATTTGCTGAGCACGGCCACATTGTTTGCTCACTATTACGAGCGGCATGTGAGCGGGCCATCCGGCGAATCGCCGGACAGTCAGGAGCTTTTAGTGGAGCCGCAAAGATTGCTTTCGGTCCTTATGAACTATTCTATTACATATATCGGGACATATATCGACTGTGCAGTGCGGCTGTGCCAGAAGATGTTAAAACGCTACGCTGAGGTGGGCCAGTTGGAGGTGGCCATACCTCCATATCGCGGTTTTCATGTCCGTCCGTCCACGCTTATTTCGAAGCTTGTCCTGCACTACGGGAGCGAAGTTGTGATGCGACTCGGCGGCGATGTCTATGATGCCGGCTCCGCACTGGATTTGTTTAGGGCCAATGAAAAGATAAACGCCCGGAAACGACGGTGGCTGGCTGAAGAGGTTGTGCGTATTAGACCATCATCAGACGAGACAGGCGATAACGATATCAATTCTATCGTGCGAAACGTTGTTCTCGCCCTGGCTGGGCAAAGTAAATTGATTTTATACGAGCAGCCATTGCAGCTGCTGGAGAGGCCGACTCGAACGGAGGGAACACTTGTGCAGCAGGTTACCGATGAGATGGCCCGGCTGCTGGCGTTGGGGAAAATTGATGTTGAGGCGGAGTTGAAAGCAACATTTGTCGGCGATAAGCGGGTGCTGGCCGACATTAAACTGCTGGCAGAGGCCGGTTATGGTGAGGATAACTTCGGAAATAATGTCTCTCTGCCGGAAGAACTTTCTTACCTGCGCCTATGAACCGGATATGATTCCATTAAAGAAAAACAATTGTAGAGAGGAATGAAAATGGCGAAAGGAATTGTTGTTTATTATTCGAGAAGCGGCAATACAAAACAGATGGCGGAGATTATTGCCAAGGCGATGAATGAGGCCGGTTTGCCGACTGAATGTAAGTCCGTTGAGAAGGTAAAAGCAGAAGATTTGCTTGGCTATGATGCAATCGTAGTTGGCTCGCCTACCTATTACGGCCATATGGCAGGGCCGATTAAGGATTTATTCGATGAGTCTATAACTTTTCACGGCCAGCTTGATGGGAAGGTAGGAGCGGCTTTTTCAAGTGCAGCCAACATCGGCGGTGGCAACGAAACCACAGTTATGGGCATAATAGAAGCGATGCTGATTGCCGGTATGGTAGTGAAGGGCGACCCGCAGGGAGATCACTATGGGCCGGTTTCAATTGGTAAACCCGACCAGAGAGTTCTGCAACAATGTCAGCGCAGAGGCAAAAGAATTGCGGAATTGACAAAAAAACTACATTCCTAACAGGAAATATCAAAAAAGCTGGCAAAAATCATAAGTCAAGTCAGGCAAAGAGATTATGTAAATAAACATAAATTATTATTCGTATTTTAAGGCCGTTGCGGCAAAAAAAACTGGTTTTTTTACAAAAAAAAGCATTTTTCTTTGACAAAGTTGTTGCGAGGGGTTAAGTTTTTAGCGTTTTTGAGCTATAAACAGCAATTTTAACTCTCAAAGTGGAGGTTTACTTTGATGCAAGAGTATGAAGATCTAAAAGCAATGATTGCTGAAATTGAAGCTGACATTAATAAGGCCGAAGGCGGCAATAAGGCAGCAGGGACGCGAGTCCGTAAGCAAATGCAGAAGATTAAGCAGGCCTGTCAAAGCGTTCGAAACCGCATTCTTGAAATCAGGTCCACAGACTAAAGCAACACGCGTATCTGTAAATGCTGGACATTGTGGGCATTTGTCTCGGCTGAGCTGTTTAATCAATTTGCCAGGGACGGTTTGTCATTAGCAATTCTATTGCGCAGAATGTATTTGTGCAGAGGTCAGGAATGCCTCCACCTTTATTATTTGATTTATCGCAAATAGACCTTACGAACAAACCAGTCTTCGACAAGGAAGCTATCGGCAGGCACAATCCCCAGCGGTTTGAGATGCAGCAGCTTGATGGCGTCCTCTGGTATGATAAGCAGAAGTATCTTATCCTGGGTTATAAGGATGTAACACAGAATGAGTTCTGGATTCGCGGACACATACCGGGTCGGCCATTGATGCCAGGTGTAATAATGATAGAATCGGCGGCGCAGTTGCTGAGCTTTTTTGTAAAGCAGGTTTATGAAGAGCCGGGCTTTATCGGCTTTACCAGTATAGATTCAGCGAAGTTTCGTTCTTCAGTCGAGCCGGGCCAGCGATTATATTTGCTCGGTCATATCACAAAATTCAAAAAGGGCAGAAAATACAGCGCAAGCATCCAGGGGGTTGTTGACGATACTTTAGTCTTTGAAACCTCCGTATCCGGAATGGCAGTTTGATTCGTCGCTTGTTGCCCGTTGCCCGTGTCTCGTTTCTGCTTCGACGGACAAGTTCGAATTCGCCTGCGGCGGCTTAAATGTAGTGGGTGGAAGGGGGCCAGTTTAGTCTCTCTGATAGTGAAAAGGTCCTACATAGTATCGGCTTATGCATCAGGATGAGTTAAAACCTTAAGTTTTTGCTCATGAGACATCTGATCACGATGTATATGACAGTAATCCTCATGGTTATAGATACTCAAGATACACTTGCAGTGGGGAAACTTGCATTTCCTGCCATTAGCCGAAGTCTTTAGTGTTTTTCCCATCGTTACTCCTTTAGGTAGAGCGTTTTCTTCTCAACATCACCGTAGCCAGGCGTCTCAATTTGACTTCTTCTCTTTCTCCTGTTGTTTTTGTTCTTGAGCCTTTTGTTTCGCGAGTTTCTTTATTATACTCCTTTTATATTGCAAGTCAAAGAAAAAACAGGACTAAATATTGTCGTTTGGGTAATCAGCGCTTTCTTCTAAACATCAACGCTTGTCGTGAGCGAAGCCGAACGGCACCAAAGCAAAGCAGCAAAAGCGTTGCGGTTTCAGAGAGAGCCTACATTTGGCAAACAAAAATCACATCCCTTTTTAATCTTCTTACCACTTTTGTGGGCATAGTCTTTAGCGTCGTTTAATGCATGGAATGAATACCATTTACTATATGTGGGTTTGCTGACGCCATGACAACCCCTTCCTTCGTTGCAATAAACACATGATTCCTTGTGTATTATCGCCCTGGATGTCGGCTTGTTCACATGTACCCAATATTTCATCGAAATACCCTCGAAATAAAATCCTTATTTAGGATTCTTGCTTGTCTTTAACATCCATATTCCTAACACCGAGCAGTAAGACTGTGGCGGATTCAGCGAAAACTTATAATGTTAACCTAAAATCAGACGACCTTATGCAAAGACCCTACCCACACTATGATGGCTTTTCTTTGGAAGGAACAGTTTTTTTGTAAATGTAATATCCTATACCACCTACAAATAAAGCACCCGCTGCAACCGTGAGTGCTAACTTCATAGCAGGAGGAGAATTTTTCGCTCGTAAGAGAAGGTTTTTAGCAGGCTTGAGGAAATTTAAGAATACTGTACCATCTTGTCCAACATTCCACAATCTCGTCATATAAAAGCTCCTTAAAAGATGTTATTTTTCTGTACGCTTCATATTCTCTGTTTCCTTCTCAACATCACCGCACCCAAGCTGATCAGTAGAAGCGTGGCCGGCTCAGGGACAGCAAAAACGGTACACACTCTGTTAGCAGCTATCTGTGCCGACCTGAACTCCACGAACCAGGTTTTTTACCGCCGCTGCCACGAGTCCAAACGCTACCACCGTATCCGGGAGGACAACTCTTCTGTCCGCCAGGTCTTGAGCCGTCAGAGATTTTTATCCTGCCGGCCTGAGCAAGCGACCAGGTCGCAATAACCGCAGCAATAACCCCAGCACCATTGACTGCTATCTTGACCACTTTCCAAACTTTTTCCCAACCGTTCATTTCCTTTCAGTGTTTTTCTACTATTTTTTAATTCCCCTTTTTTCACTTAAAAAGTTTCTTTCTCAACATCACCGCACCAAAGCCAAGCAGCAAAAGCGTGGCAGGTTCAATCATAATCGGGCCCGGCTTCGCTTTCAGCTATGCCAAGATAAGTTCGAATTCGCCTGCGGTGAACAAGTCGAAAATCTGCAATCGAAAATCGCAAATTATACAAATCTCTTTTTGAATAGTTGAGCAATTGAGCAGGAGACCGCAGTTGAGCATTATGTTTTTTTCTCTACTATCTATTTTCTACTGCTCAACTGCTCTATTTTTTGCTCCGCAAAAAATAGCCCCAAGGGGATTCGAACCCCTGTTGCCGGGTTGAAAACCCGGTGTCCTAGACCTGCCTAGACGATGGGGCCAATAACAAAACTCAAAAATTAAAAGTAAAAAATCAAAATTGTTGAGTCCGGCAGTACTGCCGGACGACTTCCTTAGTTTTGCATTTTCATATTTGATTTTTGCTATTTTTTATTATTCCATATTGATTGCTTCTTCAGGGCAGGTGTCAACGCAAATCCCGCAGTCAATGCAGGTCTCGCTGTCAACGACCGCCTTGTCATCAATCATACTTATGGCCTCGCTCGGGCACTCCGAAACGCAGGTTCCACAACCGTTGCATTTTTCACCATCTACTTTAGCCGGCATTTATGCACCCTTTCAAAAGAAACGATACTTACATAGTAAAAGACGGACGAAATGTTACAAAATTATGATGATATTACAACATAATTTTTTTGCAAATCAAGCCGCAGCGACCTGGTGCACCGGCAGGGGAAATTGAGGGTAAGTTTTTGTGGTTTTGATAACTAAATCCCGCTGATGCGGATAAGTGAGTAAGTTTTTGCGCAAAAGCGCCAGAATTCTCGTATCAAATGCACAATTTGGGCGTAAAAAATGGGGAAAATTGCAAAGAACCGCAAAATAAGGTTGCGTGCGCTACTCAATGGTTAGTAAGATGCCTGTGAAGGATTCTTAGGCCTTTAGATTTCAAAATCATTAGCGAGGTTAAGGAGGAAATTGTTATGAAATCCTGCGACTACTGGAAAGTTATCAACATAGTATCATTAATTCTTGTTGTCCTTGGGATTGTTGCGGCAACAGATACGAAAGCCGATACAATTGTGAGTTTCCCGCTGGACACAAATCCCGGCTGGACTACCGAGGGCCAATGGGCTTTTGGCATCCCAACCGGCGGCGGCTCGCATTGTTATGACCCCACCAGCGGACACACCGGCAACAATGTCTATGGCTACAATCTTAATGGAGACTATCCTAACAGCATGCCCCAGTATTGCCTGACTTCAACAGTTATAGATTGCTCTAATTATGAAAACATAACCCTTGCTTTCTGGCGTTGGCTTGGTATCGAAAGCAGTAGTTTTGACCACGCGACCGTGGAAGTCAGCAATAATGGAAGCACCTGGACCACTGTATGGAATCACTCCAGCAGTGCTGTCTGCGACGGCGACTGGTTTCAGTATAGTTATGACATCTCAGATGTGGCCGACAACCAGCCGACCGTATATATCCGCTGGACAATGGGACCTACTGACGGCTCAGTAACATATCCCGGTTGGAATATCGACGATATCTCTCTGGCTGGTGATGTGATGGACGACCTTGGAGTTGCTCCGGCAGAAGGTTTTGCTTCTTCAGGCAATGAGGGTGGGCCTTTCACACCACCCAATAAAGACTATACTCTTACTAATATAGGTGTTGACCCCATTGAATGGACTGCAGTCGTAAGCGCACCCTGGCTCACTGTTGAGCCGAATACTGGTACGCTTTTGCCCTTCGGGACTGATATAGTTACGGTTTCCCTGAATGTCCAGGCAAATGCTTTGCTGCCCGGCGATTACGATGAACCGATAACGTTTACGAATGTTACAAGCGGCCTTGCTCAGACACGGCAGGTAACGCTGCAGGTCATCGCCGTTCCCGGTGAAATAAATGTAACAGACTCAATCCCGCCTCCGGACGACCTGAATATGCCCTTTGGCGAGGTCTTTATTGGCCTGTCGCGAACTGAGCATATTACCATAACCAACACCGACCCGGTCAATAGACTTATTGTCACGGATATTACCCTCGGCGGTGGATACTTTGAAGATTTCAATGATGGCCTCGCTCAGGACTGGCAGCCGACGGTTTCCTCACAATGGGCGGTAGTCTCAGGTGAATATCGCGCTATGGACACCTCTCAGATTTACAGCATGCAGTCCACCTACACCGGCCAGACATGGGCTGACTGCGCCGTTCAAGCAACTTTGCGCCGTACGGGAGATATGTTCACTGTCGCCCGGCTGGTTGCCCGCGCCTCAGATGATTTCAACCGCCAAAACTCAACCGGTTCGGCTTACTCGACCGGTATTTCCAGTGACGGACAATACTGGGTTGGTAAGTATGTCAATGGCACATTTACCTTCCTCCAGAGTTGGACATTCTCGCCTTATCTGAACACAGGCGAAACGCCTAATGTTGTGCTATTGAACGTAGTAGGAAACGAAATACAGGTTTATATCAACGGCAATCTTGTCTGGAGCGGAACCGATAACGACGTTACGAGTCCCGGCCGTATTGGGCTGGTGCCCTATACAGATTCTGCTGACCCAACAATCCACTACTCTGATAATGTACAGGTTACCAAGCCGTTGACCAGCGACGTAACGCTAAGTGCCGAACAGGCATGGTACAACGCCTATCCATACAAAGGCGATGCGACACCCGAACAATCCCCCCCGGATATGTCGCCATCGACCTATCCGGGCGGACCAGATGATTCCAGCCCAAGCAGTATCGGCATTTTGTCAGGCCAAGAGGCTTTCCGCCTGGAGAATCTTCTTTCGCTGCCTCTGATAATACCGCCTCTGGGAAATGTTACATTTGACGTGGTCTTTGAACCTAATCGCGCTAAGGACTATGAATCATCCGTGGTAATCGAGAGTGATGATGTTGACGAACCGGAAGTTACTGTGCAGCTAACCGGCACCGGTATCCCTGATTATCTTCAAATCGTGCCTCAGCAGGATTTTGAATTTTTCGGCCATCCCGGCGGTCCCTTCCTGCCAACTAATACATCTTATTGGTTAACCAATAACGGGACGGTTAATATTAACTGGACTATCACCGGGCCCGACTGGCTCAATATCAGTTCTCTCGGCGGCATTATAAAGCCCGTCGAAACGGTAAAAGTAACAGTTACCCCCAACGCTCAGGCACGCAGTAAAGGCGAAGGCATATATGTCGGCCAACTATTGTTTACCGATGTTACCACCGGCGTTCAGCAAACGCGCAACGTTATCTTGAATATATCCACTGAGCCAAAGCTATGGATATCTCCGTATTCATTTAATGTAAACGTTTACAATGGTCACAGCAAAAGTGAAAACCTTACCATCGGCAACGGTGGTGATGGTCTGTTGAATTTTACACTTACAGGCCGACAAACAAGCTTTACACCGGCATCGATATCGGCCGTCGCAGCTTATGATTTGACAGTCGAAACCAAAAAAGATATCGCAGCAATGGCACCGGCCGAACACAGCTTCACTGCACTGACAGCAAATGCGCCTTTTGCAGAAGGACAGATGCTCGTTCGTTTTGCTCCGCAGGCCGATAGGACCTGGCCAAGCATGGCTGCAAAGAATTCCATTCTCGCTAAGGCCGGTAATGGCAAACTTGCAACTGCACGCGTTGCAAAGGAATACAAAATCGTCCGCGGTCTGTCTATTGTAAAACTACCCCGTAATATTACAGTCAAGGATGCGCTCGTTATGCTCAATAACACACCCGGCATTTTATATGCCGAACCTGATTATCAATTAGAGGCTCTGTCTGTTCTGCAGACTATTCCCAACGACCCGCGATTCTCCGAGCTATGGGGACTGAACAATACGGGCCAGAGCGGCGGAACCCCCGATGCCGACATCGACGCACCTGAGGCCTGGGACATCGCAACAGACGGCAGCAATATCATCGTTGCTGTAATTGATACCGGCGTTGACTATACACATCCTGACCTTGCAGCAAATATGTGGGTCAACTCGGCAGAACTGAATGGCACTACCGGAGTCGATGATGACGGCAATGGCTACGTGGACGATATATACGGTTACGATTTCTGCAACGATGACGGTGACCCGATGGACGACCACTACCACGGCACACACGTCGCAGGAACAATCAGCGCTGTCGGAAATAACGGCCAGGGTGTCGCAGGCGTGTCCTGGAATGCCAAGATAATGGCTCTCAAGTTTCTTGATTATTCAGGCAGCGGTTATGATAGTGATGCTATCGAATGTATTCAGTATGCTACTCTTATGGGTGCAAACCTTTCGAACAATTCCTGGGGTGGAGGCGGATACAGCCAGGCACTCAAGGATGCTATAGACGCTGCCGGCAATGCAAACCAGGTATTTGTGGCTTCTGCTGGAAACGACTACGGCAACAACAACGACATTAATCCGACTTACCCAGCCAGTTATGCCTGCCAGAATATTATTGCGGTATTGGCTACTGATAAATATGACAATATGTCCAATTTCTCCGACTATGGTCCCACCTCGGTTGACATAGGTGCTCCAGGCAGCGATATTCTTAGCTGTCAACCTGGCTCAAATTATCAATACCTAAACGGCACATCAATGGCTGCCCCCCATGTAAGCGGTTCTGCCGCTCTCATTTGGTCCTTTTATCCTTCTATGCCTTATCAGCAGGTCAAGGACCTGCTAATCCAAACAGTTGATGAAATCCCTGCATTGGCCGGACGCTGTGTCTCACAGGGCAGGCTTAATCTCTTCAATGCCGTCAATGAAGTTAGCGTCTCATGGCTCGAATTTGTGCCCCAAAGCGGCTTTGTCCCTGCTGGTGAGGTAAATAATGTCTCTGTCTTATTCCATGGCGATGTGCCTGTCGGAACTTACCAGGGCCAAATCACAGTCTTCACGAACGACCCATATACGCCTGAAACAAACATCCCCGTAACTATGACAGTCGAACCGCTCGACTATTTCACAGAGCTGTTTGATTCCGGCAATAACGATATGGCAAACCGAGCATTGACATTCATCCCGATCGGTTCGTGCCACTATTATAACCTGTGTATAGTGCCGGCTTCAGAATTTCCTGTTGACCCTGCCGGCGGTACAATCGTAACTCTTCATGACGATGACTACTATGAAATACAGCTTCAGAACAACACCATCAGTCTGTACGGCACCAGCTATGACACATTTTATATCGGCAGCAACGGCTATATCACCTTCGTGTCCGGCGATACACATTATCTCGAACAGTTTACCGAGCACTTCGCTCTGCCGAGAATTGCCGCGTTGTTTGACGATTTGAATCCTTATGCAGGCGGCTCAATCTCCTACAAGGAATTGCCCGACAGGGTCGTCGTGACATTCCAAAATGTTTCGGAATTCAACCTGACCACTACAAACAGTTTCCAGGTCGAAATGTTCTTCTATGGCAAGATAAGAATCACATTCCTTAATATTGCTGCGGTTGACGGCCTGACCGGACTTTCACAGGGTAATGGTGTGCCTGCCTATTTTACTGAAAGTAATCTCTCGGAATACGGCCTGTGTGAGACACCCGTAGGAGGGGATTTCGACATGGACGGCGATGTGGACTATGAAGACTTCGGGTTTTTCATATCTAAGTGGATGGATAGCAACTGCGATGAGAGCAACAGCTGGTGCGGTGAAGCTGACTTTGAGCCGGATGGCAATGTAGATTTCAGTGATTTTGCGATATTGGCTAAACACTGGCTCGAAGATGTTACCCCATAGATTAGTGTGAACTTAATAATCACTTGGCAACAGACGGATGTGTTTATCGCTCGTTTTCGATAAAGACATCTGGGAGGGTGAGCTGTTCAATTTCCTCGCTGCAAATCTTTATGAGTTGCGGGGCGGAATACG
>Ga0307433_1001762_pt1 | contig 11160 bp, 8 predicted proteins | sample SalMarWE160210MG_FD_202166 | JGI IMG/M metagenome (GOLD analysis project Ga0307433, IMG submission 202166) | Salt marsh sediment microbial communities from the Plum Island Ecosystem LTER, Massachusetts, United States - WE1603-210 | ecosystem: Environmental > Aquatic > Marine > Intertidal zone >...
GGACTCAAATCGTCTAATGCTAAAGGTTCTAAAATCCCAAAGGATGCAAAATCTGGCATTGCTTCCTTCGAAGAAATAGAAGTATCATGTAAATTTGCCATGTGTTCTGCTCCTGTTGGGGAGATTGCATAACCAAGCCCTAATCCTTGTTTTAATCGAGGTTCATGCATTGGAAGCTCTTGACCTTTTACATGTAATGCATACATCTTAGAATTCTGTCCAATGAGTTTTGACGCTTTCATTACGCCATTTGAGAGAACATTTCCTATACCATCTCTTTTTGCGATCATCTCGATTAACTTTAGCATTGCTTTAGCATTTCCAAAATTTAGTTTTAGTCCATTGAGATCACTTTCTGTAAGTATCCCATTTTCATAGCACTCCATTGCGAAACTTATACACACTCCTGTAGAAATTGTATCAATAGCATACTTATTACATAATTCATTAGCTTTACAGACTGCATTTACATCAGATATTCCGCAATTTGATCCTAATGCCGCAATGGTTTCATATTCTGGTCCTCCATATATAGAATCAACGAAATAAGGTTCTTTTAAACTGACAATCTTTTTGCATCTAATTGGACATGCATAACATGTGTCTCTATTTAATCCTATAGTATTTCGAATTATTCTTGGATCTAATGCTTTAGCCTCTACAAATCCTCCATCTCTGAAATTTCTTACCGGCAAATTACCTGTCGAGGCAAAGGTCTCCATTAAACCTCCTCCCGTCCCTAATGAAAAATATCTTGCAGTATTTATAAAGATATTATTATGGTGATTCAAAATTTCTCGCAATTTTTGTTTGTTGGCGATTTTTGGTTTCCATTGTCCTCGTATTACAATAGCTTTAAGTTTTTTAGAACCCATAACTGCTCCTAATCCCGTTCTGCCTGCAGCACTTCTTAGATCATTAATAATACAAGCATAAGTTACTAAATTTTCACCAGCTATGCCTATTTGAGCAACCCGAATATACTTATCATCTAATTCTTTTTTAAGCATTTGTTGAGTTGTCCCTGTATCTTTACCCCATAGATTATTAGCATCCCTTATTTGTATATCATCATCTTTTATCCATAGATAAACTGGATCTTTTGCTTTACCTTCAATAATAATTCCATCATATCCCGCATGCTTTAATTCCGCGCCCCAATACCCTCCTACTTCAGATTCTCCAAACCCGCCCGTTAATGGAGATTTTGCGCCAACAGCATTTCTACCAGATCCTGGAATATGAGTTCCTGTCAAAGGTCCCGTTGCGAATATCAAATGATTTTTAGGACTCAACGCTTCGATTCCGGGGTCAATTTCTTTTAAAAGATAGTATGAAATAAATCCTTGACCTCCAATATATCTACGGAGAAAAAGATCATCTAAGGGTTCAATTTTAGAAGTTTCATTACTAAGGTTTATCCTGAGTATTTTTCCAGCATAACCAAAATCCATGTTTTACTCACATTATTTAGAAATTGTCTAAGTATCCATTTTATTTTAATACTAAATAATAAAACTTCCTTTAAATTATAGGTTATATTCTAAAACTTTATCAAAAGTTTATTGATACTATAAAGTCATCTATAATGATATTAGAATTCGAATTTTTTGAAGGCTGAAATCACTTTTTCGATATCGTTTTCGTTATTATAATAATTAAAAGAAAATCGTAAAAGTGTATTTTTAGTAGCATTAGGATATCTTTTTAAAGTTACATAAATGTTATTTTTAACAAGAAAGTCATAGATTTTATCTGCTTTCTCATGTTCAAGGGTAATTATACCCGATCTGAATTCCTTTTCTAAAGGGGTAATGATTGTAACATTAAAATCCTTTATCTTTTCAATAAATGAATCTGTTAATGAGATGATTCTCGCTTGGATAGAACTAATTCCTTTTTTGATATTACCTCCGCCGATTTGTTCTTTTATCAAATCAAAACTTCCTTTCAATGCGAGAAGTGCGCCGTAATTTGGACATCCTCCAAATGTATCCATATATCGTGGATAATTTATCACTTTCACATTATCATTATCCATCGAAAAGGGATCGTTAACACTTAACCATCCAGTAAAAGGAATTTCCTTTTCTTTGAAGAATTTTTGATTAATATATAATATTCCCGCGCCATAACCACAACCAACCCATTTGAGGGTATTACTCACCATAATGTCGATATTATCTTCTTTAACATCGATCTCGAATGCTCCAAACGATTGTGTTGTGTTTATTATACTTATTATATGATTTTTTTGACAGAAAATACCTAATTTTCCTAAATCTTGTCGAAATCCCGTTAAAGATTGCACATGGCTATGAATTAAGATTTTAGTATTTATAGATTTTGCTTCACTGATATTATTTAGAAGGAATTTATTATTGGTATGTGTAATTTTTATGCCGGGAAAACCAAGCTTTTTAAAGATATGCACCGATGCGGGAAATTCAATCGATGGGTATATAAATTCCCCTTTTTCTAATATACGTGCTACTACGTTCATACATGAAGATACATTAGGAAGAAAAGCTATTTCTTCTGGTTTTGCATTGATATATCTTGCTATTATTTCTCGATTTAAATCAACATCTTCCTTAAATTTTTCATAATACATATCTCCATGTTCAAGCATGGTTTTTAAATAATGTAATCCTCCTTCATATGCTTTAAAATTCATAGGAGAAGCTGAAGCTGCCATAATATAAGTATGCGAATTAAGCGCGGGGAAAAAGTCCCTCCTAATCTGGTCCCAATCAACTGCCATAATTTTTTATTAACTTGCTTTATTTAATTAAAAATCTATTGGAGTATTATTTCATTCTACTAAGCATATATTTATGAAATATAATCTGAAATTTTTTGATTATACTATCTTTAGTTAATAATTAAATATGTTTTTATTAAAAAAAAGGGTACACATATTAGTATGGAAATCGATGATTTTCTTAAATGTTTGAGTTGTAGTAAAAGATTAGGCGCAAAATCTGAAAATACAGCTAGTGAATGCGCAGAATGTATATTAAAATTAGATTTTAAAACACATGACCTTGATCAAAATCAAATTGATACGGATTTACAGAGTATATTAGATTTCTTTGTTTCTGATGTAAACGCGGCTTTTAAAAAAGATCCTGCAGCTCGTTCTCTTATAGAAATTTTAACTAGTTACCCGGGTATAAAGGCAGTTTTATTGTATCGAATTGCTCACTTCTTTTGGAGATTGCATATGCCCTATATCCCCCGCTATATTTCAGACATTGCACGAGAGTTAACTGCTATCGATATCCATCCAGGAGCTGTTATTGGGAGTGATTTTTTCATAGATCATGGTGCAGGAGTAGTAATTGGAGAGACTGCGGAAATTGGTAATAATTGCACTTTCTATTCTGGCGTAGTCCTTGGAGGAACCAGCTTAAACAGGGGAAAAAGGCATCCTACCTTAGGTGATAACGTAGTTGCAGGAAGTGGTGCAAAAATATTGGGACCAGTTGCGATTGGCGATAATGTGAGAATCGGAGCAAATTCTGTGGTAATTAATGATGTCCCGCCTAATTGTGTTGTTGTAGGAGTTCCAGGTAAAATAGTTGAAAAAGTCCATGAGAAAGTTCAGAAAATAGATTTAAGACATGGTGATTTGCCAGATCCTATTTCCATGGCGGTCTCTAGCCTGGACAAGAGAATCCGAGAGTTGGAAAAGCATTTTTTAAAAGATTCTGAAAAGAAGCAAGAAGATATAGAGATCTTTTATGGTGAATATGGAGGTGGAATTTAAAGAATGTTCAAGAAGGTTAAAATAGGTGGATTAGATGGTTAATTATTATAATAGTATAATAGATACAATAGGAAAAACTCCTTTAGTAAAATTAAATCGGATTACAAAAGGATTAAAGCCAAATATATTTGGAAAAATAGAATATTTCAATCCTGGGGGCAGTATTAAGGACAGAATAGGAATGAACATGATCCTATCCGCAGAAGAAGAAGGTATGATTAATTTGAATAGTACTATTGTTGAACCAACTTCTGGGAATACTGGGATAGGTTTAGCATTAGTCTGTGCTTCAAAAGGTTATAAATTGATATTGGTAATGCCTGAAGGAGTTTCTATTGAAAGGGTTCAAATTCTAAAAGCTTATGGGGCAGAAGTGCTACTTACCCCCAATGAAGGAGGAATGAAAGCTGCGATTAAAAAAGCCGAAGAACTTGCGGAAAAAGATGACAATATTTTTATTCCACAACAATTTAAAAACAAGGCTAATCCTGATATCCATAGAAGAACTACAGCAAAAGAAATATTTAATGACTTAGATGGTCGAATAGATGCATTTATTGCGGGAGTGGGTACTGGTGGTACGATCACTGGTGTTGGTGAAGTTTTAAAAGATCGAGTGGGATCTAGATTAAAAGTGTACGCTGTTGAACCCAAGGATTCACCTGTATTATCAGGAGGTTCTCCTGGACCACACAAACTTCAAGGAATTGGCGCAGGATTTATTCCTGAAATACTCAATACCGCGATTTATGATCAAGTTATTCAAGTGACATATCAAGACGCAATAAATACTGCTAGGAAATTAGCAAAACAAGAAGGGATATTTGCAGGGATAAGTACTGGAGCAATAGCATGGGCCACTTTAAACGTTGTTGCTAAAAAATTTGATGTGGATGAGAATCTAGTTTTTATTGTATGTGACACTGGAGAGCGATATTTATCAACAGAACTCTATACTTTTTAAGAAATTATTTAAGAACAGTTACTTTTGATTTTAAAATTTTATAAACCGTATTCCAATTATCCTTTAAGTCCCATTTACCTTTCTCTTTAATAATTTTCGATAGCATATAAAAGAGTTTTTTGATTTCCAAGGAATGGAAGAAATTGATCTTTGGTGCTAATATAGCTATCATATATTGTTTTTCACCAAATCGCTCCCCTTGATCGGGATATGAATCAAAGAGTAAATATGCATCTGTTTTTAAATTTTTTAAATTTAACAATATATCTTCTGATTTAGTTATTTTACCATGCCCATATATGGGTAAAGAGGCTGAGAATAATTGATTAACAAGATCATCAATTGAAATTGCTATTTGTTTATTTGGAGGATAAAAATCGATAACTTTAGGTCCGTATCTGTCATCCCAGAAAGCAATTAAAATGTAGAGCGCTCTATTTGCATTTTCATTTAAAGGGGATACCAACTCAGAACCAATTGGTGCAATTATTTTTTCCAATTCATTATTTAGTAATTTTGACCTATTTATTCTTGCAATTTTACCAGAAATCACCGCTAATAGATCTTTCTCTTCAAATGGTTTTGTAATATAATCATCGGCACCTAATAATTTACCCAATCTAATATCCTTTTGGGAGCTCTTAGCAGAAAGAAAGATAAATGGAATGCTATTCCATCGGGGGTCAATTGATATCTCTTTAAAGAATTCATATCCATCTAACTCAGGCATCATTATATCACTTATAATAATATCTGGAAGGTGATCTAACTTAGAAAGTAATTTTAATGCTTCTTTTCCATTTTTTGCAGTTAAAACATTATATTTATTACTTTTTAATATCAGTTCAATATTAAATAATAAATCCGTATTATCTTCGACAACAAGAATCTCTGCTTGCATATTTAAATCATTATTTTTCATTTTGTCGATTGCCTATACATATTATTCTATACATATAATATTTATAAACTTTTGATTCTGGGGATGAAAATATAAAAAGTTGTACCTTTCATTAATTCACTTTCAACATACACAGAACCTTTATGAAGTTCGATTAATTCTTTTGCAATACTCAATCCAAGTCCTGTTCCAGGGATATCACTTACTTTATCAGATCTAAAGAACCGTTCAAATAAATGGTTTAAATCGTCTTTTGAAACTCCAATCCCATGATCTTGAATTTTAAATAAAATACCATCTAATCCTTCTTCATTATAAATACCCTTATACTGATCAATTGTCTCAATTTCTATTATACTATTTTTTGCTGAATATTTTATCGCATTATCTATAAATATACGAAATATTTGATCTAACCGTTTAGCATCGGCATAAAGGATGAGATTAGGATCAATTTTTACATTAAAAGTTATATTTTTCATATTACCAATAGGTTCCATGAGAACTAGGATTTCCTGGATAAGATCGTAAGGTTTCAATTCTTTCCATTCTAAAACTATTTTTCGGTCATCAATCCGCGAAAGCATTAAGATATCATCCACTAAATCTTTTAGTAGATGAATATTCTTTGTCATTCCTTCTTTTAATTTCTTTTCTATATCCTGCGTTACTTTCTCAGCGTGATTTTCTAGAAAATCGATTGAAGTTACCAGAACCGAAATAGGATTGCGTAGTTCATGAGAAACGGTCGATACAAATCTTTCTAATCGTCGTTTCGCTTTTAATCGTTCAGTAATATTTAAACCATATATATTTACATATCGTTTTTTTTCATTCAATATAAAGAAAAAAGTATAAAACTCATTTTTTATGTGTAATTCCGCTTCATTATTTTGTAGTTCTAAAAAGCACTGCTTAATTGGTTCTCTTAATAGTTCAGGAAGCAGACTAGCCTCTCCAATATTAAAAAGCTCTTGACTTGCATTATTAGCTAATAAAACGTACTTTTCGTTTACTCTTAAAACGGGATTAGGGTTTTCTAAAGGAAATCTTGCCATATCTTCTATTTTTTCTTCCGCTCTTTTCCTTTCAGTGATGTCTCTACATATTGATTGGAAATATTTCTTTCCTGAGAGCTCCATGATATTTGTTAATACACTGACATCCTTTATTTCTCCAGTTTTAGTTTTAAATTTTGTTTCAAATGTATCACTGCCCTCTCTCAATATTTTATTAATATGCATTCTTGTCTCAGCGGCAGATTCGTTTATGTCATAATCATTTACGTTTAATTTCGAAAATTCTTCCCTTGTATATCCCAACATTTTGCATATTGCATTATTGAACTCATAAGCTTTTGCAGTATCAGGGTCAAAGATGATAATACCGTCGGGTGATTGTTCAAAAGTAGTACGATAACGATATTCTGATATCTCAAGCTTTTCTTGAGCCTCTCTGCGTTGGGTAATATCTGTAAAATTCTGTATTATTCCTAGAAAATCACCTCTAACGTTTAAATACGGAACAGAGTGTACAATAAATACTCGTTTTTTATTAGTATCTAATGCTTGCTCCGCAACGTACTCATAATTTCTTGTTCCAGAAAGTACTTGCTTCATAGAACACATTTCAGAGTTACAATAACTTACTGGAGAGCAATCATAACATTTCTTTCCAAGGATGTCTTCTCTTTTTATATTGAATAAAGCACAATATGTATCATTTACTCTAATTATATTGCATTCCTTATCGATGATACGAAGGGGCAGAGAGGCTTCAAAAATTTGATTAAAATCGACATTTACAATTTCAAGTTCAGCAGCTTTTTTTGTTAACTCATTTTCATTTAACTTTATCTTTCTAAAAAGTGAATTGTATGGTTCTTTTATGCCAATTTTAATTATCGCTTTGTAGATATGATAAAATGCGATAATCTTGAAAAGATGTCCAACTAAATTAGCTAACCCATAGACATCAGTATAAAGCGTAAATGCTAGTTCTGAAAAAATCATAAAAATAATAGAAATAATGATAAAAGTAAAAACCTTTCGATCAAATTCGTTCCTTAGCTTATACATCCAAATAAATGAGATGATAAAAATTGAATCAATAACATATTCACTAATTATTTTGAACGGAGTTAACTGTTCAATTTCCTCAATATAACATATAGGAAATAAACCTTGAAATATCAAAGTAAGAAATAGCGTTACAAGAATAATTTGTGCAACAGTTAAATAGTAAAAGTTAACTTTCTTATTGAATAAAATTAAAGCCACCACAAAAGAAATTGATTGCCAATATCTTGCCAAAATCCATAAAGAGGTGGGTAAATTTGAATCAAAACCAACAAATATATTCAACCCTGTATACGCCAAGGTATGAATTAAATCGATAACAGCAATGAATAAAAATGATAATCCCACCACCAAATAAAAGGAATTTTTGATGTATATTCTTGAATTCCATCCGACAACAAAAATGCCCACACTTATAATAATGGCAGAAAGTTCAGCTATGGTATGAAATAATAAATAATTGTATAAGCTTGAGAGATACATCAAGAATAATAGTCCACTTAAAATAAGATATTCAATAATGCCAAACCTCATATATGAGGATTGATCTATATTTGGACGATTAAACATGATTTGTTATTAATTTTTCCATTCAATTCAACATTCTTCATAAAAATAGTGTATATTGTTAATTAATGTTTGTTTTTTGGAATATAGTAAAAATACACGTCTTAGCAAGTTCATAATTAAAATTTAAAGGGAGTGCTTCTTTAATTTGTTTGATGTATTCCTCCGCTTCTTTTGAATCAAAATTGCTATTTACAGTGTCAATATCAGGGTCATATTTATGTAAAAATATTGAGAAATCAACATTTTGATTGCTTTTTTGTAATAAGTCAACTACTTCTACTAAATATTGTAATGCCAAACTATATCTAGCAGTATCTTGGATATCAATTACAAAAATAATTTTATTAGTCCCTACAATATTTTTTTTAAAATCAATTGAATAATCTTTTCGAAATTGCTCCTGCCCTCCGAAATCCCAGACATTAAATTCGGATCCAAAGACAGTAAAGATTTCTCTTTTTATCCCTCTTGTCGGATTTAAAGAATAAAATGACATTAAATTCTTTATTCCTTTCAAACATAAAACAATGGAAGTTTTACCACTCTTATCTAAACCCATGATAAGAATCTTTTTTATATTGTTTACATTAGATATGTCCTTTTCCATGTATATGACCTAACTCCGTGATAATTTATTCAGCAATTTTATGAAATTTTATGGTAGAACATCTTTTACATCTGAATCTATAAAATCTACTAACTTTTCCTTATTTTTCTTGATTACAAAAGAATTTATCTGCGAAAGAAAATTGGAGGTATCCAAATCTTTGATATTATAACAATTCTCCTTGTCTTTTTTCTCAAAGATAATTAAATTATTACTTAGTAGAATTTTCAGGTGTTGAGAGATAGTGGATTGCGATTTTTGCAAAATATTTTGAAGATCATTAGATGTTCTTCCCTCTTTTTGTAATAAGAACAATATATCTAATCGAGTTTGATCTGAAAGTGCTTTCAAAAAATCGCTGATATAACTATTAATGTCGCTCATAAATGATGTTCAATTTTTTCTAATATTATATATGGTTATACCGTTATAAATCAATATTATTTATAAAATGGAAATTTTTGATTATTAAAGATTTGTCTAATTAATTATAGATAATCTATTTTTTCGCTAAAAGAGACGTGTTCTTATTAAATTGTGAATGAACATTCGCTATATGAAAATATTTAAATATCGGCATATCGTTAATAATGAATAATGAAATATAATATTCCAATAAGATATTATTACAAAATTTAAAGGTTATAACCATGGAAAGTAAAGTCTTTGAAATTGATGAGATTGATAAAAATATTATTGAACTAATTCAGAAGGAACCCACCCTTACTCATACTGAAATAGCAAAGAGAGTTAATAGAAGCCAACCAACAATCGGTATGAGAATTCGGAAACTTGAAGATTCGGGGGTTTTAAAATTTCAAGCAGGAATTAATGTAAAAACAATGGATCTTATTCTTGCTCGGGTAGAAATTCAAACTTTAAACCCAAAAGAAATCATTGAATTAGTAAAAAAATGTCCTTATATGTTAAACGCTTTTCGATTAAGCGGAGATTCAAATGTTAGTGTTTTTATAGCAAGCACTAAATTAGAACATCTTGATAATATTATTAATTGTCACTTTAGGAAAAATCCAAATGTTTCAAATGTATATATGAATATTGTAACTGACGTGGTAAAAGATTTCGTTTTGCCATTTGATTTTGATTTTGGCAAGTGTGAAAATACAACAGGTGGATTCTGTTGTGGTAAATGTATTAAAGAATAATTTTTTTATATATTCTTTTCTCTTTTTAATGAATCTCTATTTGAATATTATTAGATTTAAGATCTTCAATACTGTAAAAATGGATTAGTTAGATACATATAGATCAAGTTTTTAGGTAATCAAAAATTATGAAACAAAGTTATAAATCTTACAACATAAAAGTAGATCATCAACATGTATCATAAAATTTCTTACACTATGAATAAACTTTTATTATGTTCAATATATACATGTCATTGAGCAGAGTATGCCTTTAGAAGCATAAATCTGCTGAATTGGTCTATATCAATGCCAGTATATCCGAGGTTAGATCTCAAACAAATCTGACGGTAATAGTTAAGGAGGCGGCCTGCAGAGCCGTTATTCAAGGGTGCAAATCCCTTTACTGGCTTTTAAAGCCGATCAAGTGATAAATAATGCAGATATACAATAGTTTAACATTTCAGAAGGAAGAATTTAGGTCCATTGATCCAATGGAAGTTAAAATTTATTGGTGTGGTCCCACAGTCTATGAAAGTCCGCATTTGGGACATATGAAGTCCGCTATAGCTTTAGATATCATTCATAGGTATTTTAAGTATAAGAATTTAAAGGTAATAGTTGTTAAGAATTACACAGATATCGATGATAAAATAATTAAGCGTTCTAAGGAATTAAACTTAGATTATCAGACCATTAGCAAAAAATATATCAAAGAGTACGAAGATATGATGAACGTTTTAAATATTTTAAAAGATACGAAAAATCCGAAAGCAACGGAAGTGATTCCTTTTATAATCAATTTTATCAAGAAACTCATTCAAGATAATCATGCATATGAGCAAGGAGGTTCAGTCTATTTTTCAGTTAAAAGCTTTCCACGATATGACTCAATTATGCAAAATGTTAAAGATAAAGATGCTGATGAAGATGATGACTATTCGACCGATCAAGATACTGCATACGGTGAAGATAAACATGATTCTCGAGATTTTGCGCTCTGGAAAAAAATGAAAGAAGGAGAACCTTATTGGGAAAGCCCCTGGGGGAAAGGAAGGCCAGGGTGGCATATTGAATGCTCAGCAATGGTTCTGAATTTGCTTGGGGAGACTATAGATATTCA
>Ga0307433_1001763_pt1 | contig 11146 bp, 4 predicted proteins | sample SalMarWE160210MG_FD_202166 | JGI IMG/M metagenome (GOLD analysis project Ga0307433, IMG submission 202166) | Salt marsh sediment microbial communities from the Plum Island Ecosystem LTER, Massachusetts, United States - WE1603-210 | ecosystem: Environmental > Aquatic > Marine > Intertidal zone >...
CGGCGTCGGGGTCGGGCTTCCAGATCGCGGCCAGGTACTTCGTCACGGCCTCCGCCCGGCGCTCGGCCAGGCGTTGCTTCACCTTCTCGACGGTGCTCATGGTTTCTCCTTCAAATCCTCGAAACTCGTAACGGTCAGACCGCCTTCACGGTAGAGCCGCCTCGCGGCGGCCAGGATCGGGCCCGCCGCATCGCGCACGAATAGATAAGTGTGCCACCGAAGCCGCGTCACGCGCTCTGCCCACCGCTCCGGCTCCCCCTCGATACCGTTGATGGCCCAGAGGGCGATTCGCCGCTCGTCGCTTGTTTCCAGCGGGTGGGGCCGGGCGCATTCGTAGTCGGTCATCCTAGTCAGGAAAGCAGGCTCGGACGGGCCGGGCCGCCGGCGCCGGCAGGTGGGGACGGGGCCCGGCGGGCGGACCTTCTCGGCCAGAAACTCGGCGGCCGGACCGCAAGCGGCCTCGAAAGCCTCCTCGTACCCGGTCAGTGGGGGCACGCAGATGGTGCAGGCGCCGCTTTTCGCGACAACGGCGCGGACGGTCCTGGCCACGTGGTCCTCCCTGTTGAAGACGAGCGCCGCCACGACGTGGCCCGCCTCGTGGAGCGCGCTGCGCCAGCGGGCAAACCTCGCCCGTCGACGTCGGGCCGTCCGTCCGGTCCGTCCCTTCCGCGAGGGTGGCTCGCCGGCGGCCGTCGGTTCAACGGTCACGGGCGCTTCGGCGGCCATCGTCGGCTCGGCGATCGTCGGCGGGTCAGCGGCCAACGGCGGGTCGGCGGCCGGCGGCGGGTCGGCGGCCGGCGGCGGGTCGGCGGCCGGCGTCGTGTCAACGGTCACGGGCGCATCGGCGGCCGTCGTCGGCTCGGCGCTGGCCGGCAGGTCAGCGGCGAGCGGTTCGGCAGCCGTCCGCACCTCCGCAGGCATGAGCGGTCCGTCGGTCGGCACATGTGCCCCGAAACATCTATGTTCGTTAGTCAAAACCAGGTCACCCAATAGGTCACCCAAAGCCTCAAAACGACCCCACACCACTACCGTCAAAACGGCCTTTTCGATGCCATTAGACGCGATTCGCGGGGCTGAGCGTGGATTTTAAGTCCCCAGCGTCTGCCGTTCCGCCACTCGCCCCGTTTCACTGTAACCGACTGTCGTGGCAAATGGTAGGGCCAAGGAACCTGGCTGGGTGTGGCAGCGCCGCCGCGCTTTTACAGGGTGATTCGGTCGAGGCATCGGGTCATCGTCATCTGCCTGCAAGGTCTGTGCGGATGAAACGCTGTCCTTCGTTACCGCAGAGCCGCTGAACCGGATTATCAAACCGTCATCTTGCCGTTACCGCGGTCTCCTCGCCGGGCCGCGCCGGCGCAGCACAAACAGGCCGCCCGCGGCCAGCAGCGCAAGCGTGGCAGGTTCGGGCACTCCCTGGAACAGGTGAACGTTCCCGTCGCCCGCGCCGATGAGCACGTCCAGGTACCCGTCGCCGGTCCAGTCGCACACAAACGGGCGCGACCGGGGCCAGTCCGCCAGGTCAATCGGCGTGCCGTCGGCTTCCACGAGAACGTAGTCGCTGAAGACCGGGGCCGCATCGGTGCCGGCGTTGCTGTAGAGGAGCAGTTGCCCGTCGGTGTTGCCGGACAGGAGGTCTTTCCTGCCGTCGCCGTCGAGGTCGAGGATGACCGGGCTGGAGCGGCTCCCGGGAACCATGAGGTCCGACCCGCCGTCCGAGAGCACCATCTCGCTGAGAAAATCCGGCGCGGCGTCGGTGCCTTCGTTGATGAACACGTGGATCTTGGCGTCGAGACCTCCCGAGACCAGGTCCTTCTTCCCGTCGTTGTTCCAGTCCACCGTAGAGGTGGTGGCGCGGGAGCCGACGCCGATGGGAGCCTTCACCCCTGCGGGACCGACCTCCAGGAGTGTGCCCGCATCGAAGGTGGGGGCCTGGTCGCTTCCCACATTCCGGAAGACCTTGACGGTTCCGTCGGCCTGGCCGACGAGCAGGTCCTTGAGCGCGTCGGCGTCCCAGTAGACGACGCGCGGGAAACACCCCAGGCACCCCTCGGCCGAGCACGCCAGGTCCGCGCCCAGGGACTGGGCGTAGGAGAAACTCGAGAACTGCGGTGCACCCGGCTGGCCCCCGTTCAGATACACGCGCACCTTGCCGGCGAATCCGCTGCCGCCCTCGCCCACGATCAGGTCAGGCAACGCGTCACCGTTCCAGAAGGCGAAGGACGGGACCGAGTAGCCGGACACGGCCACGGCGCTGCCGCCGGCCTGGACCAACTCCTCGGGCCCCAGAGCAAAGTCGGCTGCGGCCGGGGCCGCCGACGCGGTCACAGCAGCCGCCACCATCCCCGCCACCGCGACAAGCCTCTTCGTGTTCCCGAACATGGTTGTTCCCCTCAACGATTCCGTCACAACGCAACACACTCCACGTACCCGGAGCCATCCGTTTCCTGGGCCAAGCCTGAACGCCCCCGGGCGCCGAACATAAACCCTTTAAGTATAGCGCAAATCCGCCAAAAGGCAAAACGCGGCGTGAGATAGTCGTCGCGTCGCCGCGCCATGCGCTGCGCACCGCGTCAGGCGGACCGACGGGGCCCGGATAACCGGATAACAAAAAGCGCGGCTCTGGCTTCCCGCCGTCCGCACCGGCATCCACTTGCCTGCCGCGCATTAAGATGGGCAAGATAGGTCGCGCAGGCCAGGAATTCCGCGCGTTCGGAAGAAAGAGTCTGGGAGATTTCGGCCGGTCGATTTGACTCTCACGGATTTGTCAGTTATACTATGGGGTGGTCTGGAGGGAACCATCGCCAGATCGTTCTGTTACGACAGTGCAGAGGAACCCCTCCCCAGGTGGGGAGGCATAGCAAGGGGTCAACCGATGCGTACGTCAACTCTCGCAGTAGCCATTCTGGTTGCCGCACTCGCGGCAGGGCAGGCGCAGGCCTCGATCATCACGTGGGATTCGGTCGTCACGATCAGCCAGACGGCCGGCGACGATGACCTCGTTGGCGGCGGGTCCATCCTGCTGGCCCTGAACATCGGAGAAGACCCCAACGGGGCTTTTGCCTCCATCGACGTCACCAATTCAACGGAGACGATCACCTTCAGCGCCGACCGCACGGTCATGCCCAACAACCACAACGGAGACTGCTACACCCTTCCCACCGGGGACGCCGACATGGACAAGGTTCTGGGCAGCCATGGATGGAAGGGCGGCGGCGCTGGCACGACCCATGCGATCACGATTTCGGGATTGACCGTCGGCACAGAGTACTACGCCCAGTTCATCTGCGCTGCCGACGACCGCGATTGCTGCAAAGACCGAAGTCAAACGGTGGAGGACGATCAGGCAACACCCAACGTCAGCGGCGCGATGTGGCGCTACGGCGTCGATTCGGTCGTCGGCAAGTTTACGGCTACGGCCACGTCGGAGACGATCACGCTGGCGGGCGACGAGGATCCGGGGTTGAGTCTGGTTCTCGTTCGTGTGGTCCCCGAGCCGGCGACGCTGGCCCTGCTGGGCCTGGGCGGCCTGGGGCTGCTCCTTCGCCGCCGCAAGTAGAAGGCGGGACGTTCGAACGGCGATGCGAGAGGTCGTATGATAGGCGCGGGCCATCCACAAGGATGGCCCGTTCTCTGGTTTGTCGCCGAACCCGCCGCTGGTGACCCGGCCATCGTGCGGAACCGCCCGGACGGCCCGGAATCGGGAATTTCGCCGATCTGGGTTTGGCAAGGGCCGCTGCGTGCGTATAATCTTAATGTGGGGGTGATGCTCGGCCTGCGGTCCCGTGTGTCCGCTTCTGCGGCAGAGCCGCGTGCAGCGGGATGGCACGGGCAGGCCGGGCCTGCGCCGGAGAATCCGAGGAATGCCTCAGACGCGAAGTACGTTGCGCAAGCGGGCCTTACCGAAGGGCCACGCCGCACCCGCGATGGAACCGCTCGAGGCCCGCCTGCTGCTCGACGCGACACCGCTCATCACCGAGTTCCTGGCCATCAACGACACGCCCGTGTATCCGGCGAATCCCGATTCCGACTGGGACTGGATCGAAATCTACAACCCCACCACCGAAACGGTCAACCTCGAAGGCTGGCACCTGACCGACAACCGCGACGACCTGACCAAGTGGACCTTCCCCGCGGGCACCTCGCTGGACCCCGACGCGTACCGGATCGTCTTTGCCTCGGGACTCGAGGCCGGCGACCCCGCCCATCCGGGCGACCTGCACGCCGACTTCAAACTCAGCGGCGACGACCCGGAGTACCTGGGCCTCGTCATGCCCGACGGCACCGCGAGCGACATCGTTCACGAGTATGCGCCCACGTATCCTCCCCAGGTGGAAAACGTCTCGTACGGCCTGCCCGGCGCGACCGTGGTGTGGGAGGACCTCGTCTCCGCCGGCGACGCCCTGACGTACCACGTGCCAACACCCGGCGAGGACGTCCTCGAATGGACGGCCCCCGGCTACGACGACAGCGGGTGGGTCGATACCCTCACCTTGGACACCGCCGGCGTGGTCGTTACGGAGGTTTCGACCGGCGACACCAAGTTCGTCGAGATTCAGAACGTCATCGACCAGCCGGTCGACACAACGGGCTGGTCGGTGCTCGTCAACGACACCTCGGCCGGTCACATCAACGACCTCCATGCTGCCGCATGGAGTCTGCCGGCATCGGTCGCCGCAGGCGAGGTGCTCTATCGGACCGACGACCCCGGCGATGCCTACTGGGGCAGCACCATCAACTGGGACGCCGACGGTCCCGGCTGGGTGATGATCCTCGACTCAGGCGGCGCCGTCATCGACTTCGTCGCCTGGGGTTACACGGCGGCCGAGATCGCGAGCCTCTCGCTCGACTACGGCGCCTTCACGGGCATCACCATCGGCGATGCGTGGAGCGGCGACGGAGCCGACGTCGGGAGCGACGTGCCGGGCGGCACGGGCGAACCCACGTTCACCGCCTTCAACGATCACGTTGCCGGGGGCGGCACCCACGCCAACACCACCACCTACGCCGCCAACGGCGCGGGCGCGGGACTGCTGAAGGACAGCACCACCGGCGCCGGCACCGGCGTTACGCTGACCACGTCGCAGGCCGGCGTCTATTATGGAAACACCGGGTCCGCGCCCTCCGTCGGCACCGACGCCTACGACATCTTCAACGGCTGCGTGGATTTCAGGTCGGGCACCGGCACCAGCCTCGAGATTGAGACCGGCGACTCCTACACCCATGCCTTCACCGGCCTCGACACCGGCCAGGGCGTCACCTACACGTTCGCCGGCACGGCGATCCGCGGCAACGGCGGGTACACCAACCGCTGGACACTGGTGACCCTGCAGGACGCCGACGCCGCAACCCCCGCTCACAGTACGGGCATCGGCGTGGTCGTTGTCAGCCCGAACCAAGTCGCCATCTGGACGGGCGACAACAGTGCGGCCGGCCAGGGGTTCGTCGCGGCGTGGACCGATATCGACCCTGGTATGGACGGAGATTTCTCCGTTATCTCGACGCACTATACCGGCGCCACGCCGGGTGTCGGATCGGGCACGGCCGACGGTTCCAAAGGCTACGGCCTGGTGGGTATCCGGCTTCAGGAGGTCCCGCCCTCCGGGCCACCGGCCTGGCTCCAGCGGACCGGCGCCCATGACGGCGATACGGCCGGCGATTTCGTCCGCGTCCACGCCTCCGGCATGGGCGTCACCAATCCCGGCCTGAGCACGCCGTTCGCCACGAGCGTTGCGGCCACCACGGGCATCGGCTTCAGCGAGAACCAGCCCCAGTTCGAGGCGAACATCCAGACCGACGTCTACGATGCGATGTACGGCCAGAACGCCTCGCTGTGGACCCGTATCACCTTCGAGGCGAGCCAGGCCGGGCTCTTCGACGTGCTGACGCTCCGCATGAAGTACGACGCCGGTTTCGTCGCCTACCTGAACGGCGTGCCGATAGCCGCGCGGAATAACCCGGATCCGCTCCAGTACGATTCGGCCGCCACGGACGAACGGACCGACGAGCAGGCGGTTGCCTTCGAGGACATCGACGTCAGCGACTACCTGACCTCCCTTCAGGTCGGCACGAACGTCCTGGCGATCCATGGGATGAACTCCGCCGCCGCCGACGCCGACTTCCTGATCCTGCCGGAACTGACCGCCACCAGCACCCTCGAAGGACCGCAGTACATGCTCACCCCCACCCGCGGCGCAGCCAATCTCGAAGGCGCACTCGGCCTGGTGGCCGACACCCGGTTCACCGCGGACCGCGGCTTCTACGACGAACCGTTCGACGTGGCGATCACCACGGAGACCTCCGGCACCGAGATCTTCTACACGACCGACGGCAGCAAGCCGCACTGGGTCAACACGGACACCTACACGGGCCCGATCTCAGAGTACGCCGGCCCGATACACATCGGCCACACCACCACCCTCCGCGCCGTGGCCACCAGGCCAGGCTACATCGAGACCAACATCGATACGCACACCTACCTCTTCGTGGACGACGTCGTCAAGCAGGACTACCAGGCCACGCTCGACGCGGGTCTCCCGACGATGTGGGGCGGCACGTCGCCCGATTACGGCATGGACCCCGACGTCATCGGCACGTTCGATGTGGCCGGCGATCCGAACGGCGACGACCTCTTCGGCGGCGTCTATGCGGCCACGATCAAGGACGACCTCAAGTCGCTGCCGACGCTCTCGATCGTGATGAACATCGACGAGATGTTCGGCTCCAGCGGCATCTACACGAACTCAGGCGGGCACGGCATCGCGTACGAGCGCGAGACCTCGGCAGAACTCATCTACCCGGACGGCATCACCGAGGGGTTCCAGGTCGATTGCGGCATTCGCATCCAGGGCGGGGCGTTCCGCAGTCACGGTCTCACGAAGAAGCACTCGCTGCGGCTGCTCTTCAAAGACGACTACGGCCCGACCAAACTCAGGTACCCGCTCTTCGGCGACGACGCCGTCGATTCCTTCGACACCGTCACCCTCCGGGCCGGCGCCAACGACGGCTACACCTGGGACGCGGCAAAGTACACCGAGCAGTACATCCGCGACCAGTTCGGCCGCAACCTCCAGGAGGCTACGGGCAACGCAGCGTCGCACGGAACCTTCGTGCATCTGTATATCAACGGAATCTACTGGGGGCTGTACAACCCCGTCGAGCGGCCCGACGACGCCTTCTCCGCCAGTTACTACGGCGGCGAGAAGGAAGACTGGGACTCCATTCACGACGGCGGCGCCGCCGCCGGAAGCACGGCTGCCTGGAGCCAGATGATCTCCAAGTGCCAGCAGGCCGCCGGTTCCACCGCCGCCTACATGCAACTTCAGGCCAAGGACCCCGACGGCACGCCCAACTCCGCCTACCCGCATCTGCTCGACGTTCCGAACTACGTGGACTACCTCATCGTCAACGTCTGGGGAGGCAACTGGGACTGGCCCTGGAAGAACTGGTGGGCCGGCCGCGACCGCACCGACGAGAGCACCGGCTTCAAGTTCTACAACTGGGACTACGAGAACACCATGGGCAACAACCTCGGCCGCTCGCCTCTCAATAAGAATGCCCTCAACAACAACTTCTCCTCGGCCGGACAGCCGCATCAAAACCTCAAACAGAACGCCGAGTACCGGCTGCTCTTCGCCGATCGCATCCATCGGTACTTCTTCAACGATGGGCTCCTCACGCCCGACTCGCTCATCCCTCGTTACAGCGACCTGGCGGACCAGGTGGAACGATCCATCGTGGCCGAGTCCGCTCGATGGGGCGACACCAAACACAGCACGCCCTTGACGCTCGACGACTGGTACGACGACGACGGGAACTATACTGACGGACGCGCGGGCCGGGACTGGATTCTCAACTACTATTTGCCTCAACGCACCGACATCGTCCTTGCGCAGTTCATCGCTGCGGGGCTCTATCCGACCGTGACCGCACCGACCTTCAACCAGCACGGCGGCGAGATCGCCTCAGGCTTCAGCCTGACCATGGACGCACCCGCCGGCAACATCTACTACACCACCGACGGCACCGACCCGCGCCTGGTAGGCGGCGCCACGTCGCCGGCGGCCCAGGTGTACGGCTCGCAGGTTACGCTGACGAGAAACACCAACGTCAAGGCCCGCGTCTACAGCGGCGGCACGTGGAGCGCCCTCGCCGAGGCCACCTTCGTCCTCGACACGCTCCCCGACCTCGTGGTCACCGAGGTCATGTACCACCCGGCGGCTGCGACGCCGGCCGAGATCGCGGCCGGCTTCACGGACCGTCGCGATTTCGAGTTCATCGAGTTCCAGAACATCGGCACCGAGCCGATCAACCTCGTGGGCCTGAGGTTCTTCGACGGCGTCGATTTCGCCTTCCCCACGCACCACGTGGCGCCGGGCGAATATGTCCTCGTGGTGAGCGACCAGGAGGCGTTCCAGTTCCGCTATCCCACCGTCCCGACCGGTCTGATTGCGGGTGAATTCAAGAACCGAACGGTCCTCGATGATGCCGGAGAAACCATCGGCTTCGAAACCATCCTCGAAACGACAATCCAGGAGTTCGAACCACGCGACGGATGGTTCGACCACACCGACGGCCTGGGGTTCTCGCTCGTCGTTCGCGACCCGCTCCAGGACCCGCTCCTCTGGAACTCCAAAGACGGCTGGCGCGCCAGTTGGCTCCCCGGCGGCAACCCGGGCGCGGCCGACCCCGGCCTCGTCAACCCCGGCGACGTCGTCATCAACGAGGTCCTGGCCCACTCCGACGGCGGCGTCGAAGACTGGATCGAACTCCACAACACCACCGCCGACTCTCACATCAACATCACCGGATGGTTCCTCAGCGACACCGACGCCCAACTCGACAAGTTCGCCCTGCCCGCCACCATCCTCGGTCCGGGCGACTACGCGGTCTTCAACCAGGTGGACCACTTCGGCGGCGCCTTCGCCCTGAAAGAACTCGGCGATGAAGTCTACCTCACGTCGGCCGCCGGCGGCGTCCTGGCGGGCTACCGCGAAGACGAGTTCTTCGGCGCCTCCGACAACGACGTCTCCTTCGGACGCTACGTCAAATCCACCGGCGCCAAAGACTTCGTCGCCATGACCGACAAAACCTACGAAACCGTCAACGCCGCACCCCTCATCCCCGACGTCGTTCTCAACGAGATCATGTACCATCCCGAACTGGGCGGACACGAATACATCGAACTCTACAACCGCACGGGCGCTGCCGTGCCGCTGCACGACTCCGAGCCGACGCCCAACTCCTGGCAGTTCACCGGCGGCGTCGTCTACACGTTCCCGGCCGACGCCTCCATCCCGGCATACGCTTGCGCCCTGGTCGTCGGCATCGACCCGGGTGAGTTCCGCGCCACCTACGGCATCGACCCGTCCGTGACGATCTACGGTCCGTGGGACGGCGCCCTGGCGAACGAGGGCGAGAGGCTGGAACTCTCCAGGCCCGGCACGCCCGAACCCGACGGCTTTGTGCCGTATGTCGCCACCGAGAAGGTCACCTACAACGACGCCGACCCGTGGCCGCTCGACGCCGACGGCACGGGCCCGTCGCTCGAGCGCATCGTCGCCGGCGACTACGGCAACGATATCCTCAACTGGGCCGTGAGCACATCGGCCGGCGGCACGCCCGGCGCTGCCAACTCCGGCCTCCCGCCGCAAGTCACCGCCGTCGACCTCAACCCCGACCCCGGCCGCACGCCGCGGGGCCTGAGCGAGATCGACCCCAGCGGCCTCGGCGTCGAGACCGTCGTCGTCACCTTCAGCGAAGACGTGACCTTCGCGCCCGAGGACGTCTTGGCCGAGAAGGTCACCTTCGACACACTCGGCGACGAGACGAGCGCGGTGGGGGTCGCCCCCGCCGGCGTCTACGGGTCCGGCACGGACGAGATGATCATCACCTTCGCCGATTCCTGGCAGCAGATGGTCGATACCTGGGTCCGCATCACGCTCGCCGACACGATCATCGACGCCTCGGCCCAGGGTCTCGACGGTGAACCGGCGGCGGACTCGAGTGGCCTCGGATACATCTACGATTCAAGTCTCGACCTGCCGAGCGGCAACGGCGCGGCCGGCGGGGAGGCCGTCTTCTACGTCGGCAGCCTGCGGGCCGACATGCGCGGCTTCGGCCCCATCGCCGAAGAGCCGAACGGGACGGTCGATTCGTGGGACATCACCGGCTTCACACAGAAGTACCTCGCGGGGGACCTCGACGCCGATTTCCGCGGTTTCGGACCCACCGCCGAAGAGCCGAACGGAGCGGTCGACTCGTGGGACATCAACGGCTTCACCTCCCGCTACACGGCGGCGCTGGCCGCCGGCACGCACCTCAATGATCTTCCCACCTCCGGCGGTCCCCTCGCAACCGGCGCCCCCTCCCCCCTCCCACTCATCGCAACCGCCGCGCCGCCCGCCGCCCCGGCCACGCCAAGTGACACCAGCCGGGTGGCATGGCCACGCTCGCGTGGCCATGTGCTCGATGGCTTGGTGGACAACATGGCCACCGACCATCCGGTGGCCATGCCACCCGCGCATTCTTCGCCCGCCGCTGCTTCGCCGACCGAGCCGGGAGCGGAAGCTCCCGGTCACGTTCCCCACCCTGCCGTCCCAATCGCCGGCACCATCCTTCCGCCCGAAGGCCGGGTGCCCTGGCCACGCTCGCGCAGCCATGTGCTCGACACCACCGCCGACACCGGCTTGGTCGACCTCCTGGCTGCACCCGCGTTGGCGGTGTCACTGGGGGCGTAACCGGCCGGCTGGCATGACCACGCTCGCGTGGCCATGTGCTCGCCAGCGCCGCCGACAACATGGCCACCGAACATCCGGTGGCCATGCCACCCGCGCATTCCTCACCCGCGCATTGCTCACCCGCGCATGCTTCACCCGCGGATTCTTCATCTGCCTGCAAGACGCAGACAAAGGGACGGCCGGGCTCGTCTGAGCCCGGCCGTCGGTATGCCGGAATGGATGTTCGCTCGGCCCGTCTTACCGTTTGCGGCGGAAGAGCATGGCAACCCCGCCCAGCGCCAGCAGCGCCAGCGTGGCCGGTTCGGGGATCGGGGAAGAACCGCCGGTGCTGCCGCCCAGGGGACCCGTCTGGAGCAGCCACGCGTTGTTGATCTTGTCGTAGTCGTTCGTGTCGATGGTTCCGTCCTGGT
>Ga0307433_1001767_pt1 | contig 11122 bp, 9 predicted proteins | sample SalMarWE160210MG_FD_202166 | JGI IMG/M metagenome (GOLD analysis project Ga0307433, IMG submission 202166) | Salt marsh sediment microbial communities from the Plum Island Ecosystem LTER, Massachusetts, United States - WE1603-210 | ecosystem: Environmental > Aquatic > Marine > Intertidal zone >...
CGTGTCCACGTCGATCACGGGGCGAAACAGTCGCCAATCGGCCACGTCCCTCGAATACGATATGATGGGCTCCATGGACTTCGTCTCCACACGCTCCGCCTTCGGGACGTCTGAGGCGTCCACGGGCTCGGAGACAGCCTCGAAGGCCTCACGCATGGCCCGAATGTTGGACTCGACTATCCTCTCGGGGAACTCCCTCCTCACCGCCTCCTCCAGGGAGGCCAGGTTGACCAGGCCCGTGACCTTGGCGAACGCCCCCAGTATAGCCGTGTTGGTTATAGGCCTCCCCAGGGTCTCGAGGGCTATCCTGGTCGCGTCTACTGTGGCGACCCTGAAGCCGCCGGAGAGCCCTGCGTCCATGATGGTCCCCGGGTGGTTAACCAGTACTAAGCCGTCTTCCTTCAGCCCCTGGGTCACGTCGACGGATCGGCCCAGCAGGGGGTCCAGGACGACGACTATGTCAGGCTCGTGGACCAAGTCCCTCTCCTTGATGTGCTCGTCGGCTATCCTGCAGAACGCGACGACAGGCGCCCCCCTGCGCTCCGTGCCGTACTGAGGTATCGCCTGAGTATGTTTACCGTCGATGTGAACGGCTGAGGACAGCATCCTTACGCCCGTGACCGCGCCTTGTCCTCCTCTGCCGTGGAACCGTATCTCGATCAATGGTTTTTACTCCTCCGAATGAATTAATTGTTTTAATATTAAACGTTTGTACATCGATTAAAACGACTGGGCTCGACGTGGGAGGCCAGAAACTCGTCCAGAAAGGGCGTCGTCTGCTGAAAGCCAAACTACACAAATAGGCACCGATAATATGTGACGTGGTGACAGAGTTGCCGAAGTTACCGGTTACCCCGGCGTCGAAGCTCCTCGACGAGGCGGGCGTCGAGTACACGAAGCATCTGTACGACTACAGGAAGTCCGGCGCCGTCGCGGCGGCTAGGCAGATGGGGGTGGATGAACACGCCGTCGTCAAGACGCTGGTCATGGAAGACGACGCGGGGAACCCGTTCATAGTGCTCATGCACGGCGAGAAGGAGGTGAGCCTCAAGGAGCTGGCGCGGATGATAGGCGCCAAGAACGTGAAGACGACGACCGTGAGAGACGCGCAGCGACTCACCGGCTACATGGTGGGAGGCATAAGCCCCTTCGGCGCGAGGAGGCGGCTGCCAGTCATCGTCCAGTCCACGATACTGGGCCTACCCTACCTCTACATCAACGGGGGGAGGAGGGGCTTCATTTTGGGCATGAAACCCGAGACGCTGGTGAGTCTACTGGATCCTAAACCCGTCGACGTCGCACGTTGACCATTCATCCACGAAACAAACGCTTTCTATGACCAAACATACGCCTGAACCCTTCACTCTCCTTCTAGGCGCCTGCCCTCGGTCCATATGGCTAGGATGAGGCCGCCTATGACCGCGAGGGCGTAGTGGTAATAGTTGAAGGCCAGCAGCTGATAGACGAACTCCTCGAACAGTATGTCGGCTAGCGAGGGGTCCTCGAGGAAGAAGCCCCAGATGGGCAGCATGCTCACCAGGGCGCCTATGATCTTGCCGACGAGGAAACCGCCGAGGAACGATGTCACGTGCTCCCGGTTCACCACATCAGCCATGGTATTGAAGGATGCGGATATCTATTAAAACTCTAACCTAAGCCGCGCTGGATCAGCTGCACCAGGCCCGGCCTACCCACCGCGCCCACCGTCTGCCCCACAGGCTGGCCGCCCCTGAACACTATGAAGTTGGGGATGCTCATGACGCGGTACCGTGCAGCCGTACCCGGGTTGTGGTCCACGCTCAGCTTCGCGAGGTACGCCTTGCCCGCGTACTCCGCCGCCAGCTGGTGGATCACCGGGGCCATCATCTTGCATGGGGCGCACCACTCCGCCCAGAAGTCTACAAGCACAGGCTTATCCGTCTCGGACATGGCCTGCCGGAAGTTCGCGTCCGTCAGATCGTTCACCTGCCCGTCCCGCAGTGTAGATGACTTCGCTGGTGTGGGGGTCATCATCCGTTTCAGCATCTGCTGCTTGATCTTCTCAAGCTCATCGTCCGTGCTCATCAGGGAGACGATACAGAAGGGTGGATTATGAAGGTTGCCCGCCGGAAGCCTACTCCGTGTCCCTCCAGTTCTCCTCTATGAAGCCCTCCCTGCCGGAAAGCCTATCATAGATCTGGTACCGGGCCGCCTGCTTTCTGTAGTAGTCCTGGTGGTACTCCTCGGCGCGGTAGAAGGGTCCAACTGGGAGGATCTCGGTGGCCACGGGGTCCGTGAACCTGCCGGACTCGTCGAGCGTCTTCTTGGATTCCTCGGCGAGCCTCCTCTGCTCCTCGCTGTGGTAGAATATCGCGGTCTTGTACTGGGGGCCCCGGTCCGCGAATTGTCCTCCGGGATCTGTGGGGTTCACGTTCCTCCAGAAGACGTCCAGCAGCTCACTGTAGCTCATCTTCTCGGGGTTGTAGTACACCTGCACCGCCTCGTAGTGGCCGGTCTTTCCGGTGCTTACTTCTTCGTATGTGGGGTTCTCCGTGGTGCCTCCCGTGTAGCCGCTCACCGCCTCATCCACGCCTTCCACCTCCTCGAAGCCGGCTTCCATGCACCAGAAGCAGCCTCCGGCGAAGGTCGCGGTCTCCAGACCCTCCAGGTCCTCAGGGTTGGCTTTCTCCATCACTGTTTCTTCTCCGTTCTTCGATGCGACCCATGCTCCTCCGACCATCAACGTCAGCACGGCCAGGGCTAAGATGAAGACGGTTTTCATGAAGCAGGATCAGACTCTAGGGAAACCGCGAAATATATACCCTGATAAAAGTTAGATGGGGCCCGCTATCTCTTCAGGCTCTCGGTGTAGTCGGGCCGAGTCGAGTCGTACTTGTGGGCGCCCTCGGGGTCCCCGGTGACGTTCTCGAGGTACTCCTCGTAGCCTTCCCAGTCCCCCGCCTTCTCGTGGGTGTCGATGTAGTTCTGGGGCATGGGGTGGGTGCCGACGACCACGGGGAGCCCGACGTAGTTCTCTATGTACTTCTTGTGGTCCCCTATGTACGGGCACGGCGGATACCCCGCCAGGTAGCACGAGGCGAGGTATATCACCTCTGCTCCGTACTTCTTCATGTCCGCGGGGGCGTACTCGAGGCGCTCCCCCGGGCAGCCGCCGCAGGCCATCCAGCCCACCACCTCGATGGGCTCGTCCTTGGCGATCTTCTTGAAGGCGCCGTCCCGCTCGATGATAGATCTGAAGCACTTGTTGCCGGTGCACGTCCGGTTTCTGTCGCAGATCATTATACCTACCTTTACCATGATGGATCAAAAAGGTTAGTTAAGCCAACCTAAAAACGCTTTCGTGTCAGACGTGGCTGATACTCTTTATATTTCATGCCGCGTAGAAGGTTGCCGACGCTTTGACAGGGAACAACGTCTTCTCTCAGCTGTGCCGCCCGGTCAGGAGGCTCATAGACGAAAAAGGCTTCGAGAACCCCACCGAGCCCCAGAGAAGGCTGATACCCATCATACTTGAGGGAAAGAACGTCCTGCTCATATCGGCCACCGCCACAGGAAAGACGGAGGCGGCGATGCTGCCCGTTCTCCATAAGTTCCTGCTGTCCGGCGGGAGGCAGCCGGGCATCAGCATCATATACATCACGCCACTCCGGGCCCTGAACAGGGACATACTGGAAAGGATGACGTACTGGTGCAACAGGCTGGACATCAGGCTCGGCGTCCGCCACGGCGACACCAGCCAGAGAGAGCGGGGCTACATGAGGCACAGCCCGCCCGACATGCTCATCACCACCCCCGAGACCCTGCAAGCCATCCTACAGGGCCGCACCATCAAGAACCACCTGAAGACGGTGAAGTGGATCATCGTGGACGAGATACACGAGCTCGCAGACAACAAGCGCGGCAGCCAGCTCAGCCTAGCCCTCGAACGGATCAGGAATGTGGCCGAGAACGACATCCAGTTCATAGGGCTCAGCGCCACCATCGGCAGCCCCGAGAGGGTGGCCCAGTTCCTGGTCGGAGAAGGCCGCGACGTGGAGATCGTCCAGATCTCGGCGCTCAGGGACACAAGGTTAGACATAGTCTACCCCGAGCCCAACGCAGAGGACTACGAGCTGGCGCGGAAGCTCTTCACCCACCCGGAGGTGGCGGTGCGGCTCAAGGTCATGAAGGACCTCATAGAGCAGCACGACACCACCCTCATATTCACCAACACCAGGAGCACCAGCGAGGCCCTGACCAGCAGGTTCAACCTGTGGGACACCGATTTCCCGCTCAGCATCCACCACGGCAGCCTCGCGAAGACAAGCAGGATAGCCACCGAGCGGGGGCTAAGGGCGGGCGACCTGAGGACGGTTATCTGCACCAGCAGCCTGGAGCTGGGCATCGACATCGGCGCCATCGACCTCGTCATCCAGTATAACAGCCCAAGGCAGGTGACCAGGCTCCTCCAGCGGGTGGGCCGCAGCGGCCACAGCATAGAGGAGACCAGCAAGGGAGTCATAGTGGCGATGAACAGCGACGACGCCCTGGAGAGCATGGTCATCTGCAGGCGCGCCCTCAAGGAGATAATGGAGCCAATCTATGTGCCGGAGAAGCCCTACGACGTCCTGGTTAACCAGATCATCGCCGAGCTCATGCAGAGGAACAAGCTCTACTTCCTCCAGGTGAAGAACCTCTTCGACCACGCCTACCCGTACAGGGGCCTCACCGAGGAGGACGTGCTCAACGCGGCCCGGTACATGCACGACAGGTTCCCCCGTCTGGCGTGGCTCAGCGAAGAGGACGAGGTCATGATCAAGCCCCGGGGCAGCAGGAAGACCATGTACAGATACTTCTTCAACAACCTGTCCATGATCCCTGACGAGAAGGACTATCTCATCGTCGACGTGGACGAGGACAGCCCCGTCGGCATCCTCCAGGAGGCGTTCGTCGCCGAGTACGCTAAGCCAGGCGTCAAGTTCACTCTCAGGGGCCGCGCCTGGAAGATACTCAACATCCACAACGACAAGATCTACGTCAGATGCGAGGACGACCCCACGGGCGCCATCCCCAGCTGGGTGGGCGAACAGATACCTGTGCCCATGGAGGTCGCCTTGGAGGTCGGGGAGATAAAGGCGTATGTGGAGGACAGCCTCGGCGAAGGCATGGGCGTGGACGAGATAGCCGACGAGCTCCACCTCCGTTACCCGGCCAACGTAGACACCATCAAGAGAGCCATCTCGGAGCTCGCGGACCACCACCGCCGAGGGTACAAGGTGCCAACCGACAGACGGGTAGCCCTAGAGGACTGGGAGGATAAAGTCATCATACACGCCAACTTCGGCAGCCTCGCCAACAGGACCCTCGCCAGGATCGTGGGCCACATCATCAGCGAGGACACAGGGTACCCCGTCGGCGTCCAGCAGGACACCTACATGGTGATAACCCAGACCGTGGGCAGCGTGGACGCCCGGTACGTCGCCCGGATGCTCACGAGCCTCGCCGACGGCGACATGGAGTCCGTCGTCAGGGAGGCCGTCACCAAGACGGGGCTCTTCAAGAAGCGGCTCATCAACGTCGCTAGGAAGGCGGGGGCGCTGAGCAAGTTCGCCAACTTCAGCAACATCACCCTAGGCAGGCTCATGAAGAGCTTCGAGGGCACCGTGATATTCGAGGAGGCCATGAAGGACACCCTCAGGCAGGACCTGGACATCGAGGCGACCATGGAGCTGCTGCGGCGCATGGCCGACGGAGACATCGAGGTGACAGTGCTGGACACCGATGGCGACGTGAGCCCCCTCGGCAAGCTCGGCATAGACAGCATCACCATGAAGACCGACATAGTGCCCCCCGAGAAGCTGACCAGGATCATAATGGAGTCAGCCAAAGCCCGGATCTACAACGAGACCCGTGTGCTCGCGTGCCTCGGGAAGCGGGACTGGCTGGAGGAGAGGCAGGTGAAGGACTATCCAGAGAAGATAGGGTGCCCCATATGCGGCTCCACAGAGATAGGGGTCTTCGACAGAACCATGGAGGAGGTGGCCGAGCTCCAAGCCACCACGAAGAGGAGCAAGAAGGAGCCGCCCAGATGGTGGCAGAGAGGCGCAGACTCCGCTAAGCTGGTCTCCATGTACGGCAGGAGGGCGGCCATAGTCGCGTCGGCGAAGTACGTTGACCCCACCGAGGCCTGGGACATCCTCGCCGAGACCGGCGACGAGGGAGACGCCTTCTTCGAGCGCATCGTGGAGTCTGAGAGGGAGGCGCTGCGTAGACGCTTCATGTGACGCCACGGTTTTTTTCTCTCGTGGTTTCTCTGGGGATAGGGTTGTTACATGGGACGCTGATGTTGAATTTCTCACACATTAAGAAAGATAAGATGATGTGAGAATATTGTTGGACGTGGAAGAAGCAACCAGCAAGAAGGCTGAGCTCGGTTTAGCAAGTGTATTTTTAGGTTTTTGGTCCTTTAGAGGGGGTTGATCAGGCCTCTTTTTTACATCATTTTTTTCACTGTTTTCGAATGTTTGGTTTTTCTTTAGAGGCATGATACCAGTGCACGCGCACACACGCAGCGAGGAATACAATATTTATAATGGTCTTACCTCAATGATTTCAAGGGCTGAGTTAGACTTGAGCACGCACGACTTATCTTTCACTAAGGTTGCTGAGACCTCGGAAATCCCCAATGGAAAAATGAAGATGGTAAAAGTTAAAGACAAAGAGATCCTGATTGCGAACGTGAATGATAGTTTTTACGCCATCGCAAACCTTTGTATCCATAAAGGCGGAAGCCTTTCCGAGGGTTCCCTAGAAGGTAATATCATGACATGCCCGATTCATGGTTCGAGGTTCGACGTCACCACCGGTAAATGCATCCATAGACCTAGGAATATATTCATCGAAGCCAAGACAGATGATGCGATGTCGTACGAGTTGAGAGTTGATGGGGAGGATATTCTTCTATATCAACGAAGCTCTTGGGGCATTTAATTACGCATCCATTCGTTAAATAATAGCGCGCGCCTGTTTTTTCAAGATACCACGTATAGGATGTACATGTAGATCGATGAAACTATAAGGTGCATCATGGTAATCAGGAAGCAGTACCTGAAGAACGTTGAAAGTTTAATCGGTCTTCCCTCCCTCTCCGAAACACCGAGGACAAGAATATTACTCGGTGAACCAATAGGAGTCAAGCTCCCGCCAAGATTAGCGCCCACTACAAGTCCCCACCACGTGTTCTTCGAGAGCCCCTCAGACACCCATAACTTGATGATCGGAGCGAATGTAGCCGTCAACGGAATATTATCTATAAGAGCTGAAGGGAAAGCTGATAGCCACATAACCGTAATGGGTAGGAAACTTGGCCACCTACCAGCGATCCCAAGCATGCCTTCAGATATCACCTCGATAAGCCCGATACCAACCATCCCGTTGATCATAGTGAATAACCCTGCAAGGAAGAACACTGTAGACCAGTCAATCTCTTTCAAAGCATCACTTGGCTCCTTGTTAAAGACCATCATCATAATCACACCACCCGTCATAGCAACGAATGCAGGCGTAAGACCAAACTGATCATAGATCGCAAAGCCAAGAATTGTACCAGCTAGAATAATACCAGCAACGGCCTCCTTCCCTCTTCCCCCAACCACACGAAGCTCTCTGACAGCTAGTTCAATCCAATTTGAGAACTCCTGAGCCTTCATCTCATCAGTGAGTATATCAACCTCTATCAACTCATTGTGCTCTACTAACTGGTTGTTTTGAACCAACTCATTCTGAGTTTCCTGCTTAAACACTCTTAGAAACAAAAGAGTAGTTATAATAAAAAGCACCATAGAGAGAGGGGCGATGTTGAGGGCGAAAGAGTTGAAGGATATTCCTCCTTCAACTGCAATGATGATGTTCGGTATCGAGCTCATCATCAGAGTCATACCACTGAAGTTCGCGATTATTGCTTGAAATATTAGAAGGGTCTCCGACTTCATTTTGAGGGCCTTAGTCATCGTGATAGTGATGCTTGCTGATACCAGCATCGCACCGATGTTGTTCAATATCATTGATAGGAATGCTGTGAAAGAAAGTAGGATGACGGCGAAGGATGTTGGGCTTTTCGATGCCTTCAGAATCCTAACAGAGATACTGTTGAAGATACCGGATTTCTCCGCGCCATTCACTAATAGCATCATCCCTATGATGACGCCTAGAATCTCGATGTCGATGAAATCTAGGAACTCGTGGGGCAGAACTGCTCCGATTAGAAATGTTGCACCCGCCGCCAAGAGTGCTGTGTACGCTCTTTCAATCCGCTCAGTTGCTATCAGGATTATGGTTATGAGAAAAATTGTTAGTGAGATGCTTTGAACTATGTTCATTATTCATCTTCTTGAGGTTCGTTATCAATTGTTTCGTCGGGTATCTCTGTTCGTTGGAGGATAAGATTCTCCTCAACTTTCTTGTACTCTTTCATCAGCTTATCGTAGGTTTGGCTTCTTAATTTAACAACAATATCCCATTTATCACTTAATTTATCACCCAACTCGTCATCAATCCTCTGCTTAGAAGCAGTCATTACTGAGAGCTCCTTCTTGATTTCACCACGCTCTTTCTCAATTAAGGCTTGGAGCCGGTTCTCCATGCCTTCGATCTTTGTTGCTGTGGTTGTGATGACTGACAACTCTTTTTTGATTACCTCATACTGTTCATCGATCTGACGCTGGAAACGCTTCTCAATTTCATCTATCTGTGATTGTATTTCTTTCTGAACTTTCTCAAGGTGAGTTTCGATTAGTTTCTTTGTCTGCTCCTCGAGTTTCTCGGTCTTTTCTTTGTGTTCTTCTGATGAATCTTTATCCTGTTTCTCGATTTCCATCGTGTATAAAGTGTTTCTCTATTGTAAATTAATGTTTGCTCGCACGTAGCTTCGGTAAGAGGATTACGTTATTATTAAGAGAGATTCAACATTCATGTTACTTGTAAAAATATGTGTGTGGTGGGGCCATAATTTTATCCCCACACACACACTTTTAGTTAGAATTGAAGCAACTATGGACACCCGGGGTAACCATAGTTTATCTCAAAACAATCTCAAACGGATCTCAAAAGAATCTCAAATGGTACTAGTACCATAGTACTATGTAATATGTTATATGTAATACGTATTAATTCATAATTCACACCAAAAATACGGGATTTGAGATGAAAATAAGACTTATGATATGAGCTGAACTTTCACGCATTTCGGACCCTTTTTGGTTTGAATCAGTGTGAAACTGACTCTATCACCTCGCTGTACCTCTTCAGCATTCGTGATTTGGCTAATGTGGAAAAACACTTCATCACCAGACTTAGTTTCAACAAATCCATATCCCTTATCCGAGAACCACTTACTGACAATCCCCTCTAATTTATTCTCCCTCCCTTTTCACTGTTTTTTAGTGTCTTGAGTTTAAAAACCTCGTCAAATAAACGCGCGTGCGCATTTGAAATATGACCCCTAAAAAAATACTCACAAACCCAGAGTATATCAAAAGTTTATTGTCAGTTGAATTCCCTATAAATATCAAAAAAAATCCAATAATAAACAATAATGAAAGTGGAATTGAAGTAAAAAATGTTCCTGGCATCCGATTTTGAGACATTGATAGTATCGTCTTGAAAAAGTAAGGGATATACTATTAAACTTTTTAGTGTTATTATAGATTGAATTATCTTCATTAGTTTAATAAATATGCATAAAAAAAATTACCACGCCTCTTTAAAAGCCAAAACACTGGCAAACTTTTCTATCGAGTGATCATGTGCTATCTGGTGCACGCGCATCCAGCTACCCTGAGATCACCCTCGACACGGTAAGATCCCTGTTGGCAGAGACAGAGCCCCACCTATTCGCATAGAGCTACCCACGTGCGTGGTTGCGTTGATCTCTGGGCTCCGTGCTCATAAATTGCTCGTTTTATTTGGTGTTAATCTGAGACTTATGTTTAGACGGGTTTAGGATTGAAGTTGGGGTTAGGGTTTCTCTGTCTACCGTGCCTGGCTTTCTTCTCATGCTCCTGTTTTTCATCTCTTAATATCTGGTCTAAAGCTTGAGTGAGATCATCAAATACTTCCAACAAATCCCAGCCCTCCTGTTTAACGTGGATTGTCTCGCCCCCTAGCTTTGTATATATATGGGCTCTTACCTCGTAACGCGTCCGGTTTCCGCCAGTACTTTGCTTCTTTATTTGAACCCTTACCTCATGAAGATACGGACGCATATTCTGTGCTCTCTCCAACACGCGGCGTATCTTATTCTCCGCGACAGCGGCGTCGAACCAATCCTCATCTGCTGTAAGCCCGACAATATAGACGGGTAACTCTGCCTCACCTCGAAGATCGTATATAGACTGTAGAAGCTCTCGTGGTGTTATGATACCCTGCACCCTGTCTTGCTCATCAACTATGAGGCAGGCACTCTTGCTCATTCGAATCATCTCCTCTGCCACTTCCAAGGCATTCGCCTCCGGCCCCAACTTGAGGGGTTGGGTGTCCATTACACCGCTGACTTGACCTGAAAACTTAGGCACCATCTGACCGCTCAGGTGTCCCGTGGTCATCCGTGAAGCAGGGACTATGAAGATTTGGACCAGTATCTCCGCTGTCACTATGCCCTTCAGTTTTTCGTCTGTGGTGACTGGTATATGGCTGATATTTTTATCCAGCATCAAGCTGCGGGCACGGTCGTTGCCGATCTTCGAGTCAATAGTAGTAACGGGTGTTCTCATGAGGTCTTTGGCTTTTATTTGTCCTAGTTCGTTGACTTCTGTTAACTCTTTTAATAGGTCCACTTGGCTTATGATGCCTTTGATCTCGTCATTTTCTACTAGGGGTAGGGCTCTCACGTTGTTATCGATGAGGGTCTCTATGGCTTGTAATACAGTGTAGTGTATATCAGTGATGCCAATCTGATGCCAGACACTCTTGATATTGGTTCTTTCTGGGTGTTCTACACCTAGGAGGTCTCGTACCGTAATGAGGCCTGTGTTGGCTCCGTCACTGGCCACTGCTTCGTAGTGTCCTGTGTCTTTAAAGTAGGCGAGTATCTTGCTGGTTGGGTCGTTAGGGTTGAAGACGCTTCTCGGGGTGTAGGAAAGGTTGA
>Ga0307433_1001770_pt1 | contig 11113 bp, 9 predicted proteins | sample SalMarWE160210MG_FD_202166 | JGI IMG/M metagenome (GOLD analysis project Ga0307433, IMG submission 202166) | Salt marsh sediment microbial communities from the Plum Island Ecosystem LTER, Massachusetts, United States - WE1603-210 | ecosystem: Environmental > Aquatic > Marine > Intertidal zone >...
CTGCCGCCGGTGGTTTGAGGCGGCTTCCAGCCGCCTTGCCGCCGCGAAGCGGCGTATAGGCCGGGGCCTTTGGCCCCGGCTTTTCGGGGCGAGAGACCCATCTTCTTCTCTCCCGCTGTGGCCCGCCGCAGGCGGGCCACAGCGGGAGAGAAGACAAGAAGAGGAAACGCGGGCCGCTTGACGGCCCCGGCCCAGAGGGCCGGGGCTACACCCGCCTGCGGCGGGCAATGGCCCATAAAATGGGCCTCAGCAGGCCTGCCATAATCCGTGGTCACACCCCCTCGCCTCCCGCCGGCCACTTTGCCGTTGACACCCACCTCGACGCCCACCTACACTCGCCGCACGTTGTGGTCCGCGGAGAGCCCGCGCATGGCCGACCTGGCAGCCCGTTTCGGTGAGATCTTCGGTCCCGTCGGCCCGGTGCGCGTGGTGCGCGGTCCGGGCCGCGTGAACCTCATCGGCGAACACACCGACTACAACGGCGGGTTCGTCATGCCGATGGCGCTCGAGGCGTCGGTCCGGCTGGCCTTCGTGCCGCACGACGAACCCACCGTCACCCTCTGGTCCGAGCAGTTCGCCGAACGGGCGTCCTTCTACCTGGGCGCCGAGGCGCCGGCCGACTCGCCGCACTGGCTCCGTTACCCGATGGCCGTGGCCGAGGTGCTGACCGAAGCGGGTGTGACGCTGCACGGGCTGCAGGCCGTCGTGGACGGCGACGTGCCGGTCGGGTCGGGCCTGTCGTCGAGCGCCGCCTACGAGGTGGCCTCGGCGCTGGCGCTGCTGGTGGCGGCCAGGCCGGAGGTTCCCGCCGGTCCGGCGCAGGTGGCGGCCGAGGCCCACGGGTTGACGACACAGCGGCTGGCGCTGCTGTGCCAGTCGGCCGAGCACCGCGTGGGTGTCCGGTGCGGCATCATGGACCAGTTCATCAGCCTGCACGGCCGCAAGGCACACGCCATCGTCCTCGACTGCCGCGACCTCTCGTACGAGGCGGTTCCGCTGCCGGCCGACCGGGCGACGGTGGTCATCATCGATTCGGGGGTCCGGCGGAAGTTGACCTCCGGCGCGTACAACGAACGCCGCAGCCAATGCGAAGAGGGGGCCGGGCGGCTGCGGAAGTTCGACGAGAACGTGGAACAACTCCGCGACGTGTCGGTCGAGATGTTCGAGGCCCACGAGTCGGCCTTGCCGCAGACCGTCCGTCGCCGGTGCCGGCACGTCGTGACCGAAGACGCGCGGGTGGCCGAGTCGATCGAGGCCCTCGGCCGGGGCGACCTCGAACGGTTCGGGGCGCTCCTCAGCGCCAGTCACGATTCGCTCCGCGACGATTACGAGGTGTCGGGGCCGGAACTGGACCTGCTGGTCCACATCGCGCGGGGCACCGGGGGCGTGCTGGGGTCGCGGCTGACGGGGGCGGGGTTCGGCGGGTGCACGGTTTCGCTTGTGCGGCCCGACGCCGTCGAGACGCTTCGCGAGGCCGTCCTCGCCCGGTACGAGACCGAGACCGGCTTCGAGCCGCACATCTGGGTCAGCGAAGCCGCCGACGGCGCCGCCGTCGAGGCGTGAACGCCGGCGGCCTGCGTGACGACGTTTCGTTAGCCGCGGGGCTTGTCGAAGACCCGCCGAAGCGGGTCAGCGAAGCCGCCGACGGCGCCGCCGTCGAGGCGTGAACGCCCGGCGGCCCGCGTGACGACGTTTCGTTAGCCGCGGGGCTTGTCGAAGACCCGCCGAAGCGGGTCAGCGAAGCCGCCGACGGCGCCGCCGTCGAGGCGTGAACGCTCGGCGGCCCGCGTGACAATGTTTCGTTAGCCGCGGGGCTTGCCCCGCGCGCGCACTTGGCAGAGGCTGCGATGATACCGTTCATCAAGAAACTCGCGCGTGGCGAGGACCTCTCGCTCGAGGAATCGCGCGAGGCCCTCGGCCTGATCATGGGAGGCGAGGCCACGCCGGCCCAGATCGCCGCCTTCCTGACGGCCCTTTCGGTCAAGGGACCCACGCCCGACGAGATCGCCGGCGCCGCCATGGCCATGCGCCAGAAGGCTACCCGGATCGACGTCGGCGACCTGCCGGTCATCGACACATGCGGCACCGGCGGCACGGGTAAGAAACCGTTCAACATCTCGACGGCGGCGGCCATCGTGGCGGCCGGAGGCGGGGCCTACGTCGCCAAGCACGGCAACCGAGGGGCCACGTCCAAGTGCGGGTCGAGCGACGTCCTCGAGGCCCTCGGCGTAAACGTGTCGGCGGCCCCGGCGGTCGTCTCGCGGTGCATCCGCGAGGCGCGGATCGGTTTCCTCTTCGCCCCCGCCCTGCACGGGGCCATGAAATATGCGGCGGGAGTCCGCAAGGAGATCGGCATCCGGACCATCTTCAACGTGCTGGGTCCGCTGACGAACCCCGCGGGCGCGAAGCGCCAGGTCATGGGCGTTTTCTCGGCCGACCTCGTCGAACCGATCGCCGAGGTCATGATCCGTTTGGGCGTCGAGCACGCCCTGGTCGTCCATTCGATGGACGGCCTCGATGAGATCTCGCTCTCGGCGCCCACGCGGGTCTGCGAGGTCCGCAGCGGCGACGTTGACTGCTACGACCTGTCGCCGGAGACGCTCGGCCTGCCAAGTGCGCGGCTGGAAGCGATCCGGGCCGAAACGGTGGAGGAATACACCGATGCGGTGCGCTGCGTTCTGGCCGGGGAGGCCGGGCCGCGGCGCGACGCCGTTCTGGCCAACGCCGCCGCCGCACTCTACGTGGCCGGCGTGGCCGAGAGCATCCGGGACGGCGTCGGCCGCGCCGCCGAGGCCATCGACTCCGGCGCAGCGGCCGAGGCGCTCCAGGCCCTCATCTCCTGCTCCTGCATGGGTGTACCGTAATACCGGATGTCAGGTGCCTCAAGTCATGTCCCCGGCCCACCAAAGGCCGGGCCTGCACCTGCCTGGCGGCAAGAAGGGCCATGAACGGGCCTCACGCCGCCATCCCCGAATATCCCTCTCCCCCCCGGCGTATTGCTGGTGGAAGCCGTGAAAGGTAACCCGTGGCGGTTGGTGAGGGAGGCACAAGCCATGATGCTGCCGCTTGCAACGGACGTGAAGATGCGGTCGTTGCCGTATGCGAACTCGTTTCTGGTGGCCCTGACGGTCATCGCGTACCTGGCCATCGGGCCGGCCCACGCCTACGAGCACCACCCGTTCATCCTGACGTACTGGTCGCCGTCGGGCATCCTCGGGCACATCTTCATGCACGGCGACTTCTGGCACCTGGCCGGCAACATGCTGTTCCTGTGGGTCTTCGGCAACGCGGTGTGTTCGCGGATCGGGAACCTGTGGTACCCGCTGCTGTACCTGGGCCTGGGCGTGGTCACGGCTATGTTGGCGATGCCGGAACCGGGGTCGGGCGCCGTGGGGGCCAGTGCCGCCATCAACGGCATCATCGGCCTGTTCATCATCCTGTTTCCCCTGAGCCGCATCAAGATGCTCATCACGATGCTGTACGCCTGGGGAGACGTCCTGTGGCTGCCATCGCTCTTCATGGTGGGCCTGTGGTTCGCCTTCGACGTGTACGGTCTGGCGACCGGCGCGGGCCGCATCGGGTACGGGGCCCACGTCGCGGGTCTTCTTTCGGGCGTGGGGCTGGGCATCATCCTGGTGCGGTGCGGGTGGGTGCCGTGGTACAAGGGGGAACTGTCGCTGCTTCACATCCTGGGTCTGGCGGCGCCGGCGCCGCGCCGCGAGCGGCCGCACGAGACGCATCGGCCCGCGCTGCCCGCGCCCGGGCGGCCCGCCATGCCGTGGACGCTGAAGTCGAACTTCAAGGCGTGGCCCGCCCCCGCGCGCGGCAAGCGGGTAAGGTGCGCGTGCGGGACCGTCCTCGCGCCCGAGCCGCACGAGGCCGGCACCTACATCCGGTGCCCGCGCTGCGGAGGACACGTCCACGTGCCGGGTCCCCGCGTCGTTGCGGCGAGCCGCCCGGTCGGGACGTAGCGCGAGGGGCCACACGCCGCGCGGCGGCCTTCTCACTTGACCGCGCGGCGGGCAATCCTGCCCGCCGCGCACAGAACGGCCAAAGCGCGGTGGGCAAGATTGCCCACCGCGCGGGTCGTCGTCACAGAACAACGTGAACGGCTCTGAGGGCGAAGCGACCCGCGTGCGGGCTGTCCTCAGCCCGCACGCTCTGAAGGAAACTCAAAGGACGGGTGCGGGGTGAGGACACCCCGCACCCGAACGCGGAGTCTTGTCACCTTCGGCAGGGGTAGGATCGCGGCGGTCAAATGCCGTGGCGGTGGGAGACGCATCCGGGTATGATAGTGCCAGCACAGCCCTTCACGCATGGGGGGACGGACCATGTCGGACGAATCCGAAGACGCGAAGTACCTGGAAGACCGGGCCCGGTCCCTCGGGCTGCCCACCGACCCCGAAGCCTACCAGGACGGCGGCTTGGCCGTGGCCGCAACGGGGCGCACGACTACGGAAGCGGAGTTGATCGCTGCCGAACTGAACGCCCGCAACATTCCCGCCTGGGTCGATCAACCCTACGCGTCAACGGTTCTCTGGCACGCACAGTTCGCGCTGAATCCAGACGGGGTGCGGGTCCTCGTTCCGCTGGGGAGGCTGGCCGATGCCCAGCGTGTTCTCACCGAGCGTGCGGAGGCACGGGACACGCTGGAGGAAGACGAGGAACCGGCTCCGCGCCGATCGCTGCGCCCAACGGGGGCAGCCATTTTCTTACTCTGTAACGGCCTTGGGATGATGGTTTTCGCCATCCTTCTCGCTTACAGCGCGGCCACGTACGGACCGCGGCTGGGGGAGGTGGTGGCGTCGCTCCTGATGGGCTTCCTGGGCATCGGAGCGCTCACCGCCGGCATTCTTGGGCTTCGCACAAAAGGCAAACCGGAAGACTGACGAACAGGCGACAGACAGGCGGCAATGCCATGTCAGACCATGCGGAACACGAGAAGTACCTGGAAGACCGGGCCCGGTCCCTCGGACTCCCCACCGACCCCGAAGCCTATCAGGACGGCGGCCTCGCCGTGGCCGCCACGTCGTACAATGCCGTAGAGGCCGACGTCCTTGCCGCCCTCCTGAATCAGGCCGGCGTGCCGGCGTGGGTCGATTCACCCAACGTAGCCCGCCTGTACGCATGGTCTCCCGGCTATCTCGCCGCTGGCGTTCGGGTGTTCGTGCCGCTCGGTCGCTTTGACGACGCGAAGGCGATTCTGGCGGAGCATGAAGAAGATGGGGCTGCTGACAGCCTTGAGCAAGAGCCGGAAGAAACGGAGGGCTTATGATGGCCTCGCACGATGACGGCGCCTCCGAAGCGCAACTTGGCCCAACCGGTACTCCGCACGTTCCAGGGGCCGCCCTTCGCAGAGGCCCTTCTCGGCTTGGCATTCTGCATCGAATCGCGCTGGGGGTCGTGGCGGCCATCTTGATGGGTTTGGGCATCTGGATTCTTGTTGCGGCCGTGGGGGCGCCGGGGCCGGCGTTTGCGCGCGTGGGCGTCGCGGCAATCGGTCTCTCCATCTCGGCCGCTGGACTCTGGTTTGGTGTCCGCGCCCTGGGGGCTTTCGGCCGACGGGATGCGGACCAGGATTACAGCCTGCGTGTCAAGGAACGGGCCGAGCAACTGGGCCTGCCCACCGACCCCGAAGCCTATCAGGACGGCGGCCTGGGCGTTGCGGCCACAGCCTACGGACTGGAGCGGGCGGAAGTTGTCGCGAGTGTCCTCAGGAGTGCCGCAATCCCTGCGTGGGTCGAAGGCGCTGTAACAGCCGCGTGGTACTGGCACATGCAATTCGCTATGCATCCCCGAGGCATCCGGATCATGGTGCCGCTCGGACGGCTGGAGGAGGCTCGGACGATTCTGCAGGAGTACCGGCAAGAGGCGTCGCGGCAGGAAGACAAGGAACATGCCACCGCGGACCAGGAGGATGCGCATTATCAATTGCTGCAGTCGGTCCGTCGCTTGGGTTACCTTACACTCATCGGCCTGCTCGCCCCGCTCGTGTTCGTTTTGGCCCTCAGGCTGTTGGTAAGGATAGCCGACGAGCGTGAGAAGAGCGGCCACTCGGCCGATCTCGCGAGAGCGCGGGTGTTGGCCTTGGCTATCGCATTCCTCGCGTGTCCGCTGTGGGGGCTGTTTCTTGGCGTAATCGCGCTCCACATTACCAAGGCCGTGGCGTTCTGAATCAAGGCACCTGCCTCCCCGCGGCCTGTGGCCTGCGGCCGGTTACTTCTTCTTCGCCTTCGCCTTCTGCTCCTCCAGCACCTTGGCGACGGCGTCGGTGCCTTGGAGGGCATCTTTCGGGCGGGGGGCCGCGCCGGTGAAGACGCAGAGCGAGTCGCGATCTTCCACAACCGTGTCCGACTCGTCCACACCGCCGCCGGGCAGGGCGACCGCCTTCAGGTTCAACTTCAGGTGCCGCGCCATCCACTGGTACACCGGCAGGCGCTTCGAGTACTCGTAGCCGTGACCCTCGTACAGGAGGTGGGCACCCGCGACCTTGTCGGTGGCGCCGAAGAGTCGGTACACGTTCCAGATGTAGGGGAACTCGACGCCGGGCACGTTCTTGGTCCAGTCCTTGCCGCACGAGACCACGAGCAGGGGCCGGGGTGCGGCCATAGCGGCGATGTCGCAGTTGTTCGTCTCGTGGGTCTTGCTCTTATGGATGGGCATGCCGCTCTCGCACTGGCATCCGCCGAAGAAGTGGGCGCTAACCATGACGACGGGTGCGGCCACTTTCACTCGGCCGTCGAGAGCCGTCAGGAGAAAGGTCTGCGTGCCTCCGCCCGATTCGCCCGTGCAGCCGATGCGTTCGGCGTCCACGCCGTCGAGTGAGAGCAGAAAGTCCAGCGCCCGCATGCTGTTGTAATGTTGCAGCGTCAGGACGTTCGGGTCGGTGTGCTTGACCTGATTGCACTCGTTCCAGCCGACCATGTCCCAGGCGAAGACGACGGCGCCCATGCGTGCCAGGACGGCGCACCGCGTCTGGGTGTAGTCGGCCAGTCGGCCTGCCTTCGAGTGCCCGTGGGGGCAGAGGATGCCGGCGCGGGACGGCTGCTTGTCGGCCGGGCGGTAGAGGTTCCCCGTGACGTAGAACCCCGGCAGGCTCTCGATGGCCACGTTCTCGATGGTGTAACCCTTGCGTCGCTGCTTGCCGCGGATGACGGGGTTCAGCGGACACTTGGCCGGCAGGGGCACGAGGTTGGCCCCCTTGAGGATGCCCTCGCGGTTGCGGCGGGCGCGGGCTTCCCAATCCTCGCGTGTGTGGAACGTCTTGGCGAAGGCGGCGAGTTGCTCGCGCGCCGCCTCTTCGCTCTGGTGCGGATGGTTGGATTTGGCTTGGGCCATGGCACACACGGCTCCTACGAGCACCAGCGCGAAAGACGCTTTCATCAGGCACCTGCCTTTTCTGGTTTGCGCGTGACAGCCGCTTGTTACGCGCGCGGCTGGTTGCGGATACCGTACCGCCGGGCGCGGTTGGCGTCAAACGTTCCCTGAGTGCCAAGGGAAGAGCGATTCTCCGGCCCGCCGGCGGCACGGCGGGGTTCAGGCATGCGGATTCTGCAAGGAGAACGGCATGAGACGGTTTAGAGGCTGTTTCATAACTCCCTCTCCCTTGATGGGAGAGGGATGGGGTGAGGGTGACAAGCCCCGAATAAGCCCGCTTATCCCCCCTCACCCTACCCTCTCCCGCCAGGGGAGAGGGGATTTGAAACAGCCTCTTACCCGGTGCAGACAGGTAAGCGTACTTCTCGCGGTTGTCCTGGCGGCCACCGTGTGCGCGGCGGCGGAGAAGAAGAGAGAAAGCCGCGACACGTGGCAGCAGCCCGACCGCGCGGTCAAGGACCTCGGACTGAAGGCCGGCCAGGTGGTCGCCGACGTCGGCTGCGGCACCGGATACCTCACCTTCCGGCTGGCGAAGGCCGTCGGCAGCGACGGTAAGGTGTACGCCGAGGACATCAGCGACAGGGCGCTGAAATCCCTCCGGAGCCGTGTCGAACGAGAAAAAACCACCAACATCACGGTGATCAAGGGCGAGACCGAACACGATTACCTGGCGCACCAGGTCTTCCTCTGCTTCACCAAGCCGCTCAAGGGGTCTCAACGCTGAGGCCGTGGCCGGGGGGAAGGGAACACCACAAGATGAGCCGACTCCGAGTAGCAGTCGCCGTGCTGTTGGGTCTCGCCATGCTCGCGGGAGTCGCCTGGGCTGCCGCACCCGGTCCTGCTGAGGGGTCTCAGTGGCGCGGCCCGAACCGCGACGGCACGTTTCCCGAAGCGGCCCTGGCCACGGACTGGACCACGCACCCGCCCCGCCAGGTGTGGAAGGCCAACGTCGGCATCGGTTTCACCGCGATCGCCGTCGCGAACGGCCTGGCCTACACCGCCGGCAACCGCGACGAGACCGACACGTGGTACGCCTTCGACGCCGCTACCGGCGCCGTCAAGTGGGAATACGTCTACTCCTGCGAACTGGCAGACCTGCGCCACGAGGGAGGACCGTACGCCACGCCCGCCGTCGAGGGCGACCGGCTGTACGGCTTCAGCAAGATAGGCGTCGCCTTCTGCCTTGACGCCGCCACCGGCAAGGTCGTGTGGAAGACCGACGCGGTCGAGGTCACGGGCACCACGCGGCCGCGATACGGGTACTCGAGTTCGCCGCTCATTCACGGGCGGCTGCTGATTCTGAACGTCGGCCCCGCAGGCGTGGCCTTCGACAAGGCCACGGGCCGCGTCGTGTGGAAGTCGAGCGGCAGCCGCAAGCCCGGCCATGCTTCGCCGATGCTGGTGCCCGGTGCGCGCGGCCAGCGGCTGCTGATGCTGGCGGAGAACCAACTTGCGCTGGTCGATCCCGCCACCGGCCGGGTCCTCACGGCGCAGACGTTGCCGGCCGGCGGCCGCGCCTACAAGATTGCCGACCCGCTTCTCGTGGGCGACAAGGTCTTCGTCACGGCGTCGTACGACAACTTCTGTGCGCTGTTCGAGATCGGCTCCGGCGGCATCCGCAAGGTCTGGGAGAACTTGAACCTCGTCTCGAAGGTCCTGAATCCCGTCCTCATCGGCGACCACGTGATCGGCGGCCACCGGGAGCGGAGTTTCCGCTGCATCAGCGCCGCCACGGGCGAACTGAAATGGGACGAGCGCTTCGCCGGCAACCCGATCCTCGTGGGCCGGACGTGTCTCATCCTCACGACCAGGGGCGAACTCGTTCTGGCCGACGTGAGCCCGAAGGCGTACAAGGAACTGGCACGCCGGCCCATCATCGGCGGCAAGTGCTGGACCCCGCCCACCTTCGCCGACGGACGGCTCTATTGCCGCAATGCAGCAGGAGACGTCGTCTGCGTTGACCTTACCGGGACGTAGCACGCGGGCGCGCGTTAGAGCGTTCTCCGGTCGCGTTGTGGCGCGGCGGGTCTCCCGACCCGCCACCATGGGGCCCGAAAACGGGTTAGCCGCCGGGCTTGCCCGGCGCGTGGCGCGTCGCGCGCGGCTCACGCTTCGCAGATGCACGCCTCGATGCGTGCCCCGCACCTGGGGCACTTCTCCACGTTATCGCCCGCGGCGAACCCTCGCGCCTCGGCCGGCCCCAGAACCGTATACGGGACCGCATCCAGGCCCGGGACCGTGACGGTCACCGTATTGCGGTCGGCGACCGGGCCTACCGCGAAGAGCCGGAACCGCGCGGCCGAGAGACGCTCGGCCGTCCAGCCGTCGGGCACCGTCAGGTCCACCTCCAGTTCCTCGCCGTCCACGGTGACGCGGACCTGCTTGCCGATGCCCGGCCGCAGGACCGGCTCGCCGCCGTAGTGGAACGCCACCTCCCTGCCCTCGACCATCTCGATGCCCGCGTGGCTGTCCTGTGCCCGCGCGGCCTCAGCCATCTCGTTGCGGAACAGCCGCGTCAGCAGGTCGTCGGGCAGACGCGTCTGGGGGCCGAAAGCGACCTCCGATTTCGTCTCGGCCGCTCGCTCGGCGAGGGCGACGGTGCGGTCCGCGAGGTCCTCGACATCGGTCGGCGGCTGGAAGCCGCGCGTGAACTGGTGCAGGACGATTTCGGTGCCGACGGGCTCGCGCCACTCCTGCGGGATAGCCGCCGTCCCGCCGAGGATCCCCAGGAGCGCCCCGAGCGTTGCGCCCGTGCAGTCGGTGTCGTAGCCGCAGTTGACGGCCTTGCACAATCGGTCGCCGAAGTCCTCGCCGTACAGCCAGCCGATGACGGTGAAGCCGTGATTCGGGACGGCGTTGCACGGTTGGAGGTGTCCGAAGCGGCTCTCGACGCGGTCGCGGGCGTATCCCCACGACACGCCGTTCTGCCGGCACCAGAGCGCCTCGCGGATGGACCGGGCCACGTGGCTGGCAAGGGGAATCATCGACAGGCCCACGTGGATGAGCGTCAAGGGGTCGGACTCGACGAAGGCCGCCGCCTCGACCGCCGCCCAGAACATCTCGCCGCAGGTCCCTTCGCCGCCCGCGTGGTCGATGGCCGAGTCCTTCCAGGCCATCCGCGCCGCAGCCTGCGGGTCGCCCGCGTGCAGGACGGCCCAGATCTCGCTCCGGATCGGAGACCCCATCTCATCGACGAAGTAGTTCTCGAAGCAGCCGGCGACCGGCGGCCGCAGGCCGCGATCCCAGTTCCGCATGAAGAAGCCGTACTCGTTCCAGGGATAACTTGCGGCCAGGCGGCTCCAGTAGTCGGCCAGGTGCGCGACCGACGGATCCGTGCCCACGTCCTCCAGGCATTTCAGCCAGACCAGTTGCAGGTCGAGGTCGTCGTTCGGCGCGGCCGCCGCCGGCACAGGGTCGTAGAAGGTCAGCGCGTGGGTGTGCCGCTTGCACTCGTGCGGCGCGCCGAGTGTCCCGCCGATGTTCTTTCCGAGCCAGCAGGCGAAGACCTTGTCGCGAAACGTGCGGCGGTCGATGACAATCTGTGCCACGGTCGGCTCCTTCCAGGGATGGCTTGCGGGGGATTCTACCGGATTGGCGGGGGCATGACAACGGCCGCACGGCTTGTTCGAAGCCCTGACTTTTTCGTCCGTTTTCGGAGGCGTGCGCGCAGGAATCTTCGCGGTTTCCGGCTCACTCCTCTCGTGCGCGGTGGCGGGCGGCGGCAGCGTGGATGGCG
>Ga0307433_1001772_pt1 | contig 11102 bp, 13 predicted proteins | sample SalMarWE160210MG_FD_202166 | JGI IMG/M metagenome (GOLD analysis project Ga0307433, IMG submission 202166) | Salt marsh sediment microbial communities from the Plum Island Ecosystem LTER, Massachusetts, United States - WE1603-210 | ecosystem: Environmental > Aquatic > Marine > Intertidal zone >...
AAAATAGTTTTTAATGATATTTATACTATAGATGAGATTTTTAGAATAATAGATAAAATATTTGGAGATTTTGGAGAATGAAACAAGAAAAAATAAATCGTGTTAAAAGAAAATATGAAAAGTTTGGTTGCGTTGTTTTAAAAATAAAAGAGAACCATAATTTTATAGATCTCGTCGCAATTTATCCAAAAAGAAGAAAGATTATTTTTATCAGATGCGAACCAAAAAGTTTTTCAAAAAAAGAAAAAGAAAGTCTGGAAGAAAAATATGATTGGATTAACGACGAATGGATTTGTAATTTTGTTATAGAATAGTTTGGACGGCTTGGACATAAAGAGGGAAAAAAGTGGGTCAGGAAGAAATACTTAAAATATTGGAAAAAATTAAAAATGATAAATGTCCTTATTGCGAGGGGAAAAAATGCGAGAGATGTTTTAATACAGGCAAGAGGATTGTTACATCGAGGGAGATTATGAAAATGTTAAGTTCTACAAAAGTTTCAAACATATATAATATAAATATTTCTTTAAGAAAATTAGAAAAGCAAAAGGAAATTAAGCGTTTTATTAAATTAAAAGTGAATGATGGAGATTTGCCAAGAGTATATTTCTGGAGGAAAAGATGATAAAAGCTAAAAAAGGGGAAAATTTAATTGATGATCTAAAAGAACTTATGATGGTGAAGTTTTCAAAAATAGAAAAGATTGTCTTTATTACACTTGCCTTTATTCTTTCTTTTTTTATTTTTATAATAATTTTGGGGAATGTGATAAAATGAGAATAGCAAATTATATAAATTATGTTGTTCTTTTAAGATAATAGAAAAATGTCTGACAATAATATAAGAAGAAAGGAAATGACTAAAGATTTATCTTTAACTAATAAATTTGGTTCAGGACATAGACATAATTTTATAGAAAAGGGAAATTATCTTGTTTGTTCCTGTGGAAAAAAGAAATTAAATCTCCATATGGTTCAAGAAGGAATATTTGAAGGAAAAAAATCTGATGGTAAAAAATATACTGTAAGATTAGATAGACATAGATATTTCTTTCCAAATGAATGGAAAGCTTTTATAAAAACAGTTTCTAACAAAAAACATTACTTATTCTTTTTGACTTTATTACATACAGGGGCAAGAACAATGGAAGCTTTGCATCTTAAACCAGAAAATTTTAATATTGAAAGAGGGACTGTAACTTTTGAAGTGGTTAAACAAAGAAAGGCTAAAAAACAATTTTTTGCTATTGGAAAAACAAGAACCTTTTTTGTTTCTCCAAAATATATCAAAGAAATCAAATCTTATATATTAAAAAATAAGATAGATAATAAACAATATTTATTTTTAAATAATTCTACACTTCCAACTAATTATGAACAACTTACTAATTTAGAAAAGAAAAAATATTATCATAAGACACAAATAGCATACGCCCAAATGTTCAAGCGAAAAATTAGAATGGCGGGGATAAAAGATTGGAAAAATTTTTCGCTGCATAATATCCGAAAAACCTATGGTAATTGGATGAGAATATATGATATAAGAACAGAAGAAATTTGTTTTAGGCTTGGAAATGATTTTAATACTTATCTTGCCCATTATGGTTCTGCGATGATATTCACTCCCCAAGAAAAAATTCAAATAATGGAAATATTAGGGGATGTAAAATAAAGAACAACAAAAGAATTATTAAATGAAACAAGAAAAGATGATAAAAATAGAATTGCCAAGTTATGAAAAATTAGAAAAGATAAGAGTTAGATTAGATAAACTTCGGGTCATAGAATATAAAGATGGAAGAAAACCTAATCTAAATAAAAAAACAATTATTCCTTTAGAGTTACAAAATCATAAAAGAAGAAAAGGAATATATGTAATTCTAAAAGACAACCAAGTTGAATATATTGGGGAAACCGACGACTTCAATAGAAGGATGAGAGCCCATAAGTATTTGAAAAAAAATCCAAACATCAAATATGTTTTCTTTCTTGAAGTAAAAGATAGAGGACAAAGATTACTTTTTGAAATGATCTATAAATATCATTATTTTAGTAAAGTAAAAGTAGAACCATTCCATACAAAATCAAATAAAAGATTGTTTAGAAAATGAAAAAAACAAAAAAAATCAAATATGAAAAAATACTTGAAAAATTAAAATGAAAAAACAAAAGAAGATCAAAAAGAAAAGAAAACCAAAACCTTGCGATAGGTGTGGAGAGGATGCGACTTGTTGGTATCGTGGTAAAAGATTATGTTCAAGATGTTGGAATGCCAGAAAGTATATTTGGTTTTCTATTAAATAGTTGTTAGATTTGAATTAAAAAATATTAAGTTCACCCTCTTTCTTTTTTGTTTTTTTCGTTTTCACCACTAACAAGTAAAAAAGTATTGAGAACAGATGTCAGGTGTCGATATCGGGGTTCAGATGTCAGGTTTTATTTCCCTTTAATTCTGCTAAATATCTATAAATAGTTCTATCCGCAATACCTAATATATTTGCTTTTTGTTTTAGAGTTAAATTTGCATCCTTTTGTAGATTATTTGCAATAGTTGTTCTAATTTCTTTTGCTACAAGTCCGAGTTCCTTTTGTTCTTCTGCTTCTGTTCTCGTCGCCAAAACTTTTCTTCTTATATATTCTTTTTTATCAATAGGAAAGGAGTTTGTAAAAGTTCCAACAAAATTTGACTTGGGTTTTGAATAGGAATAATATTTTTTACCAACCATATAAAGTGCCTTTTTTCTTTCGGCATTAAAAAATTTAAATTGTCCTCTACTAAATCTTCCTTTTATATAAACATTAAATAATCCCCTACTTCTCCATAAAGCCACATATTTATCTAAATCAAAAAAACAAGGAAGAACAATAAACAAATATAAATTTCTCATTCTGATTTCTGTTAGCATTCTTACTAATGCCCTGTTGATTCTACTCATCGTGGCTCTTGAACTTAAACCACCATAAGCTTCATCATAAACAATAGCTTGATATGGTTTAGCATTTAAGACGGCTTCTTTAAATTGTTTTGGTGTAAAGGTTACTCTATCGATATTAAAAGTTGGATCACAATAATAAGCCATTTGAGATGCGAGAGTAGATTTTCCCGATCCTTCCATTCCATCTACGACAAAATTCATATCCCAATCTTTTTTAATCACTTCTTTTATAATATCAAGATTAGCTTTAAGAATTCCATCCATATACATTCCATCTTTAGAATTTTTTTCTAAAGTGATCCATTTCTTATTTTTTTTATCATATTTTACTTTAACCATTTTTGCCTCCTAAAACAGCAAGTCTGGCATCTTCAGTTTTTGGTGTGAGGATTCCTTTTTCATCAATTAGAGAATGAATTTTAATATCTATCTTTCTTAATGTTTGTCTTAATGATCCCGTTTCTTCTGGCGTCATATTCTTATCTGGATTTCTAAATTTGGCAGCAAGAATTGAACAGGCGTTCAACGATTCATTAATTTTTTCTTCATCTTTTGGTTTTAATTTTGAACTAACTTCAACAAAAAGTCTATCTAAATATTTAAAATAATCATCAAGTCTTCCTTCAATAACAGCATAACGACAAAGAATTCTTAATTCATTTATTCCTTTTAGATATTCTTTTGCAAAATTCCATTCTTCAACAACATTATAATTTTCTTCCATTATTAAAATATTTTTGTCCAAAGAATAATATAATAGAACAAATAATTCTTTAAAAACAAATTGTTTTTTTACAAATTGTTTTTAAAGTTGTGTCCCTTGTTTTTTTGAATGGCTTATGTAAGTGGTAGAACCACTACGAGAACAGCAGGAGGAGGTTATAGAACCAGTTATAAAAGAGGACATTATACAACTCCATCAAGAACATCTGGGGGTGGAGGAACTTCTGGTGGAGGGACACAAGTTAATTTAAGTGCTTATAGTAAAATTGGCGGTGCTTCTGAAGGTTTTAAACAAAAATTAATAAAACAAGGTTTTGATATTGTTAATGTTGGTGGATCAACTTATGTTTCAAAAGCATCTGTTCAAAGGGTTGGAGATGTTGGATTGAAAGAAGCGATTAAAGGGGGAACAACAGCGAGAGGTGCTGTTGTAGGACTCGTCGGTGAATCAAAAGCAACACAACTTTATAAAGAGGTTGCAGCCGAGCAATTTCAGGAAGCCCCAAGAAGAACATCACCAATAGGGACACAAGTTTTGATAGGTGGAAGGTGGCGGTCTGAAGAAATAGTAAAACCAGAAGGAATAGAAATAGAACAAACATCAACCCCAGCAGTTCCAAAAACAACATCTCAATTAATGACGATGGGAATTAGTTTTCCTTCTTCTTTTAAAGAAAATGTTGTTACTGGTGCGAAAAAAGGTATGGATTATTTTAAAGCTGCCCACATTATAGGAAAAGTAACAACTGAAAAAGCTGCTACTTTTGGGAATCTGATTTTTGAAAAAATATCAACGAGCAAACCTTATGCTTTTATAGAAAAAGCATTGTGGAGTAATAAGTTTACATCTATCAATACTGGAGAACAATTCATCACAACAAGAGAAAGAACAGAAACTCTTAAAGAAGAACAGAAAAAAATTGAACATAAAGCAAAAGAAGAAGCTTATGGTATTGCCTTATCTTCTAAAGTGTGGGGTGATGTTCTTGCTTATGGAACAAAAACACAGGTTCAAAAAGGTTATGAAGAAGAATTATCAAAGGTTATTGGCGAGGGTAAAACATCAGAAGAACAAATAAGATTATTTGAAACTTTTGAAGAACCCATTAGGGAAAAATGGGAAGCAAGAGCCCCAGCAATGTATGATGTTTCAACAAAAACAAATCCTTTTTATCTTACAGCAAAAGCTAAACAGGAAAAACAGATCTCAACATTTGAAGAAAGATATAGTGCCCAGCAAGAAAAAGCATTTGAAACTTTTTCTCCATCAGGACTTAAAGGTATGGGGGAATTTCAAGAAATTCCGTTAGGTGCAGTGGGTTTGATAACCTTACCTTTTACTATTGGTAATGTTTTATATCATCCAGTAGCATCAATTAAGGCAGTTGCAGAAAGACCATTTCAATCTACTTATCGTATGGTTGGTGCTTCTTTAGCAATCGGTGGGGCTATTAAAGGAACAAGTCTTGTTAAAGGAAAAATTGCATCTTATAGAACTAAAACAAGTTTACAGGCAGGAGAAACAATACAATATGCTGGAAAGGTTGGTGGCGAACAGGTATCTATTAATCTGCAAGATATTAAAATTGTATCGAAATCTGGAAAAAACATTTATACAACAACAGGAAGAAAAGGAGGAATACAATATATTTATGGTAAAAAAGGAATGGCTTATTCTGAATTTATGGGAAAGACAACCACAGGAGGAAAAACTATTGCAGTAACGAAAACTGCTGAAATTTATCCAGATATTAATATTAATTTAGGAACAGGATCTTATTTTGGAACTGGTGCTGGGAAATCTTATATTTTTGTCCCAAAAGGAAAAGGTGCTACCCAAGTGATTCCAGATTTTTATAGTTCTGCTATTGCTGGTGTTAAAACAGGAGGGGGTGGATTATTATGGAAAACAGGGACGGTAATAGTAGGAAAAGAAAGTGGTTTTGGAACTGGTTTAACACAACAGACGGCTTCTATAATTCTTAAATCAACAGGGGCGACTAAATCTTTTTGGACTAATATTGGAAAAGGTTTTACAAAAACAAGTAAATTTAATTATCCTTTTGAAATGATTAAACAAGGTAGATTTACAGGTTCATTCACGCCAGAAGTCCCATCTCCACCACTTTCTATATCTACAATTCCAACTACAACAACTTCAACAGCATTAACAATTCCAACAACCTCAACTTCAACAATATTAATAGCACCAACCACAACAACTTCAATCCCATCGACTACAACAAGTATATCTTCTTTAGTTAAATTACAACCATCAATAATTGGGTTAGATGTAGCAAAATCTTTTACTAAAACTGCTTCTCTTTATGCTCGTCCTGTTATAGCAGCATCTCTTTTTATGAAACCACTTGAAACAGAATCATACATTACAAAATCATTTGAACAAACATCTCAAGGATTTGGTATTACTCCTGCTCAAAAACCAATTCCTGTGCAAAAAATGGCAACAGGTTTAAGTCAGATTTCGACGCAAGGTATTGGATTAAGAACCCCAACAATCCAGATCATTCCTGAAATAGAAATTCCTGAAATTCCTTCTATAAGTCCACCACAAATAACTTTGCCACCAACAATACCTCCTGTTTTTCCAGCATTGTTTTTTGATTTGCCTATACCTAAAATATTTGAAAGAAAAAAGAAACCATCTAAAACAGCCAAAATGCCTTTTAAATATCGTGCAAGTTTGGGGGGAGTTCTTTCTGGAGAATATTCTTTAAAGATGCCAAAAGGTATCAAGACAGGATTAATGCCTATAAGGTGGATGATGAAGCAACCAAAAAAAAGAGTTAGACGACGAGTAAAAGTAAAACCAAAAATTAAATTAAGAAAATCTAAAAAGAAGAAGAAGAAAAAGAGAAGATAAAAATATGGCAAGAAATGATAATTATATGACTCCAGATGAAGCGATGCAGGAATCAGCAGCAGCAGCTCAAGAAGCAGCACAACTTGCTGCTTATGGACAGATAAGTTCAAGACAAGAAACAGCAAGACCTGATTTAATAAAATGGATTATCGAGGGTTCTGATCTAAAGAAAGATTTAAGACATAAATTGCTGGGAGATGTTGAAGTAGAAAAAGGAACTTGGAAAAATTATCCAGAAAGAAGGATTTTGAATGAGATTGGTGTTAATGAAGTTATGTCTTTTATTGAGATGATAATAACAAAAGAAACTACAACAACTATTTTATCTGAAGAAGATATTTTACTCACTACAAGAATGCTTGGGCATAGTTTTAATCGTTTAATATGTTATAATCAAAAAAAATATGATATTTCCGTCGATAAGATAGAATTATGTGTTATGTCTATCTTACATTGCATAAAAGTAGCATTAATGAGAAGCAAGGATGGAAAAATGTTACAATTAATACAGACAATAGAGAGAAGGCAAGAAATTTACACCGAAAAACCACGGGAATCAGGAAGAAAAGGCATCTTTGGACTATTTGGAAAAAGATAAAGAATATGGCATTTGATATGAATAGTATTGGGACAGGAATGCAGGGCATTTTAGGTTCAGTGATGATATGGGTAAAAGTATTTGGTTTTATTTTTGCCTTTGCTTTAATTGCAGCGACTGTATTGATTATAGTTTGGTATATGAAAAGGTATCCATACCGAGCAGTTGTATTGGATATAGATAAAGAAGGGAAAATCAGAAACATAATTGCTAAAGCAAAAGCAGGTAGAGTAAGAAGAAAAACAGCAGACGGAACAAGTGATTATTTTGTCTTGAAAATTCAGAAACAAAATATCGTGTTTAATTCACCAGCATTAGTGGAAGAAATATTTCGTGGTGGATCAGTAGGAACATTGCTTTTGGCAAGATATGAAAATGATGTAGTTATGCCTATAATAAGTGAAAGAGTTAATCAAAACGAAGTAAAGTTAAGAGTAATTTCAAAAGAGATTGCAATGCAACAGATGTTGACAGGACGAGATATTGATGAACTTACAAAGATAAAGAAAAATATGCTATTGACAATAGCCCCCTATATGATTATAGTAGTGGGTTTTATGATAGTAGGATTTTTTTTACTTGCGTTGCTTCAACAAATAGGATTACTGATAGAAAAAATCCCAACATCCTTACCAGCACCAGTTCCAGTCGTTACAGCTGGAGCACCTGCAGGATAAATTAAATTAAAAAACTATTGAAAAAATAACAAAAAATGAAAAAAGCCATCGCTTTTATGTTTGTATTTTTGTTTTGTATAGTTCTACTTCCATTAATTAATGCTGATGAGATAACAATAACTTCTCCACTTAACGACACCATCGTTGCAGATTTTGGTGGTGGAACCGAAATTTGTATTGGTTTAGGAAGCGAAATAAACAGAAGTAATGCTACCGTTTATATAGATATTGGGGGAGGTAATTTTTCATTTTATTATGATTATGGAGATTTTGAAGATTCGTGTGTTTATGTAAATTTAGGTCAATCAGGAGAATATGATATAATTGTTTATGTTGATGATGGAGTCCATACGGGTTCTGATACGATTACAATAAGTGCTTATCCTTCTGGGTGGTCAAATTGGGAAGTTGCTCTTGCAATCATTTTTGGCATTATTTTCTTTACATTCCTTTTTGCTTTTGTTAATCTAAACTGCTGTGATAGCGACAAGCCATTACAGATATTTTTCCTTATTTTAGCATTTTTCTTTTTAACTTTAAGTTTATCAATGACTACCACTTTATCACAAGTGAGGATTCTTCCTTTAGGACTTATTAATCTAATACATACGAGCTATATTATAAGTCTATGGATTTTATTATTGATAGTAGCTTATGTAATAGTCACTTTTCTTTCAAAAATCCTTTTAGATATTAAAATTAAAAAAGAACAGGAAAAAGAGGGAGAATGGAAAAAATGGTAGAACAAAAATATAAAAGATTAAAATCTCCATTAGAACTCGATAAAGTCATCAAAAATTATCAGAAAAAATTTAAAGATTTGAAATTAAGCAAGTTTAAAACACAAGAGATTATAGCCCAGATAAATCAAAATTTAATATTAAATCGTTATAAATTTGAGATTAAAAAAGGAAGAAGAAAAAAACCTTTAGACAGAATTAAAATAACACTTCCACTTTAATAAAAATATAAAAACCAAAATGAATTATTTAAGACCATTAAAATTTAAGAAGAAGAACAAGAAAGGAAGTTTCTTTGATATTTTTTTAATTATAGGATTCATATTTGGATTTGTTGCTATGAGTGTCTTTGGTATTATGTTATATAATAAGATGAATGTAGCTCTTGAAGAAGTTGGCATAAGAAATTCTTCAAATGCGACTATAAATGTTATGGAAAAAACTCATACTACAATGATGAGTTTTGATTATCTGTTCATATTTTTATTTGGAGGATTGATCATTGCTACAATAGTTGGGGCATTTATGATAGAAAGCCATCCAATCTTTTTGGTTGTAGCAATTCTTCTGCTGTTTGTTGCTGTTTTTGCATCGTATTTATTATGGAATGCCTATAATAAAATGATAGATTCTAATGAAGATTTTGAAGATGCAGCATCAGAACTTACAATTATGCCAAAAGTTATAGATAAACTTCCTTTCATTACATTGGCAGTTATGATAATCATTATTATAGTAATGGTGGCTAAATTTAAGACAGGAAATATAGGAGAGTAGGAAAAATGCAAAAATTAGAAAAAACAACCCCCATAAATCCTTGTAGGAAACATTTAAAATCATTTGTGATACTTAATATACTCTTTTTAATAATGGTTTTTCTTATCATTCCTCTTTCATCAGCTTCATCAAAACATTATGATCCAGCAACAGAAACAATATTAATAAAGAACTTTTTGGGGCAAGATGTTGTGAGTTTGCAGCTTATTGATAATACTTACCAATGCTTGACTAATTGCCACGCTACAATAAAAATTCACGCATACAAAGATATTGATTTAGGACAACACACAGATTTGATTCTTAATTTTTACAACAGAAAAATAAAAGACGCTTTAGGTGATGAATTGGAGAGCTGGGATGTTTTTTATATGAAAAAAGAAAGCTATACTTTTAATGTTGAGGATTATGGATTATGCAATGGAACGAGATATATCAATAATGAAAGCCACACAGAAAATTATCAATATGCTTGTCTTGTTGGAAACCACGAAGAAACAGAAGAAAAAATTGTCTGGAAACCATTTAAGGCAAGTTTAAAAAATGCCCATTTAAAATTAGGAAAGGATTATTATATTAAGATAGAAGGAAAAAAGAAATTCAGATCTTCTATTGAATGGATACCAAGTATTTATGGATATGATTTAAAAGAATGGGCAAGGTGGAATTCGTCTTGGATAGATTGTAGAAATATAACAATATTAAATGCAGGTTCAACAACACTAACGGATTTTCCTTCTTATGTTTATTTAGATAATTCAACAGGCAATTTTAGTAGTGCTCAAAGTGATTGGGATGATATAAGATTTGTTAATGATAGTTGTGATAATGGTGGATCCGAACTTTATTATGATAAAGATAATTATACGGCTTCTGGAGGTAGTTTTTATGTCAGAACAAATCTTTCTATTGGAATAACAAATATTTCCGTTCATTATGCCAATCCTTCTGCTTCAAATGGAGAGGATAAACACAATACTTGGTATGATGATTATAGATTAGTAACCCACAATTCAGAAATAAATGCTGTTGATGTTTCTGGTAATGAAAATAATGGAACTCAATATGGTGGTGTAACACAAACTTCTGGGGTGATAGGTTATGGAAATGATTTTGCTGGTGATGATGATTATATTAATTTTTCTAATCCAAGTAGCTTAAATCTTTATCCTGATTTTACAATTAATATGTGGTTGAAGTTTGATGTAGTAAATGATTATCAAGGTTTTATAGAAAAAAAGACAGGGGGTTATAATTCTGGTGTTGGATGGATGATTGATTGGGATTATACTTATTCCAATTCAAAATTTACTCCTTATTCAAGTGATGCTTCAACAGCTTATTCAACTGCTTTTACTCCTGACACAACAAAATGGTTTATGTATTCTGCTATTTATGAAGGAAGCACAGGACACGTTTGGCAATATATTAATGGAACTCTTCAAGTTACCGTCGATACTTTAGGGGCGGTTACAGATAATAGTGCAGCAAATTTAAGAATTGGAACAAGATTAGAGCAAGTTTGGTATTATGATGGAAAAATTGATGAAGTCAGAATTATAAATGGAACAAGAACAGCCGATTGGATAAATCAAAATTATCAAATGGTTGCTAATCAAGGAACTTATGTTACTCTTGGAGATGAAGAAACTTTGGCAGGGGTAACAACAACTTTAACTTCTCCAATAAATGCTTATAATACAAGTAGTTCTACAATAGATTTTATTTGTAATGAAACAGCTTCAGCAGGAATAAATTTAGAAAATGT
>Ga0307433_1001774_pt1 | contig 11099 bp, 7 predicted proteins | sample SalMarWE160210MG_FD_202166 | JGI IMG/M metagenome (GOLD analysis project Ga0307433, IMG submission 202166) | Salt marsh sediment microbial communities from the Plum Island Ecosystem LTER, Massachusetts, United States - WE1603-210 | ecosystem: Environmental > Aquatic > Marine > Intertidal zone >...
GGGCGGCGTGCCGCCATCGGGAGGATGGACCTCCAGCGACCGGCCGAACGCCTGCCGCCACGTCTCCACGTAAAGCCCTTCCTTGCTGCGGAAATAGTAGTTGACGGCGGCGATGTTCGCCCCGGCCCGCTGGCAGATATCGGCGACCGTGGCGTGATAGTAGCCCTTGTCGGCGAAGGTCTGGCAGGCGCTTTCAAGGATCCTGTCTCGCGTGCTGGTCTGTTCGTTTTCGGGCATGACACGTGCCTCCGCCGATGCAAACGAACATTTCAATCGTTTATTTCAATCGCAATTCTACCCCGCCCCGCCCGCTTGTCAAGGGCCAATCTCCACCGCATTTCACGTTCACCGCCCCCGGCACCAGCGTCTGCGTGGGCGACCGCCGGCGCAGGGGGGGCCGCCGGCGCGGGGCGGCCGGCGCGGGGGACCGGCGCGGGGGCCGCCGGCGCGGCCAAGGCGACGCGAACGCCTTCGGTCAGAACCGGCCTGCGCCTTGTACCACTACGCTACGTTCCGCGCGGCGGCCTTCCCAGGCCGCCGCGAACCCAGTTTAAGTTGTGCGCGGTGGGTCTGGCGTACCCACCGCGCTTGCGACCGCCATATCGCGGCGAGTTGTGCGCGGTGGGTCTCCGTACCCACTGCGCAAAAGAGTGACTTAGCGTTGTAGTACTCGGCGTCTCACCTCGTATAAGACACCGGCGTGCGGCCGGTGCGGCACCGTACTACTACGCCACTTCCCGCGCGGCGTGGTGGCGGACTGGTCGGCGTGGCTGCGACAGGGCGGCCGCCCACGCAAAAGTCCGCCACCTTGAGCACCGAGCCAGAACATGGGCAACGTCGCCAGGTGTCCGCAGGTTTTCCCCAGGTTTTCCAGCAGGTCGAAATGTGCGGGAACCACGGCAGATGTTTGGCGTCTAATTGTTTGATCGAACGCAGGATCGCTATCATGCCTAGATACATAGTAGTTGGATTGTGGCTTTTTCTTGGGTTTGCGGCGGCTTGGGCTGGTGATGACAACGGTACTGCTCCCGCCACGCGGCCGGCATTCGACCCGCTGGCGGGGCTCGATCTGGCTATCCAGCAATACAAGAAAGGGCTGGACCCGGTTGAGGAGGCACGCCTCAAGAAGATGGAGGATGCCCTGAAGGAGAGCCTCAAGAGCGGATGGAAACCCACCTGGTCGCACTTGGACGCCAAGATGACGGACAAGGAGATCGAGTCGCTCTCGACCGCGGAGTTGAGCAGGAGGCTTTTCGACAGCGGCCTGCCGGCGCGGACGCTCCTGCTGTACGACTCAGCCAATGCGGGCATCAGACGGCTGGAGGTGCTGTATAAGGGCTACAAGGAACTGTTCCACCGGCCGGACTGCTGGAAGGGGCTCGTTGCATCAATGGATTACTATGCCACCAAGATCGATGTCCATGCGCAAGGAACCGTCAACGTGAACGCAATCACTGGGCTGATGACCGTTCCGATGTTCTACAGCTACCCATCTATCCGGGCGAACATCACCGGCCATGAGCGCGAGATCATCGCCGCCCATGTCCGGGCGCTGAAAAAGATCAGCGCGTATCTTAGTGCCTCAGTGGCCGCCACGGGGAAGGACAAGCCCAAGCGGTTCTTTGCACCTATGGCCCCGTGCGGCGTGATTCGATGGGCCTTGGTCCTTGGCCAGGGACTGTCCGAACAGCAATACCAAGCCGCCCGTGCCGCCCTTTCGCAGCCCAAGTGGGCCGGAGGCGTCGTCGCGAGTGATATGCGGCCGTACATCGACGAGGCCGTCATCGTGCTGCAACAGTTTGCCAACCTGCCCGCCGCCGGGCCTGCCACGCAGCCGAGGCATTGAGCAAGCCGGGGAACCTGGGGACGGTAACCTGGGGACGCTACCCATGTTTGAAACCTCGGGACGCTACCCAAACCTTGGGACGCTACCCATGTTTTTCGCTTGCGGGGGTTGCGGAGGATTCCGGGCAGGATTCCGGGGGCGACTTCACATCGTAAGTCGTAGGGTCGGTGCTTTGCACCTACCCTACCCCTGACGGCACAACGGCAACGGCGAGACCCCTCGACTTCGCTCGGGGTGACACACAACAAACGGCCTCACTGAAACTTCACCGCCTCAAAGGCGGTGGGGTTAGACCCGGTGCACGGAACCTAAAGCGGCCTGCGCCTCGGCGTCTCACCTCGTATAAGACACCGGCGTGCGGCCGGTGCGGCGCCCTGCTACTGCGCCACTTCCCGCGCGGCGGGTCTCCCTATGTGTTTAGCGTGTTCTGGAGGCGATGTCATTTCGACCGAGCCCTCGCCAAAGGCGAGGGCGAGCGGAGCGCTGCAGCCCGAGTGCCCCCAGGAAATCTCGTCGGCCGGACACGGATAACGGCGAGATTCCCGTTCGGTTGCGCTCAGGGCAGGCTCTCGGCTCGCTTCGCTCGCTCGGGATGACACGGTAAACACGTACGGGTCGGCAGGCCCACCACGAGAGATGGCGAAGGGGCGTTGCAGGACTACCCGGTTGACACCGGGGCGGCAGCCGCATAGACTACCATCAACTGGCGTTCAACCCGAGGCGGGGTCGAAAGAAAGGGAGAGCGGACGATGGCAGATCGGAAAGTGACGCGGCGCAAGTTCGTGCAGACGGGTGCGGCGGCGGCGGCCGGTGTGGTGGCGGCGGGCGCGGCCGCCAACCTGTCGGCGGCGGACAAGAAGAAGATCATCAACTACAATTCTGAAATGGAGTACCGCCCGTGCGGCAAGACGGGCATGATGGTCTCGAGCGTCTGCCTGGGCGGACACTGGAAACGGATCGACAAGATGGTGCCGGGCGTCTTCAAGGGCCGCGGCTGGCTGAGCGCCAAGTTGGACGATCCGGGCTTCCAGAAGAACCGCCACGACGTCATCAGCAAGTGCATCGAGGTCGGCATCAACTACGTCGATGCATGCACCGTCCAGGAGTGCAAGGCCTACGCCAAGGCCCTCGAAGGCCGACGCGACGAGATGTACTTCGGCTTTTCCTGGTACCAGGAGGAGATGCGGTCCCTGCACAATCAGATGAGCAAGGCCAAGCAGAAGGGCCAGCCCATGGCCCCCGGCTGGATCACCCAGAAACTGATGGACGCCCTGGACAAGGGGCTCCGCGAGACCGGCCTGAAGCACGTGGACCTCTGGCGCATCACGATGCACGAGCAGTCCAGCAAACACTCCGACGCCGAGGTCGAGGAGATGATGCGGGCCCTGGAGAAGGCCAGGAAACAGGGCAAGGCCCGCTTCACCGGCTTCTCCAGCCACGACCGGCCCCACATCAAGAAGTTGGTCGAGGCGTACCCCGAGATCGTTGATTCCATCGTGACGCCCTATACCGCCAAGACCAAGAAGATGCCCGGCGACAGCCTCTTCGACACGCTCGCGAAGTACAAGGTGGGCTTCTTCGGCATCAAGCCGTTTGCCGATAACAATCTGTTCAATGAGGCGTTCAAGAAAGTGAAGGGCGACCCGCCGCCCAGCAATCCCGAGACCGACCGCCTGGCACGCCTCGCCATCCGCTACATCCTGTGCAACCCGACCATCACGGCACCGATCCCCGGCATCATCAATCCCCACCAGGTGGACAACGTGGCCAAGGCCGTGGCGGAGCGGCGCAAACTCGACGTGGCTGAGGCCAAGGAACTCGAAGAGGCCATGGACGAGGCCTGGGCCAAACTGCCGCCCGACTACCAGTGGCTCAAGGACTGGGAGTACGTATAGGCCGCTCGTAGCAGCGCCGCTGGAGCAACGTGGACCGTTGTAGGGGCGAGGCATGCCTCGCCCCTACGAGGAAAGGGCGAGGTTCTGCGGCGGGTGTTTGCGCCGTGCGAAGAGATGGTGTTAAGGAGAGAACCATGGCAGATCGGAAAGTAACCCGTCGTCAGTTCGTCCGTACCGGGGCTGCGGCCGCAGCAGGCGTGGCCGCCGGCATCTCCGCCTCCCAACTCTCGGCGGCCGGCAAGAAGAAGATCCTCAATTACAACGAGAATATGGAGTACCGGCGTTGCGGCAAGACGAACCTGATGATCTCGGCGGTGTGCCTGGGCGGCCACTGGAAACGCATCAACGTGATGAAGCAGGATTTCGGCAAAAACCGCCACGACGTCGTCAGCCGGTGCATCGACGCCGGCATCAACTACCTCGACGCCTGCTGCCGAAGCGAGGTCGTCGCTTACAGCAAGGCCCTCAAGGGCCGACGCGACAAGATGTACCTGGCCCTGTCGTACTGCGGCAAGGAGACGCGCAACAAGGAGTACCGGACGGCCAAGAAACTGCTCGAGAGCCTCGATGCGCTGCTCTCCGAATCGAATCAGGATTACACGGACCTGTGGCGGATCACGTGCTTCGAGCCGGGCGGGCGGCACACGTTCAACACCTCGTGCGAACTCGTTGAGGCCCTCGAGAAGGCCAAGAAGCAGGGCAAGGCACGCTTCATCGGTTTCTCGTCTCACGACCCGCGGTGGATCAAGATGATGATCGAGTACTTCCCCGAGGTCGAGGTTATCTGCGTACCTTACACCCCCAAGACCAAGCAGGTGCCTGAGGACAGCCTCTTCGATGCCCTGAAGGCGTGCGACGTCGGTTTCTTCGGAATCAAGCCGTTCGCCTCGAACTCGCTCTTCAAAGGCGACTCCTCGCCCGGCAGCCCGCACGCCGAGGAAGATGACAAGCGGGCACGCCTTGCCATCCGCTGCATCCTCTGCAACCCCATCATCACGGCGCCCATACCGGGCCTGATCAGCATCCACCAGGTCGATAACATGGCCAAGGCCGTGAAGGAACGGCGAGAACTCGACCTGGCCGAACGCACCGAACTCGAAGCAATCATGGACGAGACGTGGGCCAACCTGCCGCAAGGCTACCAGTGGCTCCGAGACTGGGAATACGTGTAAGCCATCCAGCCTGCAGGCCGGGACACCGTCCCGGCGATTCTGCAACCAGGCGATCGAGTGACGGGTTGCCGGGTGTGTTCCCCGGCCTGTATCTTTGCGCGGCGACCGAAGGAGGGGTGATGACGCACATGAGATGGATCGCGATGCTGGTGGCGGCGGCCGTTCTGGTCGGATGCCAGACCTCGGCCACGGAAGACGCCCCGCCGCCACGCCTCGACGCCGAGAAAGCGAACCCCGGCAACGTCGGCGGCAAGACCCCGTCAGGAGGCGGCGAGGAGCCGCTTCGCCTCGACAGCGCCGAGGCGACGGCCCTGCTGGGCGCCGACGACGGGCCGCCCCCCTCAACCGCCTCCGCCGAGGGCAAGGCCACCAGCAACTTCCGGTGCCTCGTCTGCCACGGCAACTTCTCGGGGGAAGAACTCGCCGTCAGCCATGCGGCCAACGCCGTGGGGTGCGAAAACTGCCATGGCCCCTGCGACGAGCACTGTAGCGACGAGAACAACATCACGCCGCCCACCCGCATGTTCGCCCGCGACCAGATCGACCCGTCCTGCACCGTGTGCCACGATTCCACCAAGGTCACCGAGGCCAAACTCTGGTGCATCCGCGAGCCCAAACCGTCGGACGCCGACAAACGCTGCACCGACTGCCACGGCAAGCACCGCAACGCCGTGCGGGACGTCCGATGGAACAAAAAGACCGGCGAACTGCTCAAGGGCGGGTGGATGGGGGAAAACAAGAAGTAAACCGGACGAAACCGACTAAGCGGGGTCAGGTAAGTTTTTTGCCGTCGGGTGCCATGCCCACGTTTGCGTGTGCATGCCGTGGCAACAACTGATTGGGCTGGTAGCCCGGGGGCTTGCGCCGCTTACTTACGTGCGCGGCTAGTTTTCTCACGTGGGTGGTCGGGCGCGAGTATAACTAGCCGCGAGCGTAAGCGAGCGGGTGCCGTTGCTTACGTGCGTAACTGCTTTTCTCACGTGGGTGGTCAGGCCCGAGTGTAACCAGCCGCGACTTACGTGCGCGGCTGGTTTTCTCACGTGGGTGGTCGGGCGCGAGTGTAACTAGCCGCGAGCGTAAGCGAGCGGGTGCCGTTGCTTACGTGCGTAACTGCTTTTCTCACGTGGCTGGTCGGGCGCGAGTGTAACCAGCCGCGAGCGTAAGCGAGCGGGTGCCGTTCTCGACACAGCAAAAGACTTACGTAAGATCGCATAGATCAGTTCGCGTTCTTGTGTAGCGATGACTCGGGCGGCGGGTCCGGAGACCCACCGCGTGAAACGCCGACGTGGCGCTGTAGGGTTAATCCTCGGGCACATCGACCCAGGTTCCGGTCTTGGCCGACTCCAGCACGGCCTCGCAGACCTTCTGCGTCTCCAAGCCCTCGCGGAAGGTCGGCGAACACGGCTCACCCTTGTCCACGGCGGTCAGGAAATCGGCCACCTGATGGACGAAGGCCTCCGCGTAGCCGATCGCCAGCCCCGGCACCCACCAGTGGTCCATGTAGGGATGCCCGCCGCCGTGGTCGGTGACGTGAATCGACCGCCAGCCGCGCAGCCGGCCTTCATCGCGATGGTCGAACCACTCCAGCCGCTGCAGGTCGTGCAGGTTCCAGCGGATGGAGGCATGTTCACCATTGATCTCGACGGTGAACAGCGACTTGTGCCCCCGAGCGTAGCGCGTCGATTCGAAGTTGCCCAGCGAACCGTTCTCGAAGCGACAGAAGAAGGTGCAGGCGTCGTCGATGCCCACCGGCTCGACCTTGCCGGTTTCGGCGTGGGTGCGCTCCTTGATGAAGGTCTCGGTCATGGCGTTGACGCGCGTGATGGGCCCGTTGTGCCACATGGCCGTGTCGATGCAGTGGGCCAGGAGGTCGCCGGTGACGCCGCTGCCGGCGGCCTTGACGTCGAGCCGCCACGTGGCCATGCCGCCCTGCGGCACGTCGGCCGAGATGGTCCAGTCCTGCAGGAAGACGGAGCGGTAGTGGAAGATGCGCCCGAGCAGGCCCTCGTCAATCAGTGTCTTCGCCAACGTCACGGCGGGGACCCGGCGGTAGCAGAACGAAGCCATGTTCGCCACGCCGGCCTTTTCGACGGCCTCGACCATCGTGCGGGCCTGGGCGACATCGAGCGCCAGGGGTTTCTCGCAGAGGATCATCTTGCCGGCCTCGGCGGCGGCGATGGCGATCTCGGCGTGCACGTTGTTCGGCACGCAGATGTCCACCACGTCGATGTCGTCGCTCTCGATGACCTGGCGCCAATCGGTGCAGTGCGACTCGTAGCCCCACTGTTTGGCAAAGGCCTTGGCCTCTTCCTCGACCAGACCGCACGCCACCTTCAAGACCGGCTCCCGCGGCACGTCGAAGAAGTTCGTGACCATGCGGTAGGCGTTCGAGTGGGCACGCCCCATGAATCCGTAACCGATCATGCCAACGTTCAGTGTCTTGGCCATAACTTGTGCTCCTGTTGCTTGAGGTTCACGTTTCGCTGGTACCCGGCACGACGAAGGGTACCCTCAGCCCGAAGAGCGCGGCGGGCAAGCCCGCCGGCTAAATGATTCGCTGCCCGCGCGACGGGCAAGGCCGCCGGCTCAATGGTTCGCTGCCCGCGCCGGCCGGGGCTCGAAATCGCCGACGGTTACTCGGTCCAGCCGTGGGCGTCGCGGACGGCAACCATGGCGGCGAGGATGTCGTTCCACGTCTCCGGCTGCATCATCACGTCGTTCGGGAACATGCACCCGTCCCAGCAGAGGTGGCGGAACGCCTTGGTCAGTTCGCCGCCCTCGTCGCGGAGCCACAGGCCGGCGTGGCGCGGAATGTCGAGTTTGCCGTTCGGGTCGGTCGGCAGGCAGTGCCGGCCCGTCTTGTCGTGCGACCCCGACCCGTGCACCGTCCCGTCGTTCTGGGCGACGTGGAAGTCGATGGTCCACGGCCGAAGCGCCGCCGCCAGCGTCTTCAGACCCTCGTCGAGGACGGCCGTGTCGCTGAGGTCGGCATCCTCGGCCAGGATCCGGTCCTGGGGCGCGTTGTAGCCCATCAGGTAGAGCATCGTGTGGGCCATGTCGCACTGGAAGCCGAGCGTCTCGGGCCGGTCGACGAGTTCGAGCAGTTTAAGCATTTCTTTCCAGGAATGCATGCCGCCCCAGCAGATTTCGCCCTCGGCGGCCAGGCGTTCGCCGTACTCCTCGGCCACGTCGCACGCCTGGCCGAAGGTGTCGGCGATCTTCCGGGTGTTGCCTTCGGGGTCCTCGGCCCATGCGACCACGTCGCAGGCCGAGTCGATACGGATGATGCCGTTGGGGCGGACGCCCAGTTCGCGGAGTTTCTGCCCGATGCGGCACCCCTTGTGGAGTTGGGCGAAGAACTTCTCGCGCTCCGCATCGTCGCCCATGGCCGACCCGCCGCCCGTGGGCTGCCAGACGGGCGCGACCACCGACCCGACGACCAGGTTCCGGGCCCGGACCTTGTCGGCCAGGGCCTCCAGGTCAGCGTCGGTCGAGTCGATGTCGACGTGCGGTGCGAACAGGAACAGGTCGACGCCGTCGAACGTGACGCCGTCGACCTCGGCCGCCGCCGTCAGGTCCAGCATCGTGTCGAGGTCGATGGGCGGTTCGCCGCCATCGCCCTTGCCCACGACGCCGGGCCACGCCGCATTGTGCAGTTTCGGGAACGTGTTGGGATGGTTGTCGCTCATTCTCAGTCGGTCCTTTCGTTAAGAGGCGCGGCGGCCAAGGCCGCCGGCTAACACGGCCCACGCCGCGTATCGCGAGCCTGTTACTTTGCCGCATCGCCGATCTCGGGTGCGTCGGGGTTGGCTTCGGGCCCGAAGTACCGCAGAACGACCAGCGGCTCGGTGGCGGAGGTATTCTCGTAGACCACGCCGGCCTTCGCCGCATCCTCCGTCACGAAGACCTCGTCGTCGGTCAGGTCGTGGAAGCGGATCAGTGTCGGGCAGGCGAGGCGCAGGTTGTTGATCTTGCCCTCCCCCTGCACCGTGATGAGGCCGCAAGCGCCGGTGTCGGGAATCGTGACACGCACGCCGGGGTCCACCGTGAGTTCCTTGGCGGAGACGAACTGCCAGCCGTTGATGCGGCCGTAATCGATCCAGCGGTCCATGTAGCCTTCGCTCGCGGTGTCGGCGACGGGGATCGGTTCCAGGTAATGGTTGGCCTTGAAGTTCGGGTCCGTGTTCTCTTCCCAGTCGAGTTGCTCGACCAGGTAGTCGAGGTCCTGGTGCTTGTCGGGCGGCACGTCCTTCGTGAGGAGCGACCAGGGGACCTCGCGGCCCTCGACCAGACTCTGGTACATGCCGAACACGTCGGAGCCCCACTGCGGCTCGTAGGTGCAGAGCGACCCCGGCGCGTGCAGAACGCACGGCGGCACCAACCACCCCGTGCCGGGTTTCAGACGGTACGCCTGGGCCAGGTCCAGGATGCCGTTGTCGCCCTTGTTCCAATCCTCAAGACACTTGCGGACCTGGGCCTTGGTGGTGCCGGGGCAGAAACCGAAAAACGTGTACGGGAAGTTGTTGCCGACGTTGTTCTGCTGCCGGGGGAAGTAGTACGACTCGGGCTTGCCGTCCTGGCCCACCTTGGCGGCCTGCTCGTCGTTCTGGTGCATGTGGTGCGGGATGGGGCCCATGTTGTCGAAGAACTTGCTGTAGACGGGCCAGCGTTTGTACTTCTTCCAGATGGCTGAGCCGACAATCGCCGCACCCACCTCCTCGACGGCGTCGCGCAGAAGAACCCGTTTGCCGTCGCAGACGATATAGGAGAGGCCCTCGTCGGGCACGCGGCCCTCGTTGGCGGCCTCGGTGGTCGAGGCGAACCATCGCTCGTCGATGCCGCCTCGGTCGAGCCCGTAGGCGTACAGGTCGTCGGGGTGGAGTTTCAGCCGCTTGCCCGGATGCAGAAACGACCGGGGCACCCAGTTGGGGCTGAGCCTCAGGCACCCGGCGCCCTGTTCGATGGCCGCCTCAACGACCGGCTTGACGTTCTCGCTGACAGTTTCGAGTTCTTTCACCGATTTGGCTGGCATGGCATACCTCCCTGCAATGGCTTGACACGAACGCGCCGGGCAAGCCCGGCGGCTAACAAGTCGGCGCCGCGCGAAAACTGAAAGCCTCGACGCAGGCTAACACGTCGGCGCCGCGCGAAAACTGAAAGCCTCGACGCAGGCTGACACATCGCCGTCGCGCGAAAACTGAAAGCCTCGACGCAGGCTAACACGTCGCCGCCGCGCGAAAACTGAAAGGCTCGACGCAGGCGACAGGCGCTAGGCCGTGACAAGTTCGATCTTGCTCATGTCGGCCGGGCCGAGACCCCTCTCGGCCGCCGTGAAGACGCACTTGGCGCTGCCGCTTTCCTCGAGCCCCTCCAGGCCCATCTTCTTTCGCTGCGCGTCGAGCATCTTGATGCCGACGTAATCGATGGCGACGGTATTGGTCGAGGCCATGATCGCCTTCTCGGGGTAGGTGGAGTCCGGGCGTGCCTGCGGTCCCTTGTTGGCCACCGGCAGCAGGGCATCGCCCACGATGAGGCGGGTCTTCTTGCGGATCACGTCCAGGCGGTTGAGTTCCGCGATAAACGGGTCGCACATGCCGCCGTGGGCCTTCCGCTGCTTCCTGTCTCCGTGGGCGGCGCCCGCGTTGTGGAAACTCCCGAAGTGGTTCTTCATCGAGAAGGTGATGCCGGCCAGGCTGTGGGTCTTCAGGACCGGCACGTTCACCAGGGCGGTGCACTTCTGCGTGAGGATCTTCGCGAATCGCCCGTCGCACGTGTGGAACCGGGTCGGCTCCTCTTCCCAATCGCCGTCCACGGCGGTGTAGATGACGCCGTCGATCTTGCCGACCTCGTAGCCGCACTTCTCAAGGTCCTTGGTCGTGCGGTCCCAGACGATGATCTTGCCGGCCGGGACGCCGGCCATCCGGATACCCTCGACCACCGCACTCGTCACGCACGGGTGCGTGCACGCGCCTTTGCCGAAGAGGCAGTTGATCTTGACGGCCACGACGTCGTCGGGTTTGACGTAGCATTTCCAGGCGTCGGCAGGGCTGGACTTGCCCGAGAGTTTCATGACAACGGCATGGACCATCTCGCGTGCGACCTTCGGATCCGGTTTATTGCCGGAGACCGCATTGTCGCGGACGGCCCTGACGACAACGGCCTTCTCGCCCGCCGCCTGCGCCTTGG
>Ga0307433_1001778_pt1 | contig 11075 bp, 10 predicted proteins | sample SalMarWE160210MG_FD_202166 | JGI IMG/M metagenome (GOLD analysis project Ga0307433, IMG submission 202166) | Salt marsh sediment microbial communities from the Plum Island Ecosystem LTER, Massachusetts, United States - WE1603-210 | ecosystem: Environmental > Aquatic > Marine > Intertidal zone >...
AAAAATATAATTAACAAAACTTCAAAATATAGCGTTTACTTTGAGACAATAGTTGGTTTTGGCTACTTTTTTTCTCCGATTGTAATAGGATATATAGCAACTTTCGGGATTGATATCGGATTTTTCTTTTTAACAGGTTTAGCTTTATTTGGTGTGGTATTTTTTGTAATTCTTAGAAATAAAATTAGTATTTGGTAAAGAATTAGGAGAAAAACAGCCTATTTTTTTGTTTTTGAAAAGCAAGAATTAAAAAAAAATTGATTTATTATCACTATGAAATAACATACATCTTATATTTAGATTTTCTAATATACTATCCATTGGAAAAAGGCTCTTGAATTCTCAAATTAATAAGCAAATTAACGCTTCAGCTTTATCGGAAGGAAATTATACATTTAAGATTATAATCCTTGGAGATTATCAATCGGGAAAATCATCCTTAATACAAAAATTTCTTGAAAATACCTTTACTGAGTTTCATCATCCTACAGTAGGATTTAAAATCATTAAAAAAACCTTAATATTCGAGGAGAGAGTCAAAGTAAACTTAATTATATGGGACACGGGAGGTTTAAGTTCTCAAGTTTCACCACTAAGAGAAAAAATATTAAAAAATGCTGATGCTGTAATCATTGTCAAGGAATTAAAAAGTCATATTAACGTTAGAGATTTTAAAAAGTGGTTTAATCAATATATTGAAGACGATTTGCATGAGATTCCGATAAGCATCGCAGGAAATAAAGCAGATTTGCATCCTAAACTTATACCAGATGCGTCAAAATATATTGGCTTTTATTTAAAAGAAAATAACTTTAAATTTTATTATAACTCGGCCAAAACAGGAAAGAATGTTGATATCCTCTTCAATGATATAATAAAAAGATTAATAGATAGAAAAGATAATCTACTCAATCAACCATCTAATAGATATAGTAGGTATAATCTCAATAATTATGAGATAGATACATTACAAGAAATTGAAAAGCTTATTTTCAATAATAGCAAAAACCCTCACATAAAGACACAATATGATTTAAAGAAGCTTAAAAGAAATGGACTTCCAAGAATATACAGTTGTGAGAATGATTCCTTTGGAATAGTAGTTCAAGATGGTACGTTAATTGGATTAGGGTTATTTAATTGCGACTTAAAGGACTTACCTACCAATATTAAAAACTTGAAATTTTTAAAAAAGTTAACATTGAAATGTAATCCACTTGGAAAAGTCCCAGAAACTTTATTTCAACTAAAAAACCTCGAATTTTTGGATTTGTCTCTAACAAATATATCCAATCTTCCAGAGGATTTAAAAGATTTAAAGAATCTAAAGAGTTTGCATTTAGAAAATAATTATATAACTTCTTTACCTGATCAATTGGGACATCTCGACAGTTTAGAGCATTTAAATATTGAAAATAATCCCTTAAATGAATTACCCGATTCTATCTGTGATTTAAGGCATCTTAAATCACTATATCTTGAAGCACCACCAATCTTCTATAAAGGAACTTTAAATAAATTACCTTCTTGTATTGGAAATCTGATATCACTAGAAGTGTTAGATTTAAGTTCTTGTGAATTACAAGAGCTCCCCGATTCTATAGGAAAACTCGATTCTTTAAAAGTATTAGATTTATATGAGAACAAACTTCTATCAATTCCAAATTCTATTGGAGAGCTGAAACAATTAGAAATTATAAATTTAGAGAATAATCAATTAAAAGAGTTGCCTGATTCAATTGGAGATTTAGTGAGCTTAAAAAGGATTCTATTGAAAGGAAATCCATTAAACATTAAAGGATCGAGTAAGTTTCAATCAATGGCATTAAAATCATCTGGTAGTCGATATGATCGCCTAATGCAGATTGCTAGTAAATGTAAAATTGAAGAGGAAATTGGAACTCATTATGATAAAATTATTGATAATAAAAGAATTCTCAGAAGTTTGATACCTTTTTTATATGCAGGAATAATCGCTTTGATAGGTTTAATCACATTTTCAATAATTGATACTGATTTTTTAGTTTATAATACTCTACTAAGTGGAGCGCTGTTTCTGATTGCTATATCTATAAATTTTTTAATTGGGTTATGTATTATTGCATCAGTATCTAAATATTTCAAACTCTCGACATTAATGGTAAAGCAAAAAGCTTTCAAAATATTTGATATATTCGTAATGATATATCTTATTTGGTCAATTCGAGCCGCATTTAAAGCTCTTTTTTCTATAGAACTTATTCCTTCTGTTAATATTGCATTTGAGTTTGCTGTCCCTGATTCAATGTTAGAAATCTTACAAATCCTAGGATATCATCTTGATTTATCGTTTTTAGATAATATTGATCTTTTCTTCGGTCATTATTACTTCAAAATTTTTAGTACAGCATTGGTGTTCTGGGCACTTTACAAAAATGGGCTTACAAATGCAAGAAAAACCGCTTATGAGGCGAAAGGCAATAATAATATCTTCTATTTCTTAATTATAGGCCTTTTTGGGGCAATTATTTTAGCGATAATGGATTATAGTAATCTAAAACAGTTTATAAATATTGGATACAATTTAGGAGTCATAATTGGAGCGACAATTTTTATTTGGGATAATAATAAAGACCATTTGAATGGATTCTACATATATATGGCATTATTAATCGTTGGAATTACAACATGCTGGCTCCTATCACTTTTCAATATAATTATATACATCCTTTTCAGTGTAGTTTTTATTATCCTTTACTTTACCATTCGTAAAATCCAACATAAGAAACTTTCACAATTCATTTACTAAGATATTCTTTATAGTAATTCCTTTCCTTATTAACAAAAGCGTCCAAAATTCCAATAGATTCAAATTTCAAAAACCATTTTAAATTAGCATATTAAGGCAACATACTACTGATTTTAATGGCTCAAAAATACCGATATAATTCTATTCTCTGGCCAATTTACTTTTTAAATGGATTTCAAAGCATTGCGTGGGGTGGTATCATCTTTCTTATTGTTCCGATATCGCGTATCATCTGGCCAGGAGATCCGAGCCACGCTTTAGAAATGGGTATCATGATCACAACCCTTTCTTGGGCGGCATCCATTTCAGGATTATTATTTGGGTTTCTTATTGATAAATATTCGCGTAAGAAAATCTTATTTATAATATCTATTTTTAGGGGGATCGCCATCATTTTATTAGGATTTGGAGTTGAGGGCGGCGGAGAATTCACATGGATCTACTTCTTAATCCTTATTTCGATGTTTGGAGTTTTTGCTGGATTGAGCTGGCCAACTGTTATTTCACTTTCGAATGATATCGTACCGAAAGAACAAAGGTCTCGTTTTTTTGGGAATTATGAGATTGTTCGGTCTTTAACAATGACATTTGGATTTGTTATTGGTGCTCTTTTTATGCAAACAGGATTTTGGCGCCTGTTTTTTTGGATTGCAGGTATTGGTATAATAATGTTTGGAATCATTTATAAAATATTGAGTGAGGAACCTAAGCGCGGTGCTCAAGAGGAAGAATTAATACATCTTCTCAAAAAGGATAATCTAACCTATGATTATAAGATCAGCCGAGAAATGATGAAAAGAACGATGTTTAGTAAGACTAATATTGTTGCTTTAATTGAAGGAATCTTTACATGGATTTTAATGGGCTCTATTAACTTTTTAATTCTAAATTTAATCCAAAATGAACCCCATAATATTTCAGAATTTTCCACGAGCATCTTTATGGTCCTTTTTGGGTTAACAGGAGGAATTGCAGGTCAACTAAGCCTTTCACGATTGAGCGATAAATTTGCTCAGAAATATATGAATGCTCGTGTCTTCATGATAATTTTTGCATTAATTGGAGGGATTATTACTTTTGCCCTGTTCTTTTTTATACCTTGGCCACATTTAAGCATAGAACAAGGAAAAGATGTATTCTTTTTGATGTCATTTCCCACAATATGGTTGATGGGTGCTCTATTTTTCTTTTCAAGGTCTATATTTTCCCTATATATTGTCAATCAAAGCCCTATTCTACAATATATTAATTTACCCGAAGCTCAGGCGCAAATAGTATCTTGGAATCAATTCTTAGAAAACCTTGGGAGGGGTATTGGACCTGCTCTAAGTGGATTACTTTTAGTTCTAACACAATATAACTATCAACAAACTATTCTCTATATTATTTTATGTATCTTACCAGGAATTATATTATGGACGTTTGCATTAAAATGGTATCCCAATAATGTGAACTTTATTAAATCTATCTTGAAGGAAAGAGCAGATATTTTGAAATCAGATTTAAATTAATTATAATATTCTTATTCACCAATAAAAAAAAATAATAAATGATAAAGTTGAGATAAAAAATTATGGTAAAAATATTAGTAGTATATTATTCGCTTACAGGGAATACTAAATTCATTGCTGAACAAATCAGTAATGAACTTAATGCAGATATAGAAGAAGTCAAACCAAAAAAAAATTTAAACCCAGAGAGCAGTTCGAAATTCCTTTGGGGCGGGATGCAAGCTAGTATGAAAAAAAAACCAAAACTGGAAGATTTAACGTACAATCCATCGGATTATGATTTAACTATTATTGGTACTCCTGTATGGGCTTGGACAATTACACCTCCAATACGCTCGTATTGCACCAAATTCGATTTAAAGGGTAAAAAAATAGCATTATGGACATGTAGTGATGGTGATGGGATTAAAGCAATGAAGCGATTTAGAGCGTTTATGGAAGGTACTAACATCCTTGGTGACCACCGTTTTATACATCCGCTAAAAATTGAACCTGAAACTGTCAAAGAACAAGTTATTTTATGGGTGAAAGAATTACTGCGTAAATTAGATTAATCCTTTTTTTACTTTCTATTTTCTTTTAATTTTATTAAATTTCTTTTTTAAAACCTCTTTTTAAATACATTTTGAATAATAAAGATTTAAATTGAAAATCAAGTATTAAATAAAGTAGATTATGAGCGATTTGAGATATAAGCTTTGTATATTAGGTGACGCAGGAGTTGGCAAAACTACATTAACACATCGCTATATGGAAGGCTTATTTGAAGAAAAATATGCCCTTACAATCGGAATGGAATTTTATTTAAAAAAACTTGAAGTAGATGGACAAAAAGTTACATTACAGATCTGGGATTTTGCCGGAGAAGAGAAATTCCGATTTCTTTTACCTGGTGCCATTAACGGAGCAAGCGGAACACTTTTTCTATTTGATATTACCCGATATAAAACATTTGGTAATTTAAAGAATTGGTTAGCCGTTTTTAATGAGACGAATAGAAATTTCGGTCAGGAGGTCCAAACTATCTTATTAGGAAGTAAACTAGATCTTGAACAAGCCCGGACGGTTTCTGTACCAGAAGCTAAGAGTTTTGCCAAAGATCACAACTTTTCAGAGTATATAGAATGTTCTTCGAAAACTGGCGAGAATGTTGAGCTCACCTTTGAAAAAATCGCACAATTAATGTTGAGCAAAGAAATTAATTTAGGGAAAAAGAAAAAAGAGTAGCAATTAAGTTCATAGAGAGAGATTTGAATTTTCTATTTCAATAACTTTTATTATCATCTATGAATTAATTAAAAATAGTGATTTTAATTTCTAGACGTAAAATTTGAATATCTAATCCTATAATTGGAGTAAAGAATGATAGAATGAAGTCTATGCATGATTTGGGCGTACCCGTTCCTTCTAAAAAGGCGCTCGTAGTAAGAAATATAAAAGAAGTCACTCAAGCTCAGAGAGAAACTGCTCTTAAAGAAACAGAGTATAGTATGTTCTCGTTTCCTGCGGATATGTTAGTTTTAGATTTTTTATCCGATAGCGGTACCTCAACGATGACTGATTTACAATGGGCAGCCATTATTCATGGTGATGAAGCTTATGGGCGAAATCGAGGATATTATATCCTTTTGGATGCGATTCGTGATACCTTTGAAAGAGGGGATAATCCCAAAAAAGCGATTAATCTCATTTTCACTGGAGAAACAAATATTGAAAAGCTCATGAATGAACTATATCTAACTTCATTTGAAGGAGGATTTGTTAATGGTGGCGTGCATCAATTAAAAAGGCCGAATGCATTTATAGTACCTCAGGGAAGGTGTGCCGAACATCTTCTCTTTTCTACGATTGCTCCATTACTGAGGAGTAAATATCCAAAAAAAGAGTTTTATATTCCAAATAATGGTCATTTTGATACGACTGAAGCTAATATTATGGCTAACCAGATTCATCCAATTAATTTATTTTCAGCAAATCTCTTTGAAGAGTTTCCCGTAGATCAGATAAATCTAAAGAATCCATTTAAAGGAAATATGGATGTAAAAAGATTATGCGATTTTATTGAGGAGAAAGGAGTAGATTCTATCCCCCTGATTTATTTAACTATTACTAATAATACCGCCGCGGGTCAACCGGTATCTATGAAAAATATAAAAGAAGTTAGCAAAGTGGCTCATGAACATAATATTCCTCTCTTTTTTGATGCCTGCAGATATGCTGAAAATGCATATTTTATTAAAGAATTTGAAGAGAAATATAAGAATATATCTATTCTTAGCATCGTAAAGGAGTTATTTACATTAATAGACGGTTTTACTATCAGTTTCAAAAAAGATGGTCTAGCTAATATGGGCGGAGGATTATTCTTTAGAGATAAGGGAGTATTTCATAAAAATTTTTCAGGAGAGGGAGATATTGGAATAAAACTGAAGGAAAAACAAATATTGACATTTGGTAATGATTCCTATGGAGGGCTTTCAGGTCGAGATATTATGGCCCTTGCTGCAGGGTTATACGAAGTAATTAAGGAACCATATCTTAGGGAAAGAATTAATCAAGTAAGAGATTTTGCGCGAAAGCTAGCTGAAAATGGTGTCCCAGTTGTATTACCTGCAGGTGGTCACGCTGTGTATATAAATATGGATAAATTTTTTGCGGATACTAAAACAAAAGTTGAAGATTTTAAAGGGGTTGGTTTGACAATAGAATTAGTAAGGTATTATGGCATTAGAGCTGCTGAACTGGGACCATTTTCTTTTGAATGGGATAACAAAACCCCAGAAGAACGTGAAGGAGTTTTAAATTTTGTTAGATTTGCTGTTCCTCGAAATGTATATAATATCCATCATATCAACTATGCTGTCGCAGCAATTACGGAACTTTACAAAAATAGAGATAAAATACCTAAAGTAAAAATATCTCGAGGGGCTAAATTACGCCTTCGCCACTTCCAATCAGGACTTCAACCGCTATATTCTTAGGATGATGTTATCATAATATCTTCCTATAAATATTTTTTTATCATTATTTATTTCGTGCGGATTACGAGAAATTAGTTGATTTAATATTGACTATTAATTTTTTAATTCTATTTTATTATTATGTCAGATTACGATTTTGAAGAGGTTAGAATCCTAGATAACTTTTATCAAACAAGCAGTTTTTATCCAATGCCCGTTGTTCTAATAAGCACGGTTTCTGAAAGTGGGAAAACGAATTTGGGGCCTTATTCTCTCTGTTTTCCTTATATAATTGCTAAAGATCATTCGATGATCCTCATTTGCAGATCAAATAGCAATACGGCTATAAATGTTCGACGCACTAAAGTTTGTGCGATTAATTTCATTCCTTATAATAAAAAATATCTGAAAAACTGTGTTATGTTAGGATTTCCGGGAGAAACAACTGAAGAAAAGATGGTTAACAATGAATTCACACTAATTCCCTCTCAAAGAAATGATGAGGAACGAAACCCAGGCATTCAATATCCCCAAATAGTGGAAGAGGCTATACAGATTTTTGAATGTACTTTACAGGAATCTATTCCCGCATATCATAGTGAAGAAACCCTTGAAACTCATTTTATCCTTAAAATTGATAAGATACTTATGAAAAAAAAGTGGAAGGAAAGTCTTTTTGAAGGAGACGAATTTCCTAATTTACCAATTGATTTTGGTTTTAGAAATAATGTGAATTTTTGGTTTTCCAAGCATTCTGGACCTTATTCTGAACCAATACCCAAAGAAAAAGGAATGGATTTTAATTCCGTGAAGTATGCTACACAAAGAGTGGATTCTGATATTCAATGGACTGACGATGCTTGTAAAATGTTAGTAAAAGTTCCTCGAATTTTCTTAAAAAAAGCAATTAAGGGATGTAATGAAATCGCAAGAGAAGAGGGAGTATTTCTCATGACTCCAGAACTCTTGGAAAAAATTCGAGATAAACGGGCAAAAGAATAGGGAAAAATATGATTTATGATCTTTCTTTTTAAATGAATTATTTTTTCTTCTACCTCTAACTTCAAATAGGGTCTTGAATAAACCAAAAAGAATGATGCACTAATATGAAGTCTAATTTTTAAATTTCCAGAGTTCTTAATCTCTTAGAAATATTCTTTCTCTTCAGGATCTTCATAAAGTCATCTTCTTTTTGCTTTAATCTACTTAGAAAAGTATCTAATTTATCAAAGTTGCTAAACCAATGTTCTTCTCCATTTACAATAATCTTGACCCCCTTATGGTCAACATTGTTGATAATTGCATAGATTCCACCGATTTCAGAGTCATGTTTGATAAAAACTTTTTCCCCATTTGAATTAACCCCTTTTTCATTCCCCTTTTTGGCCCAAAACTGATTCTTAAGAAGGTAACTTCTATACATACTCATTTTCACACACACAACCTATATTTATTTTTTTCTATCATGGGTTATCTCAATATAGCAGATAATAACCCAGAGAGTAGTATCCAAGTAATATAAAATTGAGATCAATTATAGAACCGTGTATTATCTATATGTAATCCAGATATTATGCGATTTTTAATTTCATTGAAATCAATTAATTTACTTAGATGCATTATAATCAAAAATCTTAAAAATCCTATTTAAATGTGGAAGTAAAGGGGATTATAGCATTTAATGCAAAATTTTTACTAAGGGTAGATTTCGACTGGAAGTTTGTAATATCGTAACGTTAAAAAGAAAAAAAAAAGTGTTTTAAAAAGCTTTACAAACTATTATTTTTTAGGAGATTAAGGATTAAAAGATGTGTTAATAATGATGAATGAGGAATTGGAATTCTTAGTATCTATTTATGATGGATTTCTAAACACTAAAAACGATGAGACAAAAAAATTCTTGTGGAAATTGAACACAATTACAAATACGATGAAATTCTCAAATGATCAGACTAATGATGGTTTTTGTGAGAATGTTTTGAGAATGATTATGACTCTTTTTCATAATTACATAATTGATGAGTCTGAAATTGAAGGCAAGTCCAAAAGTGAGCCTTCTTTTGATGATCGTGATATGATTCTCCCAATCTTGATAGAAGAATTTGTTTAAATAAATAAATCTTAAATAATCCTCATTTAAATTGCTTTTCAAATTCCCATACTGAATCTTGAATTGTATGGAGATTTTTGACAACTTTCCCTGAATCTTTCTTATTCATTTGATCTGCATCATACATCGATTTTCCAACTGCTAATGCACGATCATGAGTTTCATCCACAATCCCCACAATATCACCTTTTTTAATTGAAGGATCAATCTTTGTGATTCCTGGGCGCATGATATCTGCGCCATTTGCTACATACTTAATGGCGCCTTTATCCACAACCACTTTTTTTAAGTTAACTTGCTTATTTAAAAGAAGAGTTAAAACAGGGATGTATCCCTCTTTTGATTTCCAAAGTTTAAGTACATCATTTATAGCAAATAATATATCTCCCGCATCAGTTTGGATTTGTTCTATTCTAGCTTTCTTAGGAAATATTTGATCCAGAAATTTCTCATCATATTGTTTTAATATATCTTCTTTTAATTCCCTAATTTGTGATTTCTGAATAAAATGTCTTTGTTTGATGTTCATATATCACTATCTAAATAACAATGATTACATAAAAACCTTTTAATTTCATATTCTTATATTATTATGTTTTATGAGCAAAGTTTATACCTCTGCAGTAGTTATAATCCCTCCAGAAGATACTTGGGAACAAATTCAAGAAATCCGGGAAAAATATGACCGAAATTTTCATCGCTGGATGCCTCATATCACATTATTATACCCATTTAGACCAGAAGTAGAATATAACGCATTAAAAGGAGAATTTGAGAAAGTATGTAAGAATTTGAAATCTTTTGAGGTAAAACTACAGAATTTTAAATATTTTCATCATAAAAAACAGCAATTTACTATATGGCTCGAACCTAAACCAAAGATTTCGGTTATTCAACTTCAAAAAGTCATCCAGCAAATTGTACCCGATTGTAATAATGTAAGTTTGCACAAAGAGGGCTTTATACCTCATTTAAGCCTTGGACAAAAAACTGGTAAAGATTTAATGTTAAAAACAATGCAAGAGCTTCAATCTCAATGGAAATCATTTAAATTCATTGTAGATAAAATCCATTTCATTTCTCGCGAGAATAACATAAATTCTAAATTTGTTGTGAAGAAAAGTATCCGATTGCCCAATAAATAGAATTGCGGTTAACCAGCAACATTCCAGGTTCAGAAGTAAAATAGGATTAGAACACTCCCTATTCAGATTCTATTAACTTTATATATAATTCAATAAAATGATACTATCATAGTTTGAACAAACGCTAAATTAATAAAATGACCTAAACAGATGTCCAATGAATTGAAATCAAAGTTTATAATTTGTTAAAAGAATGAGATTTAAACCGTATGAATCAGTTTAATCTAAAGATTGTTTAGCTTTATATACTAATTCTGCGATTTTTTGAAATATTAATTTCACATTTTCTCCCGTCAACGCAGAGGTTTCAAGATAAGGAGCATTTAATTTTTCGCTTAAATGTTCTGCCATAGGTAAAATAATCTTTCGTTCATCTTTTAGATCAATTTTATTGCCAATTAGAATGCGTGGAACACCACTTAAACCATACTTTACTGCAGAGTTCCACCAATTATTTACATTTGAAAATGTACTTGAACGTGTGACATCGAAAACTAAAATAACGCCATCCGCACCATTAAAATAAGGGCGGTGGAGCATATAGAATTGCGGCTGACCTGC
>Ga0307433_1001779_pt1 | contig 11074 bp, 9 predicted proteins | sample SalMarWE160210MG_FD_202166 | JGI IMG/M metagenome (GOLD analysis project Ga0307433, IMG submission 202166) | Salt marsh sediment microbial communities from the Plum Island Ecosystem LTER, Massachusetts, United States - WE1603-210 | ecosystem: Environmental > Aquatic > Marine > Intertidal zone >...
GACCTGGACACGACCGAACTCTCGTCGCCGGCTGGTGCCGGCTCGGCTCGCTTCGCTCGCCTCGCAAGCACCAGCTTTATCCGCCAAACGTACAGCAGATTTACCTATGAGACTATTATTAACCATGACCAATGTCAACATATAAGAACACAGAGAAAAAAATTAACCACGAATTAACACGAACAGACACAAACAAGCCGAGACACGGCCAAGATGGTGCTACGAAAAGAATTGACAAGGCGTGCAGGAAGGTGTTATCGTATAAGCGCATTGTTTTTGCCACGGCTTAGAAGACAAAGGACCCTCCGACGCTCTTTGAGCTATGGAGGGCAGGCTTCTGATTTGTGTCTTCGTGGTTAGTTTTTGGCGGCGTAGCTCAGCTGGTTAGAGCGTGGGATTCATAAGCCCAAGGTCGTCGGTTCGATCCCGACCGCCGCTATTCGCGGTTTGCATTTTTCTGCACAGATTTGTTAGACACGGATTCCTTCGACAAGCTTCCCGCTTCGCCATAAACAGAGTCGGGGCTAATTAAGCCCAAATATCTACCGCGCCCTGCAGGAATCCGGCCTTTGGCCTATAACCTAAATTTGCCTTGCAAATTTCCATAGGGGCCCTGCCCCTCTGGCGGCAGCAATGCTGCCTGTCACCCCGACGACGTGGAAAAATTCATATTCGGCACCTTTTGAGGTTCCGCCGTAAGGCGTCCTGCGGAGAGACCTACCGCCCACAAACGCGCCCGGCAGGAGTCGAACCTGCAACCTTCGGATTCGAAGTCCGGCACTCTATCCAATTGAGCTACGGGCGCAAAAAATATATGATACCAATTGAAGTTAAAAATTGCCGAAAGACCAGATACAATAATTATTTGGAAAATCCTGGATTCCTGCTTTCGCAGGAATGACAGGTCCATACAGTCGACAATTAGTAAACAGAATTGGTATGAGTCCTTATCGCATAACCCAGCGTTTATCCTTGTAGTCCAAATCGGCCCCAGACCGGAGCGCCGGGTCGCTTGCGAGGTCATAACTTAATTCGAGAGTCTTTCTCAGATAAACCTTGACCGGCTCACCCGTCCGTTCGTCTCTCGCTACCGGGTGGTCCACCACTACCGTCTCATTGCTCAAACCAGCTATAAATATTTTTATATTGTTCGCTTTAGCATCAAAATCATGCCATATAACAGCAATATCCTTAGCGTTATCCTCGCCCTGAAGTAACTTATTGCTCGTATTTTCCAATGACTCAAGAAACGGATACCTGTCCTGATGCCGCTTCTTTACCTGCTCAAAAATCACTTCAGGCACATCTTTGTAAGCCGGTATAACCTGAAATGTGTCTGTCATCAGGTCGCACTTAGGATAAAAATCAATATCTCGGCCTGTCTTATTCGTAAGTGTCAGGAGCATATACCAGAACCGTATTGGCTTACCGGCACTTGTTTTCAATACAATCTGCTGTGGATGTGTAAACATTGTATTTATCATCCACATACCCGGCCCAGGCACAATAGCAGGCTCAGGCGCAGCTAAACACACAGAGGTTAAAACCGCCGCGGCTAATACATTTATAGAAACCAAACCTCTCATCATCTTGACCTCAAAGAATAATTTGCCTGTTTTTCTCTCGTGCTCATTACATTTTTGTTCATTTTACACCAAAACCACCTTTTAGCAAGAGCTTTTTGCTCTTATTCCCACTAAATCGAAAGTAGAAAATCATTGCTCAACAAGAGAAATTAAGCTATTTTATGGCGGTATTCGTGAAAACTCGTGGTGAAAAAATGTAAGCTTACCCCTGCAAAAGAAGGCGAGGTGAGATATTCGAGCAGAGCAATTAAAAAAGCTGTTAGGGCAGGTCAAAAACGGCAAGATTGATGTCAATGAAGCAATTGAAAAGCTTCGGCATTTGCCGTTCGAAGATTTAGGATTTGCCTGCATAGACCACCATCGTCAAATCCGCCAGGGATTTCCGGAAGTTATTTACTGCCCCGGCAAAACCACTGAACAAATAATCAAAATCTTCGAGAGCTTAGCTGCAAAAGGTAATAATGTCCTGGCCACGCGGGCCGAGCCGGAAGTTTTCAAGGCGCTGGCTAAAACAAAAAAGTTCCCCAAGGCACGATATGAAGAAACAGCCAGGGCAATAATCCTTGAGCAGAAAAAACTGCCCATCTCGAAAACCGCCCTTCCAATAGTCACCGCAGGCACTTCCGACTTGCCGGTCGCAGCCGAGGCGAAAGTTACCGCAGAGATTATGGGGCAACGGACAGAGCTGATTTGCGATGTCGGAGTAGCTGGTATTCACAGGTTGTTCGGGCATCTTAAGAAACTGCAAAAGGCAAATGTCATAATCGTTATAGCGGGGATGGAAGGGGCATTGGCATCTGTGGTGGGAGGTCTGGTTAGCTGTCCGGTAATTGCAGTGCCGACCAGCGTCGGCTATGGTTCGAGTTTTGAGGGGCTTTCCGCCCTTCTGACAATGTTAAATAGTTGCGCTGCGGGCGTTACCGTGGTAAATATAGATAACGGTTTTTCTGCAGCGGTAACAGCGGCGCTGATAAACAGAAAAATAGAGACAGGAAAGTAGAAAGTTCGAAATCTCCTGATGCAGAGTTTCGATACGGGACTTTTGTTCTTAGAGTGACTGCTCCATGATCCGCCTCCTTCTTGCGAACGCAATGGTCACCGACGTGGCGCGCTGTTTTGCCACATTCGGCGCACCTGCTCGTTATGCGCTCTCACTCGAATGGCTCAGGAAATGGTAATGGTGGCTTAGGACCAACACTTTTTCTATACATTTGTTCCACCTTTTCTTGCCATATATTTATCTCTCGACCTTTTCAATTCCTCTGCATAATTAGTTTGTTGCTTACTTTCATATACTTTCAAAAAAGTCTTCTCTTCAAATGACTTTGTGAGCCATAAGTCCTTGGCTGGAGTTTTTGCGTCCTCGTCAGCATAGCTGCTCATTATTTCTAAATATCTTTTATCAATACTATCACGATTCTTTTCAAATGATGTATTTACTTCATATCTTAAAATCTCTAACTGATTCCTTAGCATTGTAAAAGCTTTCCTTGATTCACTCCAGATTCTTACTTTATCAGTAACCCGAAAACCTTTATGACAAAGCGCGATTACGGAAACTGCACCAGATACGACCGCCCAAACAATCTTCATTGCTGGTTTTTCCCATAGTTGCCACCCGGCAACTGCGGATCCTGATGCCGCCAGTGCAATACCTATTTGCACGAATGTATCTACCAACTGCCACTTTTCTAGCAATTCAGAACTAATCAGTTCTTGATATCTCGAATTAAACCACGTTTTAAACGCATCATTGAGTACAATTTCTTGAGGGGATAAATTGTTATTCATAATACTTCCTCAGTTAACGTTTTCGTCGCATAACTTATGTTTATATGGTTTCCAGATAATACTCTAACCGTAATACTTTCCACATTCTCTTTCATAAACACAAATTCTTCGCTTTATTTCTTGATTATAAACCTTCCTGTCTGCCTGTCAAATCTTTTATGCACAGCATGCTTTACGGCATTGACAATATTCTGCATTATTTGTAATATTATGCACAGCGTGCCTTATGGCACTGCACGAAACGAGCTTGTATGCAGATAATAGAAAACATACCGAAACTAAAACCGAGGGCAACTGATGCACACAAGGGCGATTTTGGCAAGGTGTGTATCATCGCCGGCAGTATCGGAATGAGCGGTGCAGCGGCCCTTGCAGGCCGTTCGGCCTTGCGGGCTGGTGCCGGCCTTGTGCGAGTGGCAACGCCTAAAAGTGTGCTGCCTATAGTTGCCTCAATCGAGCCATCCTTTACCACTATCGCCCTGCCGGAAGATGATGCCGGCAGAATATCTGCAAAAGCAATCAATGTAATTCTCGATGCTGTGAATGAAAATGATGCTGTGGCTTTCGGCCCGGGTATCGGCGTCAGCGGAGCGATTAAGACAATACTTCAGACACTTCTTGAACAAGAGAATCTCCGGCTACTTATAGACGCTGACGGTTTGAATAACCTTGCTGGGATAAAAGACTGGCCTGGGAAACTAAAAGCAGAAGTAATTTTGACGCCACATCCGGGAGAGATGAAAAGACTATGGCAGGGACTATTTAGAGAAGAACTGCCGCCTGAGCGTCAGCAGCAGGCGATTCAATTAGCGCAACAGACGAAAACTACCATTGCTTTGAAAGGGGCAGGGACGGTCGTAAGCGACCTTTCGACTCCTTCGATTACACTCAGGACAGGTTCGCTCAAGGCAGGTGGCGAAAAGGTTTATATCAATAAGACGGGTAATCCCGGTATGGCAACAGCCGGCTCAGGTGACGTCTTGACAGGAGTCATAACGGCACTTATGGGTCAGGGCCTGAGCAACTTCGATGCAACGGTCCTTGGCGTTTATATACACGGCTTAGCCGGCGATATCGCAGCAGAAAAAACGGGACAGATAAGCTTGATTGCTACCGACATAATAGAAGCATTAAGCGACGCCTTTGTGAGAAGCCAGTCAAATTCTTAGAAAAGGACGCATTATGGCTAACGAGGTTATTGAGTAAGGAGACGTAACAAGCCCTGCGAGCTATATTTTGTTGCTGTCGAACGAAAACCAGCTATAATAACGAGCGATTTGGTCTATCCGTGGCAATGGAATAATTTAGAAACCTAAATAAGGAAAGGATTGGTCATGGAACTTAACCTTGTCGACATTGTAGTGTTTTTGGGATTCATCGTCGCTGTGGTCAGCATAGGCCTCCTGAAGAGCCGGCACGAGAAGACCAGCGAAGACTACTTCCTGGCCGGGCGTGGTCTGAAATGGTGGCTGATTGGGTTCTCACTGATTGCCGCCAACATCTCCTCAGAACAATTGGTTGGCATGAGCGGCAATGCCGCCAGTCACGTGGGGCTTGCAATAGCCAGCTATGAATGGATGGCGGCGATAACCCTTGTTGTGGTGGCGTTCTTTTTTCTGCCTTACTTTCTGCGGGCGGGCATCTTTACAATGCCGGAGTTCCTCGAAGTACGCTACAATTCGACGGCGCGGACAATCATGGCAGTGGCGACATTGTTTATCTACATGCTGCTGCTGGGCTCGGTAACGTATTCGGGAGCGCTGACGGTCAACACGATGGCAGGCAAAATGGGATACGACGTGTCGATAGCGAGTGCTGCGCTGGTAATCGGCTTCATCGCGATGTTGTACGTAACCGCCGGCGGGCTGAAGGCATGTGCTTGGGCCGATTTGATACAGGGAAGCGCTTTGATTCTCGGCGGAGCGATTGTGATGGTCTTCGCATTCAAGAAGCTCGGCGCAACAACAGATGAGCTTGCCTTCGTGGATAACGTTAGTACCGGAGCGGTGGGATTGAAGACCTTCGCCCAGGACAGCGGTGCTATTGACCGTTTCTGGGAGTTGAATAAGGTTCGAATGAACATGTTCCTGCCGAGAGATGATAAGGTGCTGCCGTGGACTGCGCTGCTTCTCGGCTTGTGGATTCCGAATTTTTACTACTGGGGTCTGAACCAGTACATCACGCAGCGGACGCTGGCGTCGAAGTCGGTGGCTGAAGGACAGAAGGGTATTGTGTTCTCAGCATTTATGAAGCTGCTAATTCCCTTTGTTGTGGTGATTCCAGGTATCATAGCTTTCAATCTCTTCGCAAAGGATATGCAGGACCAATCGGTCAACGACAATGCCCCCGTAATCGCCAAGTACATGATGGCCAACAAGAACACTCAGCTGGTCGAGATTGTGCAGGCACCGAGTGAAGAAGCCGTTGCGAACCAACCGAAAGACAAATTCATGATTGCCGTATATCCGGATGATGCGGCTCTGAAAGCCATTAAAGTCAGGAATCCGTTTGCTCTTCCTATAACGCAGGCAAAGCTCGATGAGCTGAAGGTGAATGAGTACGCGGTATTTGAATCGGATGACAAATCATGGAAGTCAGCGTTCCCGGCGCTGGCGGTGGAATTGCAGGTATACAACAAGTCCGTGATGGATGCAGCCGCAGCGGCCAAGGTCAGTGTCACAAGCGAGAAATTTATCGCCTATAAATATGACACGGCCCTGGGACAACTGCTGAGCAGTGTTCTGCCTCAGAAGACAGGTTTGGTCGGCTTCGTTCTGGCGGCACTACTGGGAGCGATTGTCAGCTCACTGGCAGCGATGCTGAACGCCGCTTCCACGATATTCACGATGGATATTTTTAAGAAGTACATCTCACCGGAGGCGGGGCAGAAGACCATGGTATTTCTCGGGCGAATATGCGTTGTTGTGTTCTCGGTCATTGCGGTAATGCTGGCACCAAAGCTTGGCAATCCCAAAATAAGTAACAGCATTTTCACCATTATCCAAGAAAGCCAGGGTCTGATATCGCCGGGTATTTTGGCGGTGTTCGTGTTCGGCCTGCTTGTGCGAAAGGCACCACCGATTGCCGGTGTAATTGGGCTTTTGACCAATATTGTCTCCTACGGCGGAATGTATCTGCTCGGGCGGTACAAAATCGGCCCGGAGATTCAATTTCTCAATCGTATGGCAATTTGTTTCGGGCTGTGCCTTTTGGTCATGGCCATTATCAGAGTGGTCAAGCCCTTACCCGAACCTATTGAGTTCAAGCAACAAACGAAGCTGGACCTCCGTTCTTCCCGCGGGGCTATGATAGCCGGTGTTGTAGTTGTGGTCATAACGCTGGCTCTGTACGTGCTGTTCAGTCCGATTGGCCTGGCAAAATGACGAAACGTGATATTATGATAAAAGATGAGGTTGTCTAATGGAGCTGACAAAAGAAGGACAGGCCGCTTTGGACAAAATACAGAAGCTCGCTAAAGATAATGGTATCGATATCAAAGGCGCTAAGGTAAGAAGGACGTCATCGCGTTTTTGCCTCGGTGTCGAGCACGGCGATTATAACGGTACGGAACTATTCGGCGTGGGAACCGACAGGTTTATCTGGATGGCCTACAAGCCAAATGGAACTGATACCGTTAAGCTATTTAGCGGTAACTTCCCGGACGACGGGGTTATTGAATTCAAACTTGGTGATGTTCCTGAGCCAAAGTCAGCGGCTATAGCAGAGGCCTGGGGGCGGTTTCCATACGGGGTTGATTACATCCTGAAAAGAGAAGGCATTAAGCTCACACATGGAATCAATGGAGTCATATACGGTAATATCCCCGGCGGAGGGATGAGTCGTTCAGCTTCTTTGAGTCTTAATCTGATATTGTCACTGCTGGATGCAAACCAGATAAAGATAGAGGACAAAATGAAACTAGTGGACCTGGCGCAGGCGGTAGAGAACGATTATATCGGCTCACCGTGCGGCAAGCTCGACCAGATTATGATATTGTTCGCCCGAGAGGCGATGGGGACGTATTATAACCCGGCAAAGAGGTCGGTGGATTACGTACAGCTTGGTGCCGGCGCTACCGATTTTCGTATAGTAGTGCTTGACACCGGTACGGTCCGTCCCGGCCTTGAAAAATCCACCTATAAAATCCGAAGAGCTGAGTGCGAAGAACTGGCTTCGATTCTACAGAAATCAAATTACAAAATATCATGCCTTGCGGACATCAAGGACGAGAAAACCTACGAAAAGATTATGGCTGAGTTCGGCAAGAGTTACCCTGATTTGTGCGACCGGTTAAAATATATCTTCGGCGCGCAAAAGCGGTTTTATAAGATGCTTGAAGCCTGGAAGGCAGGTGACATTGAAACCGTCGGTGAGATATTCAGAGAAGACGGCCTTGGGCTGAGGGATGACTATAAGATATCAGGACCGGAACTGGAGGCAATGTGTGATATCGCTCGGACGGTGCCGGGTGCTTTAGGAGAACGGATGTTGGGAGGCGGTGATAAAGGGGCATCTGGCGCTTTGGTACGGGCTGAAAGCGTCGAAGAGCTTAAACAAGCAGTTGATGCAGCCTATCCAAGTAAGTGCCCTGAGTTCGCAGATAAATACGCCGTTCATATCTGCAAAGTTGTAGATGGCGTTAAGGTATTCGAAGGTTTGCTTTAGGCGTGCCGAATCTTTGTCGGTAAAACCATCGCTATAATAAGGTGTTTATGCCAGAAAAAAACTCATCGTCAAATAAAGGGCCGTTCTGCGCAATAGTCCGTGTGAACAGGCAGATTGGCCCGCGATTTTATCGGCTTGGGTTGGAATTTTCAGCAGATGCAGCTCATACATTTGCACAATTTCGGCCGGGACAGTTTGCTGAGTTCGACCTTTCCAGCATCGCCCTGCCGTCGAAAGAAAAAATCCCGGAAGATTTGGTCGATGTGTGTCAGCGAAATATATTGCTGCGAAGACCTTTTGCTTTCGTGGATGTTAATGCTGATAAGGATAAAACTTTGGCTGAGGTTCTTTATCGTGTTGTCGGCCCAGCTAGTTTGCGAATGACAACTTTAGCTGCGAGTGATTCTGTGAGTGTGATTGGACCTTTAGGTAATGCTTTTTGGATACCGGAGGGTAAGAAAAAGGCTTTTCTGATTTGCGGAGGGATGGGCGCTCCTCCATTGCTGCACCTGGCGAAGGTGCTTACAGCCGATTTTCCGGATATCGAAGTGATAGTATTCGCCGGCGCAAAAACGGCAAAGGATTTGCCGTTTGAAAAGCGGCTGGATGGGATTTCGCAGCAATTGGGCTTTACATTGCCGGAGTTTGCAAAATACGGTATTAATTCACAGGTGGCGACGGAAGACAGCTCAGCCGGCTTTGCCGGAATGGTTACCGAATGTTTCAAGCAATGGCTCGACAAATCTGATGCACCTCGCGAGCGCTCGATTATCTACGCCTGTGGACCCGAGCAAATGCTGGCAAAAGTTGCAGAGATTGCAAAAGAAAAAAATATAGATTGCCAAATAAGCATGGAACGAAGAATGGCCTGTGGAATTGGCATTTGCCAGAGCTGTACAGTACTATGCAAAGTTGAAGGTACAAATGAAACAGTTTACAAACTATGCTGTGAAGATGGCCCGGTATTTGATAGTAAGGAAGTGGTTTTTTAGCCACAGAGTTCACAGATTTTATTTTGCCACAGAGGTCACAGAGAACACAGAGAAATAAAAAAGTTGAGAAAGAAATAAGTACATGGCAGAAGAAAAATATAGAGAATTTCTTTCAGAGAAATGCCCTAATATATGGAAAATGTTTAATAATGAAGCTAAAAGACAAATTCCAAAAGGTTTTATAGAATTCTTGTCGGGACAATCGGAAGACAAGGAAATGGAAAAACATTTATTGAATGCCGATAAAACAATTAAATCACTATTGTGTATAGTTGGAGAAAGTGAATTAGCAGACAAGTATAGAAAAAAAATTTCAACAATAAAAATAGAACACGGGCTAGCAGAATTATTATGTGAAATTAAAGTGGTTGAAAGCCTGGCGAGAATTTCAGAACAAAAACCTGAATTACAACCGGGAACAAAAATAAATAATAAGAAATGTGAAATAAAGATTGTTATCGATAATACTGAAATTTATGTAGAAGCAAAACGGTATGAAGATAAGGGACCAAGAGGAGAGAGAGCGCTTAATAAACGTTCGATGGAAATATCTGAAAAGATAAATGGCGTCCCGGATCAATTTCCTGATGATACGTTGAATATTCTTTTTATCTTTCATAGTGGATATGGCAGTAATCCTTTGTACATCTGCCAAGTTCTTTTTGGCGAAAATGCATGTACCATACCAGATGGTGATGCAGAATACGCTGAAAATGATGGATTATTTTCGACTGATTCATGGTCTAAAATATCAGGGTGCGCTTACGTTAGCTGTGGTGAGAATTTGTTGGTAGATAAAATATGGCAAAATCCGAATCCAAAATCTAAACGCATACCGGAAAAGGTTTTGCAGATACTTAAGGATTTCAATGGGAAAAACAATTGATATATCTGTTGATTTTACAGGATTAAAGCTAACGAATCCGGTGTTCACGGCGTCGGGGACGTGCGGATATGCGGATGAATTGGCTGACTTTATGGATATAAACTCGCTCGGCGGGTTTATTACAAAAAGTATCACAGTCAAGCCGAGAAAAGGAAATCCAACGCCGAGGATTGTTGAGACCAATTCCGGGATGCTCAACGCAATTGGGTGGGCAAATGTCGGCTTAGATAAATTCATCGAAGAAAAACTGCCCGTTATCGAAAAACTCACCATACCGGTTTTTGTTAACATAGCCGGCGAGACAATTAGTGAATATGTAGCTGTAGCTGAGCGGTTGGCGACAGAGAAAGCGATAGCCGGGTTTGAATTGAATATTAGCTGTCCTAACGTTGAGCGAGGCGGGATAAGCTTTGGGACTGACCCCGGGCTGGTAAAAGAGGTTACTTCGGCGGTAAAGAAAGCAACGGGCCAGAAAATATTGATAGTTAAGCTGGCTCCAGCAGTTACGGATATAAGCGTAATCGCCAAGGCGGCGGTCGAGGCAGGGGCAGATGCTCTTAGCTTAATAAATACGTTTACGGCTTTGGCTGTCGATATTGAAACTCGCAGACCGATTCTTGCAAATAAAACAGGCGGATTATCCGGCCCGGCCATAAAACCGATAGCGGTCTATCTGGTAAATAAGGTCTATAACGAAGTTGCAAAAGAGCGTGGGATACCGATTTTAGGGATGGGAGGAATAAGAAACGCATCGGATGCCATCGAATTCATTATTGCCGGTGCATCAGCGGTAGCGGTTGGGACGGCGAATTTTATCGAGCCGGGATGTGCAGTAAGAATTATTGAAGGTATAAAAAAATATTGTGCCAGCCATAACATAACTAACATAAAAGATTTAGTTGGCTCACTTGGGACTAATTAACAAATGGAAACACTTAAGTTATTACGCGATTATTTTCCGACGGCGGTTTTTACCGGTAAGTGCATGGTCTTTGTAAGCGAGGACTGGCGCGTCGAGCTTACCGAGCATAAGGACAGCGATTTCAGCAAGGCGAAAGCTGAACCATCCATTATAAGGGTCAGAATTTTCAAAAAGGCACTCGACGGCGAGCTTATCTCCGGCCATTATGAAGATTTCCAGCTTGAGTTTTTAG
>Ga0307433_1001780_pt1 | contig 11072 bp, 15 predicted proteins | sample SalMarWE160210MG_FD_202166 | JGI IMG/M metagenome (GOLD analysis project Ga0307433, IMG submission 202166) | Salt marsh sediment microbial communities from the Plum Island Ecosystem LTER, Massachusetts, United States - WE1603-210 | ecosystem: Environmental > Aquatic > Marine > Intertidal zone >...
AAACCTGGTCGGTTCGGCGCTCTCATTTTTTATCACATAACAAAAAAACATTCTGAATTTCTTTTTAATTAGTCCTCTTAAATAACCGTTTAAGCCAGCCATTTAACCCCTGACCTTTCTTGTCTGCTCTGACTTCTCTATCTTTTTTTTCTTCTTTTTTACCTGTCGTAGCTTGCGACAAGTAAACTTTCTGATATGGTTTACCACCTTTTGCCTTTTCTTGCTCTTTCAGTAATTCCCCTGCTTTTCTTTAGGATCTTGCAGGCCTCTGAAAATGTTATAGTTCCCCCCTTATTAATCATTCCAACCCCTATTTTTTATAATAGATAAATAATTATAATTGCAAAGGGCGGATTGCACCGCCCCCTGAGACGAAGAAGAAAAGAAATCGAGTCTACAAATAAATAAATTTGCAGGGAAGTTTTTTTAATCCCTTCCCTGTTTGCATAAAAATTAAACAGGGGAATTACAACCCCTTTGAATATTCCTGGAATGAAACAGGAATATTTTTTACAGGGGAATAGCTAAGCTCTACTTTTACTGACTATTCCCCCTTAACCGAATATAAGCCCTGGAGTTTACACCTCATGAGATCCCCTACTAATCTGGAACTCTTAATTAGTAGTGGATATTTTAATATCTTATTCAGCTTCCCACGTTGACGCATGCAAACTATTAAGTAAAAATATTTGATTCGCCAGTTTTATCGCTGGAAAAGCATTCGCACTTCCGCTCGTAAATTCGGTAATCGGCGCAACTTCACTCCACTTGCTGATTAAAACAAAGTCCTTTAATTCTTGTGTTACCTGTTTAGGTGGAAATTGCTCCTCAGCGGTCCGGCAATGCAAAACAGCCCCTATCTCATCCTGAGGTAAAAAGGCAATTTTGCCCTCATCCCAACTTACCAGGTTTGTTATATCATGATCCCTGTTCTCGAATTGGAAAATAGATTGTATTAAATCTATCGGTGGCAGACCATCAGCAATAAGATTTTCGTTTATAGTGGCCAGATTCGGATATTTTGTAACAGCACTTCCGCTTTGCCCGAAACAAAAATTAACGCTCTCCTGGGATTTTCGCAAGTAAGCAAAACTGGTCGGAGACATTAATATTTTTTTAATTATAACCCCTGTGGCCCTTGCGGTAGCACAGACGGCTGAAATGTCGGTTATAGGTTTTGTCGTAGCTAAATCAACGGCATCCCAGACCACACTTGCACCACTTTTATTATCGATATGAAAAGTAATATCGGCAGTGGTTAAAACTCCGGCATTGTTTGCGGCGTCCAGGCTAATTACACCCTTTGAAATTGCCTGAAAACCTAACCAGGTTAATCTGTTCATCACAGCAGACCAGCAATAAACAATATCTCCGAAAACTAACGCGATTACTGCCTGCTCGTCGGGACTTTTCATTTGATTGAATTGCATGTAACTGTTTAAATCCGTCTCTGACATTTTCTTCATCACACGAATGGCAGGGATGTCTCCGGTAATTTTACTTAAATTTTTCCTTGATTTTTGCGGATAACTGGTATCGTATGCAACTATATCAGCGAGTGGTTTCTGCTCCGATCCACTTACGATCTGATATTGCAGGGCAGGCACCCCTAAAAATGGCATATACTTAAAAATTGGACTTTCGGCTGGCTGCCATAATTCGATAAATCCAGCTAAAATTTTAGGCTTTAAAATATCATGTAAAATACTAAATTCCATTATTTAACACCTCGATTTGTTATTATTTTTTTATATCGGAAATTTTTTCAGCGTAAGCCTTTACTGCCGTAGGTATCGAGGTGCCGGGTAAAGTATCACCTTTTAGGGGGATTCCCCCCTCTTTTAATCGTTCATCAATACTAGCTTGCTTTGCCTCTAGTAAATCGTTTTTCAGATTTTCTACCGACTCGGCAATTTTTTCAGGATCATCAATCGTAATATATTTTATTAGCCCCTCAGACAAGTTTTGTTTTTTTAATTCAGCCTTGATCTGACTTGCTAAACTGTCTTTTGTTTTGCCCGCTTCAAGATCTAATATTTTTTTCTCCAATGTCTCTATTCGCTCTTTATCGGTGGCGTCCTTTTTATTTATATTCTTCTTGTAAGTTTCCACTGCACCGGTGGCCCTCTTATCTCCTATTCTAGAAGTAAAATTTTCCAGGCTTTTGGTTAACCCTGCCTCTGCGCAGGCCTTCTCGAATTCTTTTTCATCTAGTATAATTTCTTTATTTTCCATTATTCTGACCTCTTTTTTTTAATAATATCCTCTGCTTGCGAAACAGCATTTTTCAGTTTTACATCGAAGCATTTTGATAAAAATTCCTGATATTCCCCTTCGGATATTAAGCCCTCAAGTTCTTTCATTTCTTTCTGAAATTGCTCGGCAAACATCAGAGGAACCAGTTTTGAATTCTTCATCCCGTTCCAGAGACACCACATTTCAATTTTTAAATTATCGGCTCGTTTAAATATTATCTTTTTAATTCTCACTTTTCCAGAGCCCTGAACCTTTCTTCAGAATATTTTTCATATAAATTGGCTTGTTTATTTGATTCACCAAGATATTCCAAATCACTATATTTGCCATATAAAAATTTATAGATATCGGCTTTAAATCCAGCCATTGACCTTCTGTCATTCCCCAAATTTTCAAGATATATTATGAGGTCTTTCGGGTCTATTATCCTGGATCTACTACTTATTTTAGAAGATCTTATGCGCCCGTCATTTAGCATGGCAATTACAGTGGTTGGAGTTAATCCCAAAATTCTTGCGATATCACTAGAATTTAAATATTTATTACCATTTCTCATTAGATTTTTATCTCCTTTATATTATTAAAGTTATTTATTCTATCTATCATATTATAATACACATAAAATTTAAAGTCAAATAATTAAAAATAATCGTCATCACCGGGAAGGGTAACATGGGGAAAATTAAAAGGCTTTTCTTCCCCTGGCTCATCTTCAAGCCAAAAATAACCAGGCGAAACATAGCCTATATTTTGCGGTTTCCCTTCTTTCCTCTCCGGAGCATTTACACACCCATAAGCAGCCATGGCCAAAGCAATCCCCAAGTCGATTTTATTTCGGGAATCTCCTTTTACCATTCTAAAACCTTTTTCTGAATCCTTTATCTGAGCGTTGAGGATATGTTCCCGCATTTCCTCATTAGGGTAAAATTCAATATTCCGGTATCTGATTAATTCATAGAGAAGTTGAGAGTAAGCGATTGTAGTCCCCTGATTCTGCACCACTTCCCGGCAGGGAAGACCCTCTTTTTTTAGATTTGTCATCATCAAGTGCAGCTGATAGGGGTCGTAGTAGATCCCCATTATTTTGAAATTTTTATTAAGTTCCAGCAGTGAATTTCCTACGGTAGCGTCAAGATCCATTTTCTTCCTTTGAGTCGGTTTCCAAACCTTATAAGTAATTAGCCTGATTCTTCTTTCTGGTGTCCTGCTAACTGTAACTACACAAGAATTATCGGAAGTAACCGAGGCGTCAACTCCAATCCAAACCTCGAGCTTTTTATCACTTATTACCGGCCTCAAATCCTTATTAACACAGGACAAATAATCTCTCTCCATGAAAAAGGATAGTTCGCTCTCTGTCCACTCGTTAAGCCAGAATCTTTTATATACTTCGGGCCGCATTCCCGGCTTGGTTTTTTGTCTCTCCAAAAATTCCGGAGTTACCCAGCTTGCTTTATGTTCATGGGACCAGAGGAAATAAAAATCATCTGGCTTTTTCTTCTCATCTAAACCTGATTCATATAATTCCCATAGGAGACCTCGTTTTTCGTAGCCGGCATGGGAAGCAATAAGGGTCATAAAATCAGGCCTGGCAGGGTTTTCGCATAGGACCTCATATACCCTGCGAGCCGATTCCAACTGAAACCCCCACAATTCATCAAAAGTAACCATGCTAGGCGACATACCGGACGATCCGGCAAAGTCTTGGGGAAGGACCTGAATAAAATTGCCCTTGCTTGTAAGTTCGATTTTATCGGAAGTTATATTTAATATGGCCAGTAACCTATGGTTTAATTCTATACAGCGCACTATTCGGGAAAAGACTACTGATTTCCCCTGTTCTAAATCGTTACAGGCGATATACTGCTCTCCGAAGTCCGGACTGAATAATAATCTCCATAAGTTTATACCTGCCAAAAAGCAAGTCGATTTCCCCTGTTTCTTCGGCAGGCCCAGAAGGACAGTAGAATAATGTTTGTCTTTATGAAATATATCGTTAAGGATCTCCGCCTGCCAGTCCTCAATTATTATCGGCTTTCGGGTTTCGATGTAAAATTGCTCATTCAGGAATTTTACGATATTATCCTTATATTCTGGGTCTTTCAGGCTCTTTGGATTTACCAGTGGTTTTTTAGCCCTGACGAATCTATTGCCGATTATACTTAACTTCTTATCCTTTACCTTCTTTTCAACCGTAGCCCGCCAGTCCTCATCTGTTAGGTCATATTTTTTACTGCCTAATCTATTCAGATTATCAATCTGGTGCCGCCTTTTTTCTGGATCATCACTCAGATATTTTTTTGATTTTGCCATTTTTTGCTCATCTCCTCTTATAGCTTATCGATTTCTTCTCTTAATTTTATTCCCCTGGTATTTTCATAGAAAAAATCTTCTACTTTTTTTTCTTTAGTATATTTATTGTAATTAGGATCTCCACGAAGATAAAACTTGCAGGCCTGCTCTGTCCACTCTTTATGCTTATTGAGTTCACCTTCAAAGAAAAAGTAATTATCTAGATGTCTTTTAGTGTAGCCTTCGTTAATCAGTATATTATATATACCCATTAGCATAGTAAAAGTGATATATCCCCCGCTGACGTCAAGAATATCCTTTTTCCCCCGATCAGAAGCTTTTATTTCCCCTCTATATTTTTCACAGAACGCAAAAATAAAATCAATAGATCTTCTATTCAATCTCCTTTTTCTTTTTTTGAAAGGTCCTAATTGTCCCATTTTTTAATCACCTCTTTTTTGATTTTTTGATCCTTCTTTCATAGGGCATATAATCTATTCCTACAAATTTTTCAACTAAATTCAGGCTGCCATTTTTTTTTAGAAAAGGATTTCTCTTATCTTTTTTCGTTCTTTGATTCAGGATATTAGATATTCTCTGAGTGTCCTCAATTTTCTGTTCCCGCAAGTGTTCGCTCGGGCCCCGAGCTGTAACCCTGATTTGTTTTTTCTTTTTCATAAAATCACCACCTCAATTTAAATTCCTTTTTCTATAAATTTATTTAACCTAATCTCCTCATCTTTTTCTTTTTCTTGCACTTGTGCCAAAAGCCCACTATCTATATTCTTTGTTATACAATCTTTAATAATATCCCGGAGTACATCCGGAGGCAACGAATCAAGCTCTACCACCAAATCATCACCATATAAATTAACGAATTTCTTATAATTAGGATCGCTTTGTTTGCCAGGATCAGAAGGCAAGTTATATTTTTTAATCTGCTCTTTCGTTAAAGCAATCCTTTCATAATTTATAAATATACCAAAATTACCAAGCCTCTTTCTGATAGAATCGTAAATAGACAATCCTGAGGGGTCAAAATCACCGCAATAGTATAAATAACACTCCTTATCACTTTTAGACTTATATCTTTTAGAAGTTTCATATATTGCGGTCCGGGATAATTGCCCTCTGGCCACCATTAAAGACACATCATAAGGATAGGTTATTTGAGTTAATACACTTCTCAAAGCGTCTTTTTCTGTCCAGATCTCCAAATATTTAGGTTGGTTTTGCCATTTGTCTTTATTGTAAGATCTTTTGACTGTCTCCATAAAGCTATTTAGATCAAGCCAGGCGCCGGGTTTATCTACTGCCCTCAGCCTATCGGCAAAGGCTTCTTCCGGCAATATCCCCTCATCTCTACCGGCAACACAAACATTAGATAGTTTTTTATAATATCTCTGTTCATTAGGGATAATCTGTTTAGCCACTAATTGATAATATATTTGTCTAAGCGTTAAAGCGAAATCATAACTACTTATTATTTCTTGGACTTGATCTAAAAGTTCTAAGGATTGCTTTTGCATACCTCTTTTGTTTCCTTTCATGCCCAAAAAATTCTTAAGCATGCCATTGAATTTATTATTAAACATACTGTCAAAATCTATATCTTCAGGATTCATATTCTTAAAATATTTCCATTTCTTATTTTAGATTCAGTTTCTAATCTTGTTTAGCTAAAAGTTACCCGGCAATCCTGTTAATATAACCCTAAAAAACGTTCAGTTTTTGCCCTGGTAGTGTTTTTTTGTCTTCTAAGGGTAATTATGCTATAAAGCCCCTTTTTTGCTAATTTCGCTAAAAAAAGACGTTCTATTTTTGATTTTAAGCCCCCTCAAATTCAAAATAGGTATAAAGATAAGGGTCAATCCTGATATTCTCCGTATAAGCAATATATGAACGTTTCCTAAAATCAAGGAAAGCCTTTGTTTATAACGGTTACATAGATTTTAGATTGATTTAAGTTCCATTTTGTTTAAAGGATGTAATCGGTTAATCTCTTCTTTCTGCTTATCATTAATTAAAGCAGTATAGATCTGAGTAGAGGCCAGGCTTTCATGACCTAAAAAGCCCTGTATTCTCCGGATATCCATTCCAGAATTTAAAAGGTGAGTAGCGATCGAATGTCTTAACATATGTGGAGTTACCTTTTTAGATATCCCGGCCTCTTTTCCGTATCTCTCAATATTCCTTTGAATATTCATTTTGGTTATTCGGGAGCCGGACCTGCTTAAAAATATTGCTTTGCTCTTATTCCCTTTCCAAAGAGTTCTAGCCTTATAATAATTCTGTAATATTTTAATCATTCCACTAACCAGAGAGGATTCTCTTTCTTTGCTGCCTTTACCTAAAACCTTTATAATTCCCGTTTTAAAATCAATATCCTTTAGATCAAGATTGACTAATTCATTGAGTCTGATCCCGGAAGAATAAAACAGATTCAGGATAGCATAATCCCTTTTAGCGCTAAATAATTTGTTCTTGGTATATTTTAGCCAGTAGGATTTATTGCTTCTTCTTTCCTTCAATTCCTCTTTGGCCTTGATCCCTTCCAGGTATGGCTGGTTTAGTAAAAGATTGACTTCCTCAACGGTTAAATATTTAGGAATCCTTTTAATTGCCTTCATTTTAAACACCTCTTTTTAAACTTTATGCTTATAGTATAAAGGATAGCTTGTTTTTTGTCAAGTGTTTTGTTATATAATTCGTATTAAACAACAAAGCAATAAAGCATATAATTTAAAAAGCCTTTGTTTATAATAGTTTCAGGCCATACTTTTTTTAATAAAATATTAGTGTTTTGTTATTATTCTTTTAAATTCTTGAAATATCCCTAAAATATCCTTATTTTTCGAATGGAGTTTAAAAAACTCTACAAAAAACTCGACAGTAATTAAGAGCAATTTTTAGTTTTTTCGTCTCAATGTTCTTTTATCTGTCTTTTTGTTTTGTTATTATTCAGTGTATTTAACTTTTATCTCTACTCCTTCCCTCCGTTCCCGGTCCATTGCTTTAACTTTTGCTCTTATGATCAGATAAAATTCCTGTTCGTTATATCTATTTTCCTTTAGATCCAGGACTAGGTTATTATAGAAAATATCAAATTCGCTTAAAAAATTTAATCCTTCCGACACCATTTTTAGATTTCCTTCCTTTTTTTAAAAAATTTAGCTTATGTGACCTTTTTTGCCTTTTTTGCCTTTTAAACCGAAAGGCGTATAAACCGTTTATGTTTTTTTTGTGTTTTTGAAGAAACCCTTATTTCGTATACTCCTTTGTATGTATGTATAAAAAATTCCATTTTAGGTTCAGGGATGGCATACACAAGAAACCCATTCCCCCTTCTGTTTAAAACCCTAAAAACCCTAAAAAGGTCACGTATGGACAAATTTTCGATCAATCAGGTATATTTAATTGGGTTGGTTCCTTGACCTGTTTATTGTGTTCATCTGCCGGGATGATCTTAATTTCGGCGCTAAACCTCTCCGCCAATTTAACTAAAATTTTTCTATTAATTACCCAACCGGCTTTACTGTGTGTCCCACTTCGGATAGGTTTTTTCTCAAAATTAAAGGGCTTAATCTTCCAACCCATTGACTTTTCACTAATTTGGAAATTAGGATTTTCAGTATCTTGGTTGTATATCCTTGCGATATCCTGGGTAGAGACTATATCTTTACCCTCATTATAAAGGTCTATAAAAATGCTGACTATGGTTGCGTTTTCTGAAGTTGCCTCATCGGCTACCCGGCTGGCCTTTATTGTTTCAACGAACTCCACAAATTCCTCTATCCTACTTTCATCAACTAGTAGTAAAATTTTGTATAGAGGGCTCGATATCTCGTTTATTCTCCTCCGGGCTATCTTTGCATGTTTAGGCAGTCCTTTGCCCGTGAATCTTGCTCTGAATAAAGTCAACAAATCTATTAAAGCCTGTTCAGTAGTTAAGTCCCAATCGTCCTCTACCTCCGGGGATTCGTTCTCCTTCATCTGAAATTTTATAGTCCGGTCTTCAAGCGGTTCAGGGATATTGGATTCGGTGCAAATTATTAAAGGTCCGAATACATCGTAAATCCCGACTGTCTTTTCCCCCCTTTTATTCATATCGACCCTGCTAACCGTTACCCCCCTCTTGTATCTACTCATTACAATACGGGCCAAGTCCCTGTCCATATCACTACCCCAGAATTTTGCCTCATCGATGACCAGGGCATTATGCCAGAGTTCTGAAGATCTAAATAAAACTGGTGCAGTAGGCATTGTTTCTAACAAACATTTATAAGCCAATTTATTGGCAATTTGACCTGCCCTGCTCTTACCAGTTCCTTTAAGTCCGACGTAATATAAATAAGGGGTAATCTCGGTTTCTTCTATTAGATAGGTGTGCATGATCCAAAGTCCGAAGATTAGATAATATATCTTACCTGGTAATTCTAAGTGCTTTTTTATATACCTTTCTATGTCTTTTAACAGACTAGACCAGGTTATATCTTGATCCAAAGTGAGGACTGCTAGACTGGCATAACCGATTGGCAAGTCTTGTCTGGGTTTATAGACTTGTCCCCCTTCACCTGTCCAGGTCTCCGCGACTACCAATTTATCATCTTCACTTTTTAGTAGGTATTTTTTAACCCCGTTATCGTCTATCAGGTGGATCAAACCGGGTAAAAATGTTTTTAGTATAGGTCCCTTCTCTCCCTTTTCTTCCTCTACACTTTCCTTCTGTTTTTTGAGCAAGTGAGAAACTTTTTTGACCCTGCTCTTGAGTTCCGACATCCTAAATATCCCAGCTTTGATAACAGCCCCCATGGCTATTATCCTTTCGCTTTCTGGGATAAAACATAAATCATAAGGGAGCCTTATCCTGACTTCTTCTTTTATAGTCTGATCATACCCTTCCCAGTTGTTTATATCGGTATCGATAGCCATAAAGATATCGCTTTTTATTTTGCTATCTTCTGCCTCTTGCAGATATTTCTTGCTCGTTTTCTGTTTATATCCTTTCCCCTTCTCCCTTAAATGCCTTTCCCAGGTTACCCCTTTGATATGACAGACCAGGCAATTATAAACTCCCTTAACCTTGTCAATTCCCATTGAGGGGTGTATATCTTCGTGGGAAGGGTTAATACAGCGTGCTTTATATCCTCCTTCTTTTCCTGTCCTTTTCGCTAATACTGTTATTCTCTCGTGAGTTTCATAGTGGCATAAATCGATATTTTCTTCCATTAGTATCTCCTTCCCTGTTTTTTTATTTCTGAAACTGCTTCTTTTGTCCAGTTCTGCTCATTTATTCCATTTTTCTTGCAAAGTTCAAAAGCGTGATAAACCATCTCTGGATTGTTAATTACAGTAAGACATAGCTTTAAAAATCTTTTAGCGGTTTTTTCTTTGTTTCTCACCTGGTCTGTATAAAGACCCCAGCCATCTTTTTTGAATTCTATCTTCATAACCTCTGTCTCATTAGAACTCATTAAGTCTTCAAAATTCTTTTTTTTCATTTAATCTGATTCCTTCCTCTTTCATTTTTTTAAATTTTTTTCCTGATCCAGAAAAATCGATTTCATATTTACGTTTTGTTTCATTTCTCCGGCTTCGCATTTCCCTAATAAATTTAAGTCTTTTTTTCTCTCCTTTGACTTTTTTCCTATCTTGGCTCATTGCTTAACTCCTGTATTCGGACCGGATGAGGATATAATATGAATGTATATTCTCCACCCTTATTTTTCTTATATTCGATATAGCCCAGACTGGCCAGGTTAGCCAGAGACTTGTCAACGTCCCGACATTTTACACCGGCGAATTTAGCCATGGCTTTTTTATTGAGTTTTCCTTTGAGTATGTTCATCATTTTCTTCACCTGTCTTGACAAATTTATAAAGTTCCTCTAAAATAAATATAGAGGAGCTCTATATTTTATAAAAATGGGAGTGTTAAACCTGGTCGGTTCGGCGCTCTCATTTTTTATCACATAACAAAAAAACATTCTGAATTTCTTTTTAATTAGTCCTCTTAAATAACCGTTTAAGCCAGCCATTTATCCCTTGACCTTTCTTGTCTTCTCTGGCTTCTCTGTCCTTCCTTTCTTCTTTTTTATCTCCTGTTAATAGTAATTGATTCTGTAATCGGTTAAGTAGGATATTAGTTTCCCTGCTTCTTTCCAAGAGCTGATTTATTTGTTCATCTTTGACTTTTAACTGATCCTTCAGGAGAGTAATTATATCGTTTTCGGGTCTTGTCTGCTCTGTCTTCTCAGGCTTTTTAAATTTTAATAGATTATTCCGGTTAAATCTATATTCCGGAGTTCCTCTTTGACTTTCGATTCTTTCCGGGTTTAGCCAGCCATTCTTTATATAACGGCCAACGGTCCTTTTGCTTTTCTTTAATATCTTGCAGGCCTCTAATAATGTTATGGTCCCCCCCTGATTAATCATTCCAACCCCTATTTTTTATAATAGATAAATAATTATAATTGCAAAGGGCGGATTGCACCGCCCCCTGAGACGAAGAAGAAAAGAAATCGA